>Ga0335069_10000495_pt1 | contig 66410 bp, 55 predicted proteins | sample Lox_Sample_11_FD_206714 | JGI IMG/M metagenome (GOLD analysis project Ga0335069, IMG submission 206714) | Soil microbial communities from Loxahatchee National Wildlife Refuge, Florida, United States - Lox_Sample_1.1 | ecosystem: Environmental > Terrestrial > Soil > Wetlands | place: USA...
TTTAGCTTCAGGATTAGTTACGCCTGCGCCACGGACTGCATCCACGTGCCGATGAGCGAAACCAACTGGCCGGTGAAGAACAGGCGAAAGTTACGATGGCGCAGCGCGCGGAAAGCGGAAAACGCTCCGTTCCATTCGGCGGCTTGATCGGGGGCCTCATCCTCCGCCTCGCCGGCGGCGTCTGACTCACATTGCGGTGCTGTATCGATCTTCTTCTCTCCTGCGACGTGAATCCTTAGTTTGACAGAGGCGGAAACTCCAATCGAGCGGCTTGCCGAACGGCGGCGGCTTTGCGAGGCTGGGCGGGTGAAAATTCAAAAGATAACGCTTCATTTTTCAGACGCGAACGGCGCCAAGCGCACAATTGAGCTTGGGCCCGCCGGTGATACGGGTGAATTTTCAGCGGCACACCGCGAAATCTTGCTGACCGGTCATTTGGAACATTCGATGGGTGGAACGATGGTTCGCGCCGCGGTTGAAAATCGCGGAGGGGATCCGATCCGGCTCGATTCGTGCAGATTTGAGGTGTCAACGGGATTTGCAGCGAATTCTCCAGCACGATTTTTCAAGCACGGTTACCAGTCCTGGAGCGGCTCCGGCGCGGCCATGGTCGGCGCTGCGGGACCGCATCCGCGCGATGAGGCGTACATCCTCGTACGCGTGAATCATCAGAGCGAGTCCGCCCGCCCGCCAGAATTTCCCGAAGCGCGGACTTCCGAGTTGTTCACGATCGTCGAGTGTACCGGCCGTGCGGAGCGAATGATGGCCGGTTTCGCCGGTGCGGCGGGTTCGCTTTCGACGGTTACGGTTCCGTCCCCCGATCGAGCGATTGCACGAGCGATATTGGACGGCGTATGGCTGGAACCGGGTACACGGCGCGAGATCGATCCACTATATGTTGTCGCGGCGGAGGAACCGGCTGCTCGCCTTGCGGCGCGATGGGCCGAGGCGATGGGGCGGCGAATGTCGGCGCGCGTGAGCGCGCCGTATCAACGCGGATGGTGCTCCTGGTACCACTACTTTCACGACATCACCGAGGATTCCCTGCGCGCCAACCTAAAGGCGCTGGAGTCGATGCGCGCCGAATTTCCGATCGACGTCGTTCAACTCGATGACGGCTTTCAATCGGCGCTCGGCGATTGGGACACCGTCAATCCGAAATTTCCCAGCGGGCTTAAGAAAATCGCCGATGAAATCCGCGCGGCGGGATTCAAGGCGGGACTCTGGACCGCACCGTTTTTGGCCGCGCGCGATTCTCGAGTCATGCAGGATCATCCGGAATGGTTCATCATCCAGGAAGAGAGCGGATGGCCGCTGCAGGCCGGCCTCAATCCGAACTGGACCAAAAGCAACGATCCGTATGCGTACGCGCTCGACCCGAGCAATCCAGCCTTTCGCGAACATCTGGAGCGGGTGTTTCGCAAACTTACTCACGAGTTCGGCTATACGTACCTGAAGCTCGATTTCCTGTATGCGGCTGCGGCCGAGGGGCGCCGCCACGATCCTCATATGACTCGCGGCGAGACGCTGCGCCGGGGACTTGAGGCGATTCGCGCCGGTGCGGGCGAAGAGGCGTTCATCCTCGGATGCGGCTGCCCGCTTGGCCAGGCGGTGGGAGTCGTAGACGGGATGCGAATCGGGCCCGACGTCGCCCCATTCTGGGGCGACACCACCGGCGGCATGGGGGAGCCGTCAACGCTGCATGCGATCGAGGCGATCATTTCGCGCAATTTTATGCATCGGCGGCTGTGGCTGAACGACCCCGACTGCCTGATGTTGCGGGCGCGCGAAACCCACCTCACTGCCGACGAGCGCGCGGCGCTCGCATCCGCGATCGCGGCGAGCGGCGGAATGCTGCTGGTCTCCGACGATATGGCGCTGTTGGATCGCGAATCGGCGAAGCTGTTCCGTTCGGTCGCGGAAGTCGGCGAGAAGATCGATCGCGAAGTCGCGAGCGATCCGGTTTGGGCCATCGACCTGATGGCCGAAGGCGCCGTGATTGGCATGGCCAACGGCTCGGTCGCGATGATTTCGAATCGCGGCAACGACGCGGCCACGATCAATACGGCAGATTGCGCGATCCCGCCAGGAGAGGCGGAGGCGCTCGATCTCGCGGTGGACGAAACCGCCGCCGTGTTCGATACGATTCAGTTGCCGCCGCACTCCGCGCGGATCATTCGAGCCAGGCGCTAATTCGAATTATCCGGCTGCGAGTTCGATCGTCGCGGCACCTGCGCCGGCACGCAGGACCGAGCGAAACTGTTCGGACGGCTGCGAGGGCGAGAGCTTCCTGTAATATTCGCGATCCAGCACTTCAATCACTGCGGATGCCTTCTCCGTCTCGCACAACGCGACAATCGAGCCGCCAAACCCCGCGCCGGTAAGCCGCGCGCCGAGCGCTCCCGCACCCCGCGCGCACTCGACCATCGCATCGAGCCGCGCGGTGCTGCATTCGAAATCGGCGGCGAGGCTTTGATGCGACGCATTCATCAGCCGGCCCATCTCGTCGAGCCGTCCCGCTTCGAGTGCGCCGGTTGCGCGCATCACGCGTTCGGTCTCGCCGAGCACGTGCCGCGCGCGGCGCAGGATTTCCAGCGGTCGATTCCGGTCCAGCGCGATGCGGGCCGTTCCGTGGCCCAGCAATTCATTTTCCAGTTCGGAATGCTGGATGCCGAGAATGCGAGCCGCATCGATGAGGTCGCCGTTCAGTTGCGCCGGTGCGGCGGCTGCCAGCGTTTCCGTAAGGCCTGTGGCGGACCAGTCCGGAACTTGGCGCACGACATCGCCGAGGATTTTCACGTCGCTGACTTTCAGCGCGCGCGCGAGGATTCGCGCAGCGAGCGCGCATTCGACGACGCGGCGGTTGTATTCGTCGCGCACCTTGCCCGATTTGTCGGCGACCTCGCGGCTATCGGCCACGACCAGCGCCGCATTCGACGGCATTCGCACCGGACGTACGCGAAGCGGATCGAACTCGATATACAGCGCACGGTCGCGCTGCCCCAACAGCGATGCCGCCTGATCCATCCCGCCGCCGCGCGTCCCGACGTACCATTCGCTGCGCGCGGTCATCGATGCGGTTTCCATCGGATTCAGCTTCAGCCCGTTCACGGCCATGAAGGCGAGCGCGGATGCGACCGTGAGCGCCGCCGACGATGACAGCCCGGCGGCGGGCGGCACGCGCCCCTCCACGATCATCGCGGCGCCTCTGAATCGATCGATTCCGTGCGCTGCAAAATGCTCGATCGTGCCCTGCACGGCGGCTTTGACGTAGTTGCCCCAGTCGCCGGCGGGAAATGGCACGATATTTCGCTCGATGCGGAAGCGGCGCGGCGGCCATTGCGGATCGGCATTCGAAAGTTCGATTTCCCCGGATGCGTTTGCAGCTGCGACGATTATCGTCGACCGATCGATTGCAACCGGCAGCACCGGAAGTCCGCTGTAATCCGTATGCTCCCCAATCAAATTGACGCGGCCCGGCGCCCGCACAGCGAAAATCGGAACTCCCGTGCAGAAACGGCCTTGGAAGGTCTTGGCCAGACGAATTGTGCGCTCAAGTTCGGCATCGTCCCATTCGTATGCTGCTGTTGTGGATTCGTTCATAGCTTCGCTTACGTTAGCGTGCGCAGGTGCGGAACGCAGTGATATACGTCATAGATTAAACGCACGCCTTTCGCGAGAAGTTAATCGCCGGGGCAGGGAGAATAATTAATGAACAGCAGGGGAATTCGTTCAATACGAATCGGAGCGATCGCGGTGGCCGCCGCGATCGGATTGCTCCAACTTTCCGCTAGGACGGCGGCGGCCGCTGGCGTGACGGCGTGCTCCACGAGCATCACGAGCTGTGGATGCACGATAACAAAGAAAGGTGTCTATACCGTTGCCAATGCGCTGACCGCCAGCCAAGGGCTGACCAGCGCCAACGGATGCATCGACCAAGGCATCGAATGTGATTCTTTTCACCGCCGGCAAGAGCATCACCGGGTCCGGTGCCGGTATGGCGATTCATCTGCTCAAGAGTGCCAAGAACGCCTTCGTGGACGCAGTGGGTACTGGCGGCAGTGGAGACTCTGAATTCGACAGTTGGGACGTTGGGATCCAGGATGACGCCAGCAACGCAATCGTGGAGGAATTCGGGACCAGGCATGACACCACCGCCGGGATTGTGATGAATAGCGTCACCGGCAGCAACATCAACGATTTTAATTCCGACAACAATCCAATCGGCGTTGTGCTCAATAATGCGAACAACAATCTGGTCGGATGCTTCGACGCTAACAGCAACACCAACACGGGCGTGAAGCTCGTCAACTCCAATGGGAATAAAATCGAGTGCTTCAGCGCGGGCAGTAACACCGTGTACGGAATCTGGCTGCAGGCTTCCAGCTCCAACCAAATCGACTGTTCCAACACGGACAGCAACGGCAATACCGGCGTCTATGTCGGCTGCCACGACTCGGGGGCGACCGGGACCGCATGCAGCGGAATCGGGCCGAGCAACAATAATCGAATCTATGATCACAGCGCCGAGAGTAACACCAACGCGGGAATCGCGATCGATCTTGGCGATTCCGGCACCATCGTCAGCGACGTAAGTGCAACCAGCAACAGCGGCCCCGACGACATGTTTGACGAAAACGCCAATTGCGACAGCAATGTTTGGTTCGGCAACCGCTTCAACCACAAGAGCCAGAGCTGTATCCAGTAACGCGTAGCTCAATGCTTACCCCGGCGCGGGCGCGATTTATCGGCGCCCGCGCCGGGGCCTGAACCGGATACGGGCCGCTTCGAGATCGGCGGGAGTGCCGATATCGCTCCACAGACCGCGCATGTCGATCGCATACACGCGGCGGCCATCGGCGATCATCGCTGCAATCGCGCCGGGTAGCTCAAGTTCGCCCCGTTGCGAGAGCGTGAGCCGATCCAAATATTCGAACAGAATCGGCCCCGTCGCGAATAACCCGGCGTTGTTCCATAAGGTGTTCGAGGTTCCGGGCGGCGGCTTTTCCTCAATTCGTTCGACGCGCATATCGGTGGCCAGATAGACGGCAGCGCCGCGTGACGGGTCTTTGGTGCGATTGATCGCCAGCAGCAGATCGTAACCCCCGGCGCGCGCGCGATGCATAAAGCGGGGATAGTTGGCCGCGTCCATCAGAATATCGCCCCATCCAAAGACGAACCGCGCTTCGTCCGCGAGATGGGGCCGCGCCGCGAGCATCGCGCCGCCGGTCCCATTCAATTCCGACTGGCGCATGGACGTAAGCTTAATCTTCGGATTTGCGCGCTCGAACGATTCTCCCCATTGTTCGATCTGTTCGGCCAGATAACCTGTCACGATGACGAAATGTTCAATTCCCGTGCGCATTAGCCCGCGCACGATATGCTCGATTAACGGTATGCCCGCGATTTCCAGCAGCGGCTTGGGCATATTCGCCGTTAGGTCGCCCAGCCGCTTGCCGCGTCCGGCGGCCAGCAGAACCGCGCATCGAAGATCGCTGCTCATATTTCAGAAGATAGCACTCTCTAATTCCTCGCCGGGGGCCTTAGCTCCGCTTTTGCCGCCGTTATAGAATTACCATACGATAATGATGCGTGGGGGCGCCGTGCCCAACGCAAATCGGCAACAATGTTCGGTGATGTAAATCCTCGTAAAAAGACCGGCGCACCCTTCATTTCAATTGAGGAGGCGCTGGAAGAGACCCGCCGCGGGCACATGCTCATTCTCATGGACGATGAGCATCGTGAGAACGAAGGCGACCTCTCGATGGCAGCGGAAAAAGTCACGCCCGAGGCGATCAATTTCATGGCCAAGTTCGGGCGCGGACTGATCTGCCTGCCGATGGCGGCGGAGCGCATCGACCGGTTGGGCTTGGGCATGATGGTTGGCGACAATCAGGCCCCTCTTGGCACAGCATTTACCGCGTCGATTACATCGCGGCGTGCGGCTGGCTCCGGGATTTCGGCGCAAGACCGTGCGATCACGATTCAGCAGGCGGTTCGGGAGGATGCCTCTCCATCAGAGTTCATCACCCCCGGTTATGTCTATCCCCTGCGCGCACGCGAGGGCGGGGTTCTCGTCCGCACCGGCCAGACCGAGGGAGCTGTCGATCTGGCGCGGCTGGCAGGGCTCAAGCCGGCCGGAGTCATCTGCGAGATACTCAAGGACGACGGCACGATGGCGCGGCGCGACGATTTGATCGAGTTCGCCCGCGCCCATGGCCTGAAGATCGTGACCGTCGCCGACATCATCCAGTACCGGCTGCGCCACGAGACGATGGTCCAGCGGATCGCGGAGGCGCGGCTGCCGACTTCCTTTGGCGAATTCCGTGCGATTGTCTATCGGAGCCTGGCCGATTACACGGAGCATCTGGTGCTGGTGATGGGCAAGGTCGATCCGGACCAGCCGGTCCTGGTGCGGGCGCATCGCGAATACCTGCCCGGCGACGTTTTTGGTTATTCCGGGCGCAACACGCGAGCGCTTCTGCGGGCTGCGATGGAACGAATTGCGGCGCAAGGAAATGGCGTGCTCCTTTATCTGAAGCGCGAATCCAACGCGATTGCCGCGGAACTCGGAGGCGCAAAAAAGGCGCCTCGTGCGACCACTCGCTTCAGCACGCCGGAAATGGATTTTCGCGACTATGGAATCGGCGCGCAGATATTGCGCGATGTCGGTGTACGAAAGATGATTATCCTGTCGGATGCGACTCCACGTCTGGCGAATCTGCCCGGTTACGGACTGGAAGTGGTCGGCACGATGCCCTTGTCCACCAGCGCCAAACCGGCTCCAGCGCCGAAGTAGGGTGCATGAGATCGCGCTGATGGCGATAATATAAGCGGGAAATGATTTTCAAATTCTCAGTCAAGAAAACGGTCAATTTCGCGGTTACCGGGATCGCGGCCGCTCTCTTAATGCTCGCGGTGGGTCGCGCGTTTGCGCAATCGCCAAAACCCAATGAGCTGGTAAAGATCACTTCTGCCATGATCGATCCCGCACTGCACGCGGGCAGTTCCGCAATGCTAAAAGTCGCGGCGCAGGTGGCATCCGGCTGGCACATCAATTCTGACAAGCCGACCAGCGAGGATTATATTGCGACGAAACTAAAGGTGGATGCGCCGGCCGGGCTGTCCGCGGGCGATGTTAAATATCCGCCGGCGGAAATGATGACGCTGGACGTCATCAACGAGAAGATTTCGGTTTTTGGCGGTAACCTGAACTTCGAAGTGCCGTTATCGGCGGGCGCCGATTTCGCTCCGAAACCGGGCGACACGCTTACCGTCACGATCGGCTACCAGGGATGCAATAACAACGAATGCCTGCGCCCGGCTTCTGTGAGCGCGACGATCGATCTCGCTCCGAAAGGAGCAACTGCCGGAGGCTTGGATTTTCAAGGAGGTGACGGCTCTGATTCGGCCGGCGGGATGTTCGCGAATATCTTTGCCAGTCATGGTTGGCTGATTGGATTCCTAGCGGTATTCCTTGGCGGACTCGCGCTAAATCTCACGCCATGCGTATATCCGTTGATTGGCGTGACGATTGCCTACTTTGGCAATCAAGGCGGCGGGCCGCGGCGCGTCCTGATCCTTGCAATCACCTACGTGCTTGGAATCGCGGTTACATTCTCGATCGCAGGCGTTGCTGCCGCGCTCTCCGGGGGACTATTCGGCGCAGCGCTGCAGAATCCAATCGTGCTGACCGTGCTGGCGTCGGTATTGTTCGCGCTTGCGGCATCGAGTTTCGGGATTTTCACGCTGCAGGCGCCCCAATGGATGATGCAGCGCGCGGGCGCCGCGCGGCCGGGCTACGCGGGTGCGATGTTGATGGGGCTGGGAATGGGCGTGGTAGCAGCGCCCTGCATCGGACCGATCGTCCTCGGACTTCTCGTGATGGCGGAAGAAAGCGGGAGTGCATGGTTTGGATTCGCCCTTTTCTTCACGCTCGCGCTCGGGCTGGGTATGCCGTACATCGGGCTGGCGATGGCCGCGGGTCACATCCGGCGGCTGCCGCGCTCGGGCGAATGGCTTGCATGGATCGAGCAGTTGTTCGGCTTCGTGCTGGCGGGGCTGGGATTTTATTTTTTGGATCCGGTTGTGCCGCATCATCTGATCAGCCGCTTGTTGCCGTATTACGCGGTTGGTGTGGGAATATTTTTGGGCTTTGTCACGCCGGCGGGGCGTAACTGGCGTCCGTTCCTGATAATCCGTTCCGCGATCGGTGCGGCTGCGGTTGTGATGCTGGCGTTTCTCCTTTATCCGCGAAAAGCACCACAGCCGCTGCGCTTCGAGCCGTATAATCCCGATTTGGTTGCATCGGCGGAAAAAGATCGCAAACCGGTCCTAATCGATTTCGCCGCTGACTGGTGCCTCCCGTGCCGCGAAATGGAACATTCGACGTTTGCCGATCCGATGGTGGTGCAGGAGGCCTCGCGATTCGTAAGAATGAAGGCGAATCTAACCGCTGACGATAAAACCACCGCGGAACTTACGAGCAAGTATGAAGTTCAAGGCGTGCCGACCACGCTGCTAATCGATTCGACCGGTAAAATTCAAGAGCGAAAAGTCGGTTACATCGGACCGGAAGAATTGCTCTCGGATTTGCGCCACGTCGATTGATTGCTCGACCGGCTCAAGATTGCAAAATAGCGTTCTGTTGAGTTCCTTCGGCGTATTCGTCCCATGTGCTAGGCGCCAGTCAATTAAATGATGAAAATCTACCGCAAAGTATCAATGTTTTCCACCAGTTCACACAAAAAATGAACAGTGTTTGTTTTGCGCGTGCTCAGTGCCGATTTCTCTTTACTTTTTCGCTATGACTGGCTACCATTCAAACTGGCGGTGGAGGGGCGGAGACGGTAGGTCGGTCGCCTTCATTTTATGACAAACAAACAATCGTCCGACGGCTATGGCGCCGAGTCCATCAAAGTACTTGAAGGGCTCGAAGCGGTTCGCAAACGTCCCGGCATGTACATCGGCGATACCGCCGAACGGGGACTGCATCATCTCGTAAACGAAATCGTCGACAATTCGGTCGACGAAGCGCTCGGCGGCTTTTGTACGGAGATTGACGTCGCAATCCTGGGCGACGATCGGATCTCGATCGAGGACAATGGCCGCGGCATCCCGGTCGACATGCATCCGACCGAGAAGAAATCCGCACTGGAAGTCGTCCACACGGTGCTGCACGCGGGCGGCAAGTTCGATCGCGGCGTGTACAAGGTATCCGGCGGACTTCATGGCGTTGGCGCTTCGGTCGTCAATGCGCTTAGCGAGGAGTTCGAAGTAGAGGTCCACAAGGGCGGAAAAATCTATTTTCAGCGCTACGAACGTGGCGTGCCGAAAACCAAGGTCGAGGAGCGCGGCACGACGAAAAAGAACGGCACCCGGACCACCTTCTCGCCCGACCCCAAGATCTTCCCGGAGGTCAAGTTCAAGCACGAAATCGTAGCCCGCTACCTGCGCGAGATGGCGTACCTCAACGCCGGCCTGCGCATCCGGCTGCGCGACGATCGCACCGGCAAGAGCGAGGAATTCCATTACGAGGGCGGAATCGCGGAATTCGTCGCGACGCTTAGTTCCGGCAATGAATCCCTGCACGACGTGATCTTCTTCAAGGGCGTGCGCGATAACGTCGATATAGAAGTTGCGCTGCAATGGACCGACGCGGTCCGCGAAGTGATTTTCTCGTATGCCAACAACATTCACACCGTCGAGGGCGGCACGCATCTGTCGGGATTGAAATCCGCGCTGACGCGCACGATTAACGCCTACGCCACCAAGAACAATCTCTTCAAGAACAAGGAGATGCGCCTGGAGGGCGACGACACGCGCGAGGGCCTGGCCGGAATCATCAGTGTCAAGATCGCCGAGCCGCAGTTCGAGGGCCAGACAAAGACCAAGCTTGGCAATTCCGAAGTCGAGGGGCTGGTCGCGGCGCTGGTGAATGAGAAACTCGGCCAACATCTGGAGGAAAATCCCTCCGAAGCCAAGAAGATCATCCTTCGCGCAATCGAGGCCGCAACCGCGCGCGAGGCGGCCCGCAAGGCCAAGGAACTGGTGCGGCGCAAAGGCGCTCTCGATTCCGGTTCTCTGCCCGGCAAACTCTCGGACTGCCAGGAGAAAGACCCGTCGCTATGCGAGCTGTACCTGGTCGAGGGGCAATCGGCAGGCGGCACCGCCAAGGACGGCCGCGATCGTAAGACACAGGCGATTTTGCCGCTGCGCGGTAAAATCCTGAACGTCGAGCGCGCGCGAATCGACAAGATGCTGTCCTCGACCGAGCTGCGGGTTTTAATCACGGCGCTGGGGATGGGGATCGGCACCGACAAGGACCTTGCCAAGCTGCGCTATCACAAGATTGTGATCATGACCGACGCAGACGTCGACGGATCGCATATCCGGACGCTGTTGCTGACGTTCTTTTTCCGCCAGTTCCCGGAAATTATCGAGCACGGTTACCTATACGTCGCGCAGCCGCCGCTGTTCCGTGCCAAGAAGGGGAAATCCGAGCGTTATCTAAAGGACGAAAACGCGCTGGAAGATTACCTGACCGATCTCGGCGCGGAGGCCGTCACGCTGGAGTCCGGCAAGGGCAAGGACGCGCGCGAGTTCAAAGGCGCCGGGTTGAAAACTCTGGTCCGCAAGGCGCTGTTTTTCGACCGGATGTTCGAGTCGCTTGAGCGCCGGTCCAAGAACCGTGCGATTGTCGCATCACTTGCACGGCTGGCCACCGACAAGGTTATTACCGATGCAAGCTTCGATTCCGACAAGGCGGTCAAGGCGATGGCGGAGGCGATCCGCAAGGACTTGAAAGACGACAGCCTGGTGTACAAGGTCGAAACCGATGGCGAGGCGAATTGGCGCGCCGTCTTCAGCCATACCGGCAACGGCACCGCGCCGCCAACGGTTGTCGATCTGGCGCTGTTTCACAGCGGCGAGTTGCGCGAAATCCGCAAGCTCAGCCCTGAGATTGAAGCGATCAAGGCGCCGTTCCAGCTAAAGCATGGCGACGGCGAGCCGATTCCCGCCGCAACGCTCAAGGAAGCCGCCGAGGCCGCGCTGGCGGCCGGCCGCAAGGGCATGGAGGTCAGCCGCTACAAAGGATTGGGCGAAATGAATTCCGGCCAATTGTGGGACACCACGATGAATCCGGAGACGCGCTCGATGCTGCGGGTGCAGATTTCATCGACCGAGGAGGCGGAGGAAATATTCCGCAAGCTGATGGGCGATCAGGTCGAGCCGCGCCGCCAGTTCATCGAGGAGAACGCACTGAACGTGAGGAACTTGGACATCTGACGCCGCCCCGTCGGCGCGCCTTCGCGCCCGCGCCTAAAATCCCTCGCCCGTTATTTTCACGGGAGAGGTGGCCGAACGCTTTAGCGCAGCGAGATTAAAATAGCCGGCCGGTGAGGGTGCTGGATCGCTCGCCACGCCACCGCCGAGCCACATCAGCAAGCGCCGCTACCAGAGCAAACAGCGGCTGTTTCCCTTACGGCCGCCCTGTGGATTTCCATAATTGCTTCACTTGAACGCGCGTAGTTAGTCCGTGATCATATTATTGAGGCGGCCTGAACCCGGAAATCGTCAATTCCTGTTGATTCAGCGAACGACCAATGCCCTTCATCACAAATGAAAACGGCTTAATTACAATTGACGGCTTAGTGTTCATTTACAGCCACGATGTAGTCGTGCTCAAGGGTGCCCTCGACTGGACTCCTGAGCGCTTGTTCGAAGCCGTGAGGCTCGCTTACTGGCTCGAGAGTGACGCGTTCATGCCTGCTGTTTGGGGCGCGGTCTTCAGCGGACCGGCGGGGAACGTAACGGAATCACGTTTGAGGAATATCTTCGGCTAAGGCGCGAAGCAGAGGTTGCTCAAGCGGGACAGATTGCCAAACGAGAACATACAAAAATGAGGCGCGCGAGTTTTAACGCGACCCGGTCTCAGCTGGTCCTGATCATGATCGAAGCTGGCGTCCAGCACAAATGTGCGCATTCCGACTGCAATGCAATTGACGATCTCACCGTTGACCATAGGGTTCCCTTGTCGCGTGGTGGTACCGACGACCTTGCTAATCTTCAGTTCCTCTGTCGCTCTCACAACAGCGCGAAAAACGACAAGATCGGTGCCTAACATTTGGCTCGAAAGGGACTCGCTGCAGTCGGGTTTCGCCCGCTCGTGGCGCGCCCCTAGCAGGCGGGGAGCGGAGACACAGAAAGATTCGGGATCCCTCGGCTTCGCTCGGGATGACAGAATAAGGGGCAGCATCAGCGAACGATCTAGCACCCTCACCGGCCGGCGATTTTAATATCGCTTCGCTAAAGCGGTCGGCCACCTCTCCCGTAAAATAACGGGCGAGGGGGGATAAGGAGCGGGCGCGCTCCCTACCCTGCCGCAACGTGCAGATCGCGGGCTTTGCGTTCGGGGCCGAGTACGATGACGGCCGCCGTGCCGAGCACCACAAGCGCCGCCACTCCCGCCAGCGCCGCGGAATAGCCGTAATGCTTCGCCAAAAGCGCCTCGCCGAACGCCGCATTCGACGCGATCAATACGCCCATCTGATACGCCAGTCCCGAAAATAGCCCACGCGCTTCGGGCGGCGACAATTCAGTAAGATGCGCCGGTATCACGCCCCATGCACCCTGCACCATGAACTGCATCAGGAATGCGCCGGCGGTCAGCATCGTTAGCGCGCTCGGATAAATCCAAATCGGCACGATCAGGAGCGAGCATAGGACGGACATCACCATCGCGCGCCGCCGTCCCGCCCGATCGGAAATCCATCCGACGGCAAGCCCGCCAAGCAGCGCGCCGACGTTGTAGATGAGGGCGATTCCGGCGACCATTCGCGGCGTCAATCCGCGCGACTCGGCAAGAAACGTCGGATACATGTCCTGCGTGCCATGCGACAGCAGATTCATCATCGTCATCAGAACGATTAGGTAAACGAAAGTCTTCCAGTCGGCGCGAATCGCCGACGCCATCCGCGCCATGTCCGGGCGGGTGTTCTCCCATGCTTCCGACTCCGGAACCTTGGTGCGGATGTAGATCGTCAGCAGTGCGGGTACGCCGCCCAGAAAAAACAACGCCCGCCATCCGAAGGCGGGGAATACGAAAAAGTAGGCAGCCGCCGCCAGCAAATAGCCGACCGCGTAGCCTTCCTGCAGCAGGCCCGAGAAGAACCCGCGCCATTTCGGCTCGACCGCTTCCATCGCCAGCGACGCGCCCACGCCCCATTCGCCGCCCATCCCGATTCCGTACAGCGCGCGAAAGAACAGGAACCAGCCGTAGCTCGGCGCCAGCCCGCTTGCCACTTCGACGATCGAATAGAAGATGACGTCGATCATCAGCGGGATGCGCCGGCCGTAGCGATCGGCCATCCAGCCGAAGATGATCGCGCCGATTGGGCGCATCGCCAGCGTTGCCGTGATTGCGAACGCGATATCGGAAACCGGGCGGTGAAATTCCTCGGCGACCTTGGGGATTACGAACACCAGCACGAAAAAGTCGAACGCGTCGAGCGTCCACCCAAGAAAGCTCGCAAACAGAGTGTGCGCGGCCTCGGATTGCGTAATTTTGCGCGGATGCGCGGATACTGGAGGCGTGGTCATCGCGTGCAATGAATAGTCGAAGTTGCGCGGCGGCGAAAGCGGGCTTGGGTATCGCGGTAATTACCGGGACAGCAGTTGGATCGCCTGTTGCGCGGCGGCGCGATAGGGTCCGCGCGGATTCAACCGGTACTCGTTCAAGCAAGCATCGGTGAATTTGATCGCATGTTCGTCGCCAGATTCGATCGCGCGTTCGATCATTTGGTTGTCGCCTTCCAGATCGGCTTTGTCCGGGTCCGCCAATTGCGCGCTGATCGCGAATCGCGAATAGAGTGCCGCGGACGTCTGCCAAGCGTATCGCAATGCCGTCGCCATCGAATGTTTGCTGACGTACGGGACCATCGGGCGGAGCGCGACCGGTCCGGTGACGGCGTGGATGAATGAGATCGCACTGAACGCTGTGCGCGCATTGGCCAGGAATACCGTGGCAAACGTGCTCGAGAGATCGGAGATGAACAGGTTCGAGTCGGCCCCCGTATCGACCATCGAGAACGTCTGAGCGAACGGCTCGAACCGGTTGAGCTGGCCCATCGCGCTGGTGAGCGAATGGCGCCATCGGCGGCGCCATATCGGAAGCAGCTTCACGCGCTCGATCGCTTCCGAAGGTTTGGCGGTGCCGTGCGGGCGGCGTGAATGGTGCCCGGGCAGCAGGATGAAACTGGCGGCCCAATATGCCAGGCCGTCGGCCAGCTCGCGGCGCCGCGCCGGCGTATCGGCATCGGTCAGCGCGCGGACGGCATGGCCGGTGCGGATTACTCCGTGAGCGGCGGCGGCGGCGAAGCCGGGTGCAAGGCGCTCCAGCCATCGATCGAGGACTTCGGCCCACGGCTTCTCCGCCAGCTCGTTGTCGAAATATGCGGTCCAATCGCCGATGCGGTTGAAATGGCCCAGCGCGTCGCGCCAATGTGCTTCCTCGATTCGCCGATGTCCGTTAACTCGCGGAGAAAGAATTTTGCGGTACTGATGTACCCAATCGCGCACCGCATCGCCGCGGCCCATCGAGCACATCGCCTCTGCCGCCATCGGGCCGTGATTGCTGAACCCGCCCTTGGTCTCCGCGCCGTAGGGTTCGAGCATTTCGAGCGCTTCCTCATATGTCGTGTAATCAGGCGCTCTCATGTTTTAATGATATACCGCATCGCCTATTCACGACATAGCGGCATCGGCGCGCCGGAATAGGCGAGCGCGAGCGCAGTTAGCGAGGATGGATTGTCAGGCTGATGGCAATTTCACGGGGCACTGACGATGCTTCTGTATTTTTATCCTTTTCTCCTTTGAAAGGGCGAAGCTTGCAGAACAAATATCCGATCCCGGCTGCGAAAGTTACAAAATGTGGATGCCAGTGCCGAAGCAATTAGGGCTTTTCATCGTAGGCGCGGCTCTGTTACGATCCTTCGGCTGGTTAGCAGCCAAGACCCACAGGCTGGAGCCTGTGCCAGAGGAAGATGAAAAGACGCGAAGAAATGACGATTTCGGAACGGTTTTACCTGTCCGAGGTCCTGAAGGGTCTTGCGATCACCAACTACCACTTCTTCCGCAACCTGTACCTGCATACCGCGCACGCCTTCGGCTTTAAGAAGGATGCGAAAGCCTCGACGACCACGCAATATCCCGAGCAGCGCAAGCACTATCCCGATAATTTCCGCGGCAGCCATCGCTTGACCCTGCGCGAGGATGGCGCCGTGCGATGCACCTCATGCTACCTGTGCGCGACGGCATGTCCCGCGCAATGCATCTACATCGAGGCGGCGGAATCTCCCGATCCGCAAATCGAAAAGTACCCCGCACGCTACGAGATCGACACGCTGCGATGCATCTACTGTGGCATGTGCGTGGAAGCGTGCCCGTGCGACGCGATCAGGATGGACACGTATGTGCATCCGCGAATCTGGGGCTTCGATCGGCGCGATTTCGTCGAGACCAAGGAGCAGCTGATGCATCGCTCGCGCGTCTTGGCCGAAAAAGGCCGCGACGGCAACATGGATGAGATGCTCGCCTGGTACAAGGAGCAGGACGCGGAGGTCTACAATCCGGAGCGTCCCGAGCTTAAGAACTACACCGAGCGCGGCGTGCCCAAACATTATGCGGAAGAGCCCGAGATCGAGGAGTTGGCCGCGATCGATCGCCACCGGCCGGCGCGCCAGGCGCGCGGCGCCAAGTAGCGCCGGAGCGATTCGATGACTCGGGTGACTATCGCGCTGACGATTGGCGGGCTGCTGATTCTGTTTGTCGCGTATGCCAAAGGCGTCAGCGTGATCCACGGCGGCGATGTCGTAAGCCACATGTATTGGGCGACGGCGGCATTGACGCTGGTGGCGCTGGCGAATTTCATCGCGGTGGCGCACCTCGCGCGTTCCGAGCGGATGATCCGGGAATTGCGCGCGCTGTGCGAAAAGAACGGCATCGACTACGGCGAAGATTGAGCGAGTACTGGCGGACCGATGAGGGCAAAGCTCGGCGCCGCATCAGTCTTTGCCGCACTGTTCTCTCTCTGCATCGCCGCGGGAGCTGCGGAGGTTCAGGTATGTTTCTCGCCGCCGATTCCGGGCGGATGCGACCCCACGGCCACGATCGTCAAGATTATCGATTCAGCGCGCCATCAGGTGCTGGTCCAGGCCTATGAATTCACTTCGCATCCGATCGCAAAAGCGATCGCCGATGCGCACCGGCGCGGTCTCGACGTCCGGGTAATCCTCGACAAGAACAATCTCAAGGAAACCTACTCCGAGTTGGGGTTTCTTCAGCACGATGGCGTGCCGATAATGATCGATTACGCGCTCAACATCGCGCATAGCAAGGTGATGATCGTCGACGGCGACACGGTGATCACCGGCAGCTTCAATTTCACCAAGGCGGCGGAAACGGAGAATGGCGAGAATCTGGTGGTAATCCGCGATCCGGCGGTTGCGGCCCAATATCTGACCAACTGGAACAGCCGCATGGCGCAATCGGCCGCGCTCGGTGCGCCGATGAACGGGCGGGGCGGAACAGCCTCGGCTTCGACACTAGCCGTGGGGCAGGTAGTGGGAAATCGCCGTTCGCGAATTTTCGCATGGCCGGGATGCGCCAGCTACGACCGGATGTCGCCCGAGAACCGGGTCATCTTTCAAAGCCGTGAAGCTGCGGAAGCGGCCGGATTCAGAGCGGCCAAGAACTGCCACTAATGGTACCGTCCTAATTCGAGGCTGGGTGGCTGGTTTTGCCGGCACCGGTCGGGGCCAGCTGGGTCGAGGTGGGGCTACAACGTTCCTTGAGGCGGCGATCGTCGGTCGCAATGCAGTGAGGATCAGTAAATTGCCGATCAATAGCCTCGTCTTCGTTCGAGCTTAGGTGAGGATAGTCCTGTTTGCGGGTACGTTCTCTCGAGGTGGAACTTCTTAATTCGTTCGTAGCAGTTTGAAAACTTCGCTGACGGACAACTTGGCATTCGGCTGCTGAATCGTAACTGCCCGTAATTTCCCGACGACTTTGTGCTGTTTCCGTGTTTATGGTCGAGCCGTTCCTTGGCGGTATCATCAGGTACCAGCCCAAATGGGCGAGTATGGCGGTATGTCGGGTCCTAATGCTGTGCCTTGCTTTATCGCGCTCCGTGAGACTGCGGAAATTGTCGCAATTGCTGCGAAACCAATTTCGCCGAATGTCATAGCTGTTCACCCGTCTCGCTAGTCTGGTTCAGTCAGAATTGGCAGCACGGTAGGTCCCATTTTCGCAAACTTCGGATGCTTGCAGTCTTGCGGTTGCCCGGTACCAGTCGGATCGTCCCAAACCATCATTTGGCCACAATGCCGACATCGATGGGCGCAATGCCCATCAACGCCGGGCGTATACTCAAACGAAGGCTCCTCCACTTTACAACTCGGACATTTGTACAGGAAGCTTCCCATCCTCGATCCCTCCGCTATCTTCACATCACCTATACGTAGGTCTTCAAGCATAGCGGAGGGAACACGGTTGGCGAAGCGTCGGCATTCGAGATGCCCGCTTTGTGCCTGTTTACCGCATCGCCATCATTGACCGCTTGGGGTAGAATTTATTTGGGTGAAGGCTTTGACCACCGGAAGAATCGCGATTGATCCGAAAGTGATGATGGGCAAGCCCGTCATTCGGGGAACCCGGATCACCGTCGAACTGCTCCTACGCAAGCTCGCGGAGGGCGAAACCGAAAGCGAGCTCCTGGAAGATTATCCTCATCTGACGAAGGCGGATCTCCGCGCAGCGGTTGCCTACGGTGCGGCGAGCGTCGCACATGAGGAAGTCGTTTTGCTTCCCCGTTCCGCAAGCTCCGGTAAGCGCTGAACGTGCGGCTTCTTGCCGATGAGAGTTGCGCGGGACCAGTGATCCGCGCGCTTCGATTGGCGGGTCATGATGTTGTTTCGATCGGCGAAGCCGTGAGGGGAACTTCCGATTTAAGAATTATCAGCCGCGCCTATCGAGAGGGCCGTATCCTGATTACGGAGGATACCGACTTCGGGGAGTTGGTGTACGCTCACGCTCGTCCGTCTGCGGGCGTTGTCCTTATCAGATTTCACAGCCGCGTGCGTAGAGCAAAACCCAAGGCCGTCGTCGAGGCAATCGACAAGTTCAGAGACCGCTTGCGAGGAGGATTTGCCGTTGTCGAACCTGGGCGGGTCCGGCTCGGAAGAAGGCCTCGAATCGAGAATTGATCTACGGCGTCCCAACTTGACTGCAAATCGCGCGGCTCCTTATAGTTGGCTTTGAGAAGCCGATTATTCCGGCACATGGACTTGGCCGAAAACCCCGCCTGACATGGAGTTTCGGCGTATTCGTGAGGATAACCCGATGACCCAGATTGAAGCCGCCCGTAAGGGTATTGTCACCCGGCAAATGGCCGAAGTCGCAGAAGACGAGGGACTTGCGCCCGAAGAGATTCGCGCGCTGGTCGCGTCGGGCGAAGTCGTCATCCCGCACAATATCCATCACGATTTCCGAGCGATCGGGATCGGGAAGAATTTGCGCACCAAGGTCAATGCGAACATCGGCGCGTCGAACTTCCATCAGTTGATCGACGAAGAGGTCGAGAAGCTCTACACTGCGGTCCGCTACGGCGCGGATTCGGTGATGGACCTTTCCACCGGCGCCGATTTGGACAAAATCCGAGTCGAGATCCTTTCCCGATGTCCGGTGATTCTCGGCACCGTGCCGATCTATCAGCTTGCCAGCGAACGCTCGATTTCCGACATGGACGCCGATCACTTCCTTGAAGTGATCGAGCGGCAGGCCCGCCAAGGCGTCGATTACATGACGCTGCATTGCGGCGTCACGCGCAACAGCGTGCGCACGCTGCGCGGGCATCGGCGAATCGAGGGGATCGTATCGCGCGGCGGAGCGGTGTTGGCGGCATGGATCGAAAAGACCGGCAATGAGAATCCCCTGTACGAACATTTCGACAAAGTATGCGCGATCCTGCGCGAGCATGATGTAACCTTCTCACTCGGCGACGGGCTGCGGCCCGGCGCGACCGGAGATGCCACCGATCGCGGGCAGCTCGCGGAATTGCTCGTGCTTGGAGAATTGACCGAGCGGGCGCGGGCGGCTGGCGTGCAAGTGATGATCGAAGGGCCGGGCCACGTGCCGCTGGATCAAATCGAGGCCAACGTGAAGCTCGAAAAGCGGGTCTGCTCCGGCGCGCCGTTCTATGTGCTGGGGCCGCTCACCTGCGACGTGGCGCCCGGCTACGATCACATCACCGGCGCGATCGGCGGCGCGATCGCATCGGCGGCGGGCACCGACTTCTTGTGTTACGTCACGCCCGCCGAACATCTGCGGCTCCCCGATATCGACGACGTGCGTGAGGGCGTGATCGCCACCCGCATCGCCGCGCATTCCGGCGACCTCGTCAAGGGCGTGCGCGCGGCCAAGGTCTGGAATGACCAGATGTCGCGCTATCGCAAGGCGCTCAACTGGGAAGGGATGTACGCAATGGCGATGGACCCGGACAAGGCGCGCCGCTACAAGGAAGAAAGTGAGGCGGCCGGATCGAATGTCTGTTCGATGTGCGGCTCGCTGTGCTCGGTAAATATCGATAACGCCGCGCTCAAGTTCTCCCGGCGCCGCGCGATCACCGAGGAGCCCGCGCATGCCGCCGGCTGATTCAAAAGACGGCGCGGCGTTCGCGGACGCGCTTGAAATTATCCGGCCCGACCAGCATGGAAAGCCGCGCAAAATCGCGGACTTCCGGGGGCACAATGCGGTCGTCTATTTCTATCCGATGGACGATACGCCGGGATGCACTGTTGAGGGAAAGGAGTTTCGCGATCAATTCGAGCAGTTCAAGTCATTCGATTGCGAGATAATCGGCGTCAGCACGGACTCGGTCGAGCGGCATCGCGCATTTGCTGAAAAGCACGCCTTCCCGTTTATTTTGCTGGCCGATGAGGACGGTAAACTGGCGGCAGCGTTCGGCGTGCTCAAGGGGACACATGCGGCACGCTCGACGTTCGTGTTCGATCGCGATTTGCACATGCGGCGCGCATTCCACGACGTGACTCCCCGCGGCCATGCGGCGGCAATCCTGGATTTCGTGCGGTCGTTGGTCGAATCGCATCGGATGCTCGGCGGGTGAGCGAAGAAACCGCGGATTGCGCTGAAAGCTGACCGCACTCAGGAACGTTGCGCCCCCTGAATTTCTCCCCCGTGAGGTAGCGGGAGAGAAATTCTCAGACGCGGCTCGTAGCGGTTCAAGGCTGAACCGGTTCAGCCTTATGAAAAAGGCGCGGAGCGGATACAATCAGGCCGGGCGTTCACTGGGTAAAAACGAAACGGCATTCGCGCTCGTGGCCGAAAAAAAATCTAGCAAAAATTACAAAACGAACCCAATTCTCCCAATGATTATGGGGGCTTTCCTTAATGTGGTGTCCCGCAAATTTCTTCAAGAACAAAGAGCGCGTTTTGGCCGCAGTGCCCCCTTTCCCTTGGGAAAGGGGGTTCGGGGGATAGGACGCGAACGCAGCGCTAAACGTTTTCCCGCGTGGCACGAAAATAGCGCGAGAGCATTGGCTATTTTCGTGCCACGCGGGAAAAGGAGCGGGCATTTTTCTTTCGCACACGCCCCATCCCCCTCGCCCCCTTCCCTAAAGTGGAAGGGGGAACAAATAATCGCCTTCCTGAAGTTATCTGCGGGACGCCACACTAGCGGGGTGTTGAGAAGGCGGAAAAACGGACCGAGGACGCGCCGCTCCAATCGACTCGCGCGCGGCCTCGACAATGGTTATATAATTGAAGGTCCGCCGTAGAGCGGGACAGGTCGAATCATGGCGAAATCATCGAAAAATATTCTCGACGAAGCACGCTCCGCGATTAAGCAGATCGATATCGACGAAGCGCGCAAGATGCTGGAAAAGCCCGGGACCGTGCTGGTCGATGTGCGCGAGAGCGACGAGACCCGTCAAGGATACATTCCGCAATCGATTGGGATTCCACGCGGTTTTTTGGAACTGCGAATCGAGGAGAAGGTCCCTGACCACAAGACCCCGGTAATCCTCCAGTGCGCGTCGGGCACGCGCTCACTGCTGGCGGCGCGCACACTGCGCGAGATGGGCTACGAGAACATCTACAACATGACCGGCGGGTTCAACGCATGGAAAGATCGCGGGCTGCCATGGGTTGCCGATCGCGCTTTCACGCCCGACCAGATAACGCGGTACTCGCGCCATTTCGTGATCCCGGAAGTCGGCGAAAAGGGTCAGGCCAAGCTGCTCGACGCCAAGGTGCTTCTGCTTGGAACCGGCGCGCTCGGCTCTCCGTCCGCGCTTTATTTGGCGGCGGCGGGAGTCGGGACGATCGGACTTATCGATTTCGACGTCGTCGATATGTCCAATCTCCAGCGGCAGATCATTCATACAACCGATCGCGTCGGGATGCTGAAGACCGAGTCCGCGCAAAAGCAAATCAACGCGCTCAATCCGGGTGTCAAGGTGATTCGCCACGATGTTCGGCTCACCTCCGAAAACGCGATGGACATCATCAAGGACTACGACGTGGTCGTTAATTGCGGCGACAACTTCCCCGCGCGCTATCTAATCAACGATGCGTGCGTGCTGGCGAGAAAGCCGCTGGTTGACGGAGCGATCTTCCGATTCGAGGGCAACGCGACAGTCTTTTATCCGGCCAAGGGCGGGCCGTGCTACCGATGCCTCTATCCCGAGCCCGCTCCTCCCGACATGGCGCCGTCGTGCGCGGAAGCGGGCGTCCTTGGCGCGATCCCCGGGCTGATCGGATCGATCGAAGCGCTGGAAGCCATCAAGCTGATACTTGGCGCAGGCCAGCCGCTGATCGGACGGATGGTGTACTTCGACACGCTGTCGGCACGCGATTATGTGCGGATTCTGACGGTGCGCAAGGATCCGAAATGCCCGGTCTGCAGCGATCACCCGACGCAAAAGGGGCTCATCGACTACGAGGCGTTTTGCGGCCTTGCGGCTCCGTCCAACGGCGTGTCAACGGCCGAACCGGACAAGGCGAAGCCCCAAGGATCGGGCGCATCGCCCCGCGACACCCATCCTGCGTGATTGTCGCAGCGTGAAGCCCAAACGAATTGGTGTGCGCCGGCTGGCGGCGATCGTTTCAACTACTGAGAGAACTGTGAATGGCGATTGGGCCGTTTTACGTCGCTGAAAAACTGAAGCAGGGCGGCGCGATGAAGGGCATCGCACTGCTGATGCGCCATGGCGAGACCGCATGGAATCGCGAAGGGCGCGTGATGGGGCGCAATCCCGTAAAGCTCGACGCGCACGGCCGCGCCCAAGTCGAGTCCGCGATTCCGCTGGCCCGGCTGGTCAAACCTGAACTGATCGTAACCAGCCCGCTGATTCGTGCGCGCGAATCGGCGGAGATCATCGCCGGCGGACTCGAGAACGTTTCCATAGTCGAGGAGCCGAAACTTGCCGAGGTTCTGTACGGCCGGTGGGAAGGAAAGGTTTACGACGAACTGATGGAGGATCCGGAGTACCGTCGATACCAGGAGCATCCGCTGGAAATGACCACGCCCGGAGGCGAGACGATCGCGCAGGTGCAGTCGCGCGGGGTGGAGACCGTGATGCACACGGTTGCCGCGAACGCCGGCCGGCGAATTCTGTTCGTATCCCACGGCGACATCATCCGGACGATCCTGTGCCACTTCATGGGTTTGGAACTCGAGAACTTCCGGCGGATCCGCGTGGACAACGCCACTTTCACCGGCATCCATATAATTGGCGATTTTGCGGAGGTTAAATTTGTGAATCTATTGCCCGATCCGGCGCGCGCATTCGTCGCCCCGTTCGCATCGAAAAAGAATGCTCCCGTCTAACCGCCAGCTATCGCGGCGGCATTCCTCCGGACGGATCGTTGTAGGCGCTGGTGCCGCCACCACCGCCGACTTCAATTCCCTTTCTCACTCGCACGTCGGCGCCCGGCTTGTTGGGGACGTCGACCCGCAGGCTGCGATAGCCTCCAGCCGATGCATCCGGCGCGACGAAGCCGACGGTGTATTGCTGGCGAAGCTCCAGGCTGATGTTCGCGCAGATGTGGCGCAGCGCCTCGCCGTCGCCAACTTCACGAATGACAAAGGTCTTGGCGCCGGTTTCAGTCGAAAGCGTATGCAGCGTCTCCGAATCGACACGCTCGACGTCGCCGCCGATCGCAAACGGGCCAATCATAATAGTTGGGGCACTGCCAACGTTCGGATCGCCGATTCCTATCGAATAGACCAGCACGCCCATCCGGCGCGCCTGTGCGACGACGTCGTTAACGCTGGCAGAACTGGAATTGTCCATTCCGTCCGTAACGACCAGCAGCGCTTTCTTGTCGTAGCGGCCGTGCTGAACCATCGACAAGCCATCCATGATTGTGTCGAACAAGGCGGTCTGACCGTAAGCGCGCAACAGTCCCAGCCTCCGCATCACCAATTCATGGTTGGTGGTAAATGGCTGGAGCAAAAAGGGATGACTGGAGAACGCGAACAGAAACACGTCGTCCTTGTCGTTCAGGTCGTGAAGGAATTGCGCAATCGCCGCGCGCGCTTGCGGGATCTTCGGCGTCATGCTGCCGGAAGTGTCGACCAGAATTCCGATCGACACGGGGGTGTTTTGATCGGTGCGGAAAAATTCGATCGGCCGCTGCTGGCCGTTAAGGTACAGCTTGAAATCGTCCTTCTGAAGTCCTGTGACATAAGCGCCGCTGGGATCGGTCACGGTCACGTTGACCTGCGCGTAGCCGGGTTGCTCGCGGAGCTCACGCGACGGTATCACCAGCTCTTGTCCGGGCTGCGAAACGATCGCTGGCAGGGTGGGGACCTCTCCGCCTTGTCGCGCCGGCATCGAGGGCAGCTCCAGCGTCGAGCCGCGCGTGCCCTGACTTCCCTGAATGATCACGTTCGGCGGCGGCGATGCGCCCTGCTGCGCAAATGCGGAATTTGCGGCGGTAAGAATAGTCGCGATAGCAAGCGCGGCAGTGGTTGCTGCCGCTGGCCAGCATCGCCAATATTGAAATCGTGCCTTCATCTCCAATCGAACAATGATCCTATTTGGCGGAGATTTGGGCAAGCCATGCACCAAAGCTCATGCGTTTGCCGGCAACTCTCCTGTAATATTGACGAATCCGCCCGCGCGATGTTTCATGCCATCGGACCAGAACCATGGCGGCAGCATCCTGTAGCAGGATAAAGCCGTAATTTTCGGCGGAAGGCCAAGAACTCATTTTGAAAGCACTTATCGTTAATGGCGATGACTTCGGACATTCGGCCGAGGTCAATGCCGCCATCCTAAGGACGCATCGCGACGGCATCCTGCGCAGTGCGAGCCTGATGGTGGCTGAGCCGGCGGCGGCTGCGGCCGCCGCGGCGGCGCGCGATAATCCGGCACTGGATGTCGGTCTGCATGCGGTGGTGTGCAAAGGGCGCGGCATGCTCGATCCTGCGCGCTTGGGCGGCAACAGCGCGGGATTCATCGACAATCCGACGATGGCCGGGATGCGGTATTATTTCGACAAATCGATTCGTGCCGCGATGGCCACCGAGATGCGGGCCCAGATTGAACGCCATCTTGAGTTGGTTGGCTACCTGAACCATATCGACGGTCATCTTAACTTTCATGTGCATCCGGTGATCGCCGATGTGCTCGTCGATTTGGCCGTGGAGTACAGAATCCCATGCATCCGCCTTCCGCGAGAGCCGATCATGACGACATTGGCGCTCAAGCGTGACCAGCTCCCGCGCAAGTTGATTGAAGCGGTCATATTCCGCTCTCTGTCTAAACGGACACGCCGGTTACTGTCGGAGCGCAGCATCAAAACGACCGATTGGCTGTTCGGGCTGCATCAAAGCGGCCATATGACAGAGGATTACGTGATCGGAATTATCGAGCGGATGCGCGACGGCGTGACCGAGCTATATTTTCACCCCGCGATCGATCTGGGCGGCACGCCCCCGGACGCGGCGGCGCAGCGCGAAGTCGAGATTCTGACCAGTCTGCGCGTACGCGACGCAATCGATCGCGCCGGCATCCGGCTGATTACTTATGCGGATCTCGCCAAGTCCGGCGGCAATTCCGGCGTCACGGGCTAATCGGGCCCACGACGATATCCTGCGGCTTGCTCAGCTGGGTGCTTGCACCCTTAATGACCGCGATTGGTATCGCATCGCCAGTGCTGCCGGGCGAATAGACCGTCACGGAATTGTTAGCTGGATTTGCCACGTAGAGATTTCCGGTTGAATCCAGGGTGATGCCCAGTGGATGATTAAGGCCGGTATCGGGGCCGGTTATCGTGGCAATCGGAGCGGTGTTGCCGCTGCTGCCGGGCGCGAAAATCGTGACGCTGCCTTTTTGTGAAGGCCCGCCCAGTTTGTTTGCGATGTAAATTTTTCCGCTCGCATCCACCGCCGCACCATGTGGAGCAACGATTCCGGTCAGCGTTCCGCGGATGGTGGCGGAGGGAGGGATATTGCCGCTGCTGCCCGCGGAAAATTTCATCGCGCTTGCACGGATCGACGGACTGGCAGGCGCATTAGAAACGTATATGTTCGAAGCTGAATCAAGCGTGATGCCCTGAAGGTTATTCAGGCCGGTCGCGCCTCCTGCAATCGTATTGGTCGGTATCGCATCGCCGGAGCTGCCGGCCGCGAAAACCGTAATGCTGCCGAGGCCAAGCGACCCGCCGTGGCGGTTCGATACATAGTCGTTCCCGACGGGGTCGACGTGGATATCCAAGGCGGCATTCATCTGAGTGTCCGGGCCGGCGATAGTAATGCCGGGTTGCGGGTTGCCGCGAGTGCCAAATGGAAAGATCGCGAGGAGGCCTCTGGATTTGAAGCCGCCCTTGCGATTGACGACGTGGAGATTGGCGCCGGAATCCATCGAGATGCCAAACGGCGAATTCAGTTGTGTATTCGAACCGGTAATTACGACCGACGGAGCGATGTTGCCGGTGCTTCCGAACGGATAGGCCGTTATCGAGTCGTTTCCGGAGTTGGTAACGAAAATCGCCTGGGCCGGCGTGATATGTACCGGCGCCACCGCGATCCCTTCGGGTCCCAACAGCCCGGTCTGGCCGCCGACGATTTCCGCGCTTGGTGTGACATTGCCCGAACTGCCAATTGGATAGGTCGTGACACTGTCTTCGCCGGCGCCGCCTCCATGTGAGGCGTTGTTGGCGACGTAGATATTCACGCCATCCAGCGCGATCTCGCGAGGATTGTTCAACTGGGTATGCGTGCCGCCGATGGTCGCCATCGGCGCGACATTGCCGTTGCTGCCTGCCGCGTAAATGGTGATGCTCCCGTTATTGGGCGTGCCTCCCTCGGAATTCGCGACATAAATGTTGCCGGCGGAATCCAGGCCGACTCCGTCGGGCGTATTTAGTCCCGTATTGCTTCCCGCGATCGTCGCAATCGGCGCGGCGTTTCCGCTGCTGCTTGGCGCATAGACCGTCACGCTGCCGGCGCCGGAGGGACCGCCAACCTGATTCGCCACGAAGATGTTACCGGTAGCGCCCAGGGCAATTCCCTGCGGAGTCTTCAGGCCCGTGTTCGTCCCCGTAATTGTCGCGGTGGGCGCCGCATTGCCACTGCTGCCGGACGGGTAGATCGTGACGCTGCCGTGGCTCGATTTGCCGCCGGTTGAGTTGCACACATAAATTTTTCCCGTCGTATCCAGTACGATTCCATCGGGTGATGCGAGACCGGTCGCTGTACCCACGATGATTGCACTCGGTGCTACGTTACCCGAACTGCCGGCCGGGAAGATGGTGACGCTTGGCTTGCCGGATACAGGCGTGTTGCCAGTGACATAGAGGTTTTTCCCTGCGTCCAGCGCAAGTCCCATCAGGGAGGAAAGCGATGTCGCGGAACCACTGATCGTGACAACCGGCGGTGCATTGCCGTCGCTGCCTGCGGAGTAGCCATTTATCGAATTCGCACTGGTATTGGCGACGAATATTGCCGCCGCCGCTGTGGATGTAGCGGTCGCTGTTGCGGTTGGCATCGGAGTAGCCGTCAACGTCGCAGTTCGAGTCGCGGTCAGCGTCGGTGTCGGTGACGAGGTCGCGGTTCGCGTTGCTGTTGCGGATATCGTCAAGGTCGCGGTCGACGATGGCGTTGCGGTGACGCTCAATGTCGTGGTGGCGGTGGACGTTCTGGTCGCAGTCGGTGAAACGGTTGCCGTTGTGCTGATGGTCGGCGAGGGCGTGTTCGTGATCGTTGCGGTTCGCGAGGGTGTGGCCGTAGTGGTTGCCGTTGTCGTAGCTGTCACTGTTTTGGTTGCGGTTGGTGACGGCGTCGCCGTCTTGCTGACCGTGGGCGTAATGGTGACAGTCAGGGAAAGGGTGGAGGTCGAGGTTGTCGTGGGTGAGGAGGTTGCCGTCGTGGTCCGCGTTGAAGACGCGGTCGCGGTTGTCGTTGACGTTGGTGAAAGGGTCGCAGTCGCGGTCGATGTTGGTGACTGAGTGGTCGATGTTGTTGCGGTCGGGGACGAAGTCAAGGTTGTTGTTGCAGTCGGAGATACAGTTGTCGTCGCGGAGTCCGTCGGCGAGGGTGAGGCGGTGTCGGTGGGCGACGACGTGGCGGTATCGGATGCGGTCGGAGATGCAGTTGCAGTGGTAGTGTCCGTCGGCGAGGGTGAGGCGGTGTCGGTGGGCGACGACGTGGCGGTATCGGATGCGGTCGGAGATGCAGTTGCAGTGGTAGTGTCCGTCGGCGAGGGTGAGGCGGTGTCGGTGGGCGACGACGTGGCGGTGACGGTAGCGGATGCTGTCGGCGTCGATGTTGTCGTTCGGGTCGAAGTACCCGTAGGCGTAATGCGAGTCCCTGCCGCGACAATCCCGCGCGGCGAGCCTAATCCCGTATCGACGCCGGCGATCGTCGCGATTGGGGGCTGATCGCCGTTGCTGGCAGGTGGATAGACGGTGATGCTTCCGGGGGTGGTAAATTCGGTTACGTAGAGCGTTCCGCCCGAGTCCACCGAAAGTCCGTTGATATTGTTTAGGCCGGTATCCGGCCCGACGATCGTCGCAATCGGCGCAAGGTTGAGCGGATTGTGGGAGCCGCCTGCCAGCGGCAATTGATAAACGGTAACGCAGCCGGTCACTACGGGGCCACAGTTGTTGTTAGCAACATAAAGATATTCGTTCGGCGATGCCGGCAGCGCCGGCGGAGTTCCGTATGTTCCGATCGCCACTCCCGAGGGCTGAGACAGCCCAGTCAGGTTGCCTGCAATGGTCACCATCGGGACGACGTCGCCTCCGGTGATTGCGTCCGTATGCGAATAAACGGTGATGCTACCATTGCCGTCGATCGCGCCCTCCAGGTTGGCTACATAGATGTTGCCGGCGGAGTCGGCCGCAATTCCGCTTGGATCGATCAGGCCGGTATCGGCTCCAACAATCGTCCCAATCGGCGGCTGGTCCGGCGGAAACGGCAGCGGCGGATACGTAGTTATGCTTCCAAAGTACGGATCGCCGCCGTCAATATTGGCCACATACACGAAACCCGAAGAATCGACTGCGACGCCGGACGGTAACGTGATGCCGGAAGTTGATTCCAGAAGTGAATAGATCGGGATCGCGTCGCCATCGCTGCCGGGCGCATACACGCCCAAAGTCTCGGCCTCGTAATTCACCACGAATATGTTTCCGGTGGAATCCAGCGCGATGCCGAACGGGTAATCAAGACCGGTGTCCGGCCCGGTGATGGTTTGAATCGGCGTGGCGTCACCGGCGGCGTCAATCGGGTATACAGTTACGGTGTTGATATATGGATTGGTGACATAGATCCCCGGGGTAGGTGCCGCTTGCGGAACATTCCCAACGGACTGAGATGCGGAAAGCGAGATCATCCCGCCAATGAATCCGATCAATCCTATACCGATGACGATGAACCTGGTTTTCATTTACGCCCGAATGCCTCCCTTAGGGGCTCAGCATTTAGGCCGATCGCCACAGTGCCGGACATGTCCCCCTTGGCGCTCCCCTTGAAGGGATGCCTAAGGCACGTTGCGTGCCAGCTTTAAATGACTGCTAACTGGACTGAATCCCGGAATGAGAGCCAAAATTTTGGCGATCACGGCCGAAACCTAGAAGATATGTTCCAATCTGGGACAATCGAAATCTCTCGGTCGATCTCGACTGCTTTCGTATAGCGTCATGCATCGATGATGCCGTATACGGTTCATTGTCTCGGCGAGCCGGCAGAGCCAGCGGACGATTGGATGGATGACTGCCCCCGGGCTTTTTCGTCCAGGCAGAAAACCGAAGCGGGAGGCTCTGTGCAAGGGCAACCTCCCGCTTCGCAGTCAATCTAGTGGCTGGGCGAACTGCACCAGGTGTCCGTGCCGCACGGGCCCTTTTTGCCACCGCCCTTCAAATTGACAATTCCATCGTTCGGAAGAACGAGAGTGGCGTTTGACGCTACGACCAGCTCACCGATATACGGTTCACCTTTCGTTTCCGCCGGTGGCGTAAAGCTGACCGCAACTTGGCAAGTGTTGCCGGGTCCCAACAATGTTCCTACCGCGCAGGTCGATCCAATCTTATTCCAAGTGTACTCCTCACCGTTGACAACGATCGATTCGATTAGAACCGGGCATTTGTTCTTATGCTTTGCCTCAACCTTTGCGGACAGTTGAGTCGTTGATCCTACCGTCTGGCGCCCAAAGTCGAGAGTCGCGGGCGTGATCACAAGTGAAGAGTCGCATGCAGTCGGAGTTGCGGTCGGCGACAGTGTGGCAGTAGCCGTTGGAGTTTTCGTTACCGTCGGGGTCAACGTCGGCGAGGGCGTCGTCGTGATTGTTGCGGTTGGAGACGGAGTGGTCGTCCTCGTTTTCGTCGCAGTCGGCGACAGAGTGGTGGTGATGGTCGTGGTCGGTGAAGGTGTCGCCGTCAGGGTCTCTGTCGGTGATGGAGTAGTTGTGATGCTTGCGGTGGGGGAGGGGGTCGTTGTCAAAGTCTCGGTCGGTGACGGCGTGGTGGTGATGGTATCGGTCGGCGAAATAGTTGTGGTGATCGTCGCGGTTGGCGACGGGGTCGTGGTCAGGGTCGCTGTGGGCGACAGGGAAGTGGTGATGGTGGCGGTTGGCGACGGAGTCGTGGTCAGGGTCGTCGTCGGCGACGGAGTAGTTGTGATGCTTGCGGTGGGGGAGGGAGTCGTCGACACAGTGGTTGTCGGTGACGGTGTGGTGGTGGCGGTACCGGTTGGAGATGGAGTCGTCGTGACGCTTGCGGTGGGCGACGGCGTATTCGTTATGGTCGCAGTTGGCGTCGGTGTTCTGGTTGGCGTTCGGGTGGTGGTCGGTGTTCTCGTACCGGTTGGCGTTGACGTTCGTGTCGGAGTGGGGCGAATTCCGACCGCCACGATTCCGCGCGGAGAGAAGAGTCCCGTATCGGGACCGGCGATGGTTGCAAAGGGGGGTTGGTTGCCATTGCTGGCGGGTGGATAGATATTGATGTATCCCGGGCTGGCGAATCGCAGCACAAATAAGGTTCCGCCGGAATCGACTGATATGCCATTAATATCGTTTAGGTCGGTGTCGGGACCGACAATAGTGGCAACTGGCGCCAAGTTGAGTGGATTGGCCGGATTTTTCGGCAGCGGCAACTGATAAACCGTAATGCAGCCTGTCGTGACGGGACCGCAATCGTTGTTCGCTACATAGAGATATTCGGCTGGCTTGGCCGGCGATGGCGGCGGAGAACCGAACGGCCCGATTGCCACGCCCGAGGGCTGGGACAGGCCAGTTCGATTGCCGGCGATTGTCACCATCGGCTCGACGTTTCCCCCTGTAATCGCATCGGTGTGAGAATAGACGGTGATACTGCCGTTGCCGTCGATCGCGCCTTCCAAGTTCGCCACGTAGAGATTGCCGGCTGAGTCGGCCGCGATCCCGGTTGGATTAATCAGGCCGGTATCGGCGCCGACAATCATTGCGAGCGGCGGCTGACCGGGTGGAAATGGAGGCGGAGGGTAGGCGGTTATGCTTCCGAAGTACGGGTCACCGCCGTCAATGTTCGCAATAAATACAAAGCCTGATGAATCAACCGCGACGGAAGAAGGTAAGGTAACACCGGAAGTTGCCTCCGACAAATTGTAGATGGGTGGCACGTCGCCATCGCTGCCCGGTGCGTAAACATCCAATGTCTCTGACTCATAATTGACCACGTATATGTTCCCGGTCGAATCCAGTGCGATGCCGAACGGATAATCCAGGCCGGTATTGGGTCCGCTGATCGTATACGTCGGTGTGGCATCGCCATTTGCGCCGATCGGATAAACCGTCACGCTGTTGATGTATGGGTTGGTCACGAAGATTCCGGATGTGGGTGCGGGTTGCACGACGCCCGCCGCGGGCCGTGACCCAATCAGCGATATGATGCTGAGCAATCCGATTAGGCCAACTCCTGCGGCGACAATTCTGATTTTCGATTGCATTGGATTCCTCTGAACTGGTTCCTGGCTTGCGATGATTGACAATGAGTTCTAGTTCTTCCGCAGGGTGCCCATTAATGGAGGGGACAAGTGCACATTACATGCCAATGACGAGGAGAGGTGGTCTTAGAGAAGATGGTCCTAGGTTGTAATGATTTCGCGCAGAATTGCTCAAGCAGGCGACAAATTGCTCAAGATCGACTGGCGCGATCGGATACACTTCCAAGCTCCGAAAGCGTCATCTGGAAACGCCGGCCGGTCCCGAAGTTACGGGATATTCGCGGGTATTGTGATTTTACTTCGGGAAGCTGATCGGCGGAGTGACGACATCTTTGGGAATTTCGCCCGTCAGCGATTTCATGAACGCAACCAAGTCGGCCTTGTCTTGCACCGTAAGATGAAGCGGCTTGATTTCCTTGGACAGGTTCGGGTTGGGATTGCCGCCCTTGTCGTAAAATTCGACGGTTTCTTCGAGGGTCTTTTCGCTGCCGTCGTGCATATAGGGTGCGGTCTGCGCGATATTGCGCAAGGTTGGAGTCTTGAATGCTCCGTCCTGATGGATTTTGTTGGATATCGCAAAGCGGCCGTCGTCAGTGAATTCCTTCTTAGCCGGGTCCCACCCCACGCCGAGGTTGTTGTAGCTCTCGTCGGTGAAATTGAATCCGGTATGGCATCGCACGCAATTCGCCTTTCCATTGAACAGCGCAAGCCCGCGCTGCGCGGCAGGAGACAGCGCGCTCTTGTCACCGGCCTCATACCGGTCGTACGGTGAATCACCCGACAGGATGGTTCGCTCGTAGCAGGCGATCGCCTTCGCCACATCGTCGATCGTGAATTTCTCGGTTCCGAACGCCTGTTTGAACAGTACCCGGTAGCCCCTGATAGCCCGCAATCGCTTTACGACACCCTCCAGCGTATGCCCCATTTCGATCGGGTTAGTCATCGGCTTTTTTGCCTGATCTTCCAGGCTTTTGGCACGGCCGTCCCAGAATTGATTGGAGCTGAACAGCCGATTGATCGCGCTCGGAGCGCTGCGTTTCCCCTGCTGGCCGCGGATTCCGTCGGAGACCGGCTTGCTGTCGGTGAAGCCGAAATCGGGGTTATGGCAGGTTGCGCATGCGACGGTGCCGTCCGCCGATATGCGCTTGTCGAAAAACAGTAGCTTGCCAAGCGCAATTTTTTCCGGAGTAAGAGGATTGTTGGCCGGAATATTTTCAGCCTGCTCCTGCAGTCCCAGCGGCAGGTGGAGCTTGTAGGGCCCTGCCGCATAAACGACAGCGCCGGCAGTTATTAGCAACGCAGTTCCGATTGCAGTTACCACCGGCTTTCGCCGCATCATCGGTATGCTCCCGCCGTGGTCTCCAATCGTGCGCTTAGACGATCACTTTGCCGGCGCGCAATTCCTCGACCTGACTTTTGTCGATTCCGGCTTCGCGCAGAATTTCGTCGGTTTGTTCGCCCAGCTTGGGCGGCACGCGCCACATTTTCATCGGCGTTGCGCCAAAGCGCGCGCCCGGCGCCGGCATCCGGACGGGGCCGCATTCGGGATGCTCGTATACCTGGAACGTTTCATTCGCAATGATTTCCTCGTCCTCGAAGAGCGTTTCATAGGTATGGACGGGTCCGCATGGGATGTCGGCGGCCTCGATAATCTTCAGCCATTCGGCGCTGGTGCGTTCCAGGAACAGCTTGGCGATATTGCGGAGCATCGAGCGCCCACGTTCGATTTTGTCGGCCACCGCCCACCATTCGGGATGGCCGACTGCCGCGCACAGCCTTTCGTTTTGAACCTCGGTGAAGGCCGCGATCGTGATCCATCCGTCCTTGGTCTTGAACGGATCGAGCGTGAGAGCTTTCGGCGCCAGATGTTTGTATTCGTCGTGCGGGAGAAACGTGTATCCCGCCATCGAATCGTTGGAGGTAAACGAGATCATCGCTTCGAGCATCGGTACCCGGATCTGCTGGCCGACGCCGCGCGCACGCGCCGCGTGCAATGCGCTCACAACCGCAAGCGCGGCGGTCATCCCGCTGATCTTGTCCGCCAGCGCCATTTTTACCGCTGACGGCTGTCCGGTTTTGCCGCCTTGGATCGCCGCGACACCCGAGTACCCCTGGATTACGGGATCGTAGGCGGGATTATTAGCCAGCCGGCCCTTGGGACCGTACCCGCATATCGAGCAGTAAACGATCTTGGGATTGGAGCGCCGCAGGTCGGCATAGCCAAGGCCCAGCCGGTCTGCCACTCCGGGACGATTGTTTTCGACCAGCGCGTCGGCCTTAACGGCAAGGCGGCGGATCAAATCGCGGCCCTGTTCCTTCTTTGCGTCGATAACGATGCTGCGCTTGTTGCGGTTGAAGTTGAGGAATTGCGCGCCGAAACCGTTCTTCGCCGGGCGCAGCAACTGCCGCATCGAATCGCCCTCCGGCGGCTCGATTTTGATCACGTCGGCGCCGAGATCGCCCAGCAATTGGGTGCAATACGGTCCGGAAATAACGGCGGTCAGATCGAGAATCCTAAATCCGACCAGTGGTCCATCAGCCATAACTAAAAACTTCCCGCCCTTGCTACGCTACATGTGCGAGATGCCTGCTTAACCCGCGCGGGCGTCCCGCGTCAAGGTGCGCAGGCCGCGCCTACTTGCGCTCCCGGTCCAGCCGAACGTGCGTTAGTGCCGGCAATTCGCGGCGGACGCGCTCCAAATAGCCGAGATCGATCGGTGCGATCGCGGCACCCTCAACGTCGGCGGCGCGCGCGAGCACGCGTCCCCACGGATCGACGATCATCGAATTTCCGTAATCGCTGTAGCCGTGGACGTTGGGGCCGAATTGGGCGGGCGCAATCACGTAGACCTGATTCTCGATCGCGCGGGCGCGGACCAACGTTTCCCAATGCGCCTCGCCGGTGGGGAAGGTGAATGCGCTCGGGATCGTGATTATTTTTGCGCCGGCGAATGCGAGCCGCCGGAATAATTCGGGAAAGCGCAAGTCGTAGCAGATCGTGAGTCCGATCGGGCACAGGCCGGTATCGGCGCAGACCACCTCGATACCGGGGATTTTCGCCGCCGATTCGCGGACGGTCACGCGGCCCGGCAAATCGACGTCGAACAGATGAATCTTGCGATAGGTGGCAACTCGTGAGCCATCTGGAGCGAACAACGCGGAAGTATTGTAGTTGCGCCCGGTGTCGGCCGGGCCGTGCTCCGTAATCGATCCCGCGACGAGATGAATTTTGAGTTCCCGCGCGATCGCGGCCATCGCGGCAAGCGACTCGCCGTCGAGCGATTCGGCGGCCGCATTTTCCTCCGCGCGCTTGCCGCGCCAGTTGAACATCTCGGGCAGCGCAATCAGCGCCGCGCCGCGCGCCGCGGCATCGCGAATCAGACGTGAGGCGCGGTCGAGGTTGGCGGCCTTGTCGGCGCCTGCCGCCATCTGTATCGCTGCCGCAAGGAATGTCATCGCGCGCAACCCTTGCCACTATTATGGCAGTGGTTCAGTTTAATGAACCAACCCGTCTCTAATCATAGCCATTGTGAAACCCCGCGCGGGTTTCGCGCTTCCTGTTTCACTCGGAACCGTCCGAAAACGGCGCGGGAGCGCCGTTTTCGGCACTGCGGGAAGTCCGAAACCCGTCACGGGTTTCGGGAAGAATACGATTAACGGCAGCATTTGATGACCACACTGAATCACTACCACTATTATGGCGCTTTGGCGTCCGCGTTAGTAGCGCGGCGTCGATGGATCGGCGGTCTCCGACCACAAATCGATTCCACCGCTCAGGTTCAGCACGCGCTCGAAGCCCCGCCCGGCCAGCCACCGTGCGACCTGCGCGCTGCGCACGCCGTGATGGCATACGACGACCGTCTCGCGCGCCGGGTCAAGCTCGCCGATGCGTGACGGGATGTCGTTCATGGGGATATGGCTTGCACCGGGAAACGGCGCGATCGCGATCTCGCCCGGCTCGCGCACATCGAGGATGAATACACGCTCGCCGCGATCGAGCCGCTGCTTCAATTCGGTCGGATCGATTTCGCCAACTGTGGCCATCGAGTCAAATCCTGCTGGCGGCGGCGGCCGATGTCAATCTATGATCGTTCTTGATATGCCGAGTTTTGCCGCAGATGACCTGAAATTCATGGATGCAGCAATCGCGGAAGCGAAACGCGCGGAGGCCGAAGGCGAAGTGCCCGTCGGAGCGGTCGTCGTGGCGGACGGAAAGATCGCCGGCGCGGGTCATAATCGGCCGATTGCGGCTAACGATCCGACCGCGCACGCGGAAATTATCGCGATTCGGGCGGCGTCGGAGGCGATCGGTTCATACCGCCTAACCGCCGTCACGCTCTATGTCACCATAGAGCCGTGCGCGATGTGCATCGGCGCAGCCATCAACGCGCGGATTGCGAAAATTGTGTACGGCGCGCGCGATGACAAGGCGGGAGCGCTGGGCTCGGTGTATGACATCGGCCGCGATGGTAGATTGAACCATCGCGTCGAGGTTGTCGCGGGCGTCCGCGAGTCCGAATGCGCCGAACTGATGCGCGCGTTCTTTAGATCGCGAAGGGGCGGCGGGTGAGTAAAGTTCAATCCATGCGAATCCGTCGGTGCTTTTGGATTTCGGCGTTGATAATAACGTTGGCTGCCAACGTACGGGCAGACCAAGATATCGACACCTCTGTCCTGCGGCCCGTTTCGGAACAAGCTAGCGGTCCGGATGTCCGGTGGACCGGAGCGGCACGGTCCGACCTAATTGGTAGCTACTATCATTTGAAGCTCATCGCTCCCGGTATCGGCTGGGTCATGTGGGATGGGCGCGATTATTGGACGATGGATAATGGGGCGCATTGGAAAGACATCACGCGCCCCGGGAGCAGCGAGAAACCTTCGTGCTGCCTATTTTTTCAAAGCGCTGATAAACGATGGATGGTTATCAATGATCTCACTGATGCCGGCTATTGGGATAAGCTGAAATTCGACCTCGCCTATACCACCGATGGGGGGAAAAATTGGTGGAGGCGGCCCTTTGCGTTTCCGTTAAAGGACTTCGGGCTTTCCGAATTCAGCCACACGCGCAAATCAGACGACTCCATTCGCGGCGGCGTAGGTGGAATCGAATTTGTGGACTCGCAGCATGGCTCGCTACAGATTGGGTTTGCAACCTCAATGATTTCTTGGTGGTCATTTCTAATGGTGACCGATGATGGGGGCCATAGTTGGACTTTGGCGCCGGCCACTCCCGAAGTTCAAGACGGGGGCATGCTTCTTTCATCACCAAGCACTGGATGGCTGTGTGGATCGAACCATGGAAATTATTCAAAGTCGCTCTACGTTACCCGTGACGCAGCAAAAACCTGGAAGAAAGTGTTCTTGAAAGTTCCTGACGGGGTACTGCCTGCAACCGCTATTCATTATGCAACTTCCGATAGCGAGAGCGACTGGTTTACGCCGGACACACCATCTAACTTTCAAGTCGAATTTACAATTGAATATGATCTGCCAATCTTCGCGGATCCAAACCACGGCTATTTGAATGTGACGTATCGGTTTCAGAATCCGCACGATCCCTTCGACAACCTTGCATCCGAGGTATTGTTTGCCACTACCGACGGCGGCCTTTCTTGGAAGCCGGATCGGATGGTTACGAATCAAGATAAAGAGTCTGCCAAGCTATACGGTTCATCAACGGTAGTCGGATCGGATTGGATTTTCGTGGCGCGGGCGAGCCAAATCCCAGTGGGTAAGATTATATTGGTGGATCAGCCCATGCTCACCAAGCTCGGACCTGGCGAAAGGCGCGACGCAAGGGTCGATATACCTCCCGGAAACCAACCTTTCACTGCGGCTGATGCCATCAGCTTTATTTCCCCGAAGCAAGGTTGGGTGATAGTTGAACGCGCCATGTATTCAACGAGCGACGGCGGTGCAAGTTGGAAACAGTTCATCCCCGGTACTTCTTGGACGCTGGACATCCCGGGACCGCCTACACAAACAACCCATCGGCTCCCCAATATTGTTCCAAATCAATCACCCGGGCACGCCACTCCGCTACCGAAGCCCAAATCACCATAACGCTGGCATGCTCGCTTCGCGCGTCCTTTTTTCTGCGCGCGGCGCCGTGTTAGATTCTGCCCATGGATGCCGCCGAATCGTTCGTGGTCGATTGCGACTCGCATGTGATGGAGCCGCCCGACCTGTGGGAAAAATACCTCGAGCCCAAATTCCGCGAGCGCGCTATCAAAATCGCAAAAGATCCCGTCGATGGGATCGAGACGCTGAGCGTCGATAACCAGCCGATCCTGCGCGGCGTGCTGGCCGGCTTGGGCGGCGCCAACCGGCCGCGTCATGAGCTGTTCAACCCGGGCAAGCTCGGCTACATGGACGGATGTCCGCCTGCAAGCTATCTGCCCGGCGAGCGCATCAAACTGCTGGATGAATGGGGCGTGAATGCCGGCGTGCTTTTCCCAACGGTCGGAATTTTGTGGGATGTGGCGGACAACGAATTGGCGGCGGCGTATGCGCGCGCATACAACAACTGGATTGTCGATTTCGCGTCGGGCGCGCGCTCGCGCGTGATTCCGATCGCGCATCTGGCGCTGCAGGATGTCCCGTCGGCGCTGGAAGAGTTGCGCCGATGCCTGAAGCTGGGATTCAAGGGAATCTTCCTTGCGCCGGAGACGATCGGCGGCCGGCGCTTCTCGCATCCCGATTTCGATCCGATTTGGCGCGAATGCGAGGCGGCCGGAATCCCCGCCTGCCTGCATGTGATCGTTCGCTTCAACCGCGCCCCGGGCGTGGTCCGGGATTTTTACCAGACGGGAGAGTTTCGCGCGGTGTACGGCTTTGCACTCGGCGGATTTGGGCAGGTCGTGCCGGCCGCGATGACGATGATCGCGGACGGGCTATTCGATCGTTTCCCGCGGCTGAAGGTGGTATGCGTCGAGGCGGGATGCGGATGGGCGCCGTACTTTATGGACCGCCTCGATCAAAAATACGAACTGCTCGGATGGACCTATCCGACCAAGCTCAAGCCATCGGACTACTTCCGGCGCAACCTGTGGGTCGTCGCGGAGCCGGAGGAGCGGATGATCGGGACTACGATGGAACTGATGGGCGAGGATCGCGTGCTGTGGGGATCGGATTTTCCCCATATCGATTCGAAACTGGAAGCGCCGCAATTGATCCGCCATTCGATCGCGGGGCTAAGCCCGGAGCGCCGGCGCAAGCTGCTCGGCGAAAACGCCAAGGCCGTGTTTCCGATCTGATCGCGAGAGAGGATGTTGAGAGGACAATGCCCAGCGAAAAGGCAAAAGAGAACAAAGCGCTGATGGCGGTGTGCGCCGCGTGCAGTAAACCGATCTCGACCGAGACGGCAGTGGCATTGACCGGAGTCGAGGACGGCCGCCGCAAGCAATTTGCGGTATGTATTCCGTGCGCGAACGGCGGATGGCGTCCGCCGGGGTTCAGCGGCGTCTATACCGTGCGCCCGGCCTAAACGGCGCGAAATTTCCAGTCTATCGTGAAGATGTTTTTTCGGGCGGCGGCTTGACTGTATCGGCCGCAACGTCAATGCTCATCAGGCGCGGAGAGGTTCGGGAGCCAGGTTGAACCGGCGTGACTCGAAATCACGTGTGCCCTTGTGGTACCGAGGGTTCGAATCCCTCCCTCTCCGCCACACACCTAGTATCGTTTTCCTACAAATCGGAGACGCGGGTAAATGCGCGCGACACGTGGCGCGGTTTGATTCCATCTGTTCATCGTCCGCACGATCTCTTTCAAACTGCTCTATGGGCTAGCGATTCTCCGGCACGCGCGCAGGCGTTTGGTAGCTGTTGGCATGACAACAAATCCGAGCGCTGAATGGATTGCCAACCAGGTGACCGACGCCTTTCCGTGGGACGAAGCTCCTGAGCATCTTCTCCGCGATCGCGACGGAGCGTACGGTACGGCATACACCCGCCGCATACGCGCGATGGGGATCCGTGACCATCCGGTCGCGGCACGATCTCCTTGGCACAGCGGTCATTTCGAAAGATTGATCGGATCGATTCGGCGCGAATCCCTCGACTAAGCTGTAGTGTTCGGGGAGGCACACTTGCGCCGAGTTCTTAGGAAGTACGCGTCATATTACAACGAGGTCCGTACACATCTGTCGTTGAGCAAGGATGCGCCGGCTCATCGGCGGGTTGATGCATCCGGCGAAGTGATCAGCCTGCCCATTTTAAGCGGTCTGCACCATCAATATGTCAGGGTCTAGGTTTTCGGGAGGCAGAGGTGCGCCGGTTTAAACTCGGATAGTCAGTTCATGCCAGTTTTTTCATCAGAAACTCGGTATCTCGGTGAAGGAGCAATCGATCAGGGCTGCGCCACGGTTATAAAGACGACCCGTGCCCAAGCGGGGCGTCGTCTCAGGACGGGACGGGGATGGCGCCGCCATGCTTGACCGCGATGCCGTACTGGTTGGCCCGCTTCAGCAATAACGACGACGCGCGCTCTGCGAGCGCCGCGATCGTGAGCGAAGGGTTGACGCAGAGCGAGGTCGGTACGCTTGCCCCGTCGGTGACGAAGATGCCGGGATGGCCGCGCAACTCGTGGCAATCGTCGAGCGCTGAGGTTTCGGGATTGTCACCGATTCGGCACGACGCCAATGGGTGCGCACACTGGATATTCTTCGTCGACGCCACCGTATGAAACGTGGCGAGCCCATCGAGCGTCAGGATTGACTCAGCCGCCGCGTCGGCCAAATTGAAGCCGTATTGGGTCTGCGGCGCAATGGAGTACTCCAACTGTCCGGACGCTACTCCTGGCCCAAGGCGCGTGAAGCTGCCGGTCTTGGGCGGAGGGCCGAAGACGCCTTCGTTGGCGTCTTCGGTCATCTCGACGATCGCCATCCACGAGCGCCATTGCGTGAGGAGGTTACGCTTGTCGATGCCGAACCAGAACGGTGACTCGTCCACGCCTGGGAGGGCGTTTACGATCGGCGGAGAGTAGAGCTGTTGCAAGGCGAAGCGCGAGAACTCGGGCGCCTTCGGGTCGAGGTAGTCGAAGGTCATGGTGTTGATCGGCTTGCCGATCGGAAAGGCGTCGTAGGCGACATCTGGCGCGCGTTGGAGCCCGAGCAGGCTGCTCACCTTATCCTCATTGAACGCCGCGAACGAGACCCGATCGCCGTTGGCCGACATATAGCGTCCAACCGCGGGCGGCATGCCGCCGAGAGCCACGGCCGAGCGCTGCAAGATCACCGGGGTTCCCATCGTGCCCGCGGCGACGATGACGATCTTCGCCTCGATGGTGCCGCTGCCGAGCGACTTGGTGTAGTCGCTCGGGTCGATCTCCAGATACGAGATCGCGTAGCGGTAGCCGGCGGTCTGGGCCGGTTGGATTTTTTGCACCTCGTGCAGCGGACGGATCTCCGCCCCAAACGACTCCGCGGCCGGGATGTAGTTGAACAGCATCGAGCGCTTCGCGTCGAAGATGCAGCCGGTATGCATCCAGTTGCAGTTGGTGCACTTCGTGAGGTCGACGGCGAGTGGGACCGGCTGGCACGTGTGTCCCGCGCGGTTGCACGCCGCGGCGAAGACGCCGCCCGCATACGGTACGTCGTTCCAGCTGAGCTCGGCCACCGGTATGGCGGCCTCGACGCGGCTATACCAGTGGTTGAGCTTTTGGCGGGTGATCGACTTCGGCCAGATCCGACGGCCGAGCGTGCCGCGACGCTCGAAGATGAAGCTCGGCGCCCGCAGCGATGCTGCGTAGTAGGTGACGCTCGAGCCGCCGACGCAGTTGCCTGCGGTGACGTCGATGCCCTTGCACTGGATGCTGTCGATGAAGCGGTTGAAGGTGCCGATCCGCAGGCTTTGCGTGAAGTCTTCGGTCGAGAACCTCGGCCCGCGCTCAAGCATGATCACCTTGGCGCCGGCGGCGGCCAGATAGTAACCTGGGATAGAACCCCCGAAGCCAGTCCCGATAATCAGGACGTCAGTGGTTTCATTCGCCATCGTGTCTGTCCAGGATCACGCGGGGTTGCCGTTCTTCGAGTGCGGATGCGGCTTCGCCAAGGCTCGCTGGTACGAGAAATCCGGGAACCGCCACTTGCCGTCGGGATTGGGAGGCGGAAAGCCAATCGCCGCCAAACCGGGATGCCCCTGTTCGATTGCAACGACGGTATCGAGGTAGCCCGCAGTGTTGTATGCGACGAAGCAAAGGGCAGCGAGCCCGGAGAACGCTGCCTGATTCTTGTTGGACGGGTCGAGGGCTTGGACAAGGAGCCCGGTGCGTTGCGCGAAGTTCAGCGAGACGAAGGGCGGCAACGTCCGATCAAGCGTGATCCCGTTGAGCAGTGCATACACCACGGCGGCAACACTGATGTTCAAGGCGAGCAGAGGCAGTGCCGGCGCCAAGCCGAGAGGCGCGAAGTTCAACATATCGATCGCGCCCCCCTGCACCGCGCCCGGGCCGGTTACTACCCCGGCGATCGCCACGTCATCCGGAAAGCGCTTCTCGCCCGGGATCAACGTATCGGCGTAAGCTTCGAGCGTCAGCGTCGTCGCGTCGGTATCGCTGTCGGAAGCGGGGATCTCTGTCGTCGCCTCGGGGCCCGTTCCCTGGGCGAACGCGGACAGCACGCCGATTGCCCATGGAGCGATCGTCGTCGCGGCCGCGAGCGCCGCGACACTCGTCAGCAACGTGCGGCGGCTCATACGGAGCGAGTTCGGCGTAGATGGTGCGAGGCGCTCGTCCTCGCGCTCGATAATTCGATTTATCTCGCTCTTTTTCATCACTGGCACGCGTCGGCTCTGCAGAAAAAAGTTGGAATCCATGCCGGAAATTTGCATGTTGGACGGTCAATCTCGCGCAGGTATTCAACAGGAATTTCCGTTTTGACCCCCGCTTCAAAATTCCATATAGGCCGCACGACCGCTTTCTGCAAGGGTTTCAGCCGGTATCGATCTTCGGTGTTCCGATTGGCGCCGGAAGCAGCCGGTTTCACCTCCGGCGAGCATGCGACGCCACGAAAGGACGCTTTTCCCGAACGCATCCGCGGACACTATCCCCTGTAGTCCGCAAAAATACTTCGCTTCCGGTTGAAACCTTAGGACTTCGAGGGGATTTTAAGGCGGCCGGCTATTCATAAACCAGCCTTCCAATTTCCCTGAGCAGTTTCGTAGCTTGTCAGCCGATCCGGCGACAACCGCCGTGTTGCCAACCACCGTATAGTGTCAACCGCTTCGTCAACCGCCGCTGGTCAATCCGTGTTATAGGGACCGCCTCGCATCAGACTGTGTCCTCCGCCAATAAATTTCGATCGGCGGCAAACAAAAAGGCGGCCCCGATGGGCCGCCTTTGTCGATTTCGCGTTGCAGCGGATTTAATGCTTTTGTTCGACCTTGCGGCCGTAACTGACTTCGCCTTTATCCACACGCAGGCTGAAGCCGCAATCTGGATTTGTACAGACCCACGCCTTGAACATAACCGAGGCACCCTCCTGTCCGTAATCGGACAGCGGGATCAGTGAGCCATTGTTGCACTTCTGGCACTTCGGCCACTCCATCATCCTCGCCTCCTGGAATCCGGCCCGAACCGCGTCATTACCGCCCATGAAACTATCGGAGCATCAATAGTAATGCAATCTTGGCCAAGACATTACGAAATTGGCGATTTGTGCGGGCGCCTGAACCGGGAGCAGGGACCGTCGCACCGATTATCCCGCGATTTGCCTTATCTTTTCTGCGGCAAATAATAGTAATCGTGGGTCCACTTGGTTCACGTTGCAAACGCTCAAGTATTTGGCTAGCTTAACTAAAAGAAGCCGCATGGATGAGCTAAGGGGGGAGTTCGATGCCCTCAGTCCGAGAATCGAAGTAGATTTAGAATGTCCTCAGCAACAGATGCCGGCAAGACGTGGGAAGTCGTGCTGGTCTATCCCCCTGCCGAAGTAATTCGGGAGGAGGTATATGACCGGCCCTGCTTCCCGGCAATCGGCATCGCGTATGTCGGTGGATGGCTCGAAAAGCATCTCTCCACCGTCCCGCTGATCATCGACAGCAAGCTTGAACGGCTGACTCTCGATCAGACCGTCGAAAAAATTGTCGCAGCCCGGCCCCGGATCGTTGGCCTGAGCGCGTTCACGCATATGGTCGTGACCGCGCATCGGATCGCACAGCGGGTGCGCGAACAGCTGCCCGACGTTGTGATGGTGTTGGGCGGATTCCATGCTTCATTCCTTCCGGAGCGGAGCTTGGAAGAATTTCCGGCTTTCGATTATCTGGTCGTCGGCGAAGGCGAGCTGGCATTTTCCGATCTGGTGAGCGCGATTCGCGCCGGAAACCGCAAGCCGGTCATCCCCGGCGTATGGTATCGCGGCGAGGATGGCAAGGCGGTCAACGGCGGCCGCGGCGCGGTCACGGCGACACTCGACGAAACGGGCTTTGCCGCGTGGCATCTGTTCAATCGCGAGGCGATCAAGCAGAACGCGCGCATCCTGCCGATCATGTCGCTGCGGGGATGCCCCTTCACCTGTAATTTTTGCAGCCGCCCGTACGGACGCGCGGTGCGCAAGCGCTCTCCCCAGCACGTGGTGGACGAGATGCAGCGCAATATCGAGGAATTCGGCGTCCACACCTTCCCGTTCCACGACGAAACTTTCACCGTCAATCGCAAGCACGTGGTGGACATGTGCAATGAAATCCTCGCGCGCGGACTCAAGGTTCAGTTTTCCGCGATGGTGCATGCGAACACGATCGATATCGAATTGGTCCGCCTGATGAAGCAGGCGGGATGCGTCGAAGTCGGGTTGGGCGTCGAGAGCGGCGATCCCGACATCATGGCGGCGATGAAGAAGGGCGTAACCAAGGAGCGCATCAAGGCGGCCGCCGATGCATTCCATCAAGTGGGGCTGGATTTCCTGTCGTTCTTTATCATCGGCCATCCCGGCGAGACGTGGCGGACTGCGTTGCGCTCAATCAAGTTCGCGGCCGAACTCAACGGCAAGAGCAGCGCCTTCGGCATCATGGTGCCGTATCCGGGCACGGAAGTATGGGAGATGGCGATAAAGGGCGAGGGCGGTTACCGCAAGCTCTCAACCAACTGGGAAGATTACAACAAGCAGCTCGGCAACGCCGTCGAACTCGAGCATCTGTCGCGCCGGCAGATGGAGATGCTGCAGATTTTCGGTTACGTCTTTGTTTACCTGTATCATGCGCGTTTGTCCGACCTGATGAGGGCGGTTACGCGTCATCGCACCCGCGTCGGCAACATTCTGAAGAAGGTTGCCTTCGGCCGCCTGTCTACCACGCCGCCATCCGCGTAGGGAATCCTAGGCGGTGGCGTCTTACAAGTACAAGCTACCGGACTGCCTCAATGGCCTTTGCGACCAAGCGACATATGCCCGCTGGCTGCACCGCAGGGCACAGGCTCAGGTACAGCGAGACAAAGGAAAGCGGAAACGCGTAAAAGTCGCGGACTATAAGGCAGCGATTCACCAGGCGGTAACTCGTGGCGGAGATCGGGATTACTTTACCGGCATCAGACTGGATTGGAAGCTGATCGGAACGTTCGATAACGACACTGCTACGAAACTCCGTGGCGGCTATTTCCGAAGGTTTTGGGAATTGCCGACCGCTGATCACGTACTCGATAGCGATGGGAAACCGCGTTTCGTAAACGGGAGGCCGCTCTTCGTGATTTGCTCGTGGCGGGTGAACGATGCGAAAGGTATGCAATCCGAAGAAGAGTTTTACGATCTCTGCGAGAACGTACTGGCATATAGGCAGCAGCGGAAATAGCAACCTGCCGTTTCACGCCGATTTGGCGAGTGCGCCGGTCGCGGCTCGGACTTTCTTTCGAATCGTAAATTCGCCGCAGCTACTTCAGCGCGCGCACGGTGAAGCCGCGTTCGTTGCTGCATAGCAGCGAGCGCTTTCCGTCGAGTACCGACTCGAGCACGACTTCACGGCCCCACAAGCGCTGCAGATGCGAAAGCGATTTTTCCGCATAGTCGAGCTGCAGGTCGCGGCCATCGTGATAGTGCTTCACGTATAACGTCCGGTTCTGGCCGAAGTCGGCGTCTTCGACCTTGAGCACCGGAATCGAGTTGGTGCCGACCGCTTTGATCAGCGTTTCCTTAACATCGCGCCATCCCTCGATGTCGGCGACCTTGCTGACCACGACTTCTTCCCCGCGCGTTTCGTACTGGAACAGATCCATTTCGCGGATCAGTTCCTCGGTCAGGTAGCGGCGCAGGAACGACGAATCGCGTTCGACTTCGCGCGCCTCGAAGATTTTTTCGTTGCCGGATTTCGACAGCGGGCCGTCGCGTTTGGTTTCCTCGGCGGTCGGATTGGTATGGCGCCGATACAGGTCCTCCCAGATTTTCATTCCGAGGTGATACGGATTGATCTGTCCCGGAATCGGCCGGATTACCTGATTGTGGCGCACGATGAATTCGAGATGCAGCGATTGGTCGAGGTCGAGCGACTCGACGATCCGCTTGTGCCAGTAGCTGGCCCATCCCTCGTTCATGATCTTGGTTTCCATCATGGATATGAAGTATTTGGCTTCCTCATCCACGATGGTGAGCAAGTCCTTTTCCCAATCGGCTAGAAACGGATTGTGATCCCGGACGAACAGCAGTAAATCTTCGTCCGGTTCCAGCGGGACCTTGTGGTAATCGACGGGCGCGGTCTCCTGCCGAGCGTGAATCTTATGAAATGGATCGTGGCGCGGCTGCGCCGCCTCAACCGCGCGATCGAGCTGCTCGGACGGCGAAAGTTTCTTGATCGCCAGGTTGCGGCGGCATTGCCATGACAGCGCGTGCGCGGAATCGAGGATGCGCTCGACGCGCTCCTGCCCAATCGACGGGTCCTCGACATAGCGCCGCACGCGCAGCGCGTGCGCCTTGAAAGTCTCGACGGTCAACTCGGCGCGCGTAGACTTGAACGTGAAATTATTTTTGAAAAAATCGTTGTGGCCGTACACGTGCGCGATGGTGAGAATTTGCAGCAGCAGCGTATTGTCGCGCATCAGGTAGGCGATCGCGGGATTCGAATTGATCACCATCTCGTAGGGCAGCCCGCTCACGCCGTGATCGTAGAGCGTCTTGAGCTTCTCGTACGATTTTCCGTACGACCAATGCGGATAATGCGACGGCATCCCGGAGTACGCCATGTACCCGAGCATCCCCGTGTGATCGCAGATTTCGAATTCCTGCGGATAACAATCGAGGCCGAACTCGGCGACCTTTGCGCGGATGCGCTTGTCCCATTCGACGAGATCCTTCAACTCGTAGCGATGCACTCGCGGAGCCGCCGATGTGGTCTGCGAGGTGCTCATTCCTGCACGCGATCCTTGGCGAGAAACGCCTTGAAGGAGGGCCAAATGTCCTCCTTGCGCTCGATCAAGACAGTGTGGAAGTTGGGCGCCGCGATGCGCCGGAAGACGTTGAGCATCGAGGATTCGTAGTAGCGCGATCCCAGCGGCTTGATTTCGCCGTAGCCGAACAGGTTGCAGATATCGGCGAGTTCTTCGGCCGCTTTCAGTGCCGCGGGATTGTCGGAATCGAAGTTGTCGCCGTCGGAACAGTGGAATGCATACAGATTCCAGAGCGATGGATGGTACCGCTCGGCGATTATCTGCAGTGCCCGTTGATAGCCGGACGAGATGAATGTGCCGCCCGACTCGCCCTTGTGAAAGAACTCCTCCTCGGTAACTTCGGACGCCTCCGTATGATGCGCGATGAAAACGATTTCGACGTTCCGGTAGCGCGTTGAAATGAACTGGTACAGGAGGAAGAAGAAGCTTCGCGCCAGATACTTTTTCATCGTGTCCATCGAGCCCGAGGTGTCCATGATGCAAATGACCGCGGCGTTCGACTCTTCCTTGGTGTCGACTTCGACGTGCTTGTAACGCAGATCGTCCTGATGAAATGGAAAACGGCGCTTGCGTGCGGCGGGGGTCTCCAGCAAATTCTGCGCGGGCGTGCCGTCGGCCGCCGGTGGAGTTCCGGCGCTTGAGGCCGGCGCGCCGGCGCCCTTGCGCCGCTCCGACGCAAGCATCCGTGTGATGCGCTGTTTGGCCGTGCGCCGCTTGTCCAATCGCACGCGTATTCCGACCTTGCGGTAGCCCTTGCGCCGCGCGGCCTGATCGGTCGCAACTTCGCGCAGCGCGCGCCGTTCAAGGTTGGGCAGCTCCAAATCCTCGAACATTATTTCGATCAGCTCTTCGAGCGTGACGTCCGTTTCATAGTAATCGACGCCCGGGCGATCTCCCGCATGGCCGTCGCCTTGCCCCTCCCCTTCGCCCTTCTTGCCTACGACCTGTCCGGGGCGCGAATCGCCGTCGCCTTGAGCGGCGCCGGGAGTGTTGTCGCCGTAAACGAAGCGATACTCCTTGATGCCGCGCAGGGGCACCTTGATCACTCGGTCGCGGTCTTTGCCGATGATCGATTCTTCGGCGATGATGTCGGCGATATTTTCGCGGATCGACTCGCGGACTTTCTGGCGATGGCGCAGTCTATCGCCCGCCGAGCGATCCGAACGCTCAGCATCGGAAGGCCGGTATTCGCGAAAGATGGTGTCGTCGTTGGGCATGGACACGCCTCGATGCCGATTATACCCGAATCGCGCCGCTAGGTCGCGCAGCCGTCGGAGGCCGGTAGTGGTCTAATTCGACCAACTCGGTTCGGCAGAGCGGAGAAGAATATTCCGAAACCCCTGACGGGTTTCGGACTTCCCGCAGCGCCGAAAACGGCGTTCCCCCGTTTTCGGAAGGCTTGCCCTGAGCAAAGCCGAAGGGGGCGAGGTTTTGCACAGTCTTTGATTAAGTACCGCATCGGCTCATCAAACTGAATCAGTGCGCTGGACGCGACAACCGCCTTCGCGGCGTCGCTGGAAGGAATGTGGACCAGAACCGGCTAAACCTTGCTGGGGAAAGACCTTTGATTTATAAGGCGAGTTGGGGTCGGAGAGTCAAAAAGGGAACTTCCAGCCAAAAGGCCGCAGCGAAGGCCGTTCGGTCTATACGGCGATCTGGAAAAAGAGGCAACAGCATCCCGGATAAACCAGGAATGAGCTATGGCTTCGCGAACCGTCTCGTGCCGGCGGCCTTCCCCTTGAAATTTACGGCAGGGTTCCTGCCCGGTAAAAAGAGAATTGAGAATATGAAACGACTGATTATTTTAGCAGTCCTGCTGCTGAGTCCAATGAGTGCCGGGGCTCAAGAACTCGGGGGAGGCTACAATCAATTCATTCCCGATATTTACAACGGGTTGGTTGCGAGATCGAAGGTCAAGTGGGTGCGTGCATTTCTAAACATACCCAGAAACTACCTCGTATTCGATCCGATGTGCATAGACTTCGGGTGCGTTGTTAATGTCCTGAGCAGCAATATTTCAGAGCCACCGGATGCCGTCTCAACCGAGGATGAAATGCTGGCCATCGCCGCTGCCAGCAAAATACCGGAATTGAAGAGTGTCAGTGTTGACGGCCAGCCGATCAAAATCATTCTCAGCCTCAAGCTCGATTACAAGTATCAGAACATGGGCGTCCCTTCGGTCGATTCTCCGGCGGGGCAATACCTTATGTCTGCCATTGAGGAGCTTCTCACCAATGCCAATCTTGGATCGTACATCGACATTCTGGTCGTCGGAAACGAGCCTATGTTTGAAGTGCCCATCTCGGAAGCCGGACGCTGTCCCGACGGCAATTATTGCAAGCTGCTAAACGCGCTCATTGATGAAGTTTACGGACTGAAGGCCGCAAATGGATGGAGCTATCAGATCTTTACCGGAGCGCTCAATCACGCTTATGAGAATGGGACCACAATTCCGCCAAACCCAATCCTTGCGGACATCATCGACATTACGAAAACTAACCCCAAGGTCTCGGGCATAGATTTGCACGAACACGTTCAAAGTGTCGCCGAGGTGGATTCCGACCTGAATTTTATCAGGAATACTGAAGGAATAACCAAGGAAATTATATCAACCGAATTTTCGTTGGTTGAGTTATGGAATAGTCATGCGAACGATCATCTCGGCGCATGGGGCGCTAGAAACGGGTTTTCTCGCGACACATTGCTGTATCAGTGGCTCAATTATTTGATGGTCATTGCCGCGCAGGGGCATCCGATCGGCAAAGGCAAGTTTATGAGCTACTTCGCTGCGCAATCATGGTATCCCAAAGGTTGGTTTTCCGCGTTTTTCAATGTGTTCCAAAAGTACGGCGTTTATGCCGCAACTTACGGGTTGCAGGTTACGCCACCGGTCCCCCTCGTTCCGCTCACCAGCGATTCTCAACTGTGGGTGCTAAATTGGGTATACAATGGCACTCTTTTGGGGATGGGTGCCGACGGATTCTACAATATCAATCCTTTAGTTTATGCGGATTTCAGGAATGTTATTAAGGCACAAATGAAGCCTTGAGTCCGGCTGTGTGCTGCGCAAGGTCGATGCAGTAATCTGGGTTGAATCTTGAGAGCCGGCCCAGCCGTGGGAAAAACCGCTGGCAATGAACTTGCGGGAACCGCCTCAATCTGAGGGTGCAGGTTCGCTCGCTACTCGCGGGGCAGGGTCTTTTGCAAATCATGCGGATTTTGGTATATTGAAACGTGAATTGGACGGTCGAGACCCTTGAGAAACCGTTACGGCGGAAGTCGAAGCTTTGCCCGAAGACATGCGGGCGCGGCTGGCACGGATCGCAAGGCTGATCGAGGAAAGGGGCCTTGAGCAGGTCGGCGAACCGCACGTGAGGCATGTTGAAGGCCGCCTACGGGAGATGCGTCTTACGGGACGCGGCGGAATTTCGCGGGCGCTGTATGTTGCGGCCGCGGGCAGGAAGGCGGTGATCGTGCGGGTATTCGTAAAGAAAACGGAGAAAACGCCGCGGCGCGAGATCGAACTGGCGTTATTCCGGGCAAAATCGGTTCGATGACGGAGGTTAAGCGATGGCGCGCATAAGCGATCTGCACAAGAAATGGATTAAAGAGCCGAAGTACCGAATGGCATACGCGGCGCTTGAGGAAGAATTCGAGCTGGCGTCGGCCGTGATCGATCTGCGCGGACGTGCGGGCCTCACTCAGGCGGAACTGGCCCGGAAGATGGGAACGACACAGCCGGCGGTCGCCCGGCTGGAAAGCGGGCGGGGGCATCCGTCAATGCGAACCCTCAAGCGCCTGGCGGGAGCGGCGGGATCGCGCCTGCGAATCAGCTTTGAGCCGCTCGGCGCGAAGCATCGCCGCGCGGCCTCAACTTGAGGGTGTTTGCTTCCATTACCTCTCCCTGTCGGGAGAGGAAGCGCGGCGTGCCGTTTGCTTTTTTTATGCAAGCGGCGTGACGTGCAGGTGAGGGACCTTGACCTAAAGAAATTCAGCAATCCGTTCGAGCACGCCCTCAAGATTGTCCAACACCTCGTCGTTCCAGAAACGCAGCACTCGATAATCTTGACCTTCAAGATGGGCAGTGCGGCGTTGATCGGCCTGCTGCGCCGCTTCTTCGCCGTGCTGGCTGCCGTCAAGCTCGACTATCAGGCGCGCTTCGAGGCAGAAGAAATCGGCGATGTAGGGCGGGATCGGATGCTGGCGGCGGAACTTGGCGCCCTTGAGTTGGCGGCCGCGCAGATTCGCCCATAATTTGCGCTCGGCGTCGGTGCTCGCGGCGCGCAAGGCGCGCGCGCGATCGCGGTCGAGTGCCGGGGCTGGGGCATCGGAATCTTTCATAACTGTCCCTCACCCGCGCGTCACGCCGCTTGCAAGACCGGCAAGCGGCGTGACGCGCACCCTCTCCCGACAGGGAGAGGTAATATGGAAGCAGCCGTCCTATATCGTTCCCGCATCGGGAAGGGGAACCGGAATTAAGCCACGCGAGTTCTGTTGAAGGATGGTTTGCCTGACTTACGGAGCACTTTTCCGTGTGAGCGTACTGCGGTATTGGTGTTTTAGCTCGAATATGTCGAGGACAAAAATAACGGTGGTTGGCGTGCTTCGATTGTCAGCGGAAGACGGCCTTCAAGTTTCGCTCGAGGTTGGCGATCCGCCGAAGACCCTGTGGTGGGAGGCTCTGCCGAACGCCTTTGAATGGCCTGGCCTCGGAAAATATCCTGAGTTCCCAAACTCAAAGGCCGGCGACAAAGCGGCGCAGGATGAATTTGAGCGCGCCTGCACCGCCTACCGAAAAGCCCTCCATGCCGACCCAGCTTATAGAAGCGCCGCCAGCGATTTTGTGCGACTGCAGCAGCGCGAGCCGCAACCACTCGAGTTGCGGAATTTTTGGGTTTATAAGCAAAAAGTTCTCCGTTTGGATTCGGATGAGCCGGAGCCCCTCCGTGACCGAGAAAAAGAAGCCCTCTTGGTCAAGCATCATGTGCTTCGTCAGGAGAAGTACTACGAAAAAGTTCGGCGAGAAGTGGAGGCGCTCGAAAACCTCGAAAAGTTGGAGGGCATCCCTCGTGAACCGATTGCCGAATCAGTCCGCCTCTTCGTATGGCAGCGCGATCAAGGGAAATGCGTTAAGTGCGGTTCGAATGAGCGGTTAGAATTCGATCACATAATTCCGGTCGTGAAATGCGGAGGAAATACTGAACGGAACATCCAGCTTTTGTGCGAGTCATGCAACCGAGCAAAGGGATCGACAATCTAGCCCAATCAATTCGTTCGCGGGCGGGGATATAAATCCCGAGTCGGGTAGATTTTTCGAGTCACGCCGTCGTCATCGAGCATAACTACGCCCACCTGAAAAATTTCAACGGAAAGGCGGGGGGCCTCGTTGAACTCTGCGACTAGGCACGAGCACGCGCCCGTGCTCGTGCTAAACTCGATTCTCACTCGTTCCGCGCCGCCATAGAACTCGAAGCACTCTCCGGTTTCGGACACCAAAAGATCATGATCGTCCACGCACTCAAGGTCACGGGGGGAACGAGAGTGCTTCCAAAGGCCTCAAGAGGCGGCCTGACGGGCTCCGTAGCTTGGCGGACCTCAGGTACGCCAGGACTTTGCGGGTGGCTTCGACACGCTCCGCGTCGGCACCGATGATGGGCGCGGACGGGTCCGTGAGGAGGTCAAACTGTTTTTGCAATTCGACTAGCGTCCAAGGCTCGACCGCTATATCCACTTTGGAATCATCCTGAGGCCCCTGCCTCAATCCTTCCACAAATTGTTGGCGGCGTACTTGAGCACCACATCCACGCATGATTCGCAGTAGCCGTTCTCGAGCAGATTCTTCACCATCGCGTTGTATTTGCCGCCTTGCTCCTCGTCGCGGGTGCGTGCCTTGGTGATGATGCGCGAGATGTCGCGCACCGACGTCATCAGCTTCTTCTCGATCGCTTCCTTGAGCGGCTCGTAGCTCTTGTAGCTGATCTTCTCGCTGCGGCGCGAGGTCGCCCACAGGTACGCGATAACCTCCTGCCGGAAACCGTCGGCCGCCGATCCGATAATCGCGATCTGCTCCTCGATCGATTTGAGGAACCCCTCGTCGGGCGGTAGTTCCTCCTTGGTGTTGCGATCGCGCACCTTGGTCTTGTTCACGTACGCTTCGGCGTGGTCGAGGTAGTTCTGGAACAATGCCTCCGCCTGCTCCTGGTACGAATAAACGAACGCGCGCGTGATCTCTTTTTCGAGCAGGTCGAGATATTCCTTGTGGAGCGTGTCCTGCAGGAATTCGAGGTACTGCTTGCGCGTGTCGTCGGGCAGGTCGGCTTCCTTGGTCATCGAGATCAGCGCCTCGCGCACGTTGATCGGATTGATGCATCGGCCCGAAACGTTGTCGGAGAGCGCGTTGTCGAGCGCCTTCATGATGAAGCGCGTGGAAACTCCCGACATCCCTTCGCGCTTGGTGTCTTCTTTCAACTCCTGCACATCGATCTTCTTGGTGCGGCCCTTCTCTACTACTTCCTCGCCGCTGTAAAGGCGCAGCTTGGTCATCAGGTCGCACTTGGAGGTCGGCTCGAGCCGCGACAGAATCGCGTACATCGAGGCCAATTCCAGCGTATGCGGCGCGACGTGGGCGCGGAAATCGGAGGTGCGGATGATCTTTTGATAGATCTTCACCTCTTCCGACAGGCGCAGGTTGTAGGGCACCTTCACCACCACGATGCGGTCCAGGATCGCCTCGTTGGTGTGATCGGCCTTGAACTTCTGCCATTCGGCTTCGTTGGAATGCGCGACGATGCAGGTATCGACGTACACCATCCCGTGGCGGCCGGGCGCGGGGATCACTTTTTCCTGTGTCGCGGTTATCATCGCGTGCAGGTATTCGGTTTCGTTCTTGAAAACTTCAATGAACTCGACGATTCCGCGATTACCGACATTGAGCGCGCCGTTGAGTTCAAGCACCCGCGGATCGCCCTCGGAATACTGGTCCAGCTTGGAGATGTCTTCCGACCCGATCAGAACCGAGGTGTCCTGATTGTTCGGATCGACCGGCGGCACCACGCCGACGCCCACGCGGTTGCGCTTGGAGAAGCTGCGTGCGACGACGGGAACTTCCTCGTAGCGATTGCCGAAATCGGTTTTCAGGCGCCACCGGCATACAGGGCACAAGTCGCCCTCGATATGCACGCCGAGCATCTTCTCGAATTCCCGGCGCAGGTGGCGCGGTATGAGGTGCAGCGGTTCTTCGTTCATCGGGCACCCCTCGATCGTGTAGATCGAGCCGGCTTGCTCCAGACCGCGCTGGATGCGCTCGACGAGCGAGCTTTTGCCGGAACCGACCGGGCCCATCAGGTAGAGCACTTGCCGGCTCTCTTCGCCCTTGAGCGAAGCGGAATGAAAGTAACGGACGATTTGCGAGATCGTGCGTTCGATGCCGAAAAACTCGTCGGCGAAAAAATTGAAGACGCGGATCGGTTCGTCCTTGTACAGTCGCTTGGTGCGCGGGTCGTCGGTATCCTGAACAGAGCGGCCGCCGGCCGACATGATCAAGTCGTAGATTCTGGCGTGCGCCAGCTTGGTCATGGTCGGGTCTGCCTTGACGATTTCAAGGTACTCGAGCAGCGTACCGTGCCATTGTTTGGATTCACGTGCGGCCCGGTCTTCCTTGATCACCCGCTCGAACGTGCTGAGATCGGCCATCGGCTATCTCCTTGAGTCTAAGGGACGTTTCACAAATTCGCCGCCATTACGGACCCGCAAGGCCATTATTTTTCCTGCATCGGCCACCGTAAAAAAATTATACCCCTCGATTGGCGCATCAACAAGCAAGCACGACTAAACACCGCTCACTGCTGCTTGGCAATCGATTCGGGATGCGCTCCGTTGCCGCCGGTATCCTCGCTGATGTCGAGCGTTACGCCCATTTGATGGCTGCTGCTGGCCCCACGATAGACGCCATGCAGCGGGGGAACATCGGCATAGTCGCGGCCCACGGCGATGCGCAAGTGATGGTCGGTTGCTTCGCAGCCGTGAGTCGGATCGAAACCGATCCAGCCGCGCTCGGGGATCAACGCCTCGATCCAAGCATGGCTTGCCTGCGATCCCAATGGACGCGACTGCCCGCGTGGCGCCAGATACCCGGAAGTGTATCGGGCCGGAACTCCGGCCAGGCGCAAAAGACCGATCGTCAGATGCGCAAAGTCCTGGCATACGCCGGCGCCGGTTGTGAGGACGTGATTCACGTCCGAATGGACATTCGTGCTTCCCGGCTCATACGCAAATTGATCGCGCACCCACGCCACCAGCCGCTGCACATAATCGCCCACCGGCTGATCGGGCTTCGGATGCTCCATCCAGAACAGCCGCTTCAATTGCTCGCTGAAGGGGATGTAGCGGCTGGCATGCAGGAAGTCGTACTGCTCCTGCGCGCGCATTTCGTCGCCGGCAAGAAACTCCGCGAAGGAGGGATTGCCCGGCGGGTCGGCTTTGGGCGGTTCCGAGCATTCGACCAGCGAATCCGCCATCACGATCAATTCGCGATGCGGCGCGTGGATCGACAGGGCATGGACTGTGTTCCCAAACGCGTCTGGGTATTCGACCACGGCGGCATTGGGGCGAACCTCAAGATGGAAGCCGATTGTATGCTGACTGCCGCTGTCGCGCGGCTTTAGCCGGACTTCATTGTGGGATTCGTACACCGGCTCCGGATACACAAATTTCGTGACGTGGCGAACGCGAAAACGCATGGTCATTCGAAGCGCAGATATTTGGCGAACACCTCGTCGCCGATTTTCGCACAGTCGCCCTGGATCCCCAACAGATATTCATGAAGGCCGTCCTCGATAATCGCCGAGGCCGAGCCGGTGCGCAGCCGCGACGCCAACTCGCGCGCCGCGGGCAAGCGTTCGCCGCCTTCTCCGCCGCCTGCGGCCACGCGCTCGAGGGCGGCTTGGAGCCGGTCGATCGAATAGCGGGCGGCGCGCGGGAAAGATTTGTCGAACAACAGGAAATCAACGACGCTGTCGATTCGAATCGCGTTCCCGTGCGTTGCTATATACGCCTCCAGCGCGGACGCGCTGCGGAGTACCGCCGCCCACTGCATCAAGTCGAGCGGCGAGCCAACGTCCTCCGCATGCGGCAGCAGGAAATGGTACTTGGCATCGAGCAGCCGGGTGACGTTTTCGGCTGCCTCCAGCGTTCGGCCGATGGTCAGGAAATCGTGCGGGCCGCCGCGCGGCATCGTGTTCTCGACGATTCCGGAGATCAGGTAGAAGCGGTTTCGGAGACCCTGAAAAAATTCGTACACGCCGGACGCTTCGAGCGTGCTGTACGTCCAGCCTTGCGAGTCCAGGTACAACGAATTGATTTCGGTCCACATTTCCGACGAGATGCAATTGCGCAGCGAGCGGCAGTTGTCGCGCGCGAACCCGATGCATTGCCGGATTGACGAGGGGTTGGCTTCATCCAGCGTGAAGAACTCCAGCACCGACTGCTCGGTTGGCTCCAAATGCCGTTCGGCGAATACTTCCCGATCTCCGGTGATCGCCAACAGCGGCGCCCATCCGCCGTCGCCGCCAACCGGACTTTCCACCAGGAGATGATAGTTGACGTTGACCAGCCGCGCGCGCCACTCCGCCCGTTCCAGGTTGCGCGCTGTCCAGAACAACTGGCTCGCGACCCGCCTCAGCATCGGCCTTCAAGCACCCAGGTATCCTTGCTCCCGCCGCCTTGCGACGAGTTGACGATCAAGGTTCCTTCTCGCAGCGCGACCCGGGTCAATCCTCCGGGCAGCACACGCGGTTTCGCCCCCAACAGCACGAATGGCCGCAAATCGACGTGGCGCGGCGCCAATACCGGCGCCCGGGTGCCGTTCGAAATCAGTGTCGGATGTGTCGAAAGAGTGATCATCGGTTGCGCGATGAATCCCTTGGGGTCGCGTTCGATCGCTTCGCGCGCCTTGGCCAGTTCCTCGTCGGTCGCCATCGGGCCTATTACCACCCCATATCCGCCGGATGCACCGGTCGGCTTTACGACGTAGCGATCCAGATTCATCAGCACCTTGGCGCGCACGTCATGCTCGCGCAGCAGGTAGGTCTCGACGATTGGGATAATGGGCTGCTCGCCCAGGTAATAACGAATCATATGCGGCGTGTAGGCAAAGACCGCCTTGTCGTCCGCGACTCCGGTGCCAATTCCATTGGCGACCGTGACCGATCCGGCATGCAGCGCCGCGGTCAGTCCGGCCACGCCCAGCACCGAATCGGGGCGAAACACTACCGGGTCGATAAAGTCGTCATCGATTCTGCGGTACAGGACATGAATCTGTTTCAGGCCGTAGACCGTCTTCATCCAGAGTTTGTGATCCACACAAACCAAGTCGCGTCCTTCAACCAGCTCGATTCCCATCCGCTGCGACAGGAAAACATGCTCGAAGAATGCCGAGTTGTACGGGCCGGGCGAAAGCAGTGCGACGGTTGGATGGGTGATTCCCTCCGGCGCCAGTTCGGCCAGGCTTTCCAGCAGGTCAGCCGGATAGCGCTCGACGCTCTTCACGCGGCATTCGCGCAGCGCTTCCGGCATCAACCGGGTGAGCATCAGGCGGTTTTCGATTACATAGGACACGCCCGACGGAGTGCGGACGTTGTCTTCCAGCACGCAAAAGTTTCCCTGCGCATCGCGCACCAGATCGATTCCGGCGACCGTGATGAACACGCCGTGTGGCGGACGAATCCCGATCGCGCCGCGGCGATACTGCGAGGATTCCATGATCATGTCGCGCGGGACGATCCCATCCTTCAGGATGTTGCCTTCGCCATAGACGTCGGCGACGAAGGCGTTGAGCGCCTTGACGCGTTGGATCAGCCCCGCCTCAAGCGTTTGCCACTCCGCGGAATCGATCGCGCGGGGAACCACGTCGAACGGGAAAATTCGCTCGGCGCCCGCCCGCTCTCCATAGACATTGAAAGTGACTCCCGACCGCAGCAACATCCGCTCGGCACGGTCTTGAATCTTCGCCAGTTCCTCAACGCCGCGGCCGAAGACCGCAGCCGTCACCGACGCGCATTGCGGGCGGACCTGTCCATCGGGTTGGAACATTTCATCGAATGCCCCTTCAGTTGGGCGGTATGCTGCCGAAACCGGCACCATGCTGGTTGCCGGATGGGCGTATTGGGTTGCCACGGCGGTCAAATTCCTCAATATCCAAGCGCAATTGCGCCATTATTTTGTTCAATAAGCAACTCGCGTACCCGCGCGGGGTACAGATGATAAAGGGACCAAGATTAGCGGGAAGTGAAAAAAAATGTTCGCGGTCGAGAAGCCCTGTAAACAAGGCCGGCCAATGGCAGCGAGCGAAAGTTCTCCTGTTGCCGCCATAACCATAAGGGTAGGCTGTCAAAAGTCAAAACTGACCAGACAAAGGAGACACGGTGATGACCCCCAGGGAGATTGTCATAAATTTTGTCGTCCAATACGGATTCCAGATCGTTGGCGCGATAGTGATTCTGATCGCCGGTGCAATCCTGGCGCGCTGGATTGCGAAGGTCACGAATCGAGCGCTTGAAACCCGCGTGAAGGAACCGCCGATGCGCCAACTTATCGTGCGGACGACCAGGATTATCGTCCTGCTCCTCGCGCTGCTGGCGGCATTGGACAAGCTCGGCTTTCAGATCACTCCTCTGGTTGCGGCGGTCAGCGTGGCCGGTGTCGGTGTCGGATTTGCGTTTCACGGCGTACTGGCAAACATCATCGCGGGTCTCTCGATTGTTTTCACGAAGCCATACCGGGTCGGAGAATATATCGAGTTGCTCGGTGTTCAGGGTCAGGTGGCCACGGTCGAGCTCTTTTCGACTACGCTGGAGCATCCCGATCGATCTCGCGTCGTCATCCCGAACCACAAAATTGTTGGCGAGGTTCTCCACAACTACGGGAAGACCCGGCAACTTCAATTGAAGGTTGGCGTGGCGTATGGAGCGAACTTGGAGGAGGCGATTTCGGCAACCCGCCAGGTGGTAGCCGCGAATTCGCGGGTCTTGAAGGAGCCGGCGGCATTGATCGGAGTCAGCGAGCTGGCCGATTCGTCGATTACCATATCGATTCAGCCGTGGGTCGAGGTTGCTGACATGATCGCCGCGCAGTCGGAACTGTATCAGGCGATCGTCGAGCGGTTTCGCGGCAGCAAAATCGAGATTCCGTTTCCGGTCCGAGAAGTTCGTTTGATTGGAGCTGCTTGATGACGGTGGCGCCGCGCGCAATGAAGTGCGCGGGTCAGTAGCGCATACTGGAGGGGATCGCGACGGTATCGCCCGCGATCAGGCGGCCGCGATCGTTCACCACTTTTGCCGCGAACACTGTGTCATCGTGCGCGAACGAAACCCACCATCCTTCTCGCGCGGCTTGACCCAAGTAGCGAGCTTTCTCCTCCATCGTACGGATCGCATCAAGGTCGTAGGCCTGATTCCAGGGACCGCGAATGTGCGATCGTGTCGGCACAATGTCGGCCATATGCATAAACGATGTGGCGGCAGTCGTGACAATCGCCGCCTGATGGTGATGAGTATGGCCGCCCGTGACGACGGCGCGCACGCCGGGGACGATATCGGCATCGCCATCAAGCGCCTCGATGTTCGGGCGCGCCGGCTCGATAATCTCCGCGATGTGGCGGTACGCCGCATGTTGCCGCTCGTTGCTTGATGCGGATGCGGCAGCTTCGAGCTCTCCCTTTTGGATAAAGATTCGCGCGCGCGGAAATGCCGCCTCGTAAACTCCGGATTCGCGCCGCCGGACGATTCCGCCCGCATGGTCAAAATGCAAATGCGAGACGATCAGGTGCGTGATGTCGCCTGGTTCCATTCCGAGCGCATGCAGATGATCCGGCATCCAGCCGTCGCCATGATCGAAAATCTTTCGCTCGACCGAGCCCAGCCGGTTGCCAATCCCGGTGTCGATCAAAATCGCATCGCTGCCACGCATAATCAGCGGGCAGGTCAGGTTCAGGCGAATGCGGTTCTGATCGTCGGGAGGATGCTCGCGTTTCCATAGCTCGCGCGGCACGACTCCGAACATGCACCCGCCGTCGTTGCGCCATGAGCCGTCGGCAAGGAAGGCGATGGTGAAATCACCGATGGTTAATTTCGGGGGCGCATCAGCCATGAATCAGCTACCGGTCAGCCATAATCCCAAGATCAGCGCGACAGCTCCCATCGCCATCACCGTGCCGTGCGCAATTGTCATTGAGCGGATTGCCGGCGGGACCGCATTTACATTGCCGCGTTCGATTTCGCCGCGCGCAGCCGCACCGGCCCTTATCGCCGAGCCAATTGCCGCGAGCATCGCGAAGAAAAGGACGACCTTTATTCCCAAGACCATGACGAATTCGGCCGGCAGCGCACCGCGGCGGTCCTTTATTATCACGAACAGGTTGGCGATGCCGCTAAGGACCAGGACAATCGCCGCGCCCATCGCGAAGCCGTTGATTTTCGGGGCGCCACGGACGGCAAAATTAAGGGCTTCGCCGCTGCCGGGGACCAGCCCGATTCCCGCGATCACAAAGCAGGCGGATGCGCCGACCCAGGCGGCACCTGCAATCGCGTGAATCCATAGTAGCGGCGAGGTCATCCTGTGGGCAGATTACCCGATCCGGGCGGGTGGATTGAACGTCGATGATGCCGTTGATTCTCGCCGCCGGGTTGAGCATCATACCTGCCACGGAGCGGCGGCAGGTACGCCCGCAGTCCGGGAACTTGTGGAGGGAACTTCATGCCAAACGGCGTAATTGCAACGATTGACTCGATGATCTCCGAGCGCAGCCTGCTCAAGCATCCGTTCTACCAGGCGTGGACGTGCGGGACGCTGCCGATTGAACGTCTTCGCGGCTATGCGGTCCGCTACTTCCCGCATGTTGCCGCCTTTCCGCGGTATCTGAGCGCGGTTCATTCGCGATGCACCGATATAGCGACGCGGCAGGCGCTTCTGGAAAATCTCATCGAGGAAGAGCGCGGCGCGGAGAATCATCCTGAACTTTGGTTGCGGTTTGCCGAGGCGCTGGGCGTTCCGCGCGGGGAAGTGACCGAATCGGCGCCGGTGCCTGCGGCGGAAAATCTCGTCAATACCTTCCTTGACTTGGCGGGCAATGGCCAAGTGCAGTGCGGGATGGCGGCGCTATATGCTTACGAGTCGCAAATTCCGCCCGTGGCTACAGCGAAAATCGACGGGTTGAAGCGATTTTACGGAATCACCGACGCCAGGGGGCTCGCCTTCTTTTCGGTCCATGAAAAGGCCGATGTGTGGCATGCGCAGGCTGACGCTGAGCTAATCGAGCGATCCTGCCAGACCGAGGCCGAGGCCAATGCGGCCATCAAGGCTGCGGATCGTGCACTAAATGCCCTCTGGTCGATGCTCGATGCGGTCTAAACCACCCGTGAAAGCTTTGTTTTTCTACACTATGGCGTTTCCCGGACGCTGCTTGTAGCATGACAACCGGCATGATATTTTTGCTAGCGCTACAAATCCGGGGGCTGAGGGGATAGCGGTGGTGCAACTCTTAACGGAGCAAATTCACAGACTCCATGCCGGCAGGAGGCCATTTGTGAATCGTTTCACTGTGAAGATCGCGGCGGCAGCAATATTCGCAGCGGCGACATTAGCCCCAGCATCGTGGGTGTTCGCGCAGGCGGTGTGCACCCAGACATCAAGATATGTTCGCCCGATCCCGCTTGGTCTGTCGGGAGGCAATATTGCTTCTTTCCAAAAGGGGAAGATTTGTTTCAGCGGCACACTGGGATCCCTCGTATACGATTCAAAAGGTACCGAGTACATCCTGAGCAACAACCACGTCCTTGCCAATGTCAATAACGGCGTTCGCGGACAACTCATCCTGCAGCCGGGGTTGATCGACACCGCCTGTATTCAGGGGCCTGGGAACCGGGTAGCGACCTTCAGCGCCTCCAATCAGATCAAATTCAAGCCTGCCGCTGAGAATACCATCGATGCTGCGATAGCAAAGGTGATTCCCGGCAATGTCGACGCGAACGGCTACATCCAAAATATCGGATCAATTTCAAATTCAATCGTCGATTGCTCCCAGTCGGGTTCATCGCCGTTGTGCTTGGGGCTGGCGGTACAGAAGATGGGCCGCACTACTTGCCTGACCACCGGAACAATTACGGCAATCGAAGCCAACGTGACGGTTGCGTACGACCTGCAGAATGGTTTGGTTAAGAATGCGAACTTTCAAGACCAGATTCAAGTTAATGGACCGAGCGGCGGTTCCGCATTTGCCGGACCAGGCGACTCCGGGTCGCTGGTCGTGACCTCTGAGTCCTGTCCACGGGCAGTGGGATTACTGTTTGCTGGCGACGTTGCATCCGGAGATTTTTTCCTCAATCCCATCTCCCCGGTGCTGAATAAGTTCAATGTTCAGATGGTGGGCGGTCCCAACTTCGGCAGCTGCAGCACCTCAGATAGCACGCCGCTGCCAATGTCGCCTGATGATGCGGCTTCGGCGATCGGAGTTTCGGCAGCCGCAGTTGGATCAGCGCGGACAGTTCGTGACAGCCACAGCGTGGACCTGATGAAGATCCCCGGTGCAAATGGCACGGCCATCATCGCAGGCGATCAGCCGGGATCGGCGGCGATCGAGGTTTATGTGACGGAGATCACTGCTGCCGCACAAGCAGCGGTTCCCGCCTCGCTCGGTGGCGTGCAGGTGAAGCTGGTCAAAGCCGGCCCATTCGTCGCATTCTAATCTGCCGGCGCTGCATTACATTTGACTGTGCGGACAACGACTTTTCAGTTGTCAAACGCCTGATTTAGCAACATTTCCAAGCTTATCCGGCATGCGAAAGCTGCCGTCAGCTTCGCATGGGAAATCTATCACTTTGGCCACTGCGTCGAGGTTCAGCGGTCCGTGGATGTGCGGGAACAGAGTTTTGGCGCGCGCGTCCGCGGCATCCGCGGGCGGTTCCAACTTCAGCGGCGCCGTTAGCAAATGCTCTTCGATGCACAGTACGGCCAGCCCATCCTGTCCGTGAAAGAACCCGTTTGCCGTGCCAATCAGCTGATCGATCGTAGAGCAGTGGATGAAGCCCTCCACGGCCAGACTAGGTGGTGAGTATCGCCCGGATGCCACCGCATGCGTCCATTCGTCGCGCTTGAGGATATGGAAAATCATCTAATCGGCCTTCATTTATATGAATACGGGATTACGCTGCGTGATTGTACCGATAGGTCGCTTCTGCTGATAATAGTGGCTGCGGGGGAGCGCCGCTTCAATCATGGGACGCTACATCGACTTTCAGCGTGAAGTATTGCGGATCAGCTGCATGCTATCCGAGCAGGGTTACTTCGGCCCGCATTCGGGTACGGCAGGGAATGTCTCGATGCTTATTCCTGGCGAAGAGGCAGCAGCAATTACGCCGACCGCGATGCGCTACGATGACATGACCGCCGCCGACGTTTGTGTGGTCGATCTGGACGGCGTACGGATCGAAGGCATCCGCAAACCGTCGATTGAGATGCAAATGCATCTTGCCGCCTATCGTCGCAGGCCCGACGTGGGTGCCGTCATTCACACCCATCAGGTTTGCGCAAGTGCGCTGGGCCTCATCGGCGAGCCGATTCCGGCGCTGTTCGACGAAGTCACGCTGGCGATAGGTCCACTGGTCGATATCGTCCCGTACTCGCTGTCCGGTACTCGCGAACTGCATGAGGCGGTTGCGGCCAAGCTCGGTAATCGGTGCCATTGCTACATCATCCAGAATCACGGGGCGATTTGCGTGGGGCCGGATCTGGATCGAACTTTCACTTTTGTGGAGTTACTGGAGAAAACTGCGGCGGTTTATTTACATGCGCTTGCCACCGGCAGACCGGTCAGCCGGCTTCCCGAAGCGGTCGCGCAGGAACTGTTTGCAGCCGTCAAGGCACGGCAGGATCGCGAGGTCGCGCGCACGGAGACTACGGTGACCGCAAAGCAATCGAATCCCTTGCGTGCGCGCCGCAAAGCTGGCTAGGGCAGGCGTTGATCCGCGTAAGCAGGCAGTATCGAGGCGGATTTTGCAAGCGGGATAATTTGCGTCGGCTACGGGGAACTATCCCGGACTTTGTTCATCACCGACCATTTGATAGATATTTTATGCTGGATGTAGATGGGGGGGCGGTGCGTTTTGGAGGGGCCGCCTGACGCATGCAAGCGCCGTAGTTGCGGCGCGGGGGATTTGAGCGGGGAATCGTAAAATGAAGAGCGGACTTGGAAGAGTGCGGATGGCCGCAATCGCGATCCTTGGTCTTGCCGCATTCGCGATTTTAGCGGTTACCGCGATCCCGATGCTGCACGCATCGTTTCAGCCATTTTGGCCCGATTTTCAGTCCGGCGCCACGCACCGGGGGCTAAGTCCCTTCAATACTTCGGGTCCACCGTCGGTCAGATGGCAGGCAACCGGCCTGAACGCGATGGATGCTCTCGAGCTCTCTCCGGTAATAGACGAATTCAGCAACGTTTACGTTTCCACCAATCCGCCTTCCATTGCGGCATTTGCATTCGATGGAACACCGCTTTGGACGTTTACCCCCTCCGATGCGGGTGGTGTGGACTATTTTGTCGGTCCAGCGATTAGCAACGATAGCAGGACGCTCTACGTAAATGACTTCAGCGGCGGCCCCAGTTTCATCGGCGCCATGTATGCCGTATGCCTGAGATCCGGCTTCGACTGTCCGGATGGACCCGGGAGCCTGAAGTGGGAGTTGGACATGGCTTCAGTTGGATCAGGCGAAGGCAGCTCCAACTCAGCGCCGGTAGTTGGCCCGGATGGAAGCATTTACATTGGTGACTTTGGCTGCCAGTTGATTTCGATTAGCGACGATGGAACGTCTGCGTCGCAGAATTGGGCGATCCAAGGATTGGTCGGCGGATCCGACGTTTGCAACGAATCGATGGACGCATCGCCGACGCTGGACAATAGCGGAAAAATTTACGTTGGTGACGACAACGGAAACTTTTATTCGTTTACCGACCATGGCAGCTTTGCCACCCAGAATTGGGGCGTCACAATCGACACCAACAATGAGATCTTTACCGCGACGCTGAATAGCGGCAAGACGGCGATTTATTTCGCGTGCACCGACCAGAACGTTTTCTCGGTGGCGACCAGCAACGGCGCGGTAAACTGGTTCGTTCCAACCAACAATCTGGTCGGTTCCGGCTCGAATAACGCTGTCGCATTGAGCCCTTCCGGTGTCATTTATGCTGCCGCGATCAACGGCAGTATCTTTTCGATAACTGACCTCGGAAGCAGTGCGCAAATAAACTGGGGCGGAGGTCCCTGCACGAGCAGCGGATGCTCGAGCGATCCTGTGGGGTTTGTTCCAGCTAGCGGAGCCAGCTTTGCGGCCGCACCAGTCGTGAGCAATGACGGCACGATTTTTATCGGGAGCAGCGGCACGGACCTGGCATTTTACGCAATCACTCCCGGTGCAACCTTGGGCACGACCTCGGTCCGGGCATCTTGGCCATATGCGCCGGGTGACGCTGATGCTTGGTTAACCGCGGCAGCCATCGGCTGGGATGGAACGGTCTACATCGGGAACTCAAACGGCGATTTGACATCTCTGAATTCCTCGCCGATTACCGTAACACCCAGTCCGACCGTTACGCTTTCACCAACCACCACCGCGACGCAAACCGCCACAACTACCGCAACCGCGACCATAACCGCGACGCCGACTGTCACCGTCACGATGACGGCCACGATTTCGCCGACGGCGACCATTACGGCCACTACGACCAGCACTCCTACGCGGACCGCAACCGCTACGGTTACCAGGACAACGACCGCCACGATTTCGCCGACTCTGACCGCGACCACCACGGCGACGATCTCGCCGACGATCACTACTACGGTTACAGCGACAACAACCCGGACGGCGACCTCAACGGCGACTCTGACGGCCACGACAACCAGGACCGCGACGCTTTCGCCCACTGCAACAACAACGGTAACGGTGACAGTTACTCAGACCGCAACACCGACGGCGACCTCAACCGCCACCACAACCGTTACCGCGACCACGACGGCGACGCTCTCACCGACATCAACCTTGACGGCAACTACGACTGCCACAACCTCATCAACCCCAACCGTCACCGTGACTGGTACCGCAACACTGTCGCCGACATTGACGACGACGGCGACACTCACGACAACTGCGACTTCAACAATCACAGCTACCCTCTCGCCTACGTCGACAATTACGACGACCGCGACGGCCACGAAGACCGCTACTCCAACCTTTACGGTGACTCAAACCGCGACGCTCTCGCCGACAGTGACCGCGACGGTAACCGCCACTGCGACCACGACTGCAACCGTGACGGCAACGCTCTCGCCGACCTTGACTACCACGGCGACTCCGACGGCGACCGCAACTGCGACTGTGACGACTACGCTCTCACCCACCTCGACCATTACGACCACTGCGACGGTTACCAGGACGTCAACTTCAACTGCCACAGCGACTCAGACTGCTACGCTGTCACCGACACTGACCATTACCGCGA
>Ga0335069_10000496_pt1 | contig 66365 bp, 65 predicted proteins | sample Lox_Sample_11_FD_206714 | JGI IMG/M metagenome (GOLD analysis project Ga0335069, IMG submission 206714) | Soil microbial communities from Loxahatchee National Wildlife Refuge, Florida, United States - Lox_Sample_1.1 | ecosystem: Environmental > Terrestrial > Soil > Wetlands | place: USA...
CATGAGGCCTCTGATTTTATCGGGCAGCACGTGAATGCCATGCAGCGAATCGGTGCGCCCCGTGGCGGGGCGCCGGGAATTCAGGCGGTCAGGCCACGGCGCGCGGCTTGCGCTGCAGCAGGCCGGCGATCACCAGCCACGCGGCGGGGATCAGCACCAAGCTGTACGACAGCCAGTGACCGTATTCGCCGTCCGGACCGTAGGGCTCGGTCGTCATGTGCCAGTACTCGTTGTTGACCAGCGGCAGCGCACCGGCCTCGGTGAATTCGTGGAACGAGTAGATCAGCAGCTGCAGCGAGAACAGCAGCAGGAAGATCGAGGTAACCTGGAAGAACAGCGCAAGATTGACGCGGCGCCCGTAGCGCGACCACGCCCAGGCGACCGCCGCCGCCGCCGCGATGCCGAGCAGCGCGCCGGCAAACATGCTGCCGGCGCCGGTCTGGGTCGCCAGCGAGGCGGAGATGAACGCCATTTCCATGCCTTCGCGCGTGATCATCAGCACCACGAACAGGAATACCGCGATCCACGCTTGCGCGCCGGTTTTCTGCGCTGCGGCCTCGACCCTGGCGCCGATGTCCTTGCTGATGTGCTTGGCCGCGCGCAGCATGTAAACCACCATCGAGATGACGAGGATCGCGGCGACGCCGGCGAGCACGCCCTCCCAGAACGACTGTACCGCGTATTCGGCGAGCTCGACGCCAAGCACCAGCGACAGCACGGCCGCGGTGGCCGTGCCCCAGTAGACGGCGGGGGCCAGCGCGCCGCGCCCGGTCTTGCGCATGTAAGCGAGGGTGATGGCAACGATCAGGAAGGCTTCGATGCCTTCGCGCAGGGTGATGACGGTCATTGACAGCATGATCAGTGGTTCTCCCGGTTGGGGTCGGAAATGAAGCCGATGCGGGTGACGCCGGCCTTCGCGCATTCGGACAGTATCTCGTCTATCACCTGATACTGCGTGGTGCGGTCGGCGCGCAGATGCACTTCCGGCTGCGGGTTCTGCTGCGCGGCCTCGTGCAGTTTCGCGACCAGTTGCGGCCGGTCCAGCGCGGCGCCGTCCCAGTAGGTGACGCCCGCCGCGTCGATCGCGAGGTCGTGATGCTCGGGCTTGGTGATGGTCGGGCTGCTTGCCGCGGTCGGCAGGCTGATCTTGACCGCGTTGGTCAGCAGCGGCGCGGTGATGATGAAGATCACCAGCAGCACCAGCATCACGTCGATCAGCGGGATCATGTTGATTTCCGCCATCGGCGCGTTGTCGCCGCTTTTGCTGAATCCGCCGAAGGCCATCTCACACTCCCTTCGCGGCGGCCGCGGGCTTCAGCGGCGTCACCGGCGCGAGGTCATTCAGGTGCGAGCCGGTGGTCAGGAACGCGAACAGATCGTGCGCGAACGAATCGAGCTGGGCGAGCACCACGCGGTTCCAGCGCACGCATGCGTTGTAGGCGAGCACCGCGGGTATCGCGACGGCGAGACCGAATGCGGTCATGATCAGCGCTTCGCCGACCGGGCCGGCGACCTTGTCGAGCGTGCCCTGGCCGGAGATGCCGATTGCGATCAGCGCGTGATAGATGCCCCACACCGTGCCGAACAGGCCGACGAACGGCGCGGTGCTGCCGATCGAGGCGAGCACGGTGAGGCCGGATTCGAGCCGCGCGGTTTCCTCGTCCATCACGCGCCGCATCGCGCGCGTCAGGAATTCCGCGCCGGAGCCAGCCTCGTTGAGCCGATTGGCGCCGTGGCGTTGATGGTGACGCACCGCGACGACGGCGTGATAGGCGAGGTGTGAAAACGGTTCCTCGGGATGGTGCTCGTCGGAATGCTGCTCCTCGAGCTGGGCGGCGACGACTTGCAGCGACGGCGCATCCCAGAAAGACTGCAGGAAGCGCGCGCTGCGGGTGCGCGTGCTCCATACGCGCAGGGTCTTGGTCAGTATCAGATACCAGGTCGTGACCGACATCACGAGCAATATCAGCAGCACGGTCTTGCTGACGAAGTCGGTCTGCGACAGGAAGGCGTTGAAGCCTATGGCAGTGGTTGAATCCATCGGATTACCTTTCCTTCAGTGAAAACAGCACCGGCACGTTTACCGCAGCGACGACCACATGGCCGCCCTGGCTTGCCGGTTTGAATTTCCAGTGTTCGACGGCCTGCCGCGCCGCGGCGTCGAGGCGCGGGTAGCCGCTGCTTTTTTCGACCTCGACCTGCTCGGGCTGGCCGACGGTGTCGACCAGCACCCGCAGCACCACGCGGCCCTGCTCGCCGAGGCGTTTCGACATCTGCGGATATTCGGGCGCCGGGTTGCTCAGGTAATCGGCGCTGAAATCAGGCGGGATGATCGGCGCCTCGGCGACCACCGGCGCCGGCGGTGCGGCCGGCGGTGGCGGAGTTTCCTGGGGCGGCGGGGGCGGCGCAACGAATTCGGACGGCACCTTGGTTTCCGCAGTGACGATTTTCTTCGGCGGCTCCTTGATCTTCCTGACCGGCAGCGGCTTCGGCGGCTGCTGCGGCTGCTCGATGATGTCCGGCGCCGGCGGCGCGATAATGCTGACCATGATCGGCGCAAGGGTGATTTCGGAATGCGCCGCGCCATAGCGCATCAGCAGCGCCAGGCTGATGATGTGCAGGCCGATTACGAACAGCAGACGCAACCCGCTGTCGCGCCATTCCACAACGGTACTTGACATGGAAGAGATTATAAATAAGAATGATTCGCGTTACAACGATATCGAGGCATGGATTCAGATGTATGTCTGTGTATGCAATGCGGTAACCGAACGCGAGATCCGGCAGGCAGTCGAGCTGGGCGCGCGTTCGTTATGCGATCTCAAGCACGGCCTCGGTATCGCCAGCAATTGCGGCAAATGCGTGTCCTGCGCCCATGAGGTTTTGAGCGAAGAGATGGGAAAACAAATCCCGCCGTACCATGGGCAATTAGCGTTTGGGCCGGCCTGAGCCTCGGTGATCGGGAATCCGGCAAAACGCAATAATCGCTCGATAAGCGGGCGCTAACTTCAAAATATGAATACGGCAGGCCATTAATTCATAAAAGTTTTTATTTCAATAAATACGAATTATTGTTGTTTAGAATTGCATCCGTATCTGGATGTTTTTAATAGCCAGCCCCGTCCGGTCGCGCTGCCGGCAGCCAGCCAAAGTCATCAAACTCAAAGGAGAAACTACAATGGCTTTCCGACCGAAACTGCGTTCACTGGCTGCCGCGCTGTTGCAAGCGCAATCTGCGAAATCATCAATACTGCCGCTGGGAGTAGCGCTCACGAGTATGGCGCTAATGCCATGCGCATCTGCCCAGTCGATATCCGATCAATCGCCACGCGCGCCCGACATTACGATCATGGCTGGAGAAGGCGGAGAATCATATTCGCCTTCTTCCGTGCAGACCCTGCCGGAAGTCAAGGTACAAGCCGAGGTGGCCAAGCCCGGTGCCAATCCCTATGCCGACCCGGATGCGCCCTACAAGGCGGATCGCCTGTCGTCGAGCAAGTTCACCGAGCCGGTGCTTAACACGGCGCGCTCAACGACGGTCCTGACCAAGGAGGTTCTGGAAGACCAGAATTCGACGATGCTTCGCGAGATCGGACGTTCGACGGCCGGCGTCACATTGGGTTCTGGTGAAGGTGGCAATGCCTTCGGCGACCGTTTTTTCATTCGTGGTTTTGACGTTCGTAACGATATTTTCGTCGATGGCGTCCGCGATCCGGGTACCAGCATTCGCGACAATTTCAACACCGAACAAGTCGAAATATTGCGCGGGCCCGCCTCCTCTTTCGCCGGCCGCGGCACGACTGGCGGCGCGATCAACATCGTGACCAAAGAGGCCCAAGATACCAACTTTTACCAGGCCGAGGGCACCTACGGCTTCCAGAGTTCCACGAAGCGCGGGACGTTCGACGTCAATACGGCGATCAGCCCGGTAGTGGATGTGCGCATTAACGGCATGGTTCAGGAAGCCGGCGTCGCTGGCCGTGATTTCACCACCGATAATCGCAACGGCATTGCCGGTGCCATGACAATCAAACCCACCGCGAACTTTACGGTGAAAGCCGGCTATTCATACACCGACTTGTACGGCTTGCCGGATTTTGGCGTTCCTTCCAACCCGGTGACGCGCATGCCTGTCACGGAAGGAAACGTTCCGCGCGACGAATACTACGGCGTCATCGGCCGGGACTTCACCAAGTCGACCCAAAGCATAGGAACGCTGGACGCGGAATGGAAAGCCACCGAGTGGCTCACGCTCGAGAACAAGATCCGCCAGAGCCATTCGCTCCTCAACTACGTTGGAACGATTCCCGAGAATCCCGCCGCCACCCTCAACAAACCGGGGCTGATAGTTTCTTCATCGACGGTACCGCCGTTCACCTTCTCGGGCTACGTGCAGCTCAACGCGCAAAGTCGCTATGAACCCGTCGATGTTTTTGCCGACCAGCCGCAGGCGACATTCAAGTTCGACACCGGCTCGTTACACCACACGATGGTGCTGGGAGGGGAATTCTCCACTGAAAAGGTCAGCATCGACAGCTACAATGGATTGACCTCTGAAATTACGACCGGCCCTGTCGCCTTTGCCTCAACCGGCGCGCCGGTGGTGAGCGTTTTAAATCCGATCGTCAACTATAATCCATCGATCGGCCCAGGGGCTACGCTTACCGGCAATCCATTGAGATACGAAGTGGACACCAATGCCGGGTATCTGATCGACACCGCGAATTACAACGACTTCATCATTGTCAACGGCGGTGTGCGGTACGACGATTACGGCATTACCGCCGCGAACAATACGAGATCTCAATCCGCCGACGACGGTATCACTAGCTATAATGTCGGACTGGTCGTCAAGCCGTCGAAGATCAGCAGTATCTATGCTGCCTATGCGACTGCCGCAGAGCCTGTTGGCGACGAACTGGATGCGACATCCAGCACCTACGGCGGTCTTGCGCCAACCCAGTCCTCGACGCAGATTTTCGGGCCGCAGAAGAGCGAGGCGTACGAGCTTGGCACGAAATGGGAGTTGTTCAATCAACACCTGCTGGCGACCGCTGCGGCTTTCCGCACCGACGTCACTAACGCGCGTGAAACGGCGCCGGCCGGCCTGCCGGGTTATGTCAGCGGCCAGATCGTCGCGGGCGCGGCTTATACCGTCCAGGGCCTCGACTTCGAGGTCGCAGGCAAGGTCACGGACAGGTGGAGTGTCATGGGGGGGCTCGTGCTTATGCACTCCGAGGTGACGCAGTCGATCGTGCCGACCAATGTCGGGCTTCAACTCGCCAACATCGCGCATCAGTCGTTCAACTTGCTAACGAAATATCAGGTGAACCATTGGCTGGAACTGGGCGGCCAGAGTATCTACGCCTCCGAGATCAAGGGCGGCTCGCTGCTTGCCGCGAACGGCGGCATTCCCTATCCGGGCACGCCGAATCCGACTCTGCTGCCGTCGCATTGGCGCTTCGACGCCTTCGCTGAGGCGAAAATCAACGACCATGTAAACCTGAAACTTTATGCGGAGAATATCTTCGACAAGACGTACTATGATTCCCTGTACCAGAGCGGGCAGCCGTTCATCAAGGTGGCGCCGGGTCGCGACATATCGTTGATAGCGACGTTGAAATTCTAGGCGGTGGCAATTGCTGATTTGCATACCCGATGTTCTGAGCAAAAATGATGTGGCGGAGTTCCGCCGCATCATGGACGCCGAGAAGTGGGAAGACGGCCGTTCGACCGCCGGAGCGCAATCGGCGGAAGTGAAGCAGAACGAACAGCTTCCGCCGGATGGCAAGACCGCGCGGGAGTTGGGCGAGCGCATTATCCGTGCGCTCGCCACCAATCTGGTATTCATCTCGGCCGCGGTGCCGCTGCATATCTTCCCGCCGTTGTTCAATCGTTACGGTCCGGGAAAGTTCTTCGGCGAGCACGTCGATAATTGCATCAGGGGCGATCGTTTGACCGGTTTGCGCATTCGGACCGATCTCTCCGTCACCCTTTTCCTCTCGGAGCCTGATGAATATGACGGCGGCGAGTTGATCATTAACGATTACTACGGTTCACATCGAGTCAAGCTTCCCGCAGGGCATCTGGTTCTCTACCCATCGACAAGCCTGCATATGGTGACACCGGTTACGCGGGGCGTGCGCGTTGCCTCCTTTTTCTGGCTGCAAAGCATGATCAAGGATTCACACGCGCGGGACTTGACATTCGAAATGGACAATGTGGTGCAGAAACTCGTCGAGCGCTTGGGGCGCAACGATGTTGAAGTTCGCAGATTAACGAACATTTATCACAACCTTATTCGTTATTGGGCAGAGTTGTGAGTGAGGGCATCTTCAACCGCCGACCTAACGCGAGACGTCGTCCTCCCGGACAGAAAATCGGTACATTCAGAATCCGTCTTCTAATCTCCGGAGCATTTTGAGTCAATTTCGATGGTGCTGCCAATTCTTCGCCACCTTCGATTTTGGAGACTCGGCAGTGGGTGATGTAGATAGACGTAATCAGACAATTTGCGTGAATAAGATCCATCGGTGATGGACATATCGCAACGGAAGGCGCTGAGCAAGGTTCCTGAAGTCACCCTCGTCTTCTGGATCATCAAGATCGCCGCGACTACACTGGGCGAAACCGGCGGCGATTCTATTACCATGACGTTGAACTGGGGTTATCTCGCCGGTACCATCCTTTTTTTCGCACTGCTCATCGTGCTCGTCGTTTCGCAAATTCTCGCAAAGAAATTCCACCCCCTTCTCTATTGGGCCACGATTGTCGCCTCTACAACGTTCGGCACCACGATGGCTGATTTCGCCGATCGCTCTCTTGGTATTGGCTATGCCGGGGGTTCCGTTTTGTTATTCATTTGCCTCCTTGTCGCACTTGTTTTTTGGTATTGGTCGCAGGGCACTATTTCGGTGAACACTGTAAATACACCGAAGACAGAGATGTTCTATTGGGCGGCAATCACTTTTTCCCAGACACTTGGCACCGCGCTGGGAGACTGGATGGCCGATACCGATGGTCTGGGCTACGTAGGTGGAGCGCTTGTTTTTGCTGCGTGTCTCGCCGTGGTCCTGGCGCTCTATCGCTGGACCGATCTGTCCCGTGTTTTTCTATTCTGGGCGGCCTTCATCTTGACCCGGCCGTTCGGCGCCACCCTCGGAGATTTTCTTGACAAGCCAATTGATCATGGTGGTCTTGCGTTAAGCCGTCCGTTGGCATCAGCTGTAATTGCGGCGTTCATTCTTTTATGTCTATTTGTGTTGCCGCAGCGGGCTGGCCGACATCCCGAATAAAAGACTTTCGACAATGGGTGGGCGGCCCAATGTGTAAATAACATTGTTAATCAGCCCCGCTGCGTCTGTTTGGGATTCCGGCATAAACGGCGCAGGTCGTTAATCCAAGTCGTTCTCGTTTTCATTTCCATGGCGCGCCTGAGCTAGTGGTATTCTGTCGTGCAGATGATCGACGTCAGGAGAGATCAATGAAAGGCGACAGGAAAGTCATCGAATATCTGAACCGGGTTCTGACCAATGAATTGACCGCGATCAATCAGTATTTTCTGCACGCACGGATGTTCGACAACTGGGGGCTGGGCCGGCTCGCGCATTACGAAAAACACGAATCGATCGACGAGATGAAGCACGCCGACGAACTGATCAAACGCATCCTGTTTCTCGACGGCCTGCCGAACCTGCAGGATCTGAACAAGCTGCTGGCCGGTGAAAACGTGCAGGAATGCCTGGAGTGCGACCTCAAGCTCGAAATGGCGGCCTATCCGCTGCTGAAAGAGGCGATCGCGTACTGCGAACAGACCGCCGACTACATCAGCCGCGAACTGCTCGAGGACATCATGGAATCGGAAGAAGAGCACATCGATTTCCTCGAAACCCAGCTCGAACTGATCGGCAAGGTCGGCATCCAGAACTTCATCCAGTCCCAGATCGGCGAGTCCGAAGCGGGGTCCTGATCCGCATCACGGCGTTACTGCACGCCCCGAACTGCTATGCTAGGGGCGATGAATGCGACCACCTTCGCCGCGTTGCGGCTGCTCGCCAACGGCGAGTTCCGCTCGGGACAGGACATCGCCCGCCGGCTCGGTCTGTCGCGCGCCAGCGTGTGGAACGCGCTGCATGCGCTCGACGGCACCGGCATCGAAATCTTCAAGGTGCGCGGCCGCGGCTACCGGCTGGCCGAACCGCTGTCGTTGCTTGATCACGCGGCGGTCAAACGCCATCTCGGCGCCCGCGCCGCGCATTTCAGAATAGACCTGCTCGACTGCGCGGATTCGACCAATACGCTGCTGATGCAGCGTGCGGAGCGCGGCGCCCCGAGCGGCAGCGTGATCGCCGCGGAATGGCAGACCCGTGGACGCGGGCGCCGCGGGCGCAGCTGGCACGCGGCGCCCGGTTCCGCGCTGACGTTTTCGCTGCTGTGGCGCTTCCAGCAGGGCGCGGGATTTCTGGCCGGCCTCAGTCTTGCGGTCAGCGTGGCGGTGGCGCGGGTGCTGGCCGGAATCGGCGTCGCCGACTGCAAGGTCAAGTGGCCCAACGATGTGGTATGGCACGGTTGCAAGCTTGCCGGCATCCTGATCGAGATGCAGGGCGACATGCTGGGGCCGAGCGCCGCGGTGATCGGCATCGGACTCAACTGCCGGCTGCCGGATGCGGTGCGCGCGCACATCGACCAGCCGGTCGCCGACCTCGGGCAGATCGTCGGCCGCGGGGTCGATCGCAACCGCCTGCTGGCATTGTTGCTGGGCGAACTCGACCGCGTATTGCGGACGTTTGCGCGCGACGGCTTCGCGCCGCTGCGCGACGAGTGGCAGCAGCAGCACGTTTATCAGCGCAAGGCGGTCAGACTCAAACTGCCCGACGGCGGCATGGTCAGCGGCACGGTCGAGGGCGTCGCCGACAACGGCGCGCTGCTGCTGATGACCAGGGCCGGCCGTCGGCGTTTCCACGGCGGCGACATCAGCCTGCTCAGGACCGCGGCGTGAAAGTGCTCGCGATCGACGTTGGCAACAGCCGCATCAAATGGGGCTGGCACGACGGCGCGCGCTGGCGTCGGCGCGCAGAGGTAGCGACCGCGCGCGACCTGAAAACCGCGTTCGCACGCCTGCCGCGCTGCGATGCAATCGTGATTTCGAACGTCGCCGGCGCCGCAGCGGGCAAGGCGTTGCGCGCCGCGTTGCCGCCTGCGCCGCGCGCGCGCTGGATCAAAAGCGGACGCATCCAATGCGGAGTCAGAAACGACTACCGGCAGCCGCAGCGGCTCGGCAGCGACCGCTGGGCGGCGCTGATCGGCGCGCGCCGCCGCTACCGCGGACCGCTGCTGGTGGTCAACGCCGGCACCGCGCTGACGGCCGATGCGCTGACCGCGAGCGGCGTTTTCCTCGGTGGCGTCATCGTGCCGGGCGCAACGTTGATGAAGGAAACGCTGGCTGCCAACACCGCTGCGCTCGGCCGGCGGCCGGGCCGCATCCGGCGTTTTCCGCGGACGACCGGCGACGCCATTGCCAGCGGCGCCCTGCACGCGCTGGCCGGCGCGGTCGAACGCATGGCGCGCCTGCTGCACCGGCACGCGCGCCGTGCGCCGGTGTGCGTAGTGAGCGGCGGCGCCGCGGCCTCGCTGGCGCCGCAGCTTAACCTCGAAGTCAGGGTGGTGGATAATCTGGTGCTCGAAGGACTGCTGACGATCGCCCACGACAGGCCCCGATGAAATTATTTCTGTTCCTGATACTGCTGTTCGCCAATCTGCTGTTCGGCTATTTCCAGTATGCGAAGAGCCGCGCCGATGCCGGGGCCACCGCCCAGCTCGGATTGCTGGAGATCAATTCCGACAAGGTCAAGCTGGTAAAAGACGGCGCGCGCCCGCATCCGGCGGCCTGTCTGGAGTGGGGGAGTTTCACCGGCGACGATGTCGCACGCGCCGGCGCCGCGCTTGCCAAACTGCAGCTCGGCGACAAGTTTACGCAACGCGACGACGACCCCGGCTACTGGGTTTACATTCCGCCGCTGAAGAGCGGCGCCGATGCCGAGAAGAAGTCAGCCGAGTTGAAAGCGCGCGGTGTCGCGGATTTCGTGTTGATCCAGGACGCCGGGCCGTGGCAGTTCGCGATATCGCTCGGCCAGTTCAAGACCGAGGAGGCCGCCGACGGCTATCTGGCGCAGCTGCGACAGAAGAACGTGCGGTCGGCGATCGCCGGGCCGCGCGGCGCGAAAACCAGTACTTTCGTGATCCGCGATCCAGGCGACGCAGCCGCAGCCCAGCTGGCAGCGCTGAAAACCGATTTTCCCAACGCGCAATTGAAAGCGCTTGCCTGCGCCGCCACACCGCCGTCCGCCGCTACGCCCGCTGCCAGGAACGATTAACCGCCGCGATTTCGGGCGAGTGTCGCGGTGGTCGAATGCGGATGCACGAACGGAATCGAGTAGACGGTGCCGCCCCAGCTTCTGACTTCGGCGCCGCCGACGATCTGCTCAACGCGCCAGTCGCCGCCCTTGACCAGCACTTCGGGCCTGACGCGGTTGATCAATGTCAGCGGCGTGTCTTCCTCGAACCAGGTGACGAGGGCGACCGCCTCAAGCGCCGCCAGCACCGCCATCCGGTCGGCCAGCGTATTGATCGGCCGGTCGGGACCCTTGCCCAGCCTGCGCACCGATGCGTCGCTGTTGACGGCGACCAGCAGGCTGGCGCCGAGCGCGCGCGCCTGCGCCAGATAGGTAACGTGACCGCGATGCAGGATGTCGAATACGCCGTTGGTGAACACCAGCGGCCGCGGCAGCACAACCGCGCGCTGGACAAGTTCCTCCGGCGCGCAGATCTTGGTTTCGAATGCGGGTGAGGCAGTAACGGGCAGCACGCCGTCAGTGTAACCCGCGGTCAGGCAGCGCTTCAAATTGCGGAAGCGCCGGCGTCAGGCAGCGACGGTGGCGGTTCCGAGCTGTTTGCGGTAGCGGTTGAGTTCGGCCACGCTGGAGATGGTGCGGCCAAACAGCAGCGACAGATTGCGCAGGATGGCGGCGACGACCTTCGATTCCCAGTCCTTGCCGAACTGGATCTGGCGCGTCAGCCAGTGTTCAAGCCAGACCGGATCGGGCAGCTTGCTTTGCACGGTGTCGTTGGGAAACAGATCCTTGTTGACGTGCAGATTGGTCGGATGCAGCGGCTTGCCGCTGCGTCCGGAGCTGGCCATCAGTACGCCGATCCTGGCGAACGCCTGTCTCGCCTCGTCACCGTCGATGGCGACCGCGCGCTTCATGTACTGGAGATAAGCCCCGCCGTGGCGCGCCTCGTCGCGCGAGATCAGGTCATAGATCGCCTTGATCACCGGTTCGGTGTGCCATTGCGCCGCGCGGCGATACCAGTGGTTGAGGCGGATCTCGCCGCAGAAATGCAGCATCAGCGTTTCCAGCGCCGGCGCCGGATCGAACCTGAAGCGCACCGCGTGCAGTTCCTGCTCGGTCGGCGCCAGCTCGGGACGGAAGCGGCGCAGGTATTCGATCAACACCAGCGCGTGTTTCTGTTCTTCATAGAACCACACCGACATGAAAGCCGAAAAATCGCTGTCGTGCGGATTGTCGCGCAGGAACATTTCAGTTGCCGGCAACGCGGCCCATTCGGTGATCGCATTCATCTTGACTGTCAGCGCCTGTTCGGTCGACAGCCGGCTGGCGTCGAACTGGCCCCACGGCACGTCATCCGCCATGTCCCAGCGCACGCACTCGAAGGATTTGAAGAGTTCAGGGTAGAGCATCGCGATATCCGGCTCCGCCGCCTTCGCCGGCGGCGTAAATGGAATTATCGCCCGACTATAGCGATTGATTGTTACAGATTTAATCGCCGTTCGGCGGGTGCCTGATGGCGCTGAAACCCGGCCGCCGCCGACGATCGGGGGCGCGGGCGCTAATCCAGATATTCGAACAGTTTGACGACCTTGCGCACGCCGCTGGTGGTGCGCGCGATCTCAGTCGCGGCGTCGGCTTCTTTATGCTTGACCAAGCCGAACAGATAGACCACGCCGGCCTCGGTGACGATCTTGATGTGCAGGGAATCGACTTCCTTGGAATTCACGAACCCGGCCTTGACCTTGGTCGTCAGCAGCGTATCGTTGGTGCGCGAGGTCAGCGAACTGACGCCGGCGACCGCGATTTCATTGTAGACGCCGCGCACGTTTTCCACCGCGCGCGCGGCGCTCTCGATGCCGCCGCGGGTGGTTTCATCCGACGCTTCGCCGGTCAGCAGCACCATCCGGTTGTAGCTGGTCACGTTGACGTGCGATTCCGGATATTTCTGGCTGATTCGCTGCTCGGCTTTGAGTTCGATGCCTTCGTCCTCGGTGATGGTGCCGATGGTACGGGGATCTTCGCCGGCGGCGAGCGCGCCGCCGACCCCGGTCGCGACCATCACCGGACAGCCGTGCAGCAGCGGCACTGCCGCCAGCAGGATGAACAGAATCGGGTAACGCATCATTCAACTCCCAATAACAGACAGTCGATCGCGTCGCACAGGCAATGCAGCGTAAGCAGATGCACCTCCTGGATGCGCGCGGTGCTTTCCGCCGGCACGCAGATGTGGATGTCGTCCGGCGTCAGCGCCTCGGCCAGCTGGCCGCCGTTCCTGCCGGTCAGCGCGACGATACCCATTTCGCACTCATGCGCGGCCTGCACCGCAGCCAGCACGTTCTTCGAATTGCCGCTGGTCGAAATTGCGAGCAGCACGTCGGTCTTGTGGCTGAGCGCGCGCACCTGCCTTGAAAACACCTGCTCGAAATCGTAATCGTTCGTGATCGAGGTCAGCGTCGAAGTGTCGGTGGTCAATGCGACTGCCGCCAGTCCGGGACGCTCCATTTCAAAACGGCACAGCATTTCCGAAGCGAAGTGCTGCGCATCGGCCGCCGAACCGCCGTTGCCGCAGACCAGTATCTTGCCGTCGAGCTTCAGGCATTGCACCATGCATTCGGCCGCCGCCGCGATCGGCGCCGCCAGCGCGTCCATGCTCTGCAGTTTGAGGCGCGCGCTTTCCGAAAAATTCTGGCTGATTCTGCTGATGATATCCATGGGTCGGACCGGAACACGACGCCGGATTATCGCACAAGTCCGCGGCCGGATTATTCCTCGAACGCGTTTTTGATCCACTCGATTGCGCCGTCGCCGGCGATCAGCAGCGCATCGAAGCGACACGCCGGCGCACGCGGCAGCGCGGACAGATAATGACGCGCGGTACGCGCCAGTTTGCCGCGCTTGGCGGCGGTGATGCTGGCCGCTGCGCCGCCGAATCCGTCGCTGGCGCGCATGCGCACTTCGACGAACACCAGCGACCTGCCGTCGCGCGCGATCAGATCGATTTCGCCGAACCGGCAGCGGTAATTGCGCGCGACGATTTCCAAGCCGCTCCTTTGCAGGAATTCCGCGGCCAGTGCCTCGGCCGGTTCGCCGCGGTGCGCCATGGTTACTGGCCGCGCACCACGATTTTGCCGTTGACGAATTGCGCAGCAGTCAGTTCGCGCACGAACTGACCGTCGCTGCCGTTCAGCCGGATGCCGCCGGTCACGCCGTCCAGCGCCGGATCGGGGTTCTGCCGCACCAGTTCGACGCCGATGCGGAACGCGTCGATGCCGAGCGCGTACATGCGCTCGAGGTCGGGCGCGCCGCTGAAATCGGCGCGCGGGTAGACCATCACCGCCGGATGATCGGGAAGCAGCAGCCACGGCATGTCGATGAAGATCACGCGGTCGAGGTCGTGCGCAATCAGCGGGCCGCTGCCGGCGGCGGTGATCTGCGAAGTCGCATAGAGCGGGACGGACTTCGGCAGATAAGGGCAGACCGTGCGCGCGTGTCCGGCGTCGAGTGCGAGAAACGCCGCGTCGGCTCCGGCGGCAGCGAAATCCCGGCGCAACCTGTCGAGGTCAGCGGGGTCGTCGCTGTATTTGAGATCGGCAACCGCGCTGCCGCCCGCTGCGGCGAACGCCTCGACGAACGCGTCGCGCATCCGTTTGCCGAGCGGTGTGTCATCGCTGATGATCAGCGCCGTATGATAGCCGTCCGCCCGCGCCAGCCGCGCAATCTGGCGCGCTTCGGATTCGATCGCAAGCCCGAACAGATAGAGCAGCGGCGGCCGCGGCGTGCCGGGATCGGGAAAATTGAGCGCGAGCGTCGGTACACTGACCAGGCCACTGGTGGCGACCGCGGTCACGCCCTCGTGGGTCAGCGGGCCGATGATCAGTTCGGCGCCGGCGTCGGTCGCCTGCCGGTAAACCGTCAGCAGGCGCTGCGGATCTTCGTTCGTGGCATAGACGCGGATCGGCGGTACGTTTTGTCCCTGCACTTGCGCGGCTGCGAGAAAGCCCTGTTTGACTGCGTTGGCGTAGCTGCTGAAGGTCGGCGATTCGAGCGGCAGCAGCAGCGCGACGTGCGGGGTCAGTTTCACTGTCGGCAGGTCGGCCGCGGGCGCCGCCGAGGTGGCGCATAGCGGGGCGGCACCGTATAGTAGCGCCCAGCATAAAAGCGGGGCGATTTTCGGAACATGACGCAGGCGCGGAATCATGGGGAACGAACGTCAGGGCTGCCGACATTATATGTAGTCGCGACCCCGCTGGGGAATCTCGGCGATATCACGCTGCGTGCGCTCGAGGTGCTGAAAAACGTCGATACGATCGCCGCCGAGGACACGCGCGTGGCGCGCCGGCTGCTCGACCGTTACGGCGTCGCCACGCCGCTGTTCGCGCTACACGAGCACAATGAACAGCACGCCACGCAAAAAATCATCCGGTTGCTTGAAGAAGGCAAATCCGTCGCGCTGGTCAGCGACGCCGGCACACCGGCGGTTTCCGATCCCGGCGCACGTGCAGTCGCCGCGGTGCGCGCGGCCGGCCATCCGGTGGTGCCGTTGCCGGGCGCCAGCGCCGTCGTCTGTGCGCTGTCGGTCGCCGGGTTCGACGCATCGCATTGGCTGTTCTACGGCTTCCTGCCGGCGTCGGCGACAGCGCGCCGGCGCGAACTCGATGCGCTCAAGGCCCTGCCGTACACGCTTATATTTTATGAGGCGCCGCACCGTGTGCTGGCAAGCGTCACCGATATTGCGCAGGCGTTCGGCGCGCAGCGCCGGATCACGATCGCGCGCGAACTGACCAAGCTGTTCGAGACTGTGCACAGCTGCGCGCTCGGCGATGCGGCGGCATGGCTCGCCGCCGATCCCGCCCGCATGAAAGGCGAGTTCGTGCTGATCGTCGAAGGCGCGCAATGGCAGGCCGCCGGCGAAATTGAAACAGACCGCATGCTGGAAATCCTGCTGCGCGAACTGCCGCTCAAGCAGGCGGCCAGGCTGACGGCTGAGATCAGCGGCGCGCGGAGAAATGACGCTTATTCGCGCGCGCTGCAACTGAAAAAGAAATCATGACGATGGCTTTGTTAAACTAGACGCTCTTTTGTCGCCCGCCGATGAAACATCTCGCCATTATCCGCCCCGACGACTGGCACCTGCATTTGCGCGACGGCGAACAGATGCGCGCGGTGCTGGCCGACACCGCGCGGCGTTTCGCGCACGCAATCGTGATGCCGAACCTGAAGCCGCCGGTGACGACCGTCGCGGCCGCGCTCGCCTACCGTGAGCGCATCATCGCCGCGTTGCCCGCCGGCGCGAAATTCGAACCGCTGATGACGCTTTATCTGACCGATGCGACGGGCGCTGACGAAATCAAGCGCGCGAAGAAAAGTGGTTTCGTGCACGCGGTCAAATATTATCCGGCCGGTGCGACCACCAATGCCGAGGCCGGCGTCACCGATCTTGTCAAATGTGACGCGGCACTGGGGGCGATGGAAAAGCACGACCTGCCGCTGCTGGTACATGGCGAAATCACCGATCCCGCGGTGGACGCGTTCGACCGCGAAAAGGTCTTCATCGAGCGCGTGCTGGTCCCGCTGCTCAGGAAATTTACAAAATTGCGTGTGGTATTCGAGCACATCACGACGCGCGCGGCGGTCGAATTCGTGACCGCCGCGCCGGCGACCGTCGCGGCGACTGTCACCGCGCATCATCTGCTGCTCAACCGCAACGCGTTGTTCGCCGGCGGGATCCGTCCGCACTACTATTGCCTGCCGCTGCTGAAGCGTGAAGAAGACCGTGTCGCGCTGGTCGCAGCGGCGACCAGCGGCAATCCCAAGTTTTTCCTCGGTACCGACAGCGCGCCGCATCCGCGTGGCGCGAAGGAAGCCGCATGCGGCTGCGCCGGCATCTACACTGCGCATGCCGGCATCGAGCTGTATGCCGAAGCATTTGCCGCTGCCAATGCGCTCGACCGGCTCGAAAATTTCGCGGGCGTGTTCGGCCCGCAGTTCTACGGCCTGCCGGTCAACCGCGAGCGCATCACGCTCGCTGAAGAAACATGGCAAGTGCCGGCGGAGTTGCCATTTCACGACGACGTGCTGGTGCCGCTGCGCGCCGGCGGCCGCGTCGGCTGGCGGCTGTTGTAATTTCCTTTCAGCGCCCCATTTCCTGCAGGAGTAAAATTGGTTCCGGGAGTCGGCCAGACAGTCGCTGTCCGTGCTTTATGCGCGGCCAGAGGAAAGTCCGGGCTCCACAGGGTAGGGTGGTGGCTAACGGCCATCCGTCGTGAGACGAGCAACAGGGCCACAGAGACGAGTCCGTCATGTTTCGCGCTTTAATCGGCGTAGAGATGTGATGGGGTGAAACGCGGCAACCTGCACCCGGAGCAACACCGAATAGGCAAGCGATGACGTGACCCACCGAGCTTGCGGGTAGGTGGCTGGAGCGCGCGGGCAACCGCGCGCCAAGAGGAATGACTGTCACGGGAGCGCAAGCTTCCGCACAGAACCCGGCTTATCGGCCGGCTCCCGCTCCAAGCGTTGCCTGATGATTCGCATTTGACGCAGTAACTCCTTGATCTCCCGCAATAAAAGTTAAAGTTTTACCTTTGAATTTAATTAAAACCCATTGTTTATTATGGGAAATAGATTTTTGCTTTGTGCGTTTGTGAATTAATCCGCATAAGTCTTTGTCCTGAAAAAAGAAAAGTCGCTTTGACCGCTTGACCCTCCCTCCTTTTTTCTCTATAGTGGGCAATCGTGGGAAAAAGTGGGATTAAGAGGATTTTCAGCCCATGTTCAGGGAGAAGCGGTGTTCCGCGGTGTAGCGCATCTCAGTCTCGACAGCAAAGGCCGGCTTGCGGTGCCGTCGCGCTATCGCGAGGCATTACACGCGCGCTGCGCGGGGCGGCTGGTGGTCACTGCCGATTCCGACAAATGTCTGCTGATTTATCCATTGCCCGACTGGGAGCCGATCCAGCAAAAACTGATGGGACTGTCGGGCTTCAATCCGCGCATCCGCGATTTGCAGCGTCTGCTGATCGGTCACGCCGAGGATGTCGAGATGGATGCCGCCGGCCGCGTGCTGGTGTCGTCGGCGCTGCGCGCCTACGCGAGCCTCAAAAAAAATATCGTGCTTGCCGGCCAGGGCAACAAATTCGAATTGTGGGACAGAGAAAAGTGGGAACAGGTGCTGGAGCGTGGCTCGGGCTTCGGCGATGGTGAACTGCCGCCGGAGCTGGAGGGTTTTTCGTTGTGAGCGGGGGCTCACACGTACCTGTTCTGTTAGACGAAGCGGTGGAAGCGTTGCAGGTGCGGCCGGACGGCATTTACGTCGATGCGACGTTCGGCCGCGGCGGACACAGCCGCGAGATTTTGCGGCGGCTGGGTGAACATGGGCGGCTGATTGCCATCGACCGCGATGCGGCGGCGGTTGCGGCGGGCAGGGAGATCGGGGATGGGCGGTTGCAGCTGGTGCACGACAGTTTCAGCCATTTGCGGGAAATCTTGCGCGCGCACGGAACGGAGCGGGTCAACGGCGTGCTGCTCGACCTCGGTGTCTCGTCGCCGCAGCTTGATGATGCGGCGCGCGGCTTCAGTTTCCGTTTCGATGCGCCGCTCGATATGCGGATGGACGCCACGCGCGGCGTCACCGCGGCCGAATGGCTGGCCGAGGCCAGCGAGCGCGAGATAGGGGAGGTCATCCGCGACTATGGCGAAGAACGGTTTGCTAAGCAGATTGCAGCAGCGATTGTTGCGCAGCGGATACAGCGCCCGATTCGCACTACCCATCAACTCGCGGGCGTCGTCGCACAGGCCGTTCGCACGCGCGAACCCGGGCAGGACCCGGCGACACGCACCTTTCAGGCTCTACGGATTCACGTCAATCAGGAGCTCGCGGAGTTGAGCCAGGCGCTGCCGCAATGCGTGCAGGCGTTGAAATCCGGCGGGCGGCTCGTGGTAATCAGTTTCCATTCACTCGAAGACCGCATCGTCAAACGTTTCCTGCGCGAACAGTCGCAGCCGCCGGAATTGCCGCGCAAATTGCCACTGCGCGCGGCGGAATTGCCGCAGCCGCCGCTGCGGCTGATCGGCCGCGCGCACCGTGCGGACGACGCAGAGACTGCGCGCAATCCGCGCGCGCGCAGCGCGGTGATGCGCGTCGCCGAGCGCAGCGCGGCGCCGTGGCGGGAGGCGGCCTGAGATGACACGGCTCAATCTGCTGCTGCTCGCGGGCCTGATCGCATGCGCGCTGGCGCTGGTGACCTCGCAGTACAAGGCGCGCAAGCTTTACGCCGAATTGCAGCAGGAGCAGGATGCCGCGCACCAGCTCGAAGTCGAGTGGGGGCAGCTGCAACTCGAACAGAGCACTTGGGCGCAGCACGCGCGGATCGAGAAAATCGCCGGCAGCGAACTGGCGATGCAGCTGCCGCCGCCGTCGCGCGTGCGGGTGATCACCATGGAGCCGCCGCGATGACGTCGCCGCAACCGCAGCCGTTGCGGCTGTCGGCGCTGCGCGCGCGTGGACTGCTGGCGCTGTTGTGCGCCGGTTTCGTACTGCTGGCCGGCCGCGCTGCTTATCTGCAGGGGTTGCACAATGACTTCCTGCAGCAGGAGGGCGAATCGCGCTACAGCCGCATCGTCGAGATTCCCGCGACGCGCGGCATGATCACCGACCGCAACCTGCAGCCGCTCGCGGTCTCGACGCCGGTCGAGTCGGTGTGGGCAAGCCCGGCCGATGTCGCGATCACTTCACAGCAGATGACGCAGCTCGCGCGCCTGCTCGAGCTGACGCCGGCCGAGGTCGCGCAGCGCCTGTCCGGGGGCGGCCACGATTTCGTTTATCTGAAGCGGCAATTGCCGCCGGAGCAGGCGCAACAGGCGACCGCGCTTGATATCCCGGGGATCTTTCTGCAGCGCGAATACCGCCGCTACTATCCGGCCAGCGAGTCCGCCGCGCAGGTGGTCGGCATCACCGATATCGACGGCAAGGGACAGGAGGGACTCGAACTCGGCTTCGACAGCCGGGTTTCCGGCCTGCCCGGCAGCCGCCGCGTGATCAAGGACCGGCGTGGCCGCATCGTCGAGGACGTCGCCAGCATCCGCGCGGCCAAGCCGGGACAGGATCTGACGCTGTCGATCGACGCCAACATTCAGTACCTCGCCTACCGCGAACTGAAGAAGGCGGTTGTCGCCAATCGCGCACGCGCCGGCAGCGCCGTCGTGCTCGACGTCAGTACCGGCGAGGTGCTGGCGATGGCGGATTTCCCGTCGTACAACCCGAACAACCGCGAGCAGATCGATCCGCGCCGCACGCGCAACCGTGCGGTGACCGATCTGTTCGAACCCGGCTCGACGCTGAAACCGTTCACCGTTGCTGCGGCGCTCGAAAGCGGATTGTTCAGCCCCGACAGCGTAATCCGCACTGCGCCCGGCCGCATGAGGGTCGGCAACCGCACAATACACGACGTCGAGCCGTCGAACGCGCTGACGGTAACGCAGGTGATCCAGAAATCGTCGAACGTCGGCGCTGCCAAGATGGGGCTGGCGATGCCGGCGCAGAAACTGTGGGAAATTTTCAACGATGCCGGTTTCGGCGCCGCACCGCGCTCGGATTTTCCGGGAGAAGTGGCGGGCCGGCTGCGCGCTTACCGCAACTGGCAGCCGATCGATCAGGCGGCGATGTCGTACGGCTACGGCATCTCGGTCAGCCTGCTGCAGCTCGCGCGCGCCTACCTGATCTTTGCGACCGACGGCGAAATCAGGCCGGTCACGCTGCTCAAACAGGACGCACCGGTTCCCGGCGTGCGGGTGATCGATGCCGCAACTGCGCGCGAAGTGCGCCAGATGCTCGAACGCGTAGTCGAGCCCGGCGGCACCGCGCCGCACGCGCAGATCGTCGGCTATCGCGTCGCCGGCAAGACCGGCACTGCGCACAAACTCGGCGGCGACGGCTACGCGACCGACAAATTCATCGCATCGTTCGTTGGTTTGGCGCCGGCCTCTGCGCCGCGGCTGGTGGTCGCGGTTGCGATCGATGAACCTTCAGCCGGTCAGTATTACGGCGGAGCGGTTGCCGCGCCGGTGTTCGGCGCGGTGACCGCCGGCGCGCTGCGCATTCTGGCGGTGCCGCCCGACGCGCCGCTCAACAACGTCGTGCTGCCGCCGCCCGGCGCACCGACGGTGCGCGAGGAAACATGACGGTGTCCACCCATGCGGTGCGCGGCGGCGGCATCGCCGAGAAAGACTGGCGCGTGCTCGGCATCCGGCGCCTGTGCAATGACAGCCGGCGCGTGCGGCGCGGCGACACCTTCGTCGCTTATCCTGGCGCAGCACACGACGGGCGGCGCTTTATCGCGCAGGCGATTGCGCGCGGCGCGCGCTCGGTGTTGTGGGACAGCCGCGGTTTCGGATGGAATCCGGCGTGGCGGGTACCTAACCTCGGCGTGCCGCAGTTGCGCGCGCGCATCGGACGCATCGCGAGCGAAGTCAACGGCGAGCCGAGCGCGCGGCTGCGCGTGATCGGCGTCACCGGCACCAATGGCAAGACCACCTGCAATCAGTGGATCGCGCAGGCGCTGACCGCGGCCGGCACACCGACCGCGGTGATCGGCACGCTCGGCTACGGGATGCGCGGCCGGCTGCGGCCGCTCGCCAACACCACGCCGGACGCGATCTGGCTGCACGAGCAGCTGGCGGCGTTCGCGCGCCGCGCCGCGCGCGCGGTCAGCATGGAAGTGTCGTCGATCGGACTCGACCAGGACCGCGTTGCCGGCGTGCATTTCGACACCGCGCTGTTCACCAACCTGACACGCGACCACCTCGATTATCACCGCACGCTGCACCGCTACCGGACGGCGAAGGCGCGGCTGTTCGGCTGGGAATCGCTGCAGCACGCGATCGTCAATGTCGACGATGCGTTCGGTGCCGAACTCGCGCGCCGCATTCCGCGCCACGGACTGACGGTGCTCGGCTACGGTTTCAGCCGCGCTGCCCAGTTGCGCGCGGCCAATCTGGTTGCCGATGCGCGCGGCGTGCGCTTCGACGTCGCGACGCCATGGGGTACGGCGCGGATCGCGAGCCCGGCGCTCGGCCGCTTCAACGTCTACAACCTGCTCGCGACGCTGGCCGTGCTGCTGACCCACGGCATCGGCCTGCGCCGCGCGGCGGCGGCGCTCGCGCAACTGAGGCCACCGCCGGGCCGGCTGCAGACATTCGGCGGCGGTCGGCGGCCGCTGGTGGTCGTCGACTACGCGCACACGCCGGACGCGCTGGGGCAAGTGTTGATTACGCTGCGCGCGGTGGCCGCCGACGCGCGCCTGACCTGCGTGTTCGGCTGCGGCGGCGGGCGCGACCGCGGCAAGCGGCCGTTGATGGGACGCATCGCGGCACGACTCGCCGATGTCGTCTATGTGACAAGCGACAATCCGCGCGGCGAAAAACCGCTTGCGATCATCGGCGACGTCCTCGACGGCATCCATGGCGTGCGCGAGGCGCTGGTTGCAACCCCCGACCGGCGGCGTGCGATCCGCCACGCGATCATGCACGCGCGGCGCGGCGACGTGGTGCTGCTCGCCGGCAAGGGCCACGAGATCTGGCAGGAAATCCGCGGCGTGCGGCGTCCGTTCAGCGACGCGGCGGAAGCGCGCGCGGCGCTGCGGGAGTGGCGCGCATGATGCGCGTGTCGCAGGCGGCACAGGCGCTCGGCGCATCGTTCCACGGCGGCGACGCCGAGTTCAGCGCGGTCGGCACCGACAGCCGCACGCTGAATCGCGGCGAACTGTTCGTCGCACTGAGGGGCGAGCGTTTCGACGGCCACACCTTTCTCGCCGCCGCCGCCGCCGGCGGCGCCGCCGCGGCGCTGGTCGAGCACGCCGACGACGCGCTTGCGCTGCCGCAGATCGTGGTCAAAGACACCACCCAGGCACTCGGCCATCTCGGCAATTTCTGGCGCCGCCGTTTCAAGGTGGTGCTGGTCGCGCTGACCGGCAGCAGCGGCAAGACCACGGTCAAGGAAATGCTGGCCGCGATCCTGCGCGCCGCCGCCAGCGATGACGCGGTGCTGGCGACGCGCGGCAATCTGAACAATCACATTGGTGTGCCGCTGACGCTGCTCGAATTGCGTGATGGGCACCGCTACGCGGTGGTCGAGATGGGGATGAACCACGCCGGCGAAATCCGTTACCTGACGCGGCTTGCCGAACCGGATGTTGCGCTGATCACCAACGCCGGCAGCGCGCATCTCGAATATCTCGGCTCGGTCGAAGCGATCGCGCGCGCCAAGGGCGAGATTTTCGAAGGGCTGAAGGATGACGGCACCGCGGTGTTCAACGCCGACGACCGTTTCGCGCCGCTATGGCGCGAGCTCGCGGCTGGCCGGCGCCGACTCGAGTTCGGCATCGAAACGCCGGCCGCAGCGGTCACTGCGCGCTACAGACTCCGGCAGTTTGACAGCGAGATCGTGCTGAACACGCCGCTCGGCGCCGCCGCTGCCACCGTGCCGGCGCCGGGACTGCACAACGTGCGCAACGCACTGGCGGCGGGCGCCGCCGCCAGTGCGTTGCAGGTGCCGCCGGCGACGATCGCCGCCGGCCTTGCGCGCTTCGGCGGCAGCCGGGGGCGCCTGCAGCGCAAGCGCGGCCGCAACGGCGCGACGGTGATCGACGATACGTACAACGCGAATCCCGATTCGGTGCGCGCGGCGATCGACGTGCTGGCGGCGCAGCCGGGCGGCAGAATCCTGGTGCTCGGCGACATGGGCGAACTCGGTGGCGAGGCGGCAACGCTGCACGCCGCGATCGGCGACTACGCGCGCAACGCCGGTCTCGACGGACTGTACACGCTCGGCGCGTTGAGCGCGCATGCGGCGCATGCGTTCGACGCCGCGGCGCAGTCGTTCGCGCGGAGCGACGATCTGATCGCGGCGCTTGCGCCGCTGCTCACGCCGCAGACGACGTTGCTGGTCAAGGGCTCGCGTTTGATGCGAATGGAACGCGTGGTCGAGGCGCTGACCGGCGCGACGGCGGAGCCGCACTGATGCTGCTGAAACTCGCGCAATGGCTGGCGCAGGATTATCGCGCGTTCAACGTGTTCGGCTACCTGACACTGCGCGCGGTGCTGGCGTGCCTGACTTCACTGCTGATCACGTTTCTGGTCGGGCCGGCGATGATCCGCAAACTGACTTCGTACAAGATCGGCCAGGCGGTGCGCGACGACGGCCCGCAATCGCATCTGCCGAAAGCCGGCACACCGACCATGGGCGGCGCGCTGATCCTGGTCGCAATCGCTGTCACCACGCTGCTGTGGGCGGACCTCAGCAACCGCTTCGTATGGGTGGTGCTCGCGGTCATGCTCGGTTTCGGCGTAGTCGGCTGGATCGACGACTACCGCAAGGTCGTGCACCGCAATCCGAAGGGGCTGCCGGCGAAGGCCAAATTTTTCTGGCAATCGCTGATCGGCGTCACCGCTGCGTGCGTGATCGCGTTCAGCACCCACCTGCCGACGCAGACCGAATTCATCGTGCCGTTCTTCAAGAGCGTGACCTATCCGCTCGGCGTCGCCGGTTTCATCGTGCTGACCTACTTCGTGATCGTCGGCACCAGCAACGCGGTCAACCTGACCGACGGCCTCGACGGCCTCGCCATCATGCCGACGGTGATGATCGCCGCCGCGCTCGGCGTGTTTGCCTACGTCGCCGGCCACGCTGTTTATTCTAAATACCTGCTGTTTCCGTACATTCCCGGCGCCGGCGAACTGACGGTGTTCTGCGGCGCGCTGGCCGGCGCCGGCCTTGCATTTCTGTGGTTCAACGCCTATCCGGCGGAAGTGTTCATGGGCGATGTCGGCGCGCTCGCGCTGGGCGCCGCGCTCGGCACCATCGCGGTGATCGTGAGGCAGGAAATCGTGCTGTTCATCATGGGCGGCGTGTTCGTCGTCGAGACGCTGTCGGTGATGCTGCAGGTCGCGTCTTTCAAGCTGACCGGCAAACGGATTTTCCGGATGGCGCCGCTGCATCACCACTACGAATTGAAAGGCTGGAAAGAAAACCAGGTCGTGGTGCGCTTCTGGATCATCACGATGATGCTGGTGCTCGTTGGGTTGTCCACGCTGAAACTGCGATGAACGCGGCCGCCAATGGTGGACTTAAGAGGAAAGAAGGTAATCGTGCTCGGACTTGGTGACAGCGGACTGTCGATGGCGCGCTGGCTCAATCGCCGCGGCGCAACGGTCACCGTCGCCGACACGCGCGCGGCGCCGCCGCGCGCCGCCGACCTTGCGCGTGAATTTCCCGACGTCGGGATCGAAACGAACGGTTTCCGGGGCCGGACGCTGCGTGCGGCCGAGTTGATCGCGATCAGTCCCGGCGTCGACCGCCGCGCGCCGGAAGTCGCCGCCGCCATTACGCGCGGCACGCCGGTCGCCGGCGATATCGAGCTGTTTGCACAGGCGCTGCCGGCGTCAGATGCGCCCAGCGTGATCGCGGTCACCGGCACCAACGGCAAGAGCACCGTCACGCGCCTCGCCGGCGATATCTGCATCGCCGCCGGCCTGCGCACGATGGTCGCCGGCAATATCGGCACGCCGGTGCTCGACGCGCTGATCGAGATCGAAGACGGCGCGCCGTGGCCGCAGGCAGTCGTGCTAGAACTGTCGAGCTTCCAGCTTGAAAGTACCGCGAGCCTCGACGCCGATGCGGCGACCGTGCTGAACGTGACACCGGATCATTTCGACCGCTACCACGGCATCGATGATTACGCCGCTGCCAAGGCGCGCGTGTTCCGCGGCGACGGCGCGCAGGTGCTGAACTGCGACGATGCGCGCGTCGCCGCGATGGCGCTGCCGGGCCGCGCTGTGCAGCGCTTCGGCCTCGAGGCGCCCGCAGGCGAACGCGAATGGGGTGTCGTCCGCGCAGACGGTGCAGCGCATCTCGCGCGCGGCGCGCAGCGCCTGCTGCCGACTGCGGAACTGCCGCTGGCCGGGCTGCACAACGCCGCCAACGCGCTCGCTGCGGGTGCGCTGTGCCATGCGATCGGCGTCGCCGATGAACCGATCGTCGCGGCATGGCGCGCTTTCCATGCGCTGCCGCACCGCGTCGAGAAGGTCGCCGAGATCGACGGCATCGCGTTTTACGACGATTCGAAAGGCACCAACGTCGGCGCGACGGCGGCCGCACTCGACGGTTTCACGCAGCCGGTGGTGCTGATCGCCGGCGGCGACGGCAAGGGGCAGGATTTCGCGGCGCTGCGCGAACCGGTCAAGCGCCGCGCGCGTGCGGTGGTGCTGATCGGCCGCGACCGCGAGCGCATCGCGCGGGCGCTTGCCGGCTGCGGCGTGCCGCTGGAACGCGCCGACAGCATGGAGCAGGCGGTCGCGTGCGCATTCGCGGCGGGCCGCGCCGGCGACGCGGTGCTGCTGTCGCCGGCGTGCGCGAGCTTCGACATGTTCCGCAATTACGCGCACCGCGGCGAGGCGTTTGCGGCGGCGGCGAAAAAACTGGAGGCGGCGCATGGCTAGCGGCGCGTTGTTCTATTCCGACGTGAAGAAACGGCCGCCGCCGGCCAGCTACGACCACGCGCTGGTATGGAGCTGCATCCTGCTGCTCGCGTTCGGACTGGTGATGGTCTATTCGGCGTCGATCGCGATCGCCGAGGACAGTCGCGCCACCGGCTATCAGCCGTTCTATTACCTGTGGCGCGACGCGGTGTTCGTCGGCATCGGCGTGGTCGCCGGCGCTGCGCTGTTCGAAATCCCGCTGCGCGTCTGGCAGCGCGCGGCGCTCTATCTGTTTCTGCTCGGCGCCGCGCTGCTGGTAGTGGTGCTGATCCCGGGCATCGGTCGCGAGGTCAACGGCAGCCGCCGCTGGCTGTCATTTTTCGTGGCCGGGTTCCAGCCGTCGGAGCTGATGAAGCTGTTCGCGGTGCTCTATGCGGCCGACTACACGGCACGCAAGGCGGCGTTCATGCACAGCCTGAAAAAGGGTTTTCTGCCGCTGTTCGCGGTGATGATGACGGTCGGCTGGCTGCTGCTGCGCGAGCCGGACTTCGGCGCGTTCGTCGTGATCGTCACGATCGCGATGGGCGTGCTGTTCCTCGGCGGCATGAACTGGCGCTGGTTTGCGGGGCTGCTCACGCTGCTCGCGGCGGGTTTCGTGCTGCTGATCTGGACCTCGCCGTACCGGATGCAGCGCGTGATCGGTTTCATGGATCCGTGGGCCGATCCGTTCGGCAACGGCTATCAGCTGTCGCACGCGCTGATCGCGTTCGGGCGCGGCGAATGGCTGGGGGTCGGATTGGGCGCGAGCGTCGAGAAGCTGTTCTATCTGCCGGAGGCGCACACCGATTTTCTACTGGCGGTGATCGCCGAGGAACTCGGTTTCCTCGGCGTTGCGGCGGTGATCACGCTGTTTGCGATCGTCGTTGCGCGCGCGTTCACGATCGGCCGCCAGGCGGCGCTGCTCGACTGCAATTTCGCGGCACTGGTCGCGCAGGGCATCGGACTGTGGCTCGGCGTGCAGGCGCTGATCAACATGGGCGTCAACATGGGACTGCTGCCGACCAAGGGATTGACGCTGCCGCTGATGTCGTTCGGCGGCAGTTCGATCGTCGTCAACTGCTGCGCGCTCGCGCTGCTGCTGCGCGTGGACTGGGAGAACCGGCAGTTGATGCGGGGGCTGGCGGTATGAGCCGCACCATCATGATCATGGCGGGCGGCACTGGCGGCCACATCTTTCCGGGTCTCGCGGTCGCCGACTATCTGCGCGCGCAGGGCTGGCGCGTGGTGTGGCTCGGCGCGCCGGCCGGTATGGAGGCCAAGCTGGTCGCGCCGCGCGGCTACACGATGGCGTGGGTGGCGATGTCCGGCGTGCGCGGCAAGGGCGCGCTGCGCTTTGCGCTGCTGCCGCTGCAATTGGTGGTCGCGTTCTGGCAGAGCGCGCGTGCGATTTTCGCGCACCGTCCCGACGTCGTGCTCGGCATGGGCGGCTACGTGTCGTTTCCGGGCGGCATGGTGGCGGCGCTGTTCGGCCGGCCGCTGGCGATCCACGAGCAGAACTCGGTCGCCGGTCTCGCCAACCGCGTGCTGGCCAAAGTCGCCGATCGCGTGCTCGCCGGTTTTCCCGATGCGTTTGGCCATGGGAAAACGGTGTGGACCGGCAACCCGGTGCGCGCCGACGTCGCCGCGCTGGCGACACCCGAGCCGCGCTACCGCGCACGCAGCGGCCCGCTCCAGCTGACCGTGATCGGCGGCAGCCTCGGCGCGCAGGCGCTGAATGAAACGGTGCCGCAGGCGCTCGCACTGCTGCCGGCGGGTATCCGCCCGCAGGTCACGCACCAGGCGGGGGTCCGTCATCTGCCGCAGGTCGAAGCCAATTACCGCGCCGCCGGCGTCGGCGCCGAGATCGTGCCGTTCATCGACGACATTGCGCGCCGTTACGCCGAGTCCGATCTGATCGTCTGCCGCGCCGGTGCCTCGACCATCGCCGAGCTTGCCGCCGCCGGCGTCGCCAGCGTGCTGGTGCCGTTCCCGCACGCGGTGGACGACCATCAGACCCTTAACGCACGCTTTCTTGTCGAACGTAATGCCGCGGTGCTGGTGCCACAACACGAGCTGACGCCGCAAACACTGGCCGATCTGCTGCGCGGATTTACGCGCGACGCGCTGCTTGCGATGGCGGAACGCGCGCGCGCCGCGGCCAAACCTGACGCGACACGTGCCGTCGCCGAGGCGTGCATGGAGCTTGCGGCATGAGGATGAAATTGGACCGCAGAGACGCTGAGACGCAGAGTAAATCTTTTACAGCGAGTTTTTCTGCGCCTCTGCGCCTCTGCGGTGAAAAGGTTTTCGACCGTCCGCGAGCGGCATCGGCCGCCGATTTCGGTGGAAGCGGCGACAGCGATGAAGCATAAGGTCAAACACGTGCATTTCGTCGGCAGAGACGGGACTGACGCGAGCAGTGAGCAGGGGCCCGACGCGCGCAACGCGGCGGGATGCGACCGTCCGCGAGCGGCATCGGCCGCCGATTTCGGTGGAAGCGGCGACAGCGATGAAGCATAAGGTCAAACACGTGCATTTCGTCGGCATCGGCGGCGCGGGGATGAGCGGGATCGCCGAAGTGCTGCTCAACCTCGGCTTTACGGTCAGCGGCTCGGACCTCAGCGACAATGCGGTCACGCAGCGTCTGTGCAAGCTCGGCGCAAAAGTGACGCAGGGCCACGCCGCCGATCACGTTGCCGATGCCGACGTCGTCGTGATATCGAGCGCGGTGCGCGACGACAATCCGGAGATCGCCGCCGCGCGCGCGCGCAAGGTTCCGGTAGTGCCACGCGCGCTGATGCTGGCCGAGCTGATGCGGCTGAAGCAGGGCATCGCGGTCGCCGGCACGCACGGCAAGACCACTACCACCAGCCTGATCGCCAGCGTGCTGGCCGAAGCCGGCATGGACCCGACCTTCGTGATCGGCGGCCGGCTCGAGGCCGCGGGTTCCCACGCCAAGCTTGGCCGCGGCGAGTTCATCGTCGCCGAGGCCGATGAATCCGACGCTTCGTTCCTGCACCTGTCGCCGGTGATTGCGGTGGTCACCAACATCGACGCCGACCACATGGAGACCTACGGCCATTATTTCGGCCGGCTGCGCCAGGCGTTTCTCGATTTCGTGCAGCGGCTGCCGTTCTACGGCAGCGCGGTGCTGTGCGTCGACGATCCCAACGTGCGCGAAATCCTGCCCGCGGTCGACAGGCCCGTCGTCACCTACGGCCTGTCGGAGCGCGCGCGCATCCGCGCAGTCGACGTGCGCGCCGACGGCGGGCGCATGCGCTTCCGCGTGCTGCGCGGCGACGCGCACGGCGTGCGGCTGCCCGAACTCGATATCGCGCTGAACCTGGCCGGCGAACACAACGTGCGCAACGCGCTGGCCGCGATCGCGGTCGGCATGGAGGTCGGTGCGCCCGACGCCGCGATCGTCGCCGCGCTTGCCGAGTTCAAGGGCGTCGGCCGACGTTTCGAGCGTTGTGGCGAGGTTGCAATCGACGGCGGCAGGTTCACGCTGGTCGACGATTACGGCCACCATCCGGCGGAAATCGCGGCGACGCTGGCCGCCGCGCGCGGCGCTTTTCCCGGCCGCCGTCTGCTGCTCGCGTTCCAGCCGCACCGCTATACGCGCACCCGCGATTGTTTCGAGGATTTCATCGGCGTGCTGTCGCGCGCCGACGCGCTGCTGCTGACCGAGGTTTACGCGGCGGGCGAGGCGCCGATCGCCGGCGCCGACGGCCGTACGCTGGCGGACGCGATCGGCGCCTATGGCAAGCTTCAGCCGCTGTTCGTCCCGCAGGTCGCCGAGCTGCCGGACGCGATCCGCGCCGCGGCGCGCGACGGCGACGTGGTGCTGACGATGGGCGCCGGCTCGATCGGCGCGGTGCCGGCGCTGTTGACGGAAGGCGCGCGGTGAACATGGCCGACCATCCTTCACTGCGCGGCGAACTGCGCGAGCGTGAACCGATGGCGCGCCACGTCAGCTGGCGCACCGGCGGCAGCGCCGACCGCGCCTATTTCCCGGCCGATCTCGACGACCTGCGCGCATTCATTGCGGCGCGGCCGGCCGCCGAGCCGCTGTATTTCGTCGGCCTCGGCAGCAACCTGCTGGTGCGCGACGGCGGCCTGCGCGGCACCGTGGTGCTGACGCAGAACGTGCTGAAGGCGCTGCGGCGGGAAGACGGCGTGATTTACGCCGAGGCCGGCGTGCCGAGTCCGAAGGTCGCGCGTCTTGCCGCTGCCGAAGGTTACGCCGGCGCCGAGTTTCTCGCCGGCATTCCGGGCTCGGTCGGCGGCGCGCTGGCAATGAACGCCGGCTGCTACGGCGGTGAAACCTGGAACATCGTCGAAACCGTGACTACCATCGATCGCGCTGGCCGCCTGCATCGGCGCAGCGCACTCGACTACGAGATCGGTTACCGTCGCGTGCGGCTGACCACCGGCGGCGAGGAGTGGTTTGTCGCGGCGCGTTTCGCGTTGCCGCGCGGCGATGCCGAAAAAGCGTCGATGATGATCAAGCAACTGCTCGAACGGCGCATCGCAAGCCAGCCGCTCGATCAGCCGAATGCAGGCTCGGTATTCCGCAATCCGCCCGGCGATCATGCGGCGCGCCTGATCGAAGCGTGCGGACTGAAGGGCCGCGTCAGCGGCGGCGCGATGATTTCCGACAAACATGCCAATTTCATCGTCAATCGCGGTGGCGCGTCCGCGGCTGACATCGAGGTGCTGGTTGTGCTTGCTGAAAACGCGGTGCGCGATGAATTCGGCATCGCGCTCGAGCGCGAAGTGCGCATCGTCGGAGATCCTGCATGAGTGATTTCGGCAAGGTTGCGGTGCTGATGGGCGGCAAAAGCGCCGAGCGCGAGATCTCATTGCTGTCGGGCAATGCGGTGCTGGCGGCGCTCAAGCGCAAAGGGGTCGATGCGCACGCGTTCGATCCCGCCGCGCATCCAATCTTCGATCTGGCAAAGGAGCAGTACACGCGCGCGTTCATCGCGCTGCACGGCCGCCATGGCGAGGACGGCACGGTGCAGGGCGCGCTCGAATTGATGGAGGTTCCGTACACCGGCAGCGGCGTCATGGCGTCCGCGCTGTGCATGGACAAGTTGCGCACCAAGCTGGTATGGCGGGGGAGCGATGTCCCGGTGCCGCGCCACCTGATATTGACCGCGGCCAGCGACTGGCGCGCGGTCGCGCGCGAGCTCGGGCTGCCGCTGGTCATCAAACCGGCGCGCGAAGGCTCCAGCATCGGCATCACCAAAGTCGCCGCCGCGGACGAACTCGAGGCCGCCTATGAACTCGCGGCGCGCCATGACACGCTGGTGCTGGCTGAGGAATTCATTGCCGGCAGGGAACTGACCGCAGCGTTCCTCGGCGACCGCGTGCTGCCGCTGATCCGGATCGAGGCACCGGGCGGCAACTACGACTACCACCACAAATACTTCAGCGACGACACGCAGTATCACTGTCCGTGCGGTTTGCCTGCCTCGGAGGAGGAGGCGATCCAGACCATGGTAATGGGTGCGATCGAAGCACTCGACTGCCGCGGCTGGGGGCGCGCCGACCTGATGCTGCGCGACGACGGCGCGCCGTTCCTGTTCGAGATGAATACCGTGCCCGGCATGACCGCCCACTCGCTGGTGCCGATGGCGGCGCGCGCCGCCGGCATCGGCTTCGACGACCTGGTGCTGCGGATACTGGAGCTTGCCGATGTGGGATAAGCCCGAGCTGCTCGATCGCGTCGCGAACGCGCTGTTCGTGCTGGCGTTCGCGCTCGCCGCCGCCGGCGCGCTGCTGTTCATTACGCGGCTGCCGGCGTTCGCGCTGCACGAGGTGCGGATCGACAACCCGCTCGCCCATGTCACACGCGAGCAGATCGAGGACGTGGTCCGGCGCGACCTCGCGGGCAACTTCTTCACACTCGATCTGGTGCGGCTGCGCGCCGGCTTCGAGCGGCTGCCGTGGGTGCGCCGCGCCGACGTGCGGCGCGCGTGGCCGGACCGCGTCGACGTCGCGCTCGAGGAGCAGGTGCCGCTCGCGCGCTGGGGCCCGCCCGGGGACGGCGCGCTGGTCAATGTCGAGGGCGAGGTGTTCGCGGCGACGCTCGACGGCGCGCTGCCGGTGTTCGTCGGGCCGGATGCGGCGAGCGCCAAGGAAATCGCGATCCAGTACGACTATTTCCGCCGCAGCCTCGCCGCCGTCAACGAAGTTCCGGCCGAGGTGAATGTGTCGTCGCGCCGCGCGTGGCAGCTGAAGCTGGCGAGCGGAACGACGCTCGAGCTGGGGCGCGACGATATCGAAGCGCGGCTCGACCGTTTTGTTACGGTTTATGCGCGCAGCGTCGGCCACCTGCCGCGGCGGCCCGATTACGTGGACCTGCGCTACCCGAACGGCTTTGCGGCGCGCATGCCGGGATGAACATGGAGACCGAGTGATGAGCAAAGCCAAGGACAACCGGCCCCTGATCGTCGGGCTCGATATCGGCACCTCGAAAATCGCGGTGGTCGTCGCCGAAGTCAAGGCGGACGGCACGCTCGAAGTGGTCGGCATGGGCGGTCATCCGTCGCGCGGCCTGAAGAAGGGCGTCGTCGTCAACATCGAGGCCACGGTCAGCGCGATCCAGCGCGCGCTGGAAGAAGCCGAGCTGATGGCCGACTGCAAGATCCGCGAGGTCTATACCGGCATCGCCGGCAGCCACATCAAGAGCATCAACTCGCGCGGCGCCGCCGCGATCAAGGATCACGAAGTCACACAGCAGGACGTCGACCGCGTGATCGAGACCGCGAAGGCGATCCGCATCCCGGCCGACCAGCAGGTGCTGCACATCCTGAACCAGGAATTCACCGTCGACGGCCAGGGCGACGTGCGCGAACCGCTCGGCATGAGCGGCGTGCGGCTGGAAGTCAACGTGCACATCGTGACCGGCGCGGTGTCGGCGGCGCAGAACATCATCAAGTGCGTGCGCCGCTGCGGCCTCGAAGTGCGCGATCTCATTTTGCAGCCGCTGGCATCGGCGACCGCGGTGCTGTCCGACGACGAGCGCGAACTCGGCGTGTGCCTGGTCGACATCGGCGGCGGCACTACCGACATCGCGGTGTTCACGCAGGGCGCGATCCGCCATACCGGCGTGATCCCGATCGCCGGCGACCAGATCACCAACGACATCGCGATGGCGCTGCGCACGCCGACCCGCGACGCCGAGGAGATCAAGCAGCGCCACGGCTGCGCGCTGCGCCAGATCGCCGATGCGCACCACATGGTCGAAGTGCCCGGCCTCGGCGACCGCGGTCCGCGCCAGATGTCGCACCAGACGCTGGCCGAGGTGATCGAACCGCGCGTCGAGGAACTGTATTCGTTGGTGCAGGCGGAATTGCGGCGCAGCGGCCACGAGGAACTGCTGTCGTCGGGCATCGTGATCACCGGCGGCTCGAGCGCGATGCGCGGCATGGTCGAGCTCGGCGAAGAAATCTTCCACATGCCGGTGCGGATCGGCGTGCCGCGCTATCACGGCGGCCTGGAGGAATACATACGCCATCCGCGCTATGCGACGGCGGTCGGCCTGCTGCTGCTCGGCCTGCAGCAGCGCCAGCACCAGCAGATGCACACGCAGACCGGCGCGGCGCGGCGCGTGGTGGAGCGGATGAAATCATGGTTTACCGGCAATTTCTAGGAGACGCGGGAATGCAGGGCGGCATCGTGCAATCGCAATTCATTTTCAACTCAGTCACAGGAGGTCATCATGTTTGAAGTCATGGAAGAGATTCGTCCCAGCGGAGCGGTGATCAAGGTGGTCGGCGTCGGCGGCTGCGGCGGCAACGCGGTCGACCACATGATCGCGAACGGCGTCAAGGGCGTCGAATTCATCTGCGCCAATACCGACATGCAGGCGCTGCGGCGCAGCCAGGCGCCGACCCAGCTGCAGCTCGGCGCCGGCATCACGCGCGGCCTCGGCGCCGGCGCCGATCCGGAAGTCGGACGGCAGGCGGCGATCGAAGACCGCGAACGCGTGATCGAACTGCTGACCGGCACCGACATGCTGTTCGTCACCGCCGGCATGGGCGGCGGCACCGGCACCGGCGCCGCGCCGGTGGTCGCCGAGATCGCGAAGGAGCTCGGCATCCTGACCGTCGCGGTAGTCACCAAGCCGTTCGCATTCGAAGGCAAGCGCAGGAAGATCGCGCAGCAGGGCATCGAGGCGCTGGCGCCGCACGTCAACTCGCTGATCATGGTGTCGAACGACAAGCTGATCCAGGTGCTCGGCAACCAGGTCAAATTCGACGAGGCATGCCGCGCCGCCAACGACGTACTGCACGGCGCGGTTGCCGGCATTGCCGAGATCATCAGCTGCCCCGGCATGATCAACGTCGATTTCGCCGACGTGCGCACCGTGATGTCGGAGACCGGCGTCGCGATGATGGGTTCGGCGCGCGCCGCCGGCACCGACCGCGCACGGCTCGCGGCGGAACAGGCGGTCGCCTGTCCATTGCTCGACGACATCGACATTGCCGACGCGCGCGGCGTGCTGGTCAACATCTCGGCCGGCAAGGACAGCTTCCAGATGCAGGAGGTCTATGACGTGATGAGCGTGGTCGATGAGTTCACCTCGGAATCGTCGACCAAGATCATCGGCACCGTCTATGACGAACTGCTGGGCGATGAGCTGCGGGTGACGATCGTCGCCACCGGTCTCGGCGGCAAGCAGTCGGCGAGCCGTCCGCAGGCGAAGCCGATGCTGGTGATGCCGGCGGCAGCGACCGGCACCGACGACCATGCGCCGGCGCCGGACAGCGTGGACTACAGCGAACTCGACCGGCCTGCGGTGATCCGCCACAACCGCGCCGAGACCATCGAGGCGATGCGGCGCTCCGGCGTCGAAGTGCTCGATATTCCGGCGTTTCTGCGCAAGCAGGCCGATTGAATCCGGCGGATGAAACGCGCGATCGGGAGGGCCTGATGATGTAACCGACGGTCAAACAGCTTGGTAGTTCCCCAAGGGGATGCTAGAATCCACAACGAAAATAAAGGGTTGAAGTGATCAAACAACGCACCCTCAAAAACACCGTCCGCGCGACCGGTGTCGGTCTGCACACCGGAGAAAAAGTCTACATGACGCTGCGGCCGGCCGCGCCGGACACCGGCGTCGTGTTCCGCCGCATCGACCTGCCGCAACCGGTCGACATCAAGCCTGATCCGTACCGCGTCGTCGACACGCGCCTGTGTTCGTGCATCGAGTCGGAAACGGGCGGCGTGCGCGTGGCCACCGTCGAGCACCTGATGTCGGCGCTGGCCGGCCTCGGCATCGACAACGTCTACGTCGATCTGTCCGGCGGCGAAGTGCCGATCATGGACGGCAGCGCCGGACCGTTCGTGTTCCTGCTGCAGTCGGCCGGAATCGAAGAGCAGCCGGCGGCGAAAAAATTCATCCGCATCGTGCAACCGGTCGAAGTCACCGACGGCGACAAGCGCGCGCGCTTCGAACCCTACAACGGCTTCAAGATCACCTTCAGCATCGATTTCAACCATCCGGTGTTCGAACATTCGGCGCAGGACGTGGCCGTGGATTTCGCGCAAACCTCGTACGTGAAGGAAGTGAGCCGCGCGCGCACTTTCGGCTTCATGCAGGAAGTCGAATGGATGCGGTCGCAGGGACTGGCGCTCGGCGGCAGCCTCGACAATGCGATCGTGCTCGACGAATACCGCGTGCTCAACAGCGACGGGCTGCGCTACGACGACGAGTTCGTCAAGCACAAGGTGCTCGACGCGATCGGCGACCTCTACCTGCTCGGCCATCCGCTGATCGGCGCGTTATACGCGCACAAGTCGGGACACGCGCTGAACAACTTGCTGCTGCGCAAGCTGCTCGAACGGAAGAGCGCGTGGGAATTCGTCAGCTTCGACCGCGCCGAAGACGCGCCGGCGTTCCTCGCTTCACAACTGCAGCCGGCGTCCGCCTGATACCTGATTCCATCGCACTCTCCCGACGGGAGAGGAAGGGGTGAGGCAACATGCTGCTGCTGCGCATCCTCGGTTTTCTGCTGCTGATCACGATCGGCGGCGGCATCGTGATGTTCGTCGTCACCCGGGACCGCCGCTATCTGACTTTCACCCGGCAGGCGCTCAAATACGGAATCCTCATTGCAATCGTCGTGCTCGCGTTCATGGTGCTGGAGCGGGTGGTGCTAGTGGTTTAACGTCGGAGTGGGGTGTAACTAGATTTTGCTGCTTTTCCAATGCGGCGACTCTAAACGCGCAAGACCGGCCTCATCAAAGAACTCTGCATAGTGGCGGCGTGGTACTGCAATACCATTCTTGAACGATGCCGGAGAACAACGATGGCCTCGTGAACTAGCTTTAATCTGTGATCGTGGCATGTACGCAATACAGGTCGGAGCTGGGGAGGCCCCATAAGGAAAGAAGGGTATGGCCAAGACCATTTCTGGATGCAACTGAGATAGCCGGGTATTAATGCCATAAACTGTCTTGTCTGTTTTTGCGCTTGTAGGGTACTTACCTTTTACTTGAACTGGTCGAAGAGTCTGTCCGCCATGACCATCCGGCTTTGAGACAATAAAGTCAAAACCTTTGTCTCGGTGAGGGAAATAAATATTCCATCCCGCGTCGGCAAAGGAGCCAGCGACATACATTTCCGCAAAATAGTCTCGGGTCAGCATTAATTGGTGTCAAGCAGCGTCATGAATCCGGCTTTTTCTGATTCGCCGCCATTGTATATAGCGCCTGCTTCAACGGCGAATCTTCAAGCGCTTCGGCAAGTTTTTCCAAGTTTTCAACGGCTTCAGCACTCAACTTGCTGCGCTTGGGTCGGACGGGCGCGGGTGCCCAGGGACGGTCAACTTGCACGCGGATTTGAATTGAAGTAGCCTTAAGGCCCTGTTTTCGAAAAGAAGTTAACAATCTTGCCGTCAGTTGCTTAAGTTTTGCCGCAACCGACGCGTTATCAGCCAGAAGGACGAGGGTGTCTCCGCGCAGCGCGCTGACGCGGCAGCTTTGCGCCAGCGCCGGCGGAGCGGTTTTCAGGAACACCTGTTGCAGCTCGGCAAGCCGGCGGGATTCCGCGGCGAGTGCGCGCAGCGGGCCCGGGGCGGCAAAGTAGAACTCGATTTTATGCGCAGACACGGCTGATATCGTCAGGGAGAACTATGAATATTATTCTGGTTTCCGGCAAGCTGACCAAGGCGCGCAATATCACCTTGGCGCTGCCGCATCTGATGGCCGCCGGCTTTGCGCTGCTGGCGCTGGTCGTCGCGCTGGCTTTCGGACTCCAGTACGTGATGTTGCGCTACGCGTCGCATCTCGACAACCCGCTGCTCGACCGGCTGATCCTCAGCACGCAGCAGAAGCAGAACGCGAAGCTGGAAACCTACCTGCGCGAGAACCTCGACGCGATGGCGATCAAGCTCGGCGAGATGCAGGCGCGGTTGCTGCGGCTCGACACGCTCGGCGAGCGGCTGGCCAAGGTCGCCGGCTTCAAGCCGCAGGATTTCATGTTCGATCAGCCGCCGGCCCAAGGCGGCGCGGTCTCGGCCCTGCCCGCCTATCAGATGTCGCTGCCCGATCTCGGCCAGCAACTCGACAGGCTGAACCAGCAGCTCGACGACCGCAGCGAGAAACTGAGCGTGCTCGATTCGCTGATGATCTTCGACAGCGCCCAGAAGAAACTGACGCCGTCGGTGATTCCGGTGACCGGCGGCTGGTATTCGTCGAATTTCGGCTGGCGCATCGATCCGTTCACCGGGTTGCGCGCGTTTCACGAAGGCATGGATTTCATGGCCGAGGTCGGCGAGCCGGTGCACGCGGCGGCCGGCGGCGTGGTCGTCTATTCCGACCTGCATCCCCAGTATGGTAATATGATCGAGATTGACCACGGCAACGGTTTGAGTACGCGTTACGCGCATTTGTCGCAACGTCTGGTCAAGGTCGGCGATGTGGTGTTGAGCGGCGGCGAAATCGGCAAGGTGGGCAGCACCGGACGCGCAACCGGACCGCATCTGCACTTCGAAGTCCGCCAGAACGGCGCGCCGCTGAATCCCGCACGCTTCCTGAGGTTGCCCGGCTGACCGCCGGTTGACTGCTTCGGCCGGACGCAAGGTTTGAAGGGGGTGGGGTGTTTCCCCACCCCCTTTTGTTTATGATGGACGGTTGATGATTACAGGTCTGCTTAAAAAAGTTTTCGGCAGCCGCAACGAGCGGCTGCTCAAGGAATATTCGAGGAGCGTGCGCGCGGTCAACGCGCAGGAAGCGGCGGTTGCGCAGCTGTCCGATGAGGCGCTGCGAGCCAGGACCGCCGAATTCAGGCAGCGCGTCGCCTCCGGAGAAACCCTCGACGATCTGCTGCCGGAAGCGTTTGCGGTGGTGCGCGAAGCCGGCAAGCGCGTGCTCAACATGCGCCACTTCGACGTCCAGCTGATCGGCGGCATCGCGCTGCATCAGGGCAAGATCGCCGAAATGCGCACCGGCGAAGGCAAGACGCTGGTGGCAACGCTGCCCGCCTATCTGAACGCGCTGTCGGGCAAGGGCGTGCACGTGGTGACGGTCAACGATTATCTGGCGAGCCGCGACGCCGAGTGGATGGGGCGCATTTACCGTTTCCTCGGCCTTACCGTCGGCGTGATCCTGTCGCAGATGAATCCTGCCGACAAGCAGTCCGCGTATGCAGCCGACATCACCTACGGCACCAACAATGAATTCGGCTTCGACTATCTGCGCGACAACATGGCGACGCACCCGTCGGAGCGCTATCAGCGCGGCCTCAACTACGCGATCGTCGACGAAGTCGATTCGATCCTGATCGACGAAGCGCGCACGCCGCTGATCATTTCGGGCCAGGCCGAAGATACCACCGAGCTGTATTACCGGATGAACGAAATCGCGCCGCGGCTGACGCGCCAGCAGGACGACAAGAGCCCCGGCGATTACAGCGTGGACGAGAAAGCGCATCAGGTGCTGCTGAGCGAAGACGGCCACGAGCGCGCCGAGGCGCTGCTCGCCGGCGCCGGGCTGCTGCCGCACGGCGGCAGCCTCTACGATCCGGCCAACATCGCGCTGATGCACCATCTCTACGCGGCGCTGCGCGCGCACAGCTTGTTCCACCGCGACCAGCAATACGTGGTGCAGAACGGCGAGGTCATCATCGTCGACGAGTTCACCGGCCGGCTGATGCCGGGACGGCGCTGGTCGGACGGCCTGCATCAGGCGGTGGAGGCGAAGGAAGGCGTCAAGATCCAGCGCGAGAACCAGACGCTGGCGTCGATCACGTTCCAGAATTATTTCCGGATGTATTCGAAGCTTGCCGGCATGACCGGCACCGCCGATACCGAGGCCTACGAGTTCCAGCACATCTACCGGCTCGAAACGGTGGTGATTCCGACCCACAAGCCGATGATCCGCGACGACCGGATGGATCAGGTCTACATGACGATGAAGGACAAGTACGCGGCGGTGCTGAACGATATCAAGGACTGCCATGCGCACGGCCAGCCGGTGCTGGTCGGCACCACTTCGATCGAGAACTCCGAGCTGCTGTCGAAGATGCTCGACAGGGAGAAATTGCCGCACAACGTGCTGAACGCGAAGCAGCACGCGCGCGAGGCCGAGGTCGTGGTGCAGGCCGGACGGCCGCAGATGATCACGATCGCGACCAACATGGCGGGCCGCGGCACCGACATCGTGCTCGGCGGCAATCCGGAGCCGGAAATCAATCAGGCGCTGGCCGACACGGCGCTCGACGATGCCGCGAAGCGGCAGCGGACCGGCGCCATCCGCGCACGCTGGCAGCAACTGCACGAGCAGGTGGTCGCCGCCGGCGGACTGCACATCATCGGCACCGAGCGCCATGAATCGCGGCGCATCGACAATCAGTTGCGCGGCCGCGCCGGCCGCCAGGGTGACCCGGGATCAAGCCGCTTCTATCTGTCGCTGGAAGACCCGCTGCTGCGCATCTTCGCTTCCGACCGCGTTGCCGCGATCATGCAGCGGCTGAAGATGCCGGAAGGCGAGCCGATCGAGCACCCGTGGGTCACGCGCGCGATCGAAAACGCGCAGCGCAAGGTCGAGGCACGCAACTTCGACATGCGCAAGCACTTGCTCGAATACGACGACGTTTCCAACGACCAGCGCCGCGCGATTTACGAATCGCGCAACCAGTTGCTCGAAATGACCGATATTTCGGACCGCATCAGCGCGGTGCGCCGCGAGGTCATCGACAGCCTGATCACGCAGCACATTCCACCCGGCAGCATCGAGGAACAGTGGGAGGTTGACGGACTCGCGAAGACGCTGGCCGCCGAGTTTCAGCTTGCTCTGCCGCTCCAGCAGTGGCTCGCCGACGAATCCGACCTCGAGGAGGCGAAGCTGCGCGAGCGCATCGTCGATCACGCCGACCGTCGCTATCAGGACAAGACCGCTGACCTCGATCCGCAGGCGATCCGCCATTTCGAGCGCACGCTGATGCTGCAGAGCATCGATACCCACTGGCGCGAGCACCTCGCCGCGCTCGATCATCTGCGCCAGGGCATCCATCTGCGCAGCTACGCGCAGAAACAGCCGATCCAGGAATACAAGAAGGATGCGTTCGAGTTGTTCGCGTCGATGCTCGACTCGATCAACAGCGAGGTCACGCGCGTGCTGATGACGGTGCAGTTCAGAAGCGAAACCGAACTGCAGAAGGTCGAGGAGCCGAAAGCGCCGCAAAACGTCCAGTACCACCACGCCGACTACGATGAGGCGCTCGACAAGGGCGATGGCGCGGCCGCTGGTGAAAACGCCCAGGCGCAGACCTTCGTCCGGCAGGGCCAGAAAGTCGGCCGCAACGATCCGTGTCCGTGCGGATCGGGGAAGAAATACAAGCACTGCCACGGCAAACTTACCTGACGGCGCTGGCCCATGCCGGTAAATCTGTCCGCTCCCGACCCCCGGTCACTGCTGCCGATCGCGGGCGTCACACTTGGCATCACGCAGGCCGCCATACGCAAGGCCGATCGCAAGGACCTGCTGGTCATCGCTCTTGATGAAGGCGCGCAGGTCGCCGGCGTGTTCACGCAGAACCGCTTCTGCGCGGCGCCGGTAATCGTCGCACGCGAGCATCTGGCAACCGGTAAAACCATTCGCGCGCTGGTCGTCAATACCGGCAATGCGAACGCCGGCACCGGTGAGTCGGGTCTCGCCGCCGCGCGCCGCACCTGCGCCGAACTCGCCGCGCTGCTCGGCTGCGCGCCGGCGCAGGTGCTGCCGTTTTCGACCGGCGTCATCATGGAGCCGCTGCCGGTCGAACGCATCGCAGCCGGGCTGCCGGCGTGCGTCGCCGACCTGCGCGCGGACAACTGGTTTGCCGCCGCGCAGGCGATCATGACCACCGATACGCTGCCCAAGGCCGCGTCGTACGAGGTGCGGGTCGGCGACGCGACGGTCGCGATCACCGGGATCGCGAAAGGCGCCGGCATGATCCGCCCCGACATGGCGACGATGCTCGGCTTCATCGCCACCGATGCGCGGCTCAGCGCGCCCCTCGTCACGGACGCCGTCGCCTATGCCGCCCGCAAATCGTTCAACTGCATCACGGTCGACGGCGATACTTCGACCAACGATTCCTTCGTGCTGATCGCGAGCGGGCGGGCCGCGATGGGCGAATTGAACGACGCGCGCAGCCCGGACTATCTGGCGCTGCGCGAGGCGTTTGCCGAAGTTGCGGCCGAACTGGCGCAGGCGATCGTGCGTGACGGCGAGGGCGCGACCAAGTTCATCACGGTGCGCGTCGAGGCCGGCGCCAGCGAGGACGAATGCCGCAGGATCGGTTATGCGATCGCCCAATCGCCGCTGGTCAAAACCGCGTTCTTCGCCTCCGACCCGAATCTCGGCCGGATCCTCGCCGCGATCGGCTACGCCGGCGTCGCCGGCCTTGATGTCTCGAAAATCGAACTCTACCTCGACGACGTGCTGGTCGCCGCCCACGGCGGGCGTCATCCCGATTATCGGGAGGCGGACGGCCAGCGCGTGATGAAGCAAAGCGAAATCATGGTGCGCGTGGTGCTGAACCGCGGCCGCGCCGACGCCACGCTGTGGACCTGCGATTTGTCCGGCGATTACGTCAGGATCAACGCCGACTACCGGTCATGAACGATGCCGTCCAGCAACTGATCGCGCGCGCCGCTGCGCTGCTCGATCGTCTCGAGCATTTGCTGCCGCAACGGATGGAGCCGCCCGACTGGCAGGCGTCAATCGCGTTCCGCTGGCGCAAACGTCACGGCCGCGGCGCGATTGCCGTGGTCGAGCACGTGCATGACATCGCGCTCGCCGACCTGCGTGGCATCGACCGCCAGAAGGAGCTCGTCGAACAGAACACGCGCCAGTTCGTGGCCGGCGTGCCGGCCAACAACGTGCTGCTGACCGGCGCGCGCGGCACCGGCAAGTCGTCGCTGGTCAAGGCGCTGCTCAACAAGTACGCGCCGCAGGGGCTGCGCGTGATCGAGGTCGAAAAGGCCGATTTGATCGACCTGCCGGAAATCGTCGACCTGATCGCCGCGCGTTCCGAGCGCTTCATCGTTTATTGCGACGATCTGTCATTCGAAGCCGACGAGCCCGGCTACAAGGCGCTCAAGGTCGTGCTCGACGGTTCGATCGCGGCGGCGTCGGAAAACTGCCTGATCTACGCGACTTCGAACCGCCGCCACCTGATGCCCGAGTCCATGGCGGACAACCTCGACGCCAGACGCGTCGGCGACGAGATCCATCCCGGCGAGACGGTCGAGGAAAAGGTGTCGCTGTCGGAGCGCTTCGGCATCTGGGTGTCGTTTTACCCGTTCGACCAGGACGAGTACCTCGACATCGTCGGCCAGTGGCTGCGCCACTTCGAGGTCGCCGACGCCGACTCCGGCGCGGTGCGACAGGCGGCGCTGCAATGGGCGCTGCAGCGCGGTTCGCGCAGCGGGCGCGTCGCCTGGCAGTTCGCGCGCGACTACGCGGGTCGCGCCGCGTCCGCGGACACCGGTCGCGCGCGCAGCCGGCGGAAATAATGCGCCGCGTCGCGGTCGCCGCCGCCGTCATCATCAACGAGCGCGGCGAATTCCTGCTTGCACAGCGGCCGGCCGGCAAACCCTATCTTGGCTACTGGGAATTTCCCGGCGGCAAGATCGAATCCGGCGAGACCGCGCCGCAGGCGCTGGCGCGTGAGCTGGAGGAAGAGCTCGGCATTCGCGCGACTGCTGTCTATCCGTGGATCACGCGCGATCACGACTACACCCATGCGTCAGTGCGACTGCATTTCCATCGCGTGGCGGCGTGGCAGGGCGAACTCCACGGCCGGGAAAATCAGGCATTCGCGTGGCAGTCGGTCGACAACGTCACGGTCGCGCCGCTGCTGCCGGCCAACGCGCCGATATTGCGCGCGCTTGCGCTGCCGCCCGTTTACGGCATCAGCAGCGCCGGCGTGTTCGAGCCCGAGGGCGGGCATCAGGCCGCAACGGCGGCTTTTCTGGCGCGCTTCAAGCATGCGTTGCATGACCACGGCCTGCGGCTGCTGCAGGTGCGCGAGAAAAATTTTCCGTCGCCGGAACTGCGCGCCTTTCTTACCGAAACCGTCGCGCTCGCGCGCCCGTACGGCGCGCGCGTGCTGCTCAACAGCGGCAGTGTCGCCGGCACGGCGCAAGCGGCAGCGCTCGCGCTGGAGACCGGCGCCGACGGCCTGCATCTGACGGCGGCCGATCTGATGGCCGCCGCTGCGCGGCCCGCAGCCGCCTGGTGCGGCGCTTCGTGCCATGGTCCGGACGAACTCGCGCGCGCGGCGGTGCTGGGGCTGGATTTTGCGGTGCTGGGACCGGTGCAGCGGACGTCGACGCACCCGGACGCGCCGCCGCTCGGCTGGGAACGATTTGCTGAATGGGTTGCCGATTATCCGCTGCCGGTCTACGCGATCGGCGGCATGCGCCGCGAGGATCTGCCGGCCGCGTGGCGCAGCGGCGCGCACGGCGTCGCGCTGTTGCGGGGATTGTAGCTACTGTTCGCCGGAGTCGGGCGACGCCGCTTCCGGTTCGTCCTTCGTTTCGGCGGCCGGCACGCGATAGCTCTCGCTCGCCCACGCGCCGAGATCGATCAGCCGGCAGCGTTCGGAGCAGAACGGGCGGTACGGATGGCCGGCGTCCCACGGCACCGGTTTGCCGCAGTGCGGGCAGTTGACGATGCGCGCGCCGATGCTGGTCACAGGTTGCAGAACGTCAGCTCGAACTCGATGTCGTCCTCGACCGCTTTCGGACGTTCGAGATTCCCCTGGGTGACGAAACGGATGTTGAGCGCGTACTTGTTGGCGCTGACTTCGGGCACGCATTCGCAGTCGGCGCGCAGCCGGATGCGCAGCATCTGCGCCATGCGGCCGGCCATCATCTGCTGATAGACGCCGTGCACCGCAGTCTGGTTCGAGACCTTGCCGCTTTCGCGCAACAGTCGCAGCACGATCGTGATGCAGTCACGGATCGGCAGGAACAGCGAGAGCCATCTCTCGAGATCACGCCGGCGCTGATCCGCGCTGTGATGCAGCCAGTAATGATATGACGGCATGTCGAATTCGCAGACGCCGCCGTGGATGTCGGTGCGCTGCTTAATGTTCATCAGCCATTCGTTGGCGCGTAGTTCCTGTCCGACCTTGCCGGACATCTGCAGCATCCGGCCGGCGGCGTGGTCGATTTCCCACAGCACGTTGTCGAGCGCGGTCTGCGATACCTCGGGATTTTCGCGCAGCGACTCGAGCGTCTGCTTTTGCCGCTCGAGTTCCAGCAGTAGATCCGACTTGAGATCGGCGCCGCGGCCCATCACTTCGAGGATTTCGAACAGGCACAGCAGCGCGACGTGATGCTCTTCGGGATCGGTCTTCGCGGTGAAGTACTGGACGCGGTCGAACAGGTCCTCCAGCCGCAGCAGGGTGCGGATCCGCTCGCTCAACGGGTACTCGTAACTGATCACGGTGCCTGCGGCCGCGTCCATAAGGAATGCGGGCATTGTTCTACAGAACCCGAAAAAAATAAAGGCCTTAGCCGCGGTTTCCGGAAACGGCGGCGCTGCGCGCCAGCTCCAGATATCGCCAATGCAGCACGACGAGTTGCTCCCGCAGCGCGGCCGGATCGCGGTCGTTGCGCACGACATCGTCGGCGTGGGCGAGCCGCGCCGTGCGGCCGGCCTGCGCCGCGATGATTGCGCGCACTTCATGCTCGGCGATTCCGCCGCGCTGCAACGCGCGCGCGACCTGCGTTGCTTCGTCGCAGTCGACGACCAGCACGCGCTGCACCAGACCGCGGTAGGCGCCGGTCTCGACCAGCAGCGGCACCACGGCGACCACGTACGGCGCCACGGCGCCGCTGGCCAGCGCGGTGACTTCGGCGCGGATCCGCGGGTGCAGGATCGCCTCGAGTTTGCGGCGCGCCGCACTGTCTGAAAAAACCAGTGCGCGCATGCGCGCGCGGTCGAGCGCGCCATCGGGCTGCAAATATTCCGCGCCGAACTGTTCGCGGATTTCCGCAGTCGCCGGCTGGCCGGCTGCAGTCAGCCGGTGCGCAACCTCGTCGGTATCGATGACGCCGGCGCCGAGTTCACGGAAGATTTTCGCGGCGCTCGACTTGCCGCTGCCGATGCCGCCGGTGAGGCCGATGATGAACGGCACGACTCAGAAGTTCTGCAGGTAGAGCCGGGTCAGACCGTTGCCCCAGAACAGCGCGGCGAACCCGCCGAGTACCAGGTACGGCCCGAACGGAATCGGCACGTTGCGGCCGTGGCGCGCGAAGATGATCAACGCGATGCCGACCACGGCGCCGGCAAACGACGACAGCAGGATTACGACCGGCAGCATCTTCCAGCCGAGCCAGGCGCCGAGCGCGGCCAGCAGTTTGAGGTCACCATAACCCATGCCTTCCTTGCCGGTCGCCCATTTGAACGCCCAGTAGACGGTCCACAGTGAAAGATAGCCGGCGACCGCGCCGATCACAGCCGACTCGAGCGGCGCGAAGACGCCGTGGAGATTGACCAGCAGGCCGGCCCACGTCAGCGGCAGCGTGATGTCGTCGGGCAGGTAAAACGTGTCGAGGTCGATGAAGGCCAGCGCGATCAGCGCCCATGCCAGCAGCAGCGCCGCGGCGGTGGTCCAGCTGACGCCGAAACGCCACGCGATGTAGCCGGACAGCGCGCCGGTCAGCAACTCGATCAGCGGATAGCGCGGCGAGATGCGCGCACTGCAGGCCGAACATTTGCCGCCCAGCACGACGTAGCTCAGCACCGGGATGTTCTCGAAAGCGGTGATGGCGTGGCCGCACGCCGGGCACTGCGAACGCGGCACGATCAGGTTGTAGCGCTCTTCCGCCGCCGGCGGTTTGCCGTCGTGTGCGGCGATCTCCGCGCGCCATTGGCGCTCCATCATCTTCGGCAGACGGTGGATCACGACGTTCAGGAAACTGCCGATCGCCAGCGAAAACAGCGCGACTGCCGCCGTGAACAGCGCAGGGGAAGACTGAAAAGTCTGAAGCAGCAGCATTTCGGGATCGAGGGGCGAGGATTGAGGATCGAGCCACACTCAATCCTGGAAACTCAATCCTCGATCCTGCTTTATACCGCCTGGCCCATTTTGAAGATGGGTAGATACATCGCAATGACCATGCCGCCGATCAGCGTGCCGAGCACCACCATGATCATCGGCTCCATCAGCGACGACAGCGCTTCCACCGCGTCGTCGACTTCCGCCTCGTAGAAATCGGCGACCTTGCTCAGCATCGAATCGAGTGAGCCGGCCTCTTCGCCGATGGCGACCATCTGCAGCACCATGTTGGGGAAGATGTCGGTGGCTTGCATCGAGACCACCAGGCTCGATCCGGTCGCGACGTCGGCCTGGATTTTCTTGGTTGCCACCCAGTATTCGTAGTTGCCGGCGGCGCCAGCGACCGACTCGAGCGCCTCGACCAGCGGCACGCCCGCTGCGAACATCGTCGACAGCGTGCGCGTCCAGCGTGCAATCGTCGCCTTGCGTATCAGTTCGCCGAACACCGGCAGCCGCAGCGTCAGACGGTCCATCACTATCTGCATCGGCTTCGAACGTTTCCACGTATAGAAGAATCCCCATACCGAACCGACGGTCGCGCCCAGCAGCAGGTACCACCACTTGACGAAGAAATCCGAGATCGCCATGACTATCAGCGTCGGCGCCGGCAGGTCGGCGCCGAAGCTCTTGAACACCTGCTTGAACGCCGGGATCACGAAAATCATGATCACGGCGGTGATCACGACCGCGACCACGATGATCGCGATCGGATAGAACAACGCCGACTTGATCTTGCTCTTGATCGCGAGGATTTTTTCCTTGTAGGTCGCGAGCCGGTCGAGCAGGCTGTCGAGAATACCGGCGGCTTCGCCGGCGCCGACCAGATTGCAGAACAGCGCATCGAAATAGAGCGGATGTTTCTCGAACGCCTGCTTCAGGCTGGAACCGGACTCGACATCGGTCTTGACCTGCATCAGCAGCTTCTGCACCGAGGCATTGCTGTGGCCCTTGCCGACGATTTCGAACGCCTGCAGCAGCGGCACGCCGGATTTCATCATCGTCGCCAGCTGGCGGGTGAACAGCGTGATGTCCTTGTCGGTGATCTTCTTGCCGCTGCCCAGCTTGAGTTTCTTGACCCTCAGTACGCGGATGCCCTGGCGGCGCAGCATCGCGTTGACCACGGCCTCGCCGCCGGCGCGCATCTCGCCGCGCAGCGTCTTGCCGGCTTTGTCCATGCCGATCCACGAAAAGGTGAACTCCTTGACGTCTTTCTTGGCGGCGGTCGCAGTTGCGGTTGCCATCAGGTTTCTCCCATAACTTCAATCTAACCATAAACTTAGACTGACGGTTCGATGCGGCAATAATGCCCGCGCGTCGGAGCTTTGTAAAGCCGCAAAATCACGCCGTTTCGGGGCTTGGCGCCGGCGGCGGAAACAAGCGCACCGACTTCACGATCCGATCCTGGGTCTGGACGATATCCATGGCATGGCCGGCGATCTTGAGGCTGACGCCGGGCTCGGGAATGTCCTGCAGGTACTCGACGATCAGGCCGTTCAGCGTTTTCGGCCCGTCGAGCGGGAACCGGCAGCCGAGCTTGCGGTTCAGCGCGCGCAGCAGGCTGCCGCCTTCGACCAGGTAGCTGCCGTCGGGCTGGCGCTCGAAGCGCGTCGTCTGCAGCGGCGATTGGGTCGCGAATTCGCCGATCAGTTCTTCCATGATGTCCTCGAGCGTGACCATGCCCAGCAATTCGCCGTATTCGTCGACCACGAAGCAGACGCGGTCCTGGTGTTCCTGAAACTCCTGCAATTGCGTGAACAGCGGCGTGCCGGCCGGCACGAAATAGGGCTCACGCATCAGTTCGCGCAATTGTTCGGCGGTGATTTCGCCGCCGGCGCCCGCCATCAGCGCGTGGCGCACGGTAATCACGCCGATCAGGTTGTCGGGCTGGCCCTGATAGACCGCGAGCCGCCGGTGGTGGGCGGTCGAAATCTGCTCATGCAGCACCGCGGGCGGGGCATCGAGATCGATCGCCTCGATCTGGCTGCGCGGCGTCATCACGTCGTTGACCGTGATGCTTTCGAGCTCGAACAGATTGAGCAGGATGCTCTGGTGCTTTTTCGGGATGTAGTTGCCGGCTTCGAGCACCAGCGTGCGCAGCTCCTCGGGCGTCAGCCGCGACTCCTGCGCGGCTTTCGACTTCAGCCGCAGCAGCCACAGCAGCGCCTGCACGAATACGTTGACGAACCAGATGACCGGATACAGCGCGGTCAGCAGCGGACGCAGTGCGTAGGCGGCGAGCGGCGCGATGCGGTCGGCGTAATTCGCGCCGATCACCTTCGGCGTGATCTCCGAAAACACCAGGATCAGAAAGGTGACGGTGAGGGTGCCGGCGCCGAGCGCGATCTCGTCCTGGCCGATCAGGCGCACCGTGATCACGCTGGCGAGCACCGCCGCCGCCGCGTTGAGCAGTGTGTTGCACAGCAGGATCATGCCGAGCAGGCGGTCGGTGCGCGCCAGCAGTTCAGTGGCGAGCTTGGCGCCATGGCTGCCGAGCCGCACCAGCGCCTTCAGCCGATAGCGGTTCAGCGCCATCATGCTGGTTTCGGCGAGCGAGAAGAAACCGGCGATCAGCAGCAGGATACCGAGCGCGATGAGCTGCGCCGATAACGGGATGTCGTCCAAACCGGGGCTAACTCCGTCCCAGCAGCACTTCGAGCACGAACTTGCTGCCGATGTAGGCGAGCACCAGCATCACGAACCCGGTCAGCGTCCAGCGCACCGCGACGCGTCCGCGCCAGCCGTAAAGCCAGCGCCCGCCGAGCAGCGCTGCGAACACGATCCATGACAGGATGCTGAATACCGTCTTGTGATCGAAGCGCAGCGGCCGGCCGAACAGCTCCTCCGAAAAAAAGATGCCGGTCGCCAGCGTCAGCGTCAGCAGCGCGAAGCCGGCGGCGATGATGCGGAACAGCAGCGTTTCCATCGTCAGCAGCGGCGGCAGCTTCTGCAGCATCAGCGGCAGATCACCACCGTGCAGGTGGCGCTCGAGCAGCACCATCAATGCCACGTGCAGCGCCGCGATCGTGAACAGGCTGTAGGCGATGATTGCGATCAACAGATGAATTTCGAGCGCAGGCGCCCCCGTGTTGACCAGCGGATGCGTCGGCGGGAACGCCAGCGGCATCAGCACTGCGATTGCCGCCGCCGGCATCGCCATCGACTGCAGCCCCTGCAGATTGTAGAACCACGCGCCGCCCCAGTGGATCAGCACCGTCAGCCAGACCACGACCGAAATCGTGTTGCCGACACCGAGGCGTATGCCATCGCCCGCCAGCATCGACTGGTAGAGCAGCATGCCGTGTGCGAGCAGCGGCGCCAGCACCAGCAGATGTTCGATGCGCGCCGCGTTTGGCGTTACTGCCTCCGCCTGCGGCACGGTGACCCAGCGCGTTCGCCAGTAATAGACGGCGAGCGCCGCGTACATTGCCGAGGTAATTAGATAAAATAGGACGTCCGGCATATCCACAAGACCGTTATGACCGCATGATCGGGAAAACCCGCCACAAGTTTACCAGAGGACGTTTGTCGATCCCTATGCAGCGCAATGTTTGAAAATCTGACCGGCCGGCTGTCACAGGTCATCAAGACGCTGCGCGGCGAGGCGCGGCTGACCGAGGCCAACATCCAGAATGCGCTGCGCGAAGTGCGCGTCGCGCTGCTCGAGGCCGACGTCGCGCTGCCCGTGGTGCGCGATTTCATCGCGCATGTCCGGGAACAGGCGCAGGGCCAGGAAATTATCGGCAGCCTGACGCCAGGGCAGGCGCTGGTCGGCGTCGTCCACCGCGAGTTGACCGCGCTGATGGGCGAGACCAACACGGGGCTCGATCTCGCGACTACGCCGCCGGCAGTGATCCTGATGGCCGGCCTGCAGGGTTCCGGCAAGACCACGACCAGCGCCAAACTTGCGCGGTTGTTGCGCGAGCAGCATAAAAAGAAGGTGCTGGTCGTCAGCGTCGACGTCTATCGGCCGGCTGCGATCGAACAATTGAAGACGCTGGCCGCCCAGGTCGGCGTCGATTTCTTTCCTGCGGAAACCGCTCAACAGCCCGAGGTGATCGCGCGCGCTGCGCTCGATTACGCGCGCACCCACTATCACGATGTGCTGATTGTCGATACCGCGGGCCGGCTCGCGGTGGACGAGATGATGATGCAGGAAATCCGCACGCTGCACGCGACGCTCAAGCCGGTTGAAACCCTGTTCGTCGTCGACGCGATGCAAGGGCAGGACGCGGTCAATGTTGCCAGAGTATTCGGCGCGGCGTTGCCGCTGACCGGCATCGTGCTGACCAAGCTCGATGGCGACGCACGCGGCGGCGCTGCGCTGTCGGTGCGGCAAATTACCGGCAAGCCGATCAAGTTCGTCGGCGTCGGCGAAAAAACCGATGGCCTCGAAGCATTTTACCCCGACCGCATGGCGTCGCGCGTCCTCGGCATGGGCGACATCCTGTCGCTGGTCGAGCGGGCACAGCGCACGGTGGATCGCGAAGAGGCCGAGAAATTCGCGCACAGGGTCAAGACCGGCAAGGGTTTCGATCTCGATGACTTCAAGGCGCAGATCGCCCAGCTGAAAAAGATGGGCGGCGTCGGCGCGCTGCTCGACAAGCTGCCCGGCCAGCTGGCGCAGGCGGCCGGCAACGCGCAAATGGACGACCGGCATATCCGTCGCATCGAAGGCATCATCAACGCGATGACGCCGTACGAACGCGCGCAGCCCGACATTCTCAAGGCCTCGCGCAAGCGCCGCATCGCGGCCGGCGCCGGCGTCAGCGTGCAGGAAGTCAATCGCCTGCTTGCGCAATTCGAGCAGGCCCGAAAGATGATGAAAATGATCAGCAAAGGCGGCATGGCCAGGATGGTGCGCTCGATGAAAGGCATATTTCCCGGCCGGTGATCGACCGCCGTTCAATTCCGACTGGTTTTCCGCAATCGCACCATAACAATAGTTAGCACACACTTATAAAAATGCATTGGTAAAAAATGGATTACATATTGAAAATCCTTTCCAAAGGCAGTATATTTACTGCATTGCAGCAATCTGGGATTTGGCGAGAATTTTTCAATGATCAACGAATTTGCCGACAAAATGGGATGCGTGCTGCGCCCCAGCGGCAAGGGCGTGGTCGAAGTCAGCACCCCTTTCCGTCTTGCGGGCGGTAACCCGATCCGGTTCTATATCGAGCGCAACGAGGACGGCGTGCGGATGACCGACAATGGCGACATCCTGTTCCATCTGGCCGGCCACGGCGTCGATACTTCCGGCCCAAGCGCCTGGTATGAAGTGATCCAGATCGTCGGCGCCTTCGGCATCCAGGTCAGCTACACCGGGGAAATCACCGGCACCGACAAGGCGACCGAAGCACACAACCTCGCGATCCGTTATCTGAGTGCGCTGCTGGCGGTTGCCGCATTCGAACGCAAATGCCTTGGTGAAACCGGGGAGCAAGCGGATGAACGCGCGCGCAGCGCCAACCGCCTGCTCGGCACGATGCTCGAAGAACTGCGCGTTTCCCACCCCTAGCCTAGCGTCATTCTCCGCGCCGCGGCATTGCGCTGACCCCTGCTGCTTCTTCCGAGCAATCGGGATAAAATCGCCAAACGAATATTAACCGCGCCATTGACGCGGCTGCCGAAGGAGAAAAGCGTGTCGTCGAAAGTCGCTGTCGTTACCGGCGCGCTCAAGGGCCTCGGTTTCGAGGTCGCGCGCCAGCTTGCCCGGCGGGATTACCAGGTCATCGTCACTGGCCGCGATGCCGCGCGCGGCGGAACGGCGCAGGAAAAACTCGTCGGGGAAGGCCTCAAAACCGAATTTCGCCTGCTCGATGTTGCCAATACTTCAAGCATCGAACAATTCACCACAGCCCTCCTCAGGGAGCGTGGCCGCGTCGATGTGCTCGTCAACAATGCCGGCATCATGATCGACGGCGAACGGCCGACTACGCTGCCCGAATATGCGTCGGTGATCGAACGCACCTTCATCACCAACGCGCTCGGCCCGTACCTGCTGTGCCGCGCGCTGGTGCCGGCGATGGTGAAGAACGGCTACGGCCGCGTCGTCAACGTCAGCAGCGGCATGGGGCAGTTATCCGAGATGAACGGTGGCTACCCCGGCTACCGGATGTCGAAGACAGCGCTCAACGCCGTCACCCGCATCTTCGCCGACGAAACGCGCGGCAGCAACGTGCTGGTCAATTCGGTATGTCCCGGCTGGGTCAGGACCGATATGGGCGGCAAGGGTGCGACCCGCTCGATCGAACAGGGCATCGAGACCATTGTCTGGCTCGCAACCCTGCCCGACGGGTCGCCGAGCGGTTCTTTTTTCCGCGATAAAAAGCCGATGACGTGGTAACAGGGTTTCAGCGGAATACCCCGGCGCGTGCGGCGGGTTCGACTGTCGCCAGCCATTGCACCTCACCTGCGATTACTGTCGCCACCACGATGCCGTCGCGGTAGACGACGCGGTTGTCGCGCAGCGCCGGCACTTTCGGGCCAGGCACGACGATGCCGGAAAGATTGAGCGGATCGGCGCCGCTGACGCTGACCAGGGTCTGTTCCAGCGGCTGCGCGCGCGTCCTGCGCAGCATTTCCACCGCTTCCGGCAGTGCGTACTGCTCGCCGGTGATGCCGGCAACGAAACGCCCGCCGCGGATTTCGCCGCGCGCCTCGAGCCGGCGCAGCACGCGCAGGATGTCACGCCACGGTGGCAGGAATGCGCCCTCGCGCGCGAGCAGCCGCCAGCAGATCACGCCGTAGCGCCGCAGCAACGTGCGTGTGACGTGGTCAACGACGGTATCAGCCGCTTCGACGCGCGCGCGCGTGACCGACCAGCGGCCGGCGTCTTCGATGCCGAACGCCGCGGTGCGCGTGCGCCGGCGGCCGGAGAACGATTTGCGCCGCTCCGGCGGCAGCAGCAGCGCGCGGATGCCGGCGAAGCTGTCGGCGGTGACGCCGCCGAGCGCGACCAGCTCGGCCAGCGCGTCCTCGGTTTCGGTTGGCAGCAATTGCGCGCCGTGCGCGATCTCATCAAAAAAAGAAGCGCCATGGCGTTCGAGAAATTCCTGCACGCGTGCTGCACGTGCGCTGGCATGGAGTGGCACCGCCGCTGCGGTGCCGGCCGCGGCGTTCCACAGCGCGAGATTGCGCCGTGCGACCAGTACGATCGGCGTCGTGCGCACTGGTCCCGCGCGCCGCGCCCCGCGCCCCGCGTCGCCGGTGGTTTTCGGCCGCGCGAGACGCGCCCAGCCGACGCGGCCGGACAGGCACAGTTCATCGAGCCAGGCGAATTCGTAATCGCGCACGCGCGCCGGCAGGATTTCGCTTTCCCACGCCGCGGCCGGCGCCTCGAAGCCTTCGAGATCGGCGATCACGCCGGCCAGCGCGTCGGGCCCCTCCTTGCGCTCGTCGGGCGCGACGTGCTGCCAGCGCAGCAGGAAGCGCATGAAGTCCTGCGTCGTGACCGGCTCGATTTCGCGGCGCAGCCGGTTGACCGTGTAACGGTGGATGCGCGCGAGCAGGCCGCGCTCGCACCATTCAGCTGCGCCTGCATCCGGCGTGAACGCGCCACGCAATGCATAGCCTTCCTGTTCGAGCGCGGCGAGCGCGATTTCCACATCACCGACGGCGACGCCGAGCGATGCGACGATCTGATCGGCAGTGACCGGGCCGAGTGCTTCGAGCCGGCCGCGCACGATTTCGACAAGTGCCGCGGCGTGGGACACGGTTTCGCTCGCGTACGGCTCGGGCACCGTGACCGGCGGCGCGGCGACGAGCGCGGGATCGAGCGCGAGAAAACGCGGCAGCCGTTCGGTCGCGATCCACAGCGCGCCGGCGGGAGTTTCCAGCCGCGTCGCGCGGCGTGCCGCGGCGAGCGCGTCGAGCAGATCACACCAGGCGCTGCGCGCGGCGGCTTCGCCGGCGGTCAGAAAGCCGCACCACATCAGCGCGTCGTGCAGTTCGTCGGCGCTTGCGGTATCGGGGAACGCTTCCTCGCGCACGCGTTCGATCGCCTGCACATCAAGCTTGCCGAGATCGGAGGCTTGCGCCGGATCGAGCCAGCGCCGGCTCATCACCGCCTGGGTGCGGCGTTCTTCGAGCGGCGCGTCGTCGAGGAACGCGTACGGGCGCGCGGCGAGCACCTGCAGCGCGAGCGGCGACGGTTCGGTGAGGTCGCGCGCGATCACGCGCACCGCGCCGCTTTCAATCGCGCGCAACAGGCGTTCCAGGCCGTCGATGTCCATCGCTTCTTCGAGGCAGTCGCGGATCACCTGATCGACCAGTGGGTGACGGGGAATCTCGCGATCGCCGCTCAGGTTTTCGGCGCATGCGATCTGGTCGGGGAACAGGTCGGCGATCAGATCTTCAGCGTAAATGCGCTGCAGCTGCGGCGGCGTTTTCCTGCCGCCGCGGAATCGCGGAATCGCCAACGCGATCGCCGCGTCCCAGCGCCAGCGCGCCGCGAACATCGGCGCTGCGAGCAGCGCCTGCACCAGCACGTCGCGCACCGTCTTCACGTTCAGGTAACGCGCGACCTCGTCGAGCGGAAAGCTGTGGCTGGTGGACAGCGACAGGATGATCGAATCCTCGGTCGCCGCCGCCTGCAGTTCGAAGTTGAACTTGCGACAGAAGCGCTTGCGTAACGCGAGCCCCCACGCGCGGTTGATGCGGCTGCCGTACGGCGCGTGGATCACCAGCTGCATGCCGCCGGTTTCGTCGAAAAAGCGCTCGAACACTACCGTCTCCAGCGTCGGCAGCACGCCGAGCGCGGCTTTCGCTGCGGCCAGATAATCGACAAGCTGCGCCGCCGCGGCTTCAGCGATGCCGACTTCCGCCGTCAGCCAGCGCAGCGCATCATCGCTGTCGCGCGCCTCGACTTCGCCGCGCAGCCGCGACACCGCGCACGACAGTTCGTCACTGCGGCCCGGCGCTTCGCCGAGCCAGAACGGGATGTTCGGCGGCTGGCCGTGCGCATCCTCGACGCGCACGCGTCCGGCTTCGACGCGCCGGATCTTGTACGATGCGTTGCCGAGCTGAAATATGTCGCCGGCCAGGCTTTCGACCGCGAAGTCTTCGTTGACGCTGCCGATCACGTGTCCCTCGGGTTCGAGCACGACGTCGTAATCGGCGTTGTCGGGTATCGTGCCGCCCGAAGTCAGCGCGGTCAGCCGCGCGCCGCGCGCACCGCGCAGTTTTTTGTGGACCGCGTCGCGGTGCAGGTAATGGCGCGTCTTGCCGCGCCGCATGCCGTAGCCTTCGGCCAGCATCTGCGCCACCGCGTCGAATTCCGCGCGTGCAAGATTGCGGTATGGCCAGGCGCCGCGCACCAGCGCGAACAGCGCGTCCTCGTCCCATTCATTTGTCGCGACCTCAGCGACGATCTGTTGCGCGAGCACGTCGAGCGGCTGTTGCGGAATGATCAGGCGGTCGAGCTCGCCGCGGCGCACGCCGTCGAGCAGCGCCGCGCACTCGGCGAGCTCGTCGAGCGACAGTGGAAACAGCCGCGCCTTCGGCGTGCCGCTCACCGAATGGCCGGCGCGGCCTGCGCGCTGCAGGAAGGTCGCGATCGAGCGCGTCGAGCCGATCTGGCAGACCAGGTTGACATCACCGATGTCGATGCCGAGTTCGAGTGAGGCGGTCGCGACCAGCGCTTTCAGTCGGCCATTTTTGAGCCGCTGTTCGGCATCGAAACGGCGTTCCCTGGAAAGGCTGCCGTGATGGGCGGTTACGTTCGTTTTGCCGATGCGTTCCGACAGATGGCGCGCGACGCGCTCGGCGTGGCGGCGCGTGTTGACGAAGATCAGCGTCGTTTTATGCTCGCCGATCAGCACGGCAAGCTGATCGTAGAGCTGCTGCCAGACTTCATTCGACATCACCGCTTCGAGCGGCGCCGGCGGCACCACGATCTGCAGGTCGCGCCGCCGCGCGTGTCCGCTGTCGACGATCGTGCAATTCGCGGCGCCGCGCGCGGCGCCGACCAGGAAGCGCGCAATCTCGTCGACCGGCTTCTGCGTCGCCGACAGGCCGATGCGCTGCAGCGGCGCCGCGCACAACGCCTGCAGGCGCTCGAGCGATAATGCAAGATGGCTACCGCGCTTGGTGCCGGCGACGGCGTGGATCTCGTCGACGATCACAGTGCGTGTGGTCGCCAGCATGCGCCGTCCCGATTCCGAACCGAGCAGGATGTAGAGCGATTCCGGCGTCGTGATCACGATGTGCGGCGGGCGCCGGCGCATGCTCTCGCGCTCGGTCTGCGGCGTGTCGCCGGTGCGTACCAGCGTGCGGATCTCGGCGTCGGCTTCGCCGCGCGCGCGCAGTTCGGCGCGGATGCCGGCGAGCGGCAGTTCGAGGTTGCGCCGGATGTCGTTCGACAGCGCCTTCAGCGGCGAGACATAAACGACGGTTGTCTTAGCGGATAGCGGCGCGCGCGCACTGTCCCTCACCAGCGCATCGATTGCGGCGAGAAACGCGGCGAGCGTCTTGCCCGAGCCGGTCGGCGCGGCGATCAGCACGTCACGTCCGGCCAGCACCGCCGGCCACGCGCCCTGCTGCGCCTCGGTCGCGGCGCCGAACGCGCGCTGGAACCATGCGGCGATAGCAGGATGAAACAGATCAGGGTTCATCGATGGGAGAATATGCGGTGGCAGAGACTATCCTGCAACAGGAAGATAAGGCCGGTTGCGGATACGCACAAGCCCGGATCGGGCGGCGGCGGAAGTGGCACGATTTCTTGCCGCGGCTCCGAAAACTAGCGTAGAATCACGCCCTTTCTGAATTTTCAGGGTCGGTTTATGGTGGTGATCAGACTGGCACGCGGCGGCGCCAAGAAGCGGCCGTTTTTCAATCTCGTGGTCGCGGATTCGCAGCGCGCGCGCGACGGGCGTTTCATCGAGCGCATTGGATTCTACAACCCCAAGGCGCCGGAAGGTCAGGAAGTTTTCCGGGTCGAAGCCGGACGTCTGGCTTACTGGCAGGGTAAGGGTGCCCAACTCAGCGACACGGCGGCGCGGCTCGTCAAGCAGTTCCACCAGCAAAAAGCTGCGGCCTAGGGCCGCGGCCCCTGCCGCGCACGGACGCATGGTGATGATGGGGCGAGTGACCGCCCCGTTCGGCGTCCACGGCTGGGTCAGGATACATACGCTGACGGCGCGGGCCGGCAGCCTCCGCGATTACCCGGTGTGGTGGCTGGCGCGCGACGGGACGGATGGCTGGCGGGAAACGCCGGTGGCGGCGGCAAAGGTGCAGGGACGGGGGCTGGTGGCGCGCTTTGCCGGAATGGACGACCGCGATGCCGCGGCGGCGTTCAGGGGTTGCAATATCGCGGTGCCGCGCACTGCGTTGCCGGCGCCGGCGCCGGACGAATTTTACTGGGCCGATCTGATCGGCCTGCGGGTGGAAAACCGGAATGGGTGCGGTTTCGGGCGGGTGACCGAAGTGATGCAGACCGGTGCCAACGATGTGCTGGTGGTGGTGGGGACGGAGAGCAAGGAAACACTGATCCCGTTCATCGCGAACGTGATCCGCAGCGTGGATCCAGCGACGGGCAGGATCGAGGTGGATTGGAGTGAGGACTACTGAAATGCTCCAGTTCGATGTGATTACGCTGTTTCCGCGCATGTTCGAGGCGGTGACCGCAAGCGGCGTGACGGGCCGGGCGCGGGGAAAGGGGTTGTACGAGCTGGTGACGTGGAATCCGCGCGATTTCGCGGCCAACAGCTACCGCACGGTGGACGACCGGCCCTATGGCGGCGGTCCCGGCATGGTGATGATGGCCGAACCGCTGGCCCGCGCGCTGGAGGCGGCGCGCGGGCGCCAGCGCAGCGCCGGGATAAAGCGGCTGCACGTGGTGCATCTGTCACCGCAGGGCCGGGTGCTGACGCATGAGCGGGTCAGGGCGCTGGCGGCGCAGCAGGGGCTGGTGCTGTTGTGCGGACGTTACGAGGGCGTTGACGAGCGGCTGGTCGCGGAGATCGACGAGGAAATTTCGATCGGCGATTACGTGCTGTCGGGTGGCGAGCTGGCGGCGATGGTGGTGATCGATGCGGTCGTGCGGCAATTGCCGGGTACGCTGGGCGATGCGGAATCGGCAGCGCGTGAATCGTTCGTGGAGGGATTGCTCGATCATCCGCATTACACGCGGCCCGAAGTATACGCCGGGCAGCCGGTGCCGGCTGTGCTGATGTCAGGCAACCATGCGGAGATCGAACGCTGGCGGCTGAAGCAGGCGCTGGGCAGGACATGGCGGCGGCGGCCGGAGCTGATCGAACGGCGCGCGTTGTCGGAGGACGAGCGCAAACTGCTGGCGGAGTTCCAGCAGGAATGCGCGCAACAGTGAAATAAGATGGAGCGGAGCTTGCAATGAATACGATACAGCAGCTGGAACAGGAAGAAATTGCGCGGCTCGGGAAGACCCTTCCCGATTTCAAGGCCGGCGACACGGTGGTGGTCAACGTCAATGTGGTCGAAGGCGACCGCAAGCGCGTGCAGGCGTACGAAGGCGTGGTGATCGCGAAGCGCAACCGCGGCCTCAACTCGTCGTTCGTCGTGCGCAAGATTTCGTCGGGGGAGGGTGTTGAGCGCACGTTCCAGACCTATTCGCCGCTGATCGCCTCGATCGAATTGAAACGCAAGGGCGATGTGCGGCGCGCCAAGCTTTACCATCTGCGCAAGCTGTCGGGCAAGGCTGCGCGCATCAAGGAGCGGCTCGAAATCGGCCCCGAGGATGTTCTGCCGCCGCTCGAGGACGAAGCGCCGGCGCCTGCGACATCGGTGGCGGAACACAAATAAATCGGGCATGGTCCGGAGAAAGGCGGCTACGGTCGCCTTTTTTATTGTACGCGTCGCATAATATGCCGATGCGCACCTTGTTCATTTTGTTTGCGCTGCTGATGTTCGCGGCGGCAATGGCCTCGGCGCAGAACCAGGAAGTCACCGATGCGCTGGACCTTACCCGGCGTTACGTCGATGCCGGGGCATTGGAGCTCGCGCTCACGCGCGTCGAGCGGCTGCAACCGGCGGCGCCCGCCGCGCCGGGATGGAGCGACTGGGAGCAACTGCGCTGCTCGCTGCTGGCGCGGCTCGGGCGCGGCCAGGCGCTGATCGAGCGCGCTGCGCAGTTGCCGGCCGACGCGCCGCAGGCGCTCGTGGGCGATTGCCTGCTCGGCGCCGCGCATGCCGCGGTCGAGCTTGGCCAGGGCCGACAGGCACGCGCGCTGCTCGCGCAACTGATCTGGAAACGGCAACCCGCCGCCGATGACTGGCGTCGCGCGCGGCTGCTCGTGATCGACAGTTATTTCGCTGACGGCAGGCCCGCCGATGCCTATCTGCTGATATTGCGTTATCAGCAGGATTATCAGCCGCTCGACCGCGCTGCCGGCGAGCATTTCGCCACGGCGCTGCTCGCAGCGGGGATGGCGAAGGAGGCGGTCAACTGGCTGGCGCAGCTCGATGACAAAGGGCCGACCAAAGCCTGGTTACGCATGCGAACCGGGCTGCTGACGCCGGATGCCGCGGTCGCACTGGCACGTGCGGCGCTCGTGAGGAAGCCCGATGCGGCGTGGTGGAGGGTGATCGAGCAGGCAGGAATCATCAACGCCGACCTCGTGCTGCAAACCGAAGCGCTGGAGAACCTGCTCGATCTCGCCGACGACGGAAACGACATTTCCGCGTTGACGGCAAAGCTGCGGCAGGCCTACGAAGCGGCAGCACAGGACGTCGCCAATCGCGGACAACTGCTGCGCGGCGATGACGACGCGTGGATGAATTACGCGGGCAATACCGCGGCACCGCCGAGCGCCGCGCGCGCGTTGTACGCGTTCATGGTCGATCATGGAGGGACGGCAGCGACGCGCGACAATGCGCGGGCACAGTTGGTGCTATCGCTGGCTGACAGCGGTCTGCCGCTTGCCGCGGCGCGGCTGCTGGACGGCGTGCAACTGTCGAATGAGCAGGTCGACGCCCAGAGCCGTACGCTGCTCGCCGCGCCGGCGGCGCGCCGCAATGCGGTTCTGTACACGCTCGGTTTGTTTGCGGAAAGCTCGCGCGATTTCCGGCGCGCCGCCGATTATTACCTGGAAGCCGCGTTGACGGACGGCGCAAAACCGCCGGACGCGCTGAGGTTGGCTGCGCGGTTGCGCGCGGTGAGCGCGCTCGATCGCGCAGGACTGCGGGACGATGCGCATGCGCAGTTCGAATGGCTGCGCCGGAACGTCAAGGACTCACGGCGCCCCGACGACGCCGAAAGCAAGTTGCGGCAGCCCTGAAAAGGCGAGGGCGCCCGCAGGCGCCCCCGGAAGCACGGCTGTTGCGCCGCCAAGGTTAGGGCAATTCCGGCCGCCTGATCTGATTCAGGCTTTCGTCGGTCAGGCTTTCGAGGAAGGCCGCCAGATCGGCTTGTTCCTGCTTGCTCAAATTGAGCGGGAAGATCAGGCTGTCCTGATTCGGGTTGTTCTTCGGATCGCCTCCCATGTTGTAATGCTCCACGACTTGTTGCAGGGTTGCGAATGCGCCATCGTGCATGGAGAACGCGAAAGAGCCGGAATTGTAGAGTGACGGGGTCTTGAACTTACCCTTGTCCGCGGGATCCTTGGTCACTTCGTAGTGGCCGAGGTCTTCTTTCAGCGGCCCGACCTGCGGTACACCGATGTTGTGGAAAGCGTTGTCGCTCAATAACGGCGGCGCATGGCAGGTGATGCACGCGGCTTTGCCGCGGAAGATTTCAAGGCCGCGCTTGGCTGCGGGCGTCAGCGCCTTCTTGTCGCCGTTCACATAGCGCTGGAACGGCGAATTTTTCGCGACCAGCGTGCGCTCGAAAGCGGCGATCGCCATCGCGACATTTTGTGGGGTGGCGTCGCTGCCGAACACCGCATTGAATTGCTTCTTGTAGGCCGGAATTGCATTCAGTTTTCCGACCACCTCGTTGATGTTGCCGCCCATTTCACCGGGAGCGGTGATCGGCCCCATATGGCCGGGCAGCGCGCCGGTCTGCTCTTCGAGCGAAGCCGCACGGCCATCCCAGAACAGCGAGGTGTAATAGCCGGAATTGACCCATGACGGTGCCCAGCGGCCGAGTTCGCCGCCGTGGCCAAACGCGCGCGGCGTCGGGCCGCCGCCGCCGGCGGCAGGCAGGTGACAGTCGGCGCAGCTCAGCGCATCGTCCTTGGACAGGCGCGTGTCGAACGCCAACTGGCGACCCAGATCGATTTTGGCTTTGGATTGCGGATTGTCTTTCGGAACCGGCACCGGCGGAAGTTTCCATTGGGACAAATCGTCGGCGGCGCGGCTGGCCGAGGAAAGTCCAATCAATGCGGAACAAATGATGGCAATAAATTTCGAACGATGGTTCATACGGCCTCCACGAAAATGAATTTAAATGATTTTTTCAGATGAAAATCAAAACGGGCTTTAATGACGCTATTTTATACTAAGTCTAAATATAGTCCAAATCTGATTATCCCCTGATGACGCTATTTATATAATTATTGGATAATTAAAAAACTTTCTTGACTAAGGTCAAGCAATGTTGCAACCCGATTGCCGAGGAATGACCGCGTTTTCCGGGCCTGTTGCCGCGTCCGGTTTTCAGGCCAAGTTGTTGACACCGTTCGCGATACTCGGCATCCGCGCCACTGCCGATTACCTGACCGGCATCGAATATCTGCCGCGTTCGGCTGCCGCGCTCGCCCCCGGCAACACGCTTGCCGCCGAAGCGTGCCGCCAGATCGAGCGTTATCTGGACGACCCCGATTACCGGTTTGATTTGCCGATCATGATCGAAGGCACGCCATTTCAGCGCCGGGTATGGCAGGCGATCGCGGCGATTCCGTCCGGCGGCACCCGGACCTATCGCGATATCGCGCGGCAGGTCGCCAGCGCACCGCGTGCGGTCGGCGGCGCCTGCGGCGCCAACCGGTTGCCGCTGCTGATTCCATGCCATCGCGTGGTCGCGAGCGGCGGCATTGGCGGTTTCATGCACGCGCGCGGCGGGCGGCCGCTCGAAATCAAGCGCTGGCTGCTGGCCCATGAAGGGAACTGACGATCCTGCCCTCGATGAATTTTGCGATGCGCTGTGGCTGGAAGACGGCCTGTCGCGCAACACGCTCGACAGCTATCGCCGCGACCTTGCGCAATTTTCGGCATGGCTCGTCCGGAATCGGGGCAAGGAATTGATAACCGCGGCACGCGGCGACCTGCTCGAATTCCTCGCGCACCGCGCCGCCGGGCGCGCCAAGGCGAGCACCACCGGCCGCCAGCTGTCGAGCTGCAAGCGGTTTTTTCAGTTCATGCTGAGACAGCGCCGGATCAAGGCCGATCCGACGCTCAACATCGAGGCGCCCAAACTGCCGCGCGGATTGCCGAAGAGCCTGACCGAGGACGACGTCGAAAAACTGCTGGCTGCCCCCGACGTCGAAAATGTGCGTGGTTTGCGTGACCGCGCAATGCTTGAAATGCTGTACGCAAGCGGTCTGCGCGTATCCGAACTGGTGACGCTGAAGGTTGCACAGGTCAGCCAGGACATGGGCGTGGTGCGCGTTGTCGGCAAGGGCTCGAAAGAGCGGCTGGTGCCGCTCGGAGAAGAGGCGCTCGGCTGGACACGCCGTTATCTGGAAAAGGGGCGGAAACGGATTCTCGCCGGCCACGCGTCCGATGCGCTGTTCGTAACCGGCCGCGCTGCCGCCATGACGCGCCAGATGTTCTGGCAGCTGATCAGGCGCTACGCGGCGCGCGCCGGCATCCGCCGGCCGATTTCACCGCATACGCTGCGCCACGCGTTCGCAACGCATCTGCTGAATCATGGCGCGGACCTGCGTGTCGTGCAGATGTTGCTCGGCCATTCCGACATTTCGACGACGCAGATCTACACGCATGTCGCGCGCGAACGTCTGAAGCAATTGCACGCCCGGCATCACCCGCGGGGCTAGCGGCGGCGATCATTCCCGTTCGCCGCGTTCGATGATGACGCCAAGCTTTCTGACATTACGCAGCGGGCCGAGTTTGGCGACGCTGACCCTGACCCACGGCGTCTTGAATTCGCGCATAATCGCGGCGGCGAGGGCTTCCGCGGCGGACTCAAGCAGCGGGAAATGTTGCTCGCGGAACAGGCGCTCGGCGCGCGCAGCGACCCGGCTGTAGTCGATGGTGTCTCCGATGTTGTCGCTGCCGGTTGCGCGGCCGCCGGGCAGCCCGACCTCGAGGTCAAGCTGAATCGTTTGCGGCACTTTTTTCTCCCACGCGTAAACGCCGATCCGCGTTTCGATTTTCAGCTCGTGGATGAAAATGATGTCCATCGGGGCGGAGCGTGGGGGACGTGAACGGACGACGGATTCCGCTAGAATTGCGCGCATTGTAGAGCATTCATGCTGACGACGATAGCAGCGGCGCTGGGCGCCTATCTGATCGGTTCGATTTCCTTTGCGGTGATCGTCAGCCGCGCGATGGGGCTGCCCGACCCCCGTACCTTCGGTTCCGGAAATCCCGGCGCGACCAACGTGCTGCGTTCGGGCCGCAAGACCGCCGCCGTGCTGACGCTGCTCGGCGACGGCGGCAAAGGCTGGCTCGCGGTCTGTCTTGCGCAGCATCTGGTGCCGGTGCCGAACGCCGTGACGCCGATTGGCGCCGCGGCGGTGGCGGCCGTGGTCGGACATATGTATCCGCTGTTCTTCCGTTTCCGCGGCGGCAAGGGAGTGGCGACCGCGCTCGGCGTACTGATCGGGCTTGACCGCTGGCTCGGGCTGGTGGCGCTTGCGGTGTGGCTGGTCACGGCCGGCACATTCCGGATCTCGTCGCTGGCTTCGATCGTGGCAGTGCTCGCGGCGACGGCATGGTGCGCGTACTGGTACCGTCCCGACCATCCGTATTTCTGGAGCGTGCTGACGATCGCGCTGCTGGTGATCTGGCGGCATCGCGGCAACATTCAAAAATTGCTGGCCGGCACCGAAAGCCGCATCGGCGGCAAGCGGACCTGAGCGATGAAGATCGCCGTGTTCGGCGCCGGTGTGATCGGCGTTTGCAGCGCGTGGTATCTGCGTGCGCTGGGGCACGACGTGACGGTGGTCGAGCGCCGCGCCGGCGCGGCGCTCGAAACCAGTTTCGCCAACGGCGGCCAGATTTCGGCGAGCTACGCGATGCCATGGGCGAATCCGCAGGCGCCGCTGCAGATTCTCAAGTGGCTGGGCCGCGAAGACGCGCCGCTGCTGTTCCGCTGGCGCGCCGATCCTGCGCAGTGGCGCTGGGGTCTGCGTTTTCTGACCGAATGCCTGCCCGCGCGCACGCGCCGTAACATAGCTGCGATCCTGCGGCTCGCGCTTTTCAGCCGCGACGCGCTGAAGGCGTTGCGCATCGATACCGCGATCGAGTACGACCAGCGCAGCGGCGGCATCCTGCATATTTACACCGACCGCGCGCAACTGGCGGCGGCGCGCGCCGCAGCGGCATTGCTGGCTGAATTCGGCTGCGATCGGGTGCCGAAGACGCCGCCGGAAATCGTCGCGATCGAACCGGCACTGGCGCCGCTGCAGGCGCGCATCGTCGGCGGCGACTTCACGCCGGCCGACGAATCCGGCGACGCGCTACTGTTCACGCAGCGGCTTGCCACGCTGTGCGCCGCGCGCGGCGTGCGGTTCTTGTACGACACGACGCTCGAGCACTTCGTGTCTGTAACCGATGCGATCGAAGGCGCGTGCGTCCGTCACGCCGGTGGTGCCGGGGACGTCGTGAAGGCTGACGCCTATGTTGTCGCGCTCGGCAGCTACAGTCCGCTGTTGCTGAGGCCACTCGGTTTGCGGCCGCTGATCTATCCGGTCAAAGGTTATTCGGTGACGATTCCGGTTACCGATTCCGCCGCTGCCCCCAGTGTGAGTCTGACCGATGACGCCCGCAAAATCGTATTCTCTCGTCTCGGCGCGCGCCTGCGCGTTGCCGGCACTGCGGAACTTGACGGCTACAATACCGCGATCAATCCTGTTCGCTGCGAGGCGCTGATGCGGCGCGCCGCCGAGTTGTTCCCTGACGCCGGCGATTTCAGCCGGGTTGAGCGCTGGGCCGGCCTGCGGCCGGCGACGCCGTCGAATGTGCCGTACGTGTGCGGCACGCGCTATCGCAATCTGTTTCTCAACACCGGCCACGGCACGCTCGGCTGGACCATGGCGTGTGGTTCGGGGCATTTGCTGGCGGACCTGATGTCGGGAACCGCGCCTGTGCTCGATCCCTCTCCTTACGCGCTCACGCGCTGACCGGCCGCAGCGTCGTCAGCTCCCAGCGCGGCCGCACGCTGAAATCGAGTGCTGCTACCGGCGCCGCCGGTGGCAGATGGTGAAGACGCAGCGCAGCGGCAAACGCAATCATCGCGCCATTGTCGGTGCACAATTCAGGTGCCGGATAGAACACGCGCGCGCCGTTGCGGCGAACAGCGGCGGTCAAGTGCGCGCGCAGCTCGCGGTTGGCGCCGACGCCGCCGGCGACAATCAACTGGTCCAGGCCGGTGCGCTGCAGCGCGGCCAGCGATTTTTCGACCAGCACGTCGACGATCGCCGCCTGCAGTTCGGCCGCGACGTCGGCCTGCAGTTGCGGACTGACGGGGTGTGTTTTGAGCAAGGTCAGCACCGCGGTCTTGAGCCCGCTGAAACTGAAATCGAGATCGCCGCTTTTTTCGAGCTGGGACAGCATCGGCCGCGGCAGATTGACGCGGCCGGCGCGGCTGCGCGCGGCGAGTTGCGCAATCGCCGGTCCGCCCGGATAGCCGAGTCCGAGCAATTGCGCGGTCTTGTCGAACGCCTCGCCGGCGGCATCGTCGAGCGTCTCCCCGAGCAATTGGTAGTCGCCGACGCCGGATACTCGCATCAGCTGGCTGTGGCCGCCGGAGACCAGCAGCGCGACGAATGGAAAGGTCGGCGCGGGTTTGGCCATCAGCGGCGACAGCAGATGACCCTCGAGGTGGTGGATGCCGA
>Ga0335069_10000497_pt1 | contig 66267 bp, 88 predicted proteins | sample Lox_Sample_11_FD_206714 | JGI IMG/M metagenome (GOLD analysis project Ga0335069, IMG submission 206714) | Soil microbial communities from Loxahatchee National Wildlife Refuge, Florida, United States - Lox_Sample_1.1 | ecosystem: Environmental > Terrestrial > Soil > Wetlands | place: USA...
AGGAATCAAGCCGGGGCGACCGATGACCCACGACCTGTTGCGCAATCTGATTTCCGAGTTCGGCGCGACGGTCGAATCGGCGGAGGTCACCGAACTTCGCGATAATACTTACTTCGCACGCATCATAATGCGCACGCGCGAGGGCAAGGCGCTGGCGATGGATTCCCGCCCGTCGGACGCGATTGCGATCGCACTCCGAACGAAATCGCCAATCTATGTCGCCAAGAAAGTTCTGGAGGCCTCAAGCCTAATCCAGGAGGCGCAGGGAGAACCGGAAGGCACCGACCAGAATCTGGCCGGCGTGTCGCGCGACAAGTGGGCCGAAATCCTTGAACGGATGTCGCCCGAGGACTTCAAATACAAGATGTGACCGGGACGGCGTCATGCCGGCCAATCACCTCATCTGCGAATCATTCGATGCCCGCGGCCAGTTATCGCACCAAAATAAGGCGCAAGGACCTGAAGCAGCCAGACGAGTTTCTGACGCTGATCGGGCGCGCCCGTGAATTCATTCTGGCGAATCGAAGGGAAGCCCTCGTCGCGGCGGGCACAATCCTCGTCCTGGGTGTTCTGGCAACCAGTCTCTACTACATGAATCAGAACCGGGACCGTGCGGCCGGCGAGCTGTTCACTTCCGCAATCGGATTGTTAAACAGCAATAATCCGAAGGCCTATCAGATCGCCGAAACGCAATTTAAACAACTGGCCGACACCGAATCGAGCCGGCGGGTGGGGCAGCTCGCACGCTTCTATATGGCCAGCGCATATCTGGCTGTGAGCGACTCTGAAAAGGCGGAAGATCCCAAGCGCGCAAATGACCTCGCTCAGGCGCGCGATGCCCTCACCGCATTCATCGCTGCCGATCACGATCCGATGTTCCTTGGCATGGCGCAGACCAACCTTGGTCTCGTTTACGAGCGGATGGGCGATTGGGCCAAGGCGGCGGATGCCTACACGCAAGCCGCATCGACCGACGGTCCCGAGCAACTGCGCGCGGAATTGAGCGTGGCGCGGATGCTGGAGAAGAAGGGCGACAAGGCCGGCGCAATCTCGGCCTATAAGGCGTTCCTGAAGGCTCATCCGCTGGCCCCGCAGCGTCAAGAAGCGATGGAATCGCTGGCGCTCTTGGGCGTGGCCGTCGAGAAGCCACTCCCGGCGACGATAAATGCCGATCTGCTAAAGCAGCTCAAGCACTAATCCACTCAATCTCCACGCGGGTCCAACTCGACGCGCGCCGCCTCTGGAAGATTGCCGGCGATTACTTTCCTTGCGAGGCCTGCCGCTGCAGCTCCGCATCGATCACGAAGTCGAAGCCGCGGCCTTCCGGCAAGCCGACCACCGGAATACCGTTGACAAAGAAGGTCGGCGTCGAATTTACCTTGAGAAGATTGCCATCTTCCTGATCTTGCTTGACGTGCTCGGCGACCTGCGTACTCGCCATGCATAGTTTAAGCGCATTATTATCAAGTTTCAAGTCTTCTGATAGCTTATCTATCTTATCATGCAGGTTATTGATGTCAATCATGCTCTGATTGGTGTAAAAGTAGCGCGCAAACGCCCAGAACGCATCCGGATTCTGCATCCGCGCGCATTCCGCTGCCTCCGCCGCCTTCAGCGCCCATGGATGCGCACTCAGCGGGTAGCTCTTATAGATGAGCTTGGCCTTGTCCTTGTACGTCGTGTTGATCATCGTATCCACGATACTGAATGCATGCGCACAGTAGGGGCATTCGAAGTCGGCAAACTCGACGATCGTCACCGGCGCGTCGGGATTGCCGAGCACCGGATGGTCAACCAAATGAATCTCGCCCATGTCGACGCGGCCCCACGGGTCGCCCTTTAGGTCGAGCAGCTGACCCAAGATCGCTTCATTTTCATTCTTGTCGATATAGATGGTCGTCGACACGCTTTGGCCCTGATCGTTGGTCACCGTGACCTGGCGGGAGTAGATGCCCTTGATCGGAGTCTCCGTGGCCGGTCCCAGCTTGATCCACTCGACCTTGGGAATCTTAAAGTGCTTCTGGAGGAATGACCGCACCTCGCTGTCGCGGCGAGGATCGGTCTCGACGGTCTTAAGCTTTGCCGGTTTTGCGGATTTGGTTTCCGCGCGGGCAAGGCCGCCGCCGATTAGCAGGCTGATCGAGAATGTCAGCGCGGCAACAACAGCGGTCCGCGCACCCCTGTGAGCATGGTTTTGTGTGAGCATAAGCGCTGACCATGATACGGACCGCGCGGCCGATCTTCCAGTGGTGGCCGCCCTAAAGAGGAGGGGAAATCCACCGCGGCGCGCCGGGAACGCAGGCAGGGTCAGCTCGAACTCTTGGAACCGAGGTCTTTCAGCTTCTTGGTGACGTCATCGATGGCCTGCTGCATATTCTTTGCACTGCCTTGCACAGCATGGCCAGTGAAGCGGCGGACGGCGCCGCAACCCTTGCAGGTAACTTGAAATTGAGGGTTGGCCTTCATCTCGCCCACGCTTACCGTGGCTTTCTCGCCGCATTTTGGACACGGAATATCGAGGGTGCCTTCAACCATTAATCATTCCTTCAATTTTTCATCCAAGGCTTGTGAAGCAGCAGCCTCCCGGCAGGCTAAATCTTCTCGGTAACCGGAACGCCGATCGCATCGGCGAGGAATGCGGCAAATGGGCGAATCTGAGCGGATGAGCCGCCCGCGCCGAAGTATTGCGAGGGCATCCAGACAATCTTTCCTCCGGCGATCTCGAAGCAAACCTCGCAGTCACCGGCCTCGCCCCCGCGCGCCGGTGCGATCCGCACCGATTCGATCGTGCCGGGAGCGCATAGTTCATCCGCGCCGTAGAGCACGCGTCCGCCGCGCTCGATGACCAGCGGGATGCCGCGGCTGCGCCATGCCGATAATCCCAGCCATGCGCTGTACGCCGCCACGCAGAGGAAGAGCCCGGCGATCCAGAAGTCGGCGGCGTTCGTGTTTCGAGTCCGGAGAAATATCGTGGCGAGGTAAATCATGAACGCGGCGCCGGAGCCGAACATCCCGGCCATCCCGCCCGCGAAAACAGGGGAGGGAGTCAGGATCACGCGGTCATCGGAATCCCGCTTGATGCTGTACAGGATCGAGCTTCCCTTGGGCAGCCCCGCAACGCCCGGCTCACGGATATCGACGGCTTCCGCCATAATTTCCCTCTCCGCGGTCGTCCGCATTTTACCCCATCGGGCCACCGGCTGTACAACCAGCGGATCGGAGAGGGGAAATCCCGAAACCCCTCACGGGTTTCACAAGGCTATAATCTCACCGGCCGCCGCGGCCGATCGAGGTCGAATAGTGGAAGCGGCGCGGGGGAGGGAGGCCCTCCCCGTTGCCGTATGCTAACTGGCCGCTATCTTACCAGGCGGTTGTTACTGCTGCGCGCCGGCGCCGAATCCTTCTGGATGGCGGCCGGAATGGTTTTGGTCGTGCAAACCTGGCCGTGGATGCCGCTAGTCGGATCGAACGAAACCACGACATTACTGATGATTAATTGGCCAACGTACTCGCCGCTCGCCGACGGGAGCGACAAGGTAATCTGATCGCTCTCGATAAAAGCGTCTGGCTCATTCGAAGTCGTGATCAGAAGCGATAGGTTGGTCCCGTCCGAGGACGTGCACCCCACGCCCGTGGTCGGTGAGTTGTCGTTATTCGCCGGGTTGAATCCGTTCCACGCCTTGCAGGCGCCCTTGGCGGGGACCTTGAATCCGATTCCCACCAAGTCCCAATCCGCATTGGGAAACCCGGTGATGCAATAGTTCTTGGCCATGGCAGCGCCGGGCGCAAGGAACAGCAGGGCGGCCATGCCGGCGATCGATCTTTTCAGTTTTACCATTGTCGTATATCCATCCTTATGATTCGGGGTCGTTTCGACAGTTCGATTTTCCAATTTATCGAATCCGCTATTTTACGACGCTGTCGTTTCCGTTCCGCACCGGGGCCGTTGAATCGCGCGCAATCGCCGCCGGAATGTTGTTCGTCGTGCAGACTTGCCCGTGGATGCCGCTGACGGGTCCGAAGGAAAGCACCTCAGACCCGCCGATTTCCTGGGCGGCAACCTCGCCGCTCGCCGACGGGAGCGACAAGCTCACCGAATCCATCTCAATAAATGCTCCCGGTCCGTCCGAGGTCGTGATCATGAGCGAAAGATTCGTGCCGTCGGATGACGTGCATCCCACGCCCGTGGTCGGCGCGTTATCGCTATTTGCCGGGTTAAAGCCGTTCCACGCCTTGCAGGTGCCCTTGGCGGGAACCTTGAATCCGATTCCGACCAGATTCCAACTCGGGTTGGGGAAGCCGTTCACGCAGTAATTTTTGGCAAATGCGGCGGCGGGGGTGAGAAACAGGATGGCGGCCAGGGCGGCAATCGGTATTCGTAGCTTGTACATCGTAAAAGCTTTCTTTGCTTATGGGTTGGGCCGTTCGAGCCGGCTGAGCCCCTCGATTCGGATTCCGCAGGATCAAAGTCGCATCAAACGGACGCGTTTGCAAACCCAAGCCGAGCCGTCGCGCTGGACGCCGCAGCGGGACGGTATCCGCTGCGCCGGGAGGGGTGGGCCGTCGCGGCCTGGAAAGCCGCTCGGCAGGCTCTTTTATTGTCGAATGGCCTTTGCACCGGGTTCATTGCAACTTCGCATAAGAAACATTATGTCAACTAGAATGGGGATTAGGTGAATGTTGACACCCACTGGAATTTTGGGAAAATATGAGGGTTATTCGGCGTTTACGCACATGGTCGATGCCCTGTTTCTGCGGGATGAGGCCCTTATGGCGATAATCATACCCGACCCCCTTACGCTCTATTGCGATGCGAGTGGCAAGGAGACCGACAGAGTGTTTGTCGTTGGCGGCGTGCTATCCACGGTAGGAAATTGGCGCGAATTTGACGCTAAGTGGGGAGCGGCTCTAGCCGCAAATGATCTCTCCTACTTTCGCATGAGCGAGTTCGCCCATAGCGTAGGTCAGTTCAAGAAAGGTTGGAAAACGAACGAATTGCGCCGCCAAGCGTTTCTGCATCGCCTAGTCTCGATCTTCGTGGGCCACGTTAAGTTCTGGATGGGAGCCTGTATCTATCGGAGCGATTTCGACAAGGCAAATGAGGTTTATGAACTAGAAGAACGCTTTCAGCCATACACCCTTTGCGCCCATACCTGTGTCTCCTTCGCAAACAAATGGAGAGATTCTAACCATCTGGATTATCTCCCCTTGGAATACGTTTTTGAGGAGAACGACCCACACTTCGGGCAATTATCGGATCGGCTGTTCGAGCATTACAAACAACGGCCCATCCCTCGAAAGAAAATTGAATTAGACCCTACCAAAATGGCACGCCCTCTACAGGCATCGGATTTTGCGGCCTATGAAGTGCGAAAGGCTTTCGTTGGTCTGGACGTAGAATCCGCCAGACTTTTTAATCAATTCAGAAAATCGTTTTTATTGCTGCGGAAAACTCCCCACGTATGGGGATTTCTGAATGAGGAGCACATTCGCACGCTGGCTAATGTGATGGGAGTGCAAAAACGCCTAGTGCCTACGATCCCGCCTCAACCTTTGAAGAACGGAAAAGAGGACTGACCATGCGCTTGAATTTTTCGGGATCGGCCTTTGCCAGTAGCTCTCTTAAGCGATTGTCTTCGGCGCGCGTCTTCGCGCTGACGGACTTTCGCGCGCTGGATTTCTTTCTCGGCACGCTCGAAGCGTAGCGAGTTTATGTCGGAATTTCTACTGAGCGCACGTCGTAATCAAATCCGCGAACATCGCGGGGTTTTTGCGATTGTTAAACCGGAACGAAAATTCGTTCAGGTAGAACGGCAGATATTTCTTGCTTACGTTGTGGTAGCTGCCGACCACGCCGCGCTTAAGCAGGCTCCAGAAACTCTCAATCGAATTGGTGTGAACCTCGCCGCGAACGTACTCGCCAGCCGAATGCTTTACCGATTCGTGGCGGATGTTCCGATCGATATAGCCGTAATCCTGATTGTCATCGGTAGCCACAAGGGAAACTTTGTCGCTGACCACGTTGCGAACGAATCCGGCCAGAGTAGGAGCATCCTGACTGCCGATCACGCGCGCCACGACATTACCCTTACGCTCGATTGCGCCGATGACGCCAACCTTGCCGTAGCCGTAACGCTTGCCGATGGGAAGCTCGCCAATCGCAGCGCGGCGTTGTGCGCTTTTCTTGTTCCAGTGCCGGTTACGATCCTTGCCGCCAACATAAGTTTCATCCGCTTCCACGATTCCCTTGAGCGGCTGGTACATATCGCCAGCCATCGCAGCACGCCAGCGCATACACATGAACCAGCTTGTGTGGTAGTCGTGGCCAGAATCTTCACCGAACATGACGCGATGGATTTGAAGCGCGCTGATTCCTTTCTTCGCGGTCAGCATGAGGTATCCAACCTTGAACCAAAGGTTCAGGGGAATCTTTGTATCTTGGAAAATGGTCCGGGTGATGACGCTGAAACGGTAGCCGTTCCGCTTGTGGCAAACCGCGACTTCGCCAGTCTGCTTGTCAACGGTTTCCTTGCCGCTCTTGCAAACCCAGTGATACGGACGGGCCTTGAGCGCAAAGGGCTTGTCGCTCCCGCAACGCGGGCAGCGCACGCCGTCCCGCCAGCGCATCTTAGCGAGGAAAGCGCGGCACTGATCGTCGGTTCCGAACTGGCTGTCAAATTCGCTCAGTGTTTCCATGCCCTGAAATATAGCGGTTTTAGGGTGTGGTGTCAACACCCACCTAATCCCCACTAGAATGGCACTGGTTCAGTTTGATTCTTGCGATCGCGGGGAAATCACCAGGCTCGCGCCCGGCGTCTTGGGGTCAAGGCTGAAGTGGTTCAGCCTGATGGGCGGCGCCCGGAGCGGTTACAATGATGCCAGCCGCCGCATATCCCAGGTAAAAATCAAGCGGCAATGCCTTCCCCCGGTGAAAAGAATTAAAGAAAAATTACAAAACGAACCCAATTTCACCGCTGATTACGGGCGTTTTTTCCGGCGTGATATCCTCGAAGCGCCAAACTCGATTTGCCCGCCCGCTATGACGCGTCCGCGCCGGTGGCGATTCCTGTCTTTCCCGGGATCGTCCGAAAACGGCGTCACGCCGTTTTCGGCGGACGGGAGCGCGAGACCGCAAGGGTCTCGCAAAAACTAAAATTTAGATTTCGCGTGGTTCAACCCTCCGATTGACAGATGAAATCGTGTGATGGTCTAACTTTGGCCATGGCAGGCAGACAATGACGACTGGAACTCCGATTGCGGATGAGCGCCATCCCAGCGCTGCCGCCCGCGCATTGACGCTGATCTATGGCGTCGGCACCTACCTGTTCTTCTTCGGCACGTTTCTTTATTTGATCGGCTTTGTCGGGAACTGGTTCGTCCCCAAGGGGATCGACGGCGGCACTCCCAGCGCATCCACCGGCGCGGCCATCGTGATGAACATGCTGCTGCTCGGCCTGTTCGCGGTGCAGCATACGATCATGGCGCGCCCCGCTTTCAAGGAATCCTGGACGCGAATCGTGCCGGTGCATCTCGAGCGCACCACCTACGTTCTGCTCTCGACGGCGATCCTCGCGCTGATGGCATGGCAATGGCGGCCGATGCCCGAGCCGGTATGGCACGTCGAGAATCCGGTGGCGGCCGGGATAATTACAATTGTCGCGCTGGCGGGATGGGGAATCGTGCTGGAGTCGACGTTTCTGATCGATCATTTCGATCTGTTCGGCCTCAAGCAGACGGTCTCCTACGCGTTGGGGCGTCCATTCGAGCATCCGCACTTCCGCGAGCGGCTATTTTATCGATGGGTGCGGCATCCGCTGATGCTCGGATTCATGATCGCGTTCTGGGCGACCCCCACGATGAGCGAGGGCCATCTCCTATTCGCGGTGATGACGACCGTGTACGTGCTGATTGCAATCCAAATCGAGGAAGGGACGCTGGTGCATCTTCACGGCGAGCAGTATCGCAGCTACCAGCGGCGCGTGCCGATGCTTATCCCGTTCGGCCGCCGTCCGCAGCCCTGACGGGCATGGCATGCGCAGGAGAATGGCTGGCGGCGGCGCTTGCACAGACGCATCGATGGTCGTCGCGGGTCCACAGGACGATCGATGCGACGGCGATCGCGGCGATCGGAATCGCAACCGACAGGCGGCTCAATCGCCAAACGATCAGGTCCGGGTAGGAGACGTGGGCCGGGCCGGCTGGCATCCTGACGCCTTGCATGGGGGTAGATTGTCACGCCGGCGCCATCGCGGCAATTGCATGGAGCGCGCGCGAAACCGGGTCGCAAGGTAGTGTCTCAGTTTGAAGGTGGGCCATTCTCGGCTGGAGATTCAGGACCAAATGCAAGCTGAACAATTCGCCCCGGTCGTCGCATCAACCACAATCCGAGGAGTAGAAACACCGGGGACCAAATGAACCCAGTTAACGGGGGGACGCCCTCCCTCATTGTGCAACATAGAAGCCCAAGTGTTCCGTAGAGTGCGCAGTATATCCCGTAAGCGAAAAAGAGCAGCCCAACGAATCGAACGGTCACGCCAAACAATTTTCTCTCATTCACGTTGGCTCTCCTTTTCCAGAATTACTTGTCCTGTATTCCGCTTCCCATTCGTCCACAAGTCCGGTCGCAATAGCCGCTTGGATCAAGATTGCAGGTTTGATAAATTTGAACCTGAAGCTGGAACATCCGCAATGGATGATCCTTGCTTCGGGGCCAGCGGGGGCTCCCCCCCACCGCTGGCCCAACTATTTTTGGCCCTACGGTTTGAGTCCGACGAACGGGGATTGCACCTAAGGGGCGCCCTCACCTATCGCCGGCTTTCGTCATCTTGTTAACCATGTCCTGCGCCGGTGCGTTTCCGCCCGCCGCCGACTTGCGAAACCATTTCAGCGCCTCGGTCCGGTTCGGCGCGACGCCCTGGCCGTAGTAATACATCGACCCGAGCATGAACTGTGCGGGAGCATAGCCCTGATTGCCCGCCATCAGGAGCCATTTCTTCGCCTCCGAGCCATCGCGCGGAACGCCCATGCCGTCGCGGAACATGATTCCGGCGCGGGTCTGCGCGACCTCGTTCCCATGCATCCCCGCCTTACGATACCAATAGAGCGCCTTCGCATAATCGCGCGGCACGCCGAAGCGGCCATTGTAGTAGATGTGCCCCAGCGTCAGCTCGGCATCGACGCTGCCGCCCTCGGCCGCCTCCTTGCACGAGCGCGTAGCCTCAACGCACTTATGGACGGTGTAATCGCGGATGCATTGGCGCGTGGCTTCATTGCGGCCGGGCCCAAGCTGCGCGCGGGATGTCCCGGGCAAGGCGCCAGCGATCAGTATCGCGACGGCCGCCGCGGATAATTTGACTTTGGAGATCATGCTCATCACATCACCTGATATTCTTCGGCTACGAAAAATGCCGTCCGTGAATGGTCGATAAAGTTTCGCTCGTCCTCGATTGCAGCGCGCACCTCCGGCGAGGTCATCGCGCGCTCCAGCGCCGCCCAGTCGTCAAACCACAGCTCGGCCGCTCCGTCAAACGACGGATTTCGCCCCCCCACCGCGCGCGGGATCGCGTGGCTTTGGACATATTTCCTGCAGCCGGGAATTTTCGCTGCGATTGGACCGTGCACGTCGCGCCAGTAGCGATGAAACTCCTCATCGCTCATGCCGCCCAGCCTGGTGATGCAATAGACGATTTTGACCATCGATCCGCCCTCCCCTGCTTTCAATGGCCGCGCATGGCCATCATCGAAACATCGCAAGGCTCATGAGCATGATAATGAACCCTCCCGCAACCAGAGTGCCGATCACGACCAGCATTCCAATTGCGCACGCGCCGGCGGCGCGCCAAATCGAAAATCGATGAACCTCGGCGACGCAACTTAAAAACACGTAGAGATTCCATAGGATTAGCGGCATCCCGGCTGCGAACCATAACATCGAATGATGCAAAAACGCTGTCATCTGTTGCGGATCGGATGACATCGCAGGTGGCGTTTGGAAAACCACAAACGGCAAGCCCAGAACCTCCAGCACGATGCCCGGCACTTTTGACCATGCCAGCGCCGCGCGAACTTCGACTGCGGTTGCAGTTCCACCGACCAGCGTACCAAGCCATTTGACGAACGATCCGTTCAGGTACCAGATGGGAATTGCGAGAACGGGGAAACTCACCACCATGATGATGTTCATGGCGTGAATCGCCTCCGGCGATATCAGTTGAAGCGTGTCATCGCCGGCGGGAAGCGAGACAGGCATGGGATTGTAGAAGAGGCTGGGCAGCGCGCCGATGAAGGCGGTCAAGACTACGAGGAAAATCACCCGCTCGCGCGGGTTCCGATCGACGATCGCACGAATCGTGGCGCGGGGCCGGATGCAGATTTGGAGGTACGGGGAATCGATCCAGTTGCCGGATGCCATCTAGCGTCCTGCCCGTCTCCGGTGCGTATCACGCATAAAGATTAATCTGCGGTTTCGGCGGCGGATTGTCGAGGAAATCGCTTGCTGTTGCACACGCCGCTGTCACTTTCGAATATCAATTTAGCGGGCGCTGGAGCTGGCGGCTATGCGGGTCCCTTGGATATCACTTGCCCTTGCAAGTGAATGTGACGTGCTGCGGAGAGCCCGCCCCATTATGAACGACCATCATCAGCGCTTTGGGAACAGTGCCCTTGGCCGGGGGCTCGCAGGCAACCATCACTTCACAAGATCCCTTGTAAGGCAGTTGCGATGGCGGCGATGGGCAATTGGTGGTCGTAATCGGAAAGTTCGTAGCCGGCTCGATTGCTTCGATAGTTACCGGCGCTTGCAGCTTTTTGTTGGTTGCGTTCTGCGCCGTATTCGAAATCGTGATTTTGAACGCTTTGCTCAAAGTCTGCTGTGGGACGGTGCCGAAGTTGTGACTGGCCGGCGAGACCGTCAGATGCTCTTCCACTGACGTAGCCGTTGCAGTTGGAGTGAGAGTTGCGGTCGCAGTCGGGGTGAGTGTTGCAGTGGCCGTGGCAGTCGTCGTGATCGTAAGAGTCAAAGTAGGTGTGCCGGTCTGAGGTAATGCGGAGCCGGTTGGGGTTGACGTCAGGGTCGGCGTCGCGGTGGTCGTTGGAGACAAAGTCGCCGTGATTGTGGGCGTTGCTGCCGTGGGGGTCGCAGTCCGGGTGATCGTCGGAGTGCCGGTTTGCGTTGGCTGCGATCCGGAGGGCGTTGCGGTCTGGGTCAGCGTCGGCGCGGTTGTAGGCGTAATAGTCGCGGTTCGAGTAAGAGTGGGCGTTGCGGTGGGAGTGGAGGTGAGTGTCGGCGTGGCGCCTTGGGTGGTGGCGGGGCCGAAAGCGTAGAAATTGCCAAGGGCCGCGGCGCCTATATAAACCACGCCATTGGCGTCGATTGCGGGCGAGCCGTCGGCGCTAGTGCCAATTGGGACGCTGCTGGATTGAGTGTTGGTGGAATTCACCTCATAGAAATTCCCATCTTCCGAAGCGAAATAGATCCTCCCGTCGGCTCCGATCGCCGCCGAGGATACGATTTGGCCGCCGGTTCCACCGCTCCAATCCAAGTTCGCGTGCGTACCGGCATCGGTTAATGCGTAAAAATTGCCGTCATCCGAGCCGAAATAAATCGTACCGTCGGTGCTTATTGCGGGCGACGACCAGACATGATCTAAAGTGGAAAAGGTCCATTTCAGATTTGCGTGCGTACCCGCGTCTGTAATCGCATAGAGATTGTCATCATCGCAGCCGAAGTAGATGGTGCCGCCATTGCCGATCGACGGCGAGGAAAATACCGCTCCGCCGGTGGAGATAAACCACTTCAGCGTTCCGTTGCTGGAATTTAATGCAATGAAAAATGCCGACCCGGACAAGCCAAAGTAAATTGTGGACCCATCGACGCTGATCGCCGGCGAGTCGCTAATGAACTGTCCCGTGTTGTACACCCACTTCTGGGTGGCATGGCTGCCGCTGTCGGTTATCGCGTACATCCAGCCGTCCTCGGAACCAAAGTAAATCGTGCCGTCGGGGCCGATTGTAGGATCGTGCGCCTGATTGCTGTCGCCGGTGTAGTACACCCACTTCAGCGAACCGGTGCTGGAGTTGACCGCGTACAGGCATTCTCCAAAGCAGTTCGCCGAGTCGGTTTCAGGTCCGGTGAAATAAACCGTGCTTCCGTCCGCGCTGACGGCGGGGGAGCTGATAAACGTGGGAATTCCGGTCGAGTCGTGCCACTTTTCGTGACCGTTATTCGGATCCCAAGCGTAAAGCGTGCCGCCGCTATTACCGGCGTAGACGGTTCCATCGGGCCCGATGGCCGGTGAATTGAATGTGAAGCTGGAACCCGTGGAATTCTTCCAAGCCTGGCTGAGGGTGTTGCTGGCGGTACTGGCTTGGCCAAGGCCGGTATGCAAACTGTCGTGGTGGAACATCGGCCATGGCGCCGGGCTGGTAGCCCGCGATATTGCGGCGGTGCCCATCGCGATAACCGCCGATGCGGTTGCGCATAGCAGCGCGATCACACCGATTCGCGCTCTGCCGTTGGGACGATTGACCAAAATTCGCACCCTAGAGACGACCCGCCTTGATGAAGCATGATGGCAGAAAATCCACGTAGGAGCAAATTTCCACGCCTTGTCTCATCCCCGAGCGGCCAGTGCGCGAAGCGCCCGCCGCGCGGTGAAATTCCGCGGCTCGGCCTTTAGCGCCTGCTCGAAGTAAGAGGTGGCGGCGGCGATGCGGCCCAGCTGCTCGGAGCATCGTCCCAAGGCCAGGATCAGTTCGGTTCCCTTTCCACCGAACTCGCGCGCGAGCTTGAGCGTCGTCAGCGCCTCCTCAAACCTATCCAATTCCGAAAGTGCAAGGCCCATTCCCAGCATCGCTTCGATGTTGGCGGGGTCGATCTCCAGCGCTTCGCGATACATTGATAATGCGTTGCGGCGGGCGCCCTTGCGATGCAGTTCGCGGGCGGCGGCAGCCAGCCGGGCCCCCTCCTGCTGCCAACCGCGCCATTCGATTTCCACAGTCGCCTCTTCGCGCGAAAGCTCGGCTTTCTTGATTTTCACCTTGCGGCCCAAATAGTCGCGCAGCCGTTCGATTGTCGCGTCGGCATTTGTGCCGGCCGGTTCGAGCAGAAAAATCATTCCGATCGGATCTCCGGCATGGTCTTCGCGGCGAATCACAATCGATCGCCTTTGTACGATCGAGGCCCCGGGCGATCGCGGTCCTTCAGACACGCTCATTTGGATCGAATAGTTTTCGGTACTCGTCGAGGGCAAACCGGTCCGTCATCCCCGCGATATAATCCGCCACCACCCGCGACACCGGCTCGCCTGCGCGCTCTGCCCGCGCGAGAACGTGCTCCGGAATCTGGCGCGGCTCGGCCATATAGGTTTCGAACAGCCGAGCGAGCACACGCCCCGCCTTTTCGGTCATCCGGCTCACCCGATAGTGCCGGTAAAGCCGCTCGCGCATGATGAGTTTGATTTCGTCCACTTGCTCCAACATAGGCGGGCTGAACGAAGCGAGCGCCCTGCCCGCCCGGCGCACGTCCTCTATGCTTTTGACACCGGCCCGATCGATCTCCGCCGACATATTCAGCATCAGATCGCTCGACATCGCGTCGATCATCCTGATCACGGTCTGATAACGAATCACGCGCAATTCCGCCTCGGGAAAAGCGTCACGCGCCGCCGCCGATGCGTTGCGGTACAGTGCGGAACCGTTCAATTCATCGACGGTGAGCATCTGCGCCTTAAGGCCGTCGTCAACGTCATGCGCAAGGTAGGCGATTTCATCGGCAAGGTCGACGATTTGCGCCTCAAGGCATGGGTATGTCGACGGATCGAACTCGCGTGCGGCGGGACGATCCTTGAAGTTCGAATGTTTCACGATCCCCTCGCGGACCTCGAAGCTGAGATTCAATCCGCGAAAATTCGGATAGCGGACCTCGATCCAATCCACCGTGCGCAAACTCTGTCCGTTATGATCGAAGCCGCCGTACGGCGTCATCAGCTCGTTCAGCACCTTCTCGCCGGCATGGCCGAAGGGGGTATGGCCCAAATCATGCGCGAGGGCGACGGCCTCCGCCAAATCCTCGTTCAGTCCAAGCGCCCGTGCGATGGTGCGCGCGATCTGCGCCGCTTCAAGCGTATGCGTCAACCGGGTGCGGTAGTAATCGCCCTCATGATTGACGAAAACTTGAGTCTTGTATTCCAGGCGGCGAAACGCGGCGGAATGGATGATTCGATCGCGATCGCGCTGAAATACGGTGCGAATCGGATGTTCCGGCTCGGCAACACGCCGGCCGCGGCTTGCGCGAGAGAACATCGCGTAGGGCGCGAGCGTGTGCGACTCGATTTCCTCTTGTTCCTGCCTGGTCCGCAGCATCGTCGCGCTATCCGTGTCGGTTCAAAGGGGATGCTACCACGACCGGGCTCGATGCGCATATAATCTTCTTTCAGTAAGGGGGGTTGGAGGTGCGGGGTTGAGGAGACGACGAGCCCGGTCGCGTGCTGTCCTTGCGCTCTTGATGAGCATATCGCTCTGGGGATGCTGGCATTTCGGCGGTACTACTTCCCCTGCGCCTGCTCCGATCACATCTCCCGGCGCCGAAGTTGACGGAATTGCCTCATGGTATGGCCCCGGATTTGACGGCCATCGCACGGCCAGCGGCCAAATCTACAATCAGGAAGATCTGACGGCGGCCTCGATGCTGTTTCCGCTGGGGAGCCGTGTGATGGTGACCAATCTGAACAACGGCCGAACGGTGGAGGTCACCATTAATGACCGCGGGCCATTTAAGAAGGGGCGCAAAATCGACCTTTCCCACAAAGCCGCGCAAATCATTGGGATGGTTCCGACCGGCACCGCGCCGGTGCGGATCGTGATGCTTGGCGCTCCCGCCGGATCCCGCCCCGCCGGCGCGCCGATGCAGTATTACGTCCAAGCGGGAGCCTTCACCCAGTCGGCGAATGCGTATCACCTGCGTGCGAAGATGGCGGCGTACTTTTCGGACGTGTTCGTCGATCAAGTCGACGCGGGCGGCCGCGAATTCTATCGCGTAAGGATGGGCGGGTTTTCCACTCGCAGCGGAGCGGAGGCGCGCGCGGCCGAGACCGCGCGTTTCGGTGTTCCAATCGTGATCGTTTCCGAATGAGCGCGGCGCTCTCCCCTAAACCTAGAGCGTTGCCGTGGCCCCGATTGACGCTGATTGGTTGTCTGCTTCTTCTCGGCGGATGCGCTTATGCAATCGTTAGCGGCGGACGCGTCAATGAGGCCAAGGTCGCCAAAATCGAAGGCGGCATCCAGGACCTGCGCGAGTTGAGATTCAAAAGCCCCGTGCCGATCGTGGTCAAATCGCAAGACGATGCCGAAGCGATCATCGAAGCGGAAATGATGCGCGATTACAGCGGCGAGCAGCTGCAGGCTGAGGGCGCGGCCGGCGTAATGATGGGGCTGCTTCCGGCGGGTACCGATTTGAAATCATCGGAACTCAGTCTGCTGAAAAGCCAGGTCGCCGGATTTTACGATCCGCGCGGCAAACAGATGGTGCTGGTTGAAGGAATAACCAATGTCGGCTTCCTCAACAGTACCGCTGAATTTTTCATGCAACGCGATGTCGCCGGTGAAATGCTGCTGGCACATGAGCTAACCCACGCACTGCAGGACCAGAATCTGAACCTTCAATCGAGCCTGGACCGAGTCAAGGACGATGACGATCGATCGATCGCGTTGAAGGCCGTTGCCGAGGGCGATGCGACGCTTGCCGGGTTCGCCTACGCGATGGGTGGGATGAGCAATGCCAATGCCGACCTGCTCGCGGAGCAACTGAAAGATCTCCCCACGGTTCTTGCCGAACAATCGCCCGGCACACCCGATGGCCTAACCGTTCCTCTCGCATTTCAATATTCTGAGGGCGTCAAATTTGTCGGCGAGGCTTATCATCGCGGCGGATGGGCCGCAGTCGATGCCCTTTACCGCAACCCTCCGCAATCAAGCCATCAGATTCTTCATCCATCGCTGTACTTCACCGGCACCCCCGCGGTCCCACCGGAAATACATTTCCCCGATTATGAGAAAATCATGCCCGGCTGGAAGACCGTTGACCAAGACACGATTGGTGAATTGCTGATTCGCGTTATCCTTGAAAACAATTTAGGCAAGCAGTCGAAGGATGCCGCGCTGGCCGCGGTCTGGACCGCGGATCGCGCGGTGATTCTCAAGCGTGATCGAGAGTTCGCCGTGATTTGGATGGTTTCGTTTCGCAATGCCTCGTGGGCAGGTCAGTTTGCGGCCGCTTATGCCAGAGTCCTGGACCGCGTGAACGGCGCCGCAACGCAGCATCGCGTTGGCACGCGCGGCGATACTGTAATGGTGACGATCGGCAAATCCACGGAACATTTCGACTCGCTATGGCCAGCGAATGGAGAATCAAGCGCGCCTGGCCATATGTCCAGCCCAGTTTGCTATAGACCCGTCGGCCCAACAGCAATTCCGGATGAGAAAAAATCAAGGCCCGTAAAGAGGCCGCTGATCACGGCCATCGGCGCAACATCGCTGTTGCTTTGAGGTCGATAGACAAGGATTTCTGGACCGAAATAAGCCTGGGTGTCAGGGTAGAAAGCCCGTTGGAGGAGCGCACTCGGATCATCGTCGCCGATGGCATCAGTTGTGAGGGGCGACCCAATTAACTCTTCTGAAATTCCCGCTACGGCGCCAGTACCAACAAAGATAATAGGAACATCGTTATTCAAAACGTAAATGCTCCCATCTGTGTCTAGCGCTATAGCAGAGGCGATTTTGTTGGTATTGACAGTCAGCGTGATTTCTGTTAATCTCTGAATCATGGAAACATTAGATGGCTTTGAAAGCCAGTTCCCCGATGAAGATTCGTGCAAGCGATATCTGGCCGCGAAGCGTTGGCCGGACGGCGTAAAATGCCCGCGCTGCAAGCGCACGGAGCGAGTCTATAAAACCAAGCGGCCCTTTCACTGGACCTGTTGCAACGCGGATTGCGGTAAGCGCGCAGGCTATCGGTTCAGCGTCACCACTGGCACGATCTTCCAGGACACCAAGATCGATCTTCGCCTGTGGTTTAAGATCGGCTTCTTGATGATCACCGCGAAGAAGGGGCTTAGCTCGCTTCAAGTCCGCCGCGTCATCTTCGGAGAGCGTTCCGGAACCGATTGGCGCACCGCGTGGTATATGTGCCACCGCTGGCGCGCAGCCATGAAGGGCGATGCGTTCCCGCTGGACGGCGAGATTGAGGTTGACGAAACCTTTATCGGCGGCAAGGCGCACAATATGCACGCCAAGGACCGTGCGCGAATCGCCTTGACTGGCACCAAGGGCAAGGTCGCCGTGATCGGCGCGATTGCCCGCAAGGGCAACGTAGTCTGCAAGGTGATCGAGAATACCGATACTGAAACACTGGATAGCTTTGTGCGCCAGACTATCGGCCCGAACATCAGCCTGATTTCGACCGATGAACATTCCGGCTACCGACTGCTTGGCAAGAATCTGCCGCACGGTGTGGTCCGCCATAGCGCGGGCGAGTATGTGGTGGGCGCGGTCCATACCAACACCATCGAAGGCTTTTGGAGCCTATTCAAGCGCGGCGTCATGGGCAGTTTCCATAAGGTCAGCAAGGACTACCTGCCGCTCTATGTGAACGAATTTGCGTGGCGCTACAACAACCGCGACAATCCGAACGCCTTTGCGGACCTGATTACGACGTGCAGCCAGTAGCGGCGCGGACCTGAACGCGCTAAAGTACCGGGGTGGTTTCCACAAAGCGCACAGGCCGCGCGGCCCGCAAAAAATACGTTCCAAGCGAAAAGCAGCGTGCCGAGGACGAAAAGCTGCGCGAGCAATTGCGCCATTTCGACCTGAAGAAATTCGATAAAGCCCTTACGCGAGCTATTGGGACCAAGCCTGCTTGATTCGATCAAGCGCATGACGTTCTTGGCTGGTTCTCAGCCATCCCCGAAGACGTGCGCGATCCCAATACTGCAAATACGGCACATCTTGCGGCCTGATTAGGTCTTTTACTGAGAACCTAATATTATGTTTCTCGCCGCGATCTACAATCTGATTTTCCACTTGCTTAAAAATTTCATAGGCAAGGACATCGGCAGCTTGTAGCGGCACAACGGACTTACACGCAAAACCCCAACTGCCAATTCGGAACTGCTGACTCAATACCGGCTCGCGTTCTAGCTCCGTAAACATTGTGGCGACTTGCCCTTGGCCGTCTGCGCCTTTCTCGAACACCCAATTGATCGGATGCTTATATTGCCGGTTTGGGCGTTCGCACCATTCCCTTGAGCCGACCACACAATTGTGCGCGCACCAACCATAGACGCCACCGAAAAATCTTTTTAGCCAATCGGGCATCACACTTTCCCAATCTTCCTTAATAACCGCTGTACCGATGGCAACCTTTGTTCGGCGTTTTAAGATCGGATGCAGTTCGCTCAGGAACGCATTACGCCGATGGGGATTCCAACCTCGCTCTGCTGTAAATTCTCCATGCCATGTTTCAAGGTCAGCGCGATGCATCAGTTTTACGTGGTAAGGCGATTTCCGTAAAATTGGCGACCATTCTTTTTCAAATTGCCGCCATTCACTTACTTGTCCAACGTACCCAGCCACTACGGCTACGCGATTTCCCTTGTCGGTGCCGCTCTCATCGCAATATACGGTCAATAGCGACATAAGATCAGTTGCCGCTAAAAACAGGCTGGAACAGAGGTGTGCAAAGGCGCGATTCACGGCGCACCCTTGCAACAAAATCGCCTGGTCTGATTACCCTGCCGGCGATCGGGCGTCAGCGGCTTCCGCTCCGGCCACATCTTGAGGCATCGGTAGCACACCCATTCGCCATATTTGCGGCCGATGTCACCGGACGGGAAATAGGCGCCGCAACAGCCGCATCTTCTATAATTCTTCACTTTGACGCCTTGTCCAGGCATTCCTGCGAGCAATACCAGTTGCCATCGTCGTCCACGAAGTCCTCTCCGGGGCCGGTGGCGTAGGAATCGTAGCAGGAGTCCGGGTCGCCAAACATGTGAGCGTAGTGGTACGTGCCACATTGGGAGTCGCAGATGGGGCAGTTGATTGGGGAGGTCATTCAATCCACCCTTCCAATTCGTTGAGTGCGAAAATCACTTCCACCACATCGTTTGACGCATTGGCTTTGGTCGCCATTTCAAGGGCGCGGTCTATTCCCATGAGCGCGAATTTGGCGTTCACGCCCAGTCTGCCATCAAGCCGCCGGTACTCTTCACGCAATTTAGTTACTCGGATTATCTCAGTCGCTAGTTTTTCCATTGCGTTCACTTCTGTAGCTCCTCCCAAAGTTTGGCTGCGGCGTCGATGAGGGTGTCGCCTTCGGCCACGACACCTGCGCCTGTTTGCCATAACAGTACTACTGTGCTTTTGCTTTGGCAGTGGACACCATACCCCTTGTCGCGCAACACTTGCTGTAACTTCCACAAATTCTCCGGTGTCGCGGGTGGGCAAGGAGTGGAGTGGTGGAGCTGTTTATTACGAAATTGCTGGTTACAGACTTCACACACGAAAAAGAAGTAATCACTATAAAAATCAATGGCGTTTTTCCACGGCCCATCGTGCAAATCCGGCGTCCAGCCGCGGAACGTCATTGCTTTTTCAAGGTTGGTCATGCGAGTAAATCTCCACAATCTTTGCATTTATGGTCCGGTTCGGTCCCACCGGGATTGTAATATATTTCGCCATTTGGATGTCCCTTTGCGCGGCACAAAACCTTGTTCCATGTCCAAGGACTTTCAAACAAGTATCGCCACCAACTGAAGCGTACCCAATTCACTCCCCACCTCCACAGAGCGCTCGGTGCGCTGCCAATAGCAAGGCTATGCGGTGGTTGTCGTTTGCTACCCCTAAGTGTGCGTTGATATTAACCCCGTAAGCACTGTCTGATTGATACGCGGCATTTTTGAAAAATTCCAAATGATGCCACTTGTCTAATAGCACCCGCGTGAGCACATCGAAGCCTTCGGGAGTGTCGGCGTCGAACCAACGGGGTTGGCCATCGGGGAATTTGTGCAACCCCAGCTTCTCCGCCACTTCGCGGTTTATGCGTTCTAGGTCAATGGGCATTGGGTAGCCCCTCCTTTATCCAACTGGTAAATGAGATAAATGGAATATCGGGTACAAATAGTGGTTGTAGCTCGATATCTTTTAGCAGTGCTATCATTGGTAGGCCGGTTTCTTCGTGTATCACGTTAGTTGGGAATCCAAGGCCATGAGTCCTTTGCTCTGAAGTGTCTATAGAGCCATCTATTCTTTGTGCATACCTGCACATAAAATAATGCGGATCGTTTCTTACCCACACTTCGCGTTGGAACACTGATAGTTCACGATTGATAAACTTGGCGCGCTGGTAATTCATTTTAGTGCTCATTACTTCCCCTCCTTCCCTAAAAGGTCCAAGATTGCGCGAGCGGGAACTTGTCGGATTCAGTAATCCATCTCGCCGTCGTAGCGAAGAAGTATCTCAACAGCCTTGTCTTGATGCGAACAGCTAACATCGTTAGCAACTTGGCGCAGCACCTCAACCATGTCCGCGACTAGACGGGCGTGGGCTGCGAGACGCGGACGCAATTTGCCGTCCTCGACGCTGAACATGGAGCGTTGCAGGCTTTCGTTAAAATCAACGTGTGTAATCATACTTCTTTATCTCCGAGTGCTAGAGCGGCGCGAAGGCGCTCAATCCGCGTTGCTGAGACAATGCCATCCGGGCCGTTGTGGTCCCAACTATCTATTACGTCCTGCGCTGCCGTTCGCAGTGTCTCGCGTTCGGCGTGGGCTTTGACTTGAATTAGTCGGCTCTCCGCCCTCTGTGCACGGGCGATGAGGGCAACCACAGTATCGCACAGATTATCAACCTTATAGCTCAAAGCGCTTCCTCGTAGCTCTCTCGTTAATTCCAGCAATTCAGCGTCAGTTTTCATGGGTTGGTTCCTTCTCTCGTTTCATCTCTGCGCGAACCGACTGATTGTGTGCGCGGCGTAACATCTTTACGGTTTCGCGAATGCTTTTGTAACAGTCATCGCAGAGTGTATCCTTGACACCAAATCGGTCGCACATGAAGGCTCGGTCATAGCTGAGTTCTTTATCGCAACAAGCACAATGTTCTGGCATCGTCCTACCTCCCCGCGATCCAGCAGATCGTCGCTACCGACTCCGTGCCCGTTTCTGGCGTCGCTTTTCGGCGCGGTTATTGAGAAACGGTGCCGGGTATTTCTTTTCGTGTTTCCGTTCAAGGGTATCAAGAATCTCACGTGTCCGAGTTGGTGAGATATCGTAATGGTGCAAGTCGAGAAGCAACGCATCGGACATTGCCGCTAGGAGGGTTCTTCCGTTCATAATGCCCTCAACAGAATCGCCGCTATCACCATCGCCGCGCCGAGCGCCGTCCACGCTAGCGCCCGCACTACGGACCAGCCGGACTCAGTGGGGGTGTAGTCAAGCCGCTGGATGGGCGGCGAGCAACTAGTATCAATCAGGCATTCACGCAGTATATGCGTCCGCTCGCGTTGCGAACGTAGCTCAGCGTAGTGGGCGATGCGTTGGATTTGGTTCATGGCATGTTTCCTTTGGAGTAGGGCGCTTTCTTATTGATGATTGCGAAACGCAGATAGCGAACCTCCGTTTGTAAGTCCACCATTTCACGTTTTGGTGCATCCCGTACAATGACCACCTTGCGACCGATTACATGCAGCAATCCATGATCGGGTGCGTGCTTTTCCACGAGATTGATGGTCACTATATCCGGTTCGCTCATAAAAAAACGGAAGTTACCCATCCGGGGAAGCGGCACTTCCACGTACCCCAACTGTTGAGCCACGCGGCGTCCAAATCTGCCATGCAACTGGCGGTCGCCATTTGTCGGATGCTCAAACCCGATAGCTTTTTTCTTATCGGCGTAGAAGTCGGATACCGAAGTCTTACATTCAACAACCGTGCTGCCACGCCACCGGAAAGAACTGGCCCAGCCAATCGCATCAGGGATTTCATCGCAAGAAGCGACATTACCAAATACAGGCTGACAGCGGCGCGTACCGTATAGCCAACGTAAGGCCCGCTGGCAGAGTTCGCCATGTGTTAAGCTGCCCATCCGTCATAGCTCCTTGCGTACATGGCGGATTGACGCTGTTGGTTCATGATTGGTTGTTTCTCCGCGTTTCCAGCCGAGCGGCCAGCAAAGCGGATATGCGGTTTCTGCGTTCATTTTATTCCCTCCCCGCCACCACGCGGTCCAAGTCGTAAGCGCGGCGGTAGAGTTTAAACAGTTCCCACGCCGCCGCGAGCTTTGGATGGTCGATGCGGAATGAGTGCTGCGCGAAGTCCATCCCTTCTTTGCCGAAGCGCAGAACATGGAAGAATCCGGTAATAGGTGAATCAGGGTGAGACTCATTCCAGAGATTGATATAGGCCGCGCCCTGAATCAGATTGTCCGGGTAGAAATCCTTAGCTGACTTCCAGTCGATCATCGACAGTTTGTCGTCGTGTTCGCAGCCGTTCGCGTCAGGAGTGCCGCCGTAGCGGTACACTTCGGAAACCAGCGGAACCTCGATAGGGGCAATCTCGATATGCGCGCCGTCGCGCCATCGCAAAAATGCCTCGAAAGCGTTGCCGCGCGCCCGCTTCACGTTCTCTGGCGGAATGTTGGCGGGCGGCTCTGGCTCCGGCTGCCCGCGCAGGTGCGCCTCGATTAGCGCATGGACGTAAGTGCCAACGTCGGCCTCCGGCTTCTCGAAGCGCGGCTTGCCCGCCTTCCCTTGGTTGTACGCCCACCCGATTAGCGCGCCAGCGTCTTTGAAGCGCCCGATGATTGTAGTCGTGCCGGGAACTTCGCGGCCATCGGTGGTACGGTAGCCTGCGCGTGGAGTGGGCATTACGATTTCCTTTTTTCAGGCTTCCCTATTTCAGTGGGGAGCGCAGCATTGAAGGCCAGCAGCGCCGCGCGATTAAGCGGTAGCGCCAATTCAGCCGCGTAATATCGAAGCCGCCTATGGAGCGGCTCCGGTACTCGCAGCACCAACTTATGGGTGTCGAGTTTTTTCTCCATGCTTCGCTTATGGCACAGCGGGGCATCGGTGTCAAGCCGGATGCGGCGAATACCCACAGGTAGAGAGGTACGCGGGGTTGACAGGGGGCGCGGGTAAGGAGTAGATCTTACGCGGAGGTTAAATTTAATGTCAAACGATCTTCAAATAAACGACCTGACGCGCGAGCTTGCGGCGGCGTACAAGGTGTCGCCGGATGAATTGGTAAAAACCACAAAGGCGATCTGCTTTCCCGGCGGCGCGGCCAGCAACGAACAGCTTTTCGTTTTCCTCACGGTCGCGCGCCAGCATGATCTCAATCCGTTCCTGCGCGAGCTATACGCTTTCGTCAGCGGCGGCAAGCTGCAAGTAATCGTCGGCTTCGACGGCTGGGTTAAGCTGGTGAATCGCAATCCGAATTTCGCGGGCTTTCAGTTCGAGGATCGGCTGGACGACAAAGGCAATCTCGTTTCCGTGACGTGCCGCATGTGGCGTAAGGACTGGGGCGCGCACCATGGCGAAACGACGGAATACCTTGCGGAATGCGTCGGCACGACAGAGCCGTGGAAGAAGTGGCCGCACCGGATGCTTCGCACGAAAGCATACATTCAATGCGCGCGACTTACGTTCGGGTTCGCTGGCGTGATAGACCCGGATGAGGGCGAGCGCATAGAACATCCTGAATCGTGGTCGAACCAAAAAACTCCAGCGGCGGCGCGGGTGGTGGAGGCGGAAGTCGTGAAAGAGGAACCCGCGCCGCCCGCTGCCGTCGAAAATGCCGCTGTAGCTCAAGGGACAGAGCAGGCTGCTTCTATCAGCACGGTTGCGGGTTCGATTCCTGCCAGCGGCGCAGCTACCGCCCCGGAGGCCACGCCACCCAAGCGCGGGAGACCGCCGAAAGCGGCAGCGCCGGCCCCCGTCAATCCGCCCACCGCAGGCGGCGACCCCAAAGTGAAACTCAAGGAACTATGGGCGGCACTTCCGAGCGCGCGGCAGACCGTGATGCTCGGTCAGGCGGGCGTCGCCAAGTTCGACGATCTGACGGATGAGCAGGCGTCAAAAATCGTAGAGAAAATCGAAAAGAGAGGACGCTAAAATGATCGTAAACCTTAAGGCAGTTCCCGACAATCAAGGCGGCGGGCCGCTCCCGCTCGGCAAGTACGCTTGTCGGATGCACGTCATCCCGAATCAGGTTGACACGCAGGGGTCGCCCATGCTGGACGGTGACAACAATCCGGCGCCGTGGCGGACGACGGCGGGCGATCCGATGTGGAAGCTCGAAATGCTGATCCTTGACGGGCCATATAAGGGCCGCAAGATTCTCGATCAGATTTCGTTCGGCGCGGCGGCGCTCAAGCGCGTGAAGATTATCTACGTGCGCGCGGGGCTGGCGAAAGGAGACGAAGAGAAAATCGACCTGCAACCGGACGACCTTGAGGGGACCATGTGGTACGTCACGATTGACCGGCTTGAGGAGTCGAAGAAGATCAACCCGAAAACCAACAAGCCTTACATGAACGGCAAGACGGCGTTTGATGGCTATGAGGTCATGGACGCAGAGACGGCGGCGCGCCTGTCGAAAGTTGCGGCTGAGGCCAGCGCGGCAGCCACAGCCGAAACGGCGGACGATCTCCCGTTCTGATGCTCAAGCTGGCCGACATTGCCGACATCGCGGGCTTCGGTCCGGTTCTACGGAAGCGCATCAAAACCACATTCCCTAAAGAGGAATGGCGGGACAATCCATATTGCCTAACGGAAGTTCACGGAATCGGTTTCGTAAAAGCGGATGCCGTGGCGCTGCAACTCGGCATCGCGAAGGACGCGAAAGAGCGAATTAGCGCGGGCGCGGCATGGGTGCTGTCACAAGCGGAAATGGAGGGACATACGGTCCTCCCCCTTCAAATCTTCGGCGAGGGGCTGTCGAGCGCCTTAAATACGTCGCTACCCGACGACCTTGACCTTGACGGCGACTTCGAGGTTGACGCTGGCCTCATCGCGCGCGGTAGGACGGCGAAGGCGGAGCGCACGGTCGCCGCGATCATTCAAAGCATGATGCGCGAGCGCGAGCCGTTGCCTGCGTTCGCGATGGAGGGCTTGAAAAATGACCAGCGCCAAGCGGTCGAGGCTATTCGATATTTCCCGGTCTTTACGCTCCTTGGAGGGCCGGGTGTCGGCAAAACTCACACAATCCGAACGCTTATTGAAGGAAGCAAAGATTCTATTGCGCTCTGTGCGCCGACTGGTAAGGCGGCTAAGAGAATCGAGGAACTGAGCGGCCAGCGGGCGCAGACGATTCACCGGCTGCTTGGCGTGCTGAAATTCGGCGGCACGCCCGCGCACTCTCCGGGCTTTAAGTTTGAATATAACCGCTACAATACGCTGCCCTACGACATGGTGATTGCGGACGAATCGAGCATGATCGACATTCGCCTCATGGCCGACCTCTGCGAAGCCCTTAACCCGGACGCGCGGCTATTGCTGGTTGGCGACCCATTCCAGTTACCAGCGGTCGGCCCCGGCGCGGTATTGCGCGACCTGACGCAAACTCGGCAAGGCCGATGGGCGAACGGACCCGGCGGTGCGCCGTTTTTCGAGCTAACCGAACTCAAGCGCCAAGACCCGGATAAATTGATCGCGCGGAACTGCCAAGCGATCCGCTATGAACATCGCGTGATTGTCGATAACGCCAAGGCATCGGATTTCTTTTTTGCGCCCATTCCCGATGCGCGCCGTGCCGCCGACGAAATTGTCAAGCTGGTCATTGAGCGGCTCCCAAAAAAGTACGGGCTGGACCCGACGCGCGACATTACGGTGCTGGCGGCGCTGCGCGACAAGGGCGAGTTGAGCGTCAAGGCGCTGAATACGCGGTTGCGCGCAGTACTGAATCCTGACGCGGGCGCAGCGCGGTGGGCGGTTGGCGACCGCGTAATCCAGACCTCGAATAATTACAAATTCGATATGATGAATGGCGACCTCGGCACGATTTGCGAGATTACGCTGCTCGGAATGTCGGTCGAATTCGACACGCCGCAACGCATCGTGAAGGCTCCTAACGATGAATTCGACCTATTGCACGCCTACGCACTGACGGTGCATAGGTTCCAAGGTAGCGAGAACCGCGCGGTGGTCGTCGCGATCCATGAGGAGCAGGGGCAAATGGTCGTCCATGCAAATTCGATCTATACTGCAATCTCCCGCGCGCGGGAACTTTGCGTGATGGTCGGCTCGCGGGCGGCGCTGGACGGGGCGGCAGCGCGGCATCGGGAAGTGGCGCGATGGACAAGACTCGCAAGCCTGCTGTCATAATCCTTGTGGATACTCGCGAGCAAGCGCCGCTCTATTTCGGCGGCGCTGAGACCCGCTTGGCAACTCTCGCGACGGGGGACTACAGTATTGCGGTTGGCGACCGCGACCTAAGCGACATAATCGCGATTGAGCGCAAGAGCATGGGTGACCTGTTCGGGACGGTGGGCGCGGGCCGTGAGCGATTTGAGCGCGAATTGGAGCGGAGCCGGACCTTGAGATACTTCGGGATCGTAATAGAGGCGACGATGCCGGAAATTCTGGCGGGCGCGCGATTTAGTCGGATCTCGCCAAAGGCGGTTGTCGGCTCCTTGTTGAGTTGGAGCGTGAAATTCGGCGCGCACGTTTTCTTTACGGGCGACCGGCGCGCGGCGGCGGCGACCACGCGGAAATTATTGACAAAGGCGGCGGAATACTTTGTCGATGGCGAATGAGCGCAGACGGGCGCAATGGCGTAAGAATACGCTGGCCTACGTGGCGCGGCATCCTGAACGCCGCAAGAATTATCGCGCGCGGGTAATCACGGAACGCAGGCGGCGCGCGATCTTACTTTTAGGCGGCGCGTGCGTTGACTGCGGGGAAAGGGACGAGCGGCTACTGCAATTCGACCACATAGACCCGACCACTAAAGTTATCGAAGTTTCCTGCCTCCTCGATTGCCGCCCGGAGCGCATTGTCGAAGAATTGCTGAAATGCGCCCTTCGGTGTGTTGAGTGCCATATGCAGAAATCGAAAGACGATGAAATCAGGCGACGAATCAAACCGGAAGATGTGCCTTTTTAAGGCGAGGGGAATCCATGCGATTAGCGGACGTGGCGGCGCGGGTGACGGGGGTTACGTGGTCTGGCGATTCACAATTTACGGCGCGATGCCCGGCGCACGCCGATGAATCGCCAAGCCTGAGCGTCGGCGTCGGCGAGCGCGGCGCGATTCTCATCAACTGCTTTGCGGGTTGTGATCCGACCGCGATTGCGTCCGCGATGGGTCTGAAGATGGCAGACCTCATGCCGCCCAAGTTATCGCTCGCGTCTGGCGGGTGCGGCGGTGCGCCGTCCTATCTCAAGCTCTGGAAAGAATCCATCCCAGCGATCGGGACGCTGGCGGAATCCTATTTACGGGCGCGCGGCCTGACGTTGCCGATTCCGCCGTCGCTTCATTTCCTGCCCGATGCCCTCTATCATGAAGGCGAACAGCGCGAGCGGTTGCCCATGATGATCGCGCCGATCCAGATCGACCGGACGATTATCGGCGTCCATCGGACCTACTTGGCGGCGGACGGCCTCGGTAAAGCCAGTGTCGCGAAGCCCAAGAAGATGCTGGGCGGCGCAAAGGGTGGCGCCGTGCGTCTTGGCCCGCACGCGGAGCGCATCGGCATCGCGGAAGGCATCGAAACGGCGCTGGCCGCAATGCAAGGCGACTTAATCCCGGTTTGGGCGGCGCTCTCTACTGTCGGCATGAAAGAAGTCATCATCCCCGCCGACACAAAAGAGGTTGTCATCTATGCGGACGCGGATGAACCGGGCCTGTTGGCGGCGCGGGCGCTCGCGCAGCGGCTAATCCTGAGCAATATCCGCGTCGGCATCAAGCGGCCAGCCGCAGGCAAGGATTTCAATGACCTCTTGAGCGAAGGCGGCGATTCTGCGATTCGCGACATCCCTATCGAATGGCAAGACCCGGCGGTGGACAAATCGCTGCCAATTATTGACGCTGAAAACGGCGACCTTTGGTCAACGCTCAATGCGATAGCGGACGCCATCAAGAAGTGGAACGATCCCCCGCGGCTATTTGTGCAAGAAACGACCGGACGGCTGGTCAAGCTGGTCTGGCGGATGCCGAAAAAGGACGAACCGGACACAGGGCAAGCCGCCTATCTCTCATTGGACGAAGTGACGCTGGACGGCTACCGCAACATCATGGCGGCTGCGGCGCGCTGGGTGAAATACCGTAAAAGCGGCGCCGAACCGTGTTACCCGCGATCGGATACGATTCATTCCGCTTACGACCACGCCAAAGAGGGGCGCTTTCTGCCGCCATTGCGCGCCGTCGTTTACGCGCCGGCGTGCGCGCCGAGCGGCCGATTCCTGAAAGCTGGTTACGATGCCGAAACGCGCCTGTGGTACTCCCCAGACGACGGCGACCCATCCGACGACGAGATAGACGACGAGGACCCCGAAGCCCTCCAAGCGGCGATTTCATGGTTTGAAGAGGCCGTTTGTGATTTCCTTTTCGAGTCTCCAGGCGACAAGGCGCACGCGCTTTCGCTCTTCCTACTGCCATTTGTGCGCGAGCTAATCGACGGTCCCATCCCTCTCTACAATATCGAGGCTCCAATCGCGGGGACCGGCAAAGGGTTGCTTTCGCGCGTCCTTTTGCGGCCCTCCAATTCCTACCGGATGATTCCTGAGACGCGGCGCGAGGATGAGCAGGAGAAGCAAATCACGGCGGCTTGCGCGAATGCATGGCCGGCGGCGGTGATCGATAATGTCTCAAACGTGGTCAACTCGCCGCTGCTGGCATCAATCGTGACCTCGAAAAACCCCGAACTCCGTATGATGGGCGGCTACAAGATGATCAAGGTGATGCGCGTCCCGATTTTCATCATTACCGCAAACAATCCGACATTCAGCGAAGAAAACGCGCGCCGGGTCGCGCGCATCCGCATCACGTCACCAATCGAGCAACCCGCCGACCGCGAGGGCTTCAAGCATCAGCATCTCGAATTGTGGACCGAGGAGAATCGCGCCGAACTTTGCCGCGCGGCGGTTACCATCGTCGCCCATTGGCTCAAGAATGGCCGCCCAGGCGTCCCGGCGAAGCCTTGGGGCAGCTTTGAGCGGTGGGCGGACGTGATGGGCAGCCTTGCGGCGTTCGCGGGCTTTACGGGCTTCGGGACGGCCAGGATCGAGAAGGAAGCGGTCGATTCCTCTGAATCGCGATGGCGCGAGCTAATCGAGAAGTGGGCCGAACTCTACGGCACCCAGCCCGTCACGGCGGCATCGATCGTGACTGCGGCGGAAGCAATCGACGGCTTCTTCTCGGAGCGCGAAAAATTATCGAAAGCGCGCGTAATTGGGAATGGACTGCGGGCGCGCCGTGACCGGATTTTCGGGTTATACAAAATCAAACTCGGCGCGACAGTCCAAGGTCAAAGACGATGGGAATTAGCGCAATTTGGGAATTAGTTAATTTAAGAGCCACCCAGAGCCACCTTTTTGGCTGTTTTGGGTGGCTGTGGTGGCTGTGGGTGGCTGTATCTTATACTCCCTTTTATTATTTTTTTTATAGAAGGACAAGTAGGGAGAGCCACCTAGAGGCACCACAGCCACCCAAATCCACTTGGGGTTTAGAGCCACCCAGAGCCACCCTTCATAGCGCTCCTTTGAGCGGGTGGTTCTCGAACGCATCCACGGCCCGGACGTAGGAGTCCAGGCTTTGCGTTGACCGATGCCGGGATAGCTGCCGGAGTTGCCACTGATTGGCTCCAAGGCGGGCGCCGGTCGTCAATGCGCCAGAGCGGAGCGAATGGCCGGCCAGATTGTCCGCATCGATCCCGCACTCTGCGGCGCGGGCCTTCACGATTGCGGCGACGCTGCCAGCCGCCAGCGGCTCCGCCAGCCTGCCACCCTTGCGGATGCGCCGGAAAATCGGTCCTGATGGCCCTGGCAAATGGGAAAGCCATGCTTTGAGGGCTTCCAGCGGGCAAGTTTCCCCTATGCCGGGCCTAACCGCTACGGTCTGCCCCTGACCGCCTTGATCCGTCTTTGAGCGGCGGATCGTGATTGTCAGGCCGTCGGTGCCGAATTCCAGATCATTGACTTTTAAGTCAACCAGTTCCGAGCGGCGTAAAGCGGCCGCAAAGCCCAGCAGAATAAGCGCCTTGTCCCGAATGGCGGTTAATCCCGGCTCTTTGCTCAAATGCCGCGCGATCGTCCTGATTTGCTCGGCGACCAGTGCGTCTTTGGGATGCGCGGCGCTGCCCTTGGCATTGCGAATGCCAGTTAGCTGCCCCCGCACAATTTCAGCCGAAGTAGGGTCATTGAGGTTGTATGCGCGATGAACCGCCCGAATTGCCGCAAGACGCCGCTTGAGAGTAGAGGCGGAAACTCCGCGATCGGCTTGGTCTGCAAGAAACCCCGCCAGAATGCGCGGTTCAGCCGGGAAAGCCCGGATGTTTCGCGTTGAACACCATTCCGCAAAGATGGCAATATCGCTGACATAAGCGCGCAGGGTATTGCGAGCGTGCCGGTTGGTTGCGTATTTGCGCGCGGATTCTTCGACTTGCGTGGGAAGATAATCGGGGGAAATTTCAACCAGTTCATTCATCGGACGCCCTCCAATGCCGCCCTCAGAGTCGCGTAATCATGTACGCGCGTAATCACGGTTGAATGGAGACTTGATCCGCGGTGAAGGACCGGAATTCGGACATCCAGGGCCGTGCCGGATGGCGCGATCTCCGCCGTGGCTCCGTGGTCCGCGCAAATAGCCATCATGGCGCGGAGTTCCTGTTTTGTCTTTGCAGCGTATGGGCTGCCGGCAGTCTCATCGGTTGAGAAAGAGAATTTGCGACTTGTCATTTTGTCACCTCCCCGAAAATACCGCCGAATATCGAGTTAAAATGGTCGCGTTGCCATTTGATTTCCGCAGCAGCCCCCGCAGCAGCCCACGCAGCAGCCCGCGCAGCCCCCGCAGCAGCCCACGCAGCATTCCCCGCAGCCCCCGCAGCATCCCACGCAGCAGCCCGCGCAGCATTCCCCGCAGCATCCCACGCAGCAGCCCGCGCAGCATTCCCCGCAGCAGCCCGCGCAGCAGCCCACGCAGCAGCCCCCGCAGCCCACGCAGCATCTTGCGCAGCATCCCACGCAGCAGCCCCTATTTTCCCATTGGCGAAATCACGGGCAGCTTGGATTGCTTCGCGGGGTCGCTTGTCGTTTGGATAGTCGCGCTCGAATATATACAGCGCGCGCTCCGCGCAATCGGCGGCGAATAGACGTAACTCGCGGTCAATGTTGACTGCTGCGATTAGCTTGCGACTGACTGCAACGCCCTTGCGCTGGTTTTCGTCACCATCTTCCGCCACCACGTCGATCACTTCCACTTTGCAGGCCAGCGGTCCAGGCGCGTAAGGCAGCGCATCCCACAGCGTCGGCGAAAAGTGGTAGCCGTATTTGCAGAGCGCAATCTTTGAGCGATCGGCAATGGTGCGTGTCTCGCCGATCTTCCAAGGTTTCTCATCACCACTGCCCGCGCTAAAATCTTCACGCAGGAAGTGGTAGCCGATTATTGGTTTCTGTTTGCTCATAGCTGACCGCCTCTCAATCGGTCGTGCCGCGCTGCCCGCTGGTAAATCCTGCAAGGGCAATCGTCGCATACGTCGCCATCGTGATAATGCCCGCACCGACAAGCTGGCTTACAAATCGGGCAGACCGCCAGAATGTTGGCCGCGTAATGGTTGCCACAATCGGGGCATCGGCGGTAAACGATTTGCGCGTCGATTTCGTCTTGCTCTGTGAAGTCTGAAATGTGCATAAACTTCGCCCCTCTCAATGGGCGTGCCGGGTATTCCGGCGGGGTTGCGGACGTTAAATATTCGCGTAAGGATCGCACCTGATATCCGACAATCGCTCATACAAGTCATCTGTCATGGCGTCTCGAACCGCATCGCCCGATTGCGTCCAATCGACCATTTCTGCGATGCGAAGCACAGCGACCTTAGCGTCAATCAAGAACTTAAACGCCGCTTCTATGCTCCTGCCGCTCGCGATATGGATGATTCGCCACGAACCGCTGATTCCGCCGTACGGGCGATGGATGGCTAGTCCCTTGAGGCAGTAGGCTTCGATGACGTCCGGGTCGCGGCTATCGTGATCCGCCTTGTGTGCAACTGCCAACTTGATCGGTGCCTTCACGAAAGGCGCTTGCTTGGCCTTTGATTTCCAGCCATCGATCCGCGCGCGTTCCGATTCCCATGCTGTCATTTCCATTTGTCTCATCCCCCTTGGCTATAGCGCCAGCGCTAGGCCATCATCAAGGCTGTTTGGCGTGCGGCCCGTACCACTTCGATATAAGGCGCAGCTGAGGCTTGCAGCGTGCGAGACGCGGCGCGCCAAGTGGGATTGATGCTGTTTGCTGACCGTTGCCGTTTTCTCCTTGTGTCAGTTAGCGGACCAATTCCGGATCGGCCTGTTCGCCCTCGTGACGTGTCCCGAAGCAGGCAAACTCACCCTTGGCTTGGCACTCCGTATGCGCGCAGCGAACATACCGGCCATCCAGTACCCATGCTTGATTCTCGTAGTCGTATCCGTTCAGTTCCATTTCCATCCCTCCTAAGTAGTCTCGATTAGCGTTACCGAACTACGGATACAATGTAGCACAAGCCATGCCAGTTATCGCGACTAATAAATCCCTACGCTTTTCTTCCCCGGTTGCATCCGCAGTGTATCAAAACGGCTACATTGTGTCTTTTTTGCGACACCTGATGACTCCGTAGGCGCCACTCGTGTATGAATGAATCTATGAGATTCACCGCCAACACCGCCACTAAGAAGGGTACCGCCTTCTCCGCCTTCTGCGCGCGCGGCGGCCATGCCAGCGTCAGACTCGATAAACAAAGAGGTTGGCCCAAACTCAAGAAGGCCCGCCTATCCTCAAATATCACCACAATGAGAAGGGGCTTACGCACTACACTGATTCGCCTTAGCACTGTCTGCGCGAAACTCTCTGTCGATCCAGTGCTTACGCTCGCCTATTTCCTTGAGCATGGCGAGCTTCCCCCCGTCGAGAAACCCAAGTAATTACTGCTGATAATGGTGGTTATCGTGACTAGCTGGCACGTCCGGCCGCTCGCGTCGTGAGTTTCTGGAGGCCGGGGTGGGGGTAGCCCCAGGCGCTCGCGTGAAAATATGTATGATGCATTCCCACCAACCTGAAAAAATTTTGGTAGAAAACCCCTTGACACAATGTAGCCGTTTGTAGATAATGGCGATGGCGGAGGGTCGCAGGTTCAAATCCTGCCGGAGAAATCCGTAGCGCAGTCTGGGGGCGCGCCGCATTTTCGTAGCATAATTGCAAAAGGAGGTACGGGGAGATGGAGGGAGCGTTGGGAGAGAAGAGGGCGGAGGCGATGGCGGCGTTTCGGGCGTGGGCGCGGGAGTACGCGCCGGGATGTGAGATGATGCTGGTGGTGAGGAATGGAGAGGACGTGGTGTCAACATTTGCGCGGCTGGAGATTAAGGAGGGGGAGAGCCGCGCGGCATTACGGGGGAGGAAGTTGGAGTTATTGGAGCGCGGGGTGGACACGGTGATGAATCCTTCGCAATCGGAGTTCGAGCCGGAGGAGAGAGGGAATTGAAGATGGAACAGGAGACGAAGCAGTTTTGCCATATTCGGCTGAAGCCGGAGACGATGCGGGCGCTGGTGGCGCGGGCGGAGGCGACGGACCACAAGGTGGGGGCGATGGCGCGGATTCTGATTGAGAAGGGATTGGCCGCCGCGCAATCTATTACGGACGCTCCGCAGAATGGTCACGGGAAGAAGCGGAGCAAGGGGACCGCGATGGTGGAGTACGCGCTGGTGATGGCGGTGGTGGCGGCGCCGCTGATTGCGCTGGTAGGGTGGCTGACGTATATGGCGGCGCAGCCGTGAAGTGCATCTGCGGACACGATTACGCAAGCCACTATTACGACCTGTTACGGTCGCCAAATGCGCGTGGCCTTTTTACACGTTGCCGTGAATGCGATGTGGAGCACTCGAATCCGGGGTTTATCGCATTCCGTCCACCTTGCAACGAATTCGTTCCGGTGAGGAACTACTAGCCGTGATCTACGGCTCCATTTGCTCCGGGATCGAGGCGGCGACCGTCGCATGGCATCCGCTCGGATGGCGGGCGGCATGGTATGCCGAAATCGAGCCGTTTTGCTGCGCGCTCTTGAAGCATCAATATCCGGGGACGGTTAATCATGGCGATTTTACGCAAATCCGGGAATCCGAACCTCTCGATGTTCTCGTCGGCGGGACGCCGTGCCAATCCTTCAGCGTCGCCGGAAAGCGCGCGGGATTGGACGATCCGCGTGGCAACCTCACGCTCGAATTCTTTGCGCTTGCTCGCCGATTACGGCTGCGCTGGATACTTTGGGAGAATGTCCCCGGCGTCATGTCGGATGACGGCGGACGGACGTTTGGAACCGTGCTCGGACTCCTGGCGCAATGCGGGTATGGGTTCGCCTATCGAATTCTTGACGCTCAATATTTCGGAGTGCCACAGCGGCGCCGCCGCGTGTTCATTGTCGGATATCTTGGAGACTGGAGATATCCCGCGGCGGTACTTTTTGAGCGCGAAAGCCTGCGCGGGGATATTACGCCGGGCCGAGCGGCGCGGGAAGGAATTACCCATGCAGTTGCGGAGAGCCTTGGCGCAAGCGGCCGGGGCACCGAAAGAACCGGCAGTTCCCGCGGACAAGACCCAGTAGTGGCAATGCCGCTGGCTAATCATCATGGAAGGAATGACCTCGATAGCACTAGGTTCGTTCCGGAGATTGCGACCAGCCTGAACGCGCGCGAAAACAAGGGGCCATTGCCGGAAGCGGGACTATCGACGGTGACCGCGCATTCGCTGCGCGCCGAGGGCTTCGACGCCTCGGAGGATGGAACCGGACGCGGGTGTCCGATTGTGCCGATTCTGGAAGCGGGCAAGCGATGCGGTAACCGGGATAGCGCGCGAGATGGACTTGGAATCGGGGAGCCGGGCGATCCGATGTTCACGCTGCAATCCGGCGCGCAACATGCGGTCATGTTCGATTACAAGCAATCGGGCGAAATCGATCCGGTGATGCGCAGCCTTTCGCACGACAAGAGCCATGCGAACAGCGGCAGCCATTTGGCGGTCGCATCGCGGACATTTGTCGGCGTGCGCCGGTTGACGCCGCGCGAATGCGAGCGCTTGCAGGGCTTTCCCGACGACTACACGGCGATTCCCTATCGCGGCAAGCCGTGCGCCGACGGGCCGCGTTATCGAGCGCTCGGAAATTCGATGGCGGTTCCGGTGATGCGCTGGCTCGGCGAACGAATCGCAATGGTGGATGCGATATGAAAGACGAAGGCCGCGAGACACCATCCTGGCGGCAGGTCCAATCCTTCCAGAAAATGCTCGCCAAGGCCGGAGAGAAGCCACCGGCCGACCGCGACGAATTCAAGGCGTGGCTGAAGGAGCACGCGGAGCGGGAGTTGTGGTTTTTCAGCCGGTGGATTCTGGGGAACGAATATCTCTCGCTCGGCACGTTTCATCGGCAAATCGTCTGTCCGTACCTTACGGACTACTCGAATTCGCGGTTTAAGCTGCTGATGCTGCCGATGGGCTGCCTCAAGACGACGATCGCGAGCCGCAGCATTCCGCCTCACGCGCTGATTCAGCCGGCGGCGAAGAACATCTATTTCCCCGGCGTGAAGGGTTGCAACATCCGCACGCTGCTGGTGAACGAGAACACCGACAAGAGCAAAGAGAACTTGGCGTACATTTCCGAGCATTTGATGGAGAACAAGTGGATTTACTGGCTGTGGCCGGAAATCTGCTGGCAGCGGAAGAAGGACGCGAAGCGATGGACTGATACCGAAATCGAAGTGCCGCGCACGCGGGTCATTGCGGAGCCGAGCATCACGGCGGCGGGAATCAAGACCGGATGGGTCGGCCGGTATTACGACCTGATCGTCGCGGACGATATTTCGGCGTTGCAGGCCAGCCAAGACCCGCCGCTCATGGAGCGCGCCAAAAAGGTGCGGCGCACGCTCAAGACCCGCTTTTCGCATAAAGAGACCGGCATCTATTTGGGCGCGATGACGCACTGGGGCGCGAATGATACCTGCGTGGAATGGCGCAAAGACCTTGACTTCGAGGTCATGGTCAAGGGGATAGAGGAGCCGACTCCGGCGCCGGACGGTCCGATGATGCCGCTGTGGCCGGAGAAATACCCGGCTGAATGGATTGAAAAGACCCGCAAGGGCATGGACCCGATTGAATTCTCTCTGTGGCTGATGAACAAACCGGTGCCGTCCGGGTACACGGCGCTGAATTGGGAGGAATTGCGGGAGTACACGCTGGAGGTTCGCGGCGACCTGAATCACCCTTACGAGGTACTGGTCTTTTCGGATGCGCCGATCGATGAGCAGATTCTCATGCGGCACGAGCGCAAGATGAACCCGGCTGGGTTCCGGTTGGGCAAGCCTCTCTCGGAGGTCTATCCCGGCAAGCCGCGGAAGCCGGGCAAAGGGCCGGAGATTGGATGGGAAGGCCAAGGCGGCTATTTGCTGAATAAATATCCGAGCTTGGAACACCCGCCGCCGAATTACCCCAATCCGGTGCGGAGGGATGCCCAATGATTCAGATCTGCGAAGCTATCTTTTGCGAGGCGATGTACTGCTACTACCGAAACAATGAATTGGCGCATCGGCGTCGCCCGCTCCCCCGCGGTGCGGAGTTCATCGTGAAGATGAAGCATTACCTTGACTTTATGAATGAGGCAGCGGAGCGTCCGCAGATCAAAATTGTGACGGACTATCGGAGCCGCAATGCTGAATGGATCGAAAAGACGCGCATTTGAAGCCTTTCCCGCCACCGGAATGTATCCGAGCATGTTCGATTTCCTATGGAATGACCCGTTATCCGATGCGGATAGACAGTTAGCGCAAGACATTGTGAGATCGGGGATTCTTGTGTTTCCGCGAGTTTACGACCGACTGCGCGAATTAGGATTTCTTAATGGCGATAGTTGAAGTCCGCAAGCTCTACCGGGTTGGCTTTTGCGACCCCGCCGGACGCAAAACAGACGCCAAGGGTCCGCGCGCCCGCGCCGCCATCGCGGTAATCGGGCAAGACGAATTCGAGCGGATATTCCTTTTGTCGATCTGGGCGGATCGCCTTCCAGCCGACAAGCTGATGGAGAAAATCTTCTGGACGCACGAACATTTTCAGGTGGCGATATTCGGGGTCGATGCGACCGCCACGCAGGTCATCTTTTTCGACATGCTGCAAAAGCAGGCCAGCGATTTAGGCATCCGCATTCCATTGCGCCCGGTCGATCAGAAGATGGAAAAAACATTTTCCATTGAGACGACCTTGCAGCCGATTGCGGCAGGCGGGAGATTATTCCGACCGCCAGAGCGTGAATGCTCCGGCCTGAAATCCGAATGGACGACTTTCCCCAACGGCTTCTATCGCGACCAGATGGACGCGGTTACGAATGCGATCAAGCTGCTGCCGCGCGTGCTGCCCGAACATCTCCGCGCGCTTTCGCGCGATCGGTTGCGCCGATATTTGCAATCGACGGGGATGTCGCGGGACCAGGTGGAGTTGCAGTTGCTTCAAAAACAAGATTAACTTTCGGCAGGATGAAGAAAGTCGCTGCGCTGCTGACTGTGATCGTCGCGGGATGCCACCCTCTCCCTGCTTTCGCGCAAAATTGGCCGGGCGTCCCGACGACCACCACCACGGTAACGCCGACAACTACGGTGACCGCCACTGCGACCTTTACCGCGACGGCGACCACGACGGCGACCTCCACCGCCACTAGGACCGCGACGGCAACAGCTACTCATACCGGCACGACTCCGACGGTTACCGTATCGCCCACGGCTACAATCTCGCCGACCAGTACAACGACCCTATCCCCAACGGCGACGATTTCACCGACCGCGACAATAACGACAACTGCGACCTCCACCACCACCGCAACCGCAAGCGCGACGCCCACGCCGCAACCCCAGCAATGGAGTTTCTGGGCAAGCGGGATCAACGTCGGCGGCGCCAAGACTTGCCTTGCGGCACAGACCTGCCCGATCCCGCCGCAGAATCAAATAGGCGGGACCGCTTCGACCGCCCAAATAAATGCAGCGGGTGCCGCGTTGCTGGGTTGCTTAGATGCGCTGAATTCGCCGACCCCGAACGCAACCGTGAGCGTGTTGGTCAAGAACTGTAACCAGCAGAGCGGATGGTCTGGCCAGACGTGCGACCAGATTTATCCGTACTGCTGGGGAACATGGTGATATTGCCAAGCTGTCCATTGCGGTGCTAAGTTCGCGTCATCCGGGCGTGCCGCGTGTCGTCCCCGATAAGAGGCACGCATGGCGCAAGTTGCCGGAACCTTAGCGGGACAAGTTGGCGGACGGGTCAGAGACCCTGACGCCCAAGCGACTCCAACCTCAAGCCGTCTTTCGCTTCTCTCCTACGCGCAAATAGCGATCAACGCCATTTTGGGCGACGTGGTGCAGAGCGCGAGTTTAGCCATCACGGCGGGCCAGCAGGTCTATCAACTCTCCAGCGTTCTCCCCAACGCGATCAAGGTGCTGCGCGTCACCGACAGCAGTGGCGTCGATTTTGAGCCAACACCATTTGAACCGGGTCTGCGATGGATCGACATGAACTGGTTGGGTGGAACCAGCGGCAAGCCGCGCGTGTACGCACAGTGCGGCCGCGACGTGCTGGTGATTTATCCGAACCCGACCGTCAACGACACGCTCACCGTGTACTACTCGAAGCTAACAGCCACGATCACTACCGGCAGCCAAGTTACCGAAGTTCCCAATGAGGACGATGACGCGGTGATGGACCTGACCGAAATCTTGCTGCTGCTGCACGACCGCGACCTGAATGGAGTAGCCGCCGCGATCAAACGATGGCAGGACCGTTTGGCGCGGCTTAAAGGCGAAGTCCGGGGTACACCGTAATGGCACAAGCCGACGTACAAACTCTGGTCGATCTGCTGTCGAGCGGCCAATTCGACGTGACACTGTTTCCGCAGTTCTACGCCGATGTGATGAACGATCTCGGCGCGCAGAATTGGCATACCAGCGAGCAGACGCTTGCGGTATCAGCCGGAAACAACCCGCTTAACCTCAGCCCGAACCTTCTCAATCTCTTGGGCGTGATATTCGGCACAACCGCGATGTGGCAGCTTACCCTGCGCGAACTCGAATCCTTGAACATCAACTGGCGCAACACGACGGGCACGCCGAACACCTTCACGATGGAAGCCCTTGGCGCCAAGTCCATTGAATTGGCGCCGCCGCCGGCCAGCCCCGGCACGCTCTATTATTTCCAGTCCGAAACCAGAACTGCGGAGCTTCCTTACCTCACGCTCCCGATGGCGTTGAAAGTTCTGTGGCGGGAATACAAGCGCGAAAGCGATCATCAGGATTTGGCGTATGCCGCGTGGTGCAACTATCTGGCCGATTTGATTCTGAATGAAATGCTGGCGGGCGGAGGGACGCCGTGAATGAACTCCCGCGCTTCAGCCCGATGGAGACGCCCGACCTTACCGCGGATCGGCTCAACCGCTTTCGCGATCGGCTGAATACCAGCCTCATCAACTTCGATAAGCGAATCGCCACGCTGGAGAAAGCGGGCATCGTAGTGACCAATGGAGCTTCAGCCGCTACGCCCTCTTCGGCTGCATCGAACGCGGCATCGGCGCCCGGCACACTGATAAATCCGTCGCAATTTGCTCCCTCGGTCGGCGGATCGATGACACTGATCACGCTGGCGTCAACGGACTCCCCATATTCGGCAGCCCTCAATCCTGCCAAATGGACGCTGTTCTTGGTGGCGACGGGCGCGGGAGGAGATTTCACCCTCAATCTGCCGGTAGTGACCGGAAGCGGGAATGTGGCCGTGGTCGTCAAGACGGACCTTCCCGCGCACGATGTGGTAATTACACCATCCGGTTCCGATAGGATCGCAGGTGCCGCGACGTACCCGCTGACCACTCAATTTCAATCCGTCATTCTGATCGACGGTGGAACGGGGGAATGGGTGGTGGCATAAATGCCGATCCGGCGCATTCGCTTCAATAATTTCAACCGTCGCTTGGTGCTGGCTGGCGGACAGGAACAGACCGGCCCCGGCGGCGTCCGGCAGGCGGTCAACGTCGCGCCGGAAAGCACGACCTCTATTCTCTCGCGATGGGGATCGCAATCGCTGCGCAACGGCATCGCCGCGATTCAGGCGTACTACTGGAACGGCGTCGATTACCTCTACGACGGCACGACTCTTTACGCGAGCGGCAGTTCCCTCAACGCGACGATCCATGCGAACGGAAACATTCCATCCGGCGGCTTCAATGGAAACCGGATAACTTTCGTCTCAATGCCGCCTTCACCGGGCCTGCCAGACTATCTATTTGTGCTGGGTGGCGGCTGTATTCCGTTCAAGATCGACCCGTCCGGCAACGTCACGAACTGGGGAATTCAGCCGCCCGACACGCTGACCGGGACGACTGGGATGCAGGCGGCAAATGTCGCAGCGGAGTCCACGGCGATAGAGCCGGACAACTGGGACTCCGGCACGGGATGGAAAGCCACCAATGCGGTTCTCAGCGACAATTCCGATTCCCCGACTGGCGCGGCGTACTCACTGGAAATCAATCCGGGAGCTACCGCTGAAGCGGGTCAAATCGTCAATCCCAAGACCGTGCCGTATAGCCCCGCGCTGAATCTTTCAACCTACGCTGACGGCACTCTGTCTCTTCCGACGGACGTATTCCAGTTCTGGCTCCTGATTCACCTGCCCGCGACTCAGGCCACGACATGGGCAGAGGTGGACTTCGACGTTAACGATGGGAGTTTCAAAAAAGACTGGTACAGCTTTCAAATCGGCTTTGTATCGCCTACCGGCCAGAATCAAACCAAGACGCCATCGCACACCTACAACACGCTGTTAAATTTTCAAAGTGATCAATGGCAGTTGATTACGATTCCCAAGAGCGCCTTCCTCCGCAATGGTGCTTCGTTGCAATACGATTGGAGCAATGTGCAGGCGATCCGGTTTCGATTTGGCAATCCGGTGCCGCCTTCCGGCTACTATCTCCTCGATAACAGCTTCACGATGTCGGGTGGTTGCGCGATGGGGGCTGGGCCGGCGGTCGGCAACGGCGGCTCTGAATACGATTACTTTGCCGTATTCCGCAACCAGACGACGGGAGCGCAATCAAATCCGCAACCCGTAGCGGCCAAAGTGTTCGGCGTGCAGGACAACACGGTCAAGGTAATAGGCATCCCCGTGTCATCCGATGCTCAAGTGACGGCCCGCGATCTCTATCGGACGCAAGCCCTCACTGGACAGCCGGGCGGCGGCGTTGCGTTCTATCTCGACACAATCCCCGACAACACAACCACGACGTACACGGACTCAGTGGCCGACCAGAGTATTCCGCTGACCCAAACGCCGTGGCAGAAGAATGTCAGTGTGCCGCCGAATAGCTCAGCGCCGTACTACGTCGATGGCGGCAACGGCTACTACTTCAGGCTGATCACTGGCGGCACGACTGGCGCAGCGGAGCCGTCGTGGGTCGTGCCAAGCACGGTATGGAGCCCGCAGACCTCGTTCGCGGTTAACGACACAACCTCGCAGCCCAAGGCGAACGGCCATTTCTGGAAATGCACCACGGCTGGCATATCCGGCAGTTCGGAGCCCGACTGGACAAAGGCCGGACCTCTCACCGATGGGACCGCCGTATGGACGGACCAAGGGGTGCAGCAGACGAACGATAACGGAGTGGTCTGGCGGTTCATGGGGATCAATTCAACCGCCGTGCTGGGGCAACCGATTGCAGCGGGCGTATCGCCCCAGTTGCTTTACGACAACACGCCACCGGCCAGCACCTACGACGACGCGATCGGGAATTTCCAAGGCTCCATGTTCTGGACGCGGGATAGCGCCAGCGGCAAGGGCGGGTATCTTTACGTCTCACCTCCGGGTCGGCCAGAAGCCGCGGCGACCGCAATTCTGGCGTGCGATCAGAACGACCCGGCTCAGAAATTGGTCGGATGGGATAGCGCGCTCTGGCTTCTATCTCAGGGACGCGGATTTCAAGTCACCGGTACCTACCCGAACTTCATCGCTCAAGAAGTCAATTTTAACTGCGGCACCTTGGCACCGTGGGCAGTCGTCGCACTTCAGAAATTAGGAATTCTCTACTGGGCGCCGGATGGCGTCCGGGTGATGAATTGGAGCGGTTCAACGCTACTCGGCTTCGAGCAACTGGCAACCATCTTCCGAGGACAGCCGGAAGAAAACATCGCCAATGCGTGGAACGGGCAAAAGGGGTCATCGCCGATCTGGGCCGCGCTGCTACGCGATGAAGTAGTCTTTTCCGATGGCGCAAACCTGACGCTCGCGCTCGCTTACGAAGGGACGCGGCAAGGCCCGGCGTGGCGGCAAATCTCGCCTGTGCTGACCGCGCTCTATTACGCGCCGCAAGTCGGGAAGGCGATTGGCGCATTTGGCGGCAACAGTTATTGGTATGAGACTTCGGGGCAAGGTGAAGATGGAAGCACGCCCATTACGTTCACCTTGCAAACAGCGGGAGACTTCCCCGCACCTGGCGAACAGTTCACTTTCCAGCGGCTCTATATCAGTGCGAACCTCAACCAGAATCAGACCCTATCGCCGTCGCTCATCATTGACGGGGAAGCGACTGCCTTGCCGAGCATTACCGGCGCGCTCGGCATTACGCGCACCATTTACGAATTGTCGCCCAAACTGACCGGGCGGATGCTCTCCGGCGTGATCGTGACCGGGAACCTTACGGGGCGCGTGGAAATATTCGACATCAGTGCGGATGTCTGGTTCGGGGAAGTCGCCGCGGCGATGCCGCCGGAATCCGCGTTGCAGGCGATGCCGAAACTGCAAGCTCCGGCATCTCGCGGGGATGCACCGATGCCGCCCGATATGGTAGCCAGACAGGATTTACCGCCTCCATTCCCGAAGGTTGCGAATGCGCCAGCGCCTCCCGATATGGGATCGAAGCCATCCCTGCCGCCACCTTTCCCCGGCTCTACTGCTGCGCCCGCGCCATCCGATACCGGCCCGAATGCGGCCAAGCCGCCGCCGTACCCCTCTTCCAATAGCGCGCCGATGCCGCCAGAATCGAATCAACTGCTACCATCCCGATGATTCGCTACGACCCAAACAAGCTCTCGCATGAAACCTTGGCGGTGAATTGGTTCTTCGCGCTTGAGGCCAAGCCCGACGAAATGGAGAAGCTGTTTCACGAATCGCTCCGGCACCACCTGACGGACTTCTTGAATTGGTTGAAGTATCAGGGGCAGGCCGTCATCGCGATAGACGAACAAGGCATCTGGGCGGCAGCATGGACGATCCCGGATTTGAGCGGTGCCTTTTTCGGCGCATGGTTCCGGGAGGAAAAGCGCGGCACGATCGCGGCAGTCAAGTTCATCCGCGACGCCTACCGGCTGGCCTTCGAGAAATACTCGGTGCTGATTGGCCTCACCAAGCAGCCTGCGCTCCATGATCTGCACCTTGCATTGGGCTACGACTATCTGGGCGAGATTCCGCACTACTTTGACGGACAGCCCGGAAGAATGTATGTTTTGACCAAGGAGAATTTCTATGGGCGGTCCCGGCGGCGGCAAAGGCACGTCAACCACGACGACAAGCCAGTTCTCGCCCCAGTTGATGGGGCTTTACAAAATGGCAAAGCCGACGATCGCGGCGATGTCCAGCCAGACGGCGGAAGCTCTCCGAACGGGGGGAGTGAACGCGAATATTCCGTCCATCAACGCAAGCCTCGACGCATCGCGGGAAGCGTACAGCAAGAGTTACGCGGCGTTGAAAAATCAACTGGCGGAGAGCGGAATGGCGGATAGCTCGTTCGCCAAGGAAATGCTCAGCCAGTACGAATCGGAGAGCGGGCAGCAAATCGCGAATACTCCAGCGAATTTGACTCAGGACTTCTTGGGTCGCGCGGCTCCCGAAGTAATGCGCGGCGGTGAAGCGGCGCTTGGCGAAGCGGCCGGGTTGAATACTACGACTACCACGACGCCAGGATTCTGGCAGACGTTCATGCAGGGGCTTCAAGCCACTTCACAGGGCGCTGGTGAAGCGATCGGGGCAGCTGCGGCGTAATCATGGGCGGCGCACTCGGAATGGCATTGGGGCTTGGCTTAAACGCCCTTGGCGGTTACGCCGGGGAGAAGCTGCAACAGAAACACGCCAATGAACAGATGCAGCATGACTTCCTGATGACCTCCATGCAGCAAAACCCCGAAGGGACGCTGAAGTACCTCCAGACTCCCGAAGGGAAGAAGCTGACCTCGCACATGGACAAGGACACGCTGAACTCGTTTATGATGCTGGGGCAGGCGGCGACGGCGCAGTCGGCGCAATTCTCGAAGGAGATTGGCGGCGAATCCGGCGGACCAGCTACGGCCCCGCAGGGCGGCGATCCGATGGCTGCGCACACCGCGCAGCTTGACGCGGACATTCAACGCTTCACGGCATTGCAAGCGAAGTACGCGAACAATCCGACCTACAGCAAACTGATCGACAGTCATCTCAAGGAGTTGCAGGAGCAGCGTCGGCAGTTGTCAGGCCAGCAGTTCACCGCCGGACAGGAAGCGAAGAAGGAGCAGGCAACGCAGGGCCGTTTCGAGCAGGAACAAAAGACAAAACAAACCGAATTTGCGCAACACCGGGAAGATATTGCTGCGACCCGCGAAGCGACCGCTTCATATCGAGACGCGGAACTGCAAATCAAGAAGGCCAATGAGGATGCGGCCAAAGCGACCCGCGAAGCGACCGCGCAGGCCAAGCAGGCCAAGACCGAGGAGGATCGCAAGGCCGCGATCGATAAAGGAGTCGCCGCGCTGACCAAGGGCGGTACGGATTTTATTGAAAAGTTCGGGAAGTTGACCGACGACCAGAAGAACACGCAAGGTCCGGTAGTCACGGATTTGAATAAGCAGCGGATCACGTTCCATCAAACCCATCCGGGGAGCGGAGCGCCGACACTTCTGCAATTTACGCCGGGTAAGAAATCGACCGGACTCATTAAGGGCGCACTTGGCGATTACGATCAGTCTCCCCAAGTGGAAGCGGTCGAACCGAAGTATGGCACCTTGAAGGGCGCGTCCGGCTGGTTCGATGCGCTAGGGAATTTCTATGCCGACCCCGACGCCAGCCCCAGCAAGTAGTTTCGTTCCCGCCGAGAAGATCGATCCCAAAGATGTCAAGATTGGGGATGGTGGAAGCCATTTCACGCCAGCCTCCGCAATCGATCCAAAGGACGTAAAGATACCGGAAGCGCCAGCCGAATCGCCCGGCCAGAAGGTCCGGCGCATCGGTGGCATGGTGGCTCGCGGTACGGTCAAGACTGCCGCTGCGACAGCGCCTATCGTGGCTGGCGCCGAGATGGGAGCCTCATTAGGCACAGCGGTCGCTCCCGGTCCCGGTACGTTGGTTGGCGGCGTCATCGGCGCGGGGATAGGCGGTCTGGCCGCTCCCGCATCGGAATACATGGCGCAACGCGCGATAGGCGAGAAGGCCGAACCGCCTACCTTCGGAGAAGCCAAGACTTCTGCTGGCGTTGCGGCCATGACGCAGGGCGTCGCTCCCATCATGGAGAAGATGGCGGAGCCGTTTGTTGAGGGTGTACTTGGCATCAGCGGCGCGGGCAAATTACTCCGAGAGGGGGAAGCCAAAACCGGGACGGAAGCCACTGAATTAGCCGAAAAGCAGACGGCCTTACAAGCGGAGCGGACCGCGATCAAAACTGAGGCCGCAAGGAAGGCTCTCCAAGAGCACGCCGACACGATTAAGAAGGCGGACGACGCGGCGGATGCTGCGCGTCAAAAACTCAGGCAGTCAATATCCACGCATCTCGAAACGCTCCGTCCAAAAGCGGCGGAAGAAGTCGGCGCGAGTGCTGCGGAAAAAATGATCAGCAAGACGCCCGCGCAATTCGGGAGACAGGAAGCGCAGCCGTTCGAGCGGCAATCGTTGGCGCTGGCGGACTCCAATGGTGCGGTATTTGATGCGCTCGATAAATTCCACAAGGAAGTCGGCGCGAAGTTCGAGCCGTACATAGGGAAGATCAAGGATGATCCGCTATCGCCCAAGACACGGGAGAATCTAGGTGGCGAGGTCGCGCGAATTAAGCAGACGCTTGAGCAGCGCGGCCAACGGATCAGTTCATCCGATCTTAGCCGGGTAATGGATGAAGTCGCCGCAAAGGACAAGGCGTACCCAGAGCACGAACCGAATGTGGACATTCCCGAATCGGTAGCCAGGGCGAACGCAAGGATGCGCGCGGCTTACGAAGCGGAAAATCCTCCCTCAACATTTGGACAATTGTGGGGGCAACGTGGTCGCGCCAACTCCATCCTCGCATCCACCAAAAATCCCGCCGACAGGTGGGCGGCCCGCGAATTGGTCAGCGCCATTGACGACGAGATTCCCGGTGTCCCCGCGGAGATTCGCCAGCAGTACGGATTTGAGCGTCGTATCTCCCGCTCGGTAGTCGCCGACGTTGCTAAAGCCCGCAACCCGCAAGAGGTCGGTGAGGCGATCTTCGGCTCCAAAGCGAAACCGGAACCGGCGGCAGTTCCACTGTCAATCATCAGCTTCACCAAGCGATTCGCGCCGGAGCGGATGGACGGACTCCGCCAGGCATTCGCGGATCGCTACCTCGGCAACCAGATGGACGCAAACGACCTTGGAAAACTCAACCCGCAGGTATTGAAAGAACTGTACGGCGACGCCTCGGATGACGTGATCCGGCTCCTCGGTCCAGAAGGAAACGTCAAGGCGCGTTCATGGGGCGAACTGATTAAGTCTGACCCCAACGTGGCGAAGAATCTTGAGCAGGGCGTCCGCGACGCAATGCTGAAGCAGCAGAACCTTACGGCGCAGCAGGCGCTCGTAGAAGGGAAAGCGGCACTCAAGGAACTTGGCCCGAAGTATGCCTACGTCCAGAAGAAGGTTGATGCGGCCGACCTGCCGGAAGCGAAGCTCAAGATTCTCGCACAGGAATTACCGGACATTCAGGCAGGCGGGAAGGAAGCCTTGCAGAAAGGACTTGGAGCGGGTGGCTTCGAGCGATACCTAGCTCGCCGCCTGATGTTCATGTCCATGTTTGCTCTAACCGGAGGAATGTACGGTGCCTTGTTCAAGAAGCCTGTCATGCTGAGTGCAGCCATCGCGGTCGGTGCGGGCTTGGCCGGACGTTCATTGATGCGCACGGCCCTTACGTCAGAAAGCGGGGCGTCTCTCTACATGAAGGCGCTATCCATGCGTCCCAGCCCTGAGACCGCGCAAGCGTTCGGGAGAGTCGCTGGTTCGATTGTGGCGGGTGGAATCGTCGATCACATCAGGAATGAACCGCCACCGTCCGCGGCTCCCGAACCGCCTAAACCGCATTTCTAACCGATCAGTCCCCCGTCCCGTAATTCTCGGTTAGTTGCTTCACGGCTTCTTCAAGTTTGGCTTCCTCGAATACCACGTTCTTGGCCTTCACGGCCTTGGCCGCTTCCTTCGCCATTTCGGCGGCATCGTTCAAGCTCTCCGCCCATCCGAGCGCGTAACCAGCAATCGTCGCATGGTCGCTCATCGGGACGTACCAGATGTCGTCGCCTTCGCGGAAATAACTGCGGAAGCTGTAGCGGTCCTTCAATTTATCGGGGACGCGAAGCCGCAGGAAATCGCTACAACCCCCGTCAATCGTCAGCGCCAACTCACAGAAATATTTGGCCTTGCCGTAATCCGGCGCTGCGCCATTCAACACGACCTCGGAAAAGTTCGTGCAGCTTTGCAGCATCACGCCGCCCGGAGGCGACGGCATCCGCGTCGTCGCGTCGGTCATGTACGCTTCACCGCCCTTGGCTATCCGCATCTCGTTTGAGAAGAAGCCGCGATAATTCACTTTGGCGAAGTAATCGCCCACCGCGTTCAAAACGGGAACCACGCTCTGCGGAGGTTCCTGAATCAATCGACCGGCGTATGCCTTGTCCTTGATTTCATCGCCCAGAATCATCGGCATCGCCCATCCATCCTGAAAAAACGTGTCGATGCCGGTCTCGCGGTCGCTTTCCAGCGCGTCTTGCACCATGAAGCGAATATGCGCACCGATTGGACCGAAGCGGAGCCGCTGGCTATTGAGCCACGCCTGCATATCGTCCCAGTCGGTCCAATGTTCGGTTTCCATGTCGCCGCGGAAGAGCGAAACCTTGAGGTATTTGTCTTGCTTGTCCCTCAGATATTCGGCCAATTCTTCCAAGCCGGTGATTTCGACGGTGGGAATAACCGGAAGCCCCGCCGCTTGCAGCAGTTCCGCCATAAACCAGCGGTCATCTTCCAGCCGTTCGCCTTCGCCGGAGCCGAATACGGGGATTTCGAGTTGCTTGGCAAGTCTCGCGTATGAAGCAAGGTATAGATCGGGGATAACCAGATGCGAAGCGCCGCCGTCCAGCATGAACGCGACGGCATCGGCTACGCGCTCTACACCGGGAATTCCCGACCCGGCGATGAAGTCGCGCGAAGTCGGGAAAGCGTTGTCCCAACTGGAAAAATAGGCAACTTCTTGGTCTCGCGCCATGCGTTCCGCGACGCACGCGAGCATCCCGTTATCGATAATCAGGGGTTTCGGTTTCATGCTTCAGCACCCAAAGAATCCGATCGTATCGTCATCTTCATCGCAACCGTCCAAGAGGAGGAAACAACACCAAGTCATTTGCGCCCATGTTGACATGACCGCCCCGCACGGTCTAGAACGTGGAGTAAGAGTTTTCCCACGGACCACCCACAGGAGAGATAATATGCCACGCGGAAGCAACAGTTCGATCGAAGAGCAGCGCGCAGCGAAAGAGATGGCGAGCGTTCGTCGCGACGGCAAGACGGGCAGCGGCCCGAAGAATTTCGAGCGCAAGGGCTTCGGCTCCGAAAAGGGAATGCAGACGAACGCCAAGCGCACCGCCAAGAACGATTTCTAAGGGATCGTTATGGCCGACGACGACAAGAAGCCGCCTGAGACCAACACACCCTTTCAAACCCTCGTACAGAAGGGGTATGAAATGACCGGTATCCCGGAGGCCAAGAAAATCGGCAAGTACCTCTCGGATGCGGTTACAAATTACGGGAAGCTCCGCAAGCCAGTCGGCGGTGACGACAAAAACAAGGACGATAAGTAATGGGAAACGTCGCGGTCATTTACGGCACGGGCGTTTGGACGTTGAAAGCGACTACTGCCCCGACGACCACTCCGCTGGCCGGCCCGGTACCGGGCAACGGCGTCTATGCGGTTCCCTTCACGCTTTGCACGATCGACCTGATTCCCAATCGTCTCAAGGGCACCTTCCCCAGCGGCTCGCAGACCGATTTCATCGTCATCCAAGACGTGAACGGGACCGACGTTTACAAGGAATCGCCGGTTGCTACGACCACGATGGAACACGCGCCCCGCCACAAAGAGAAATGGCAGGGAGCGCCGGCTGTCTCCGGCGGCAACTCTGGGATCACCGTCACGCAATTTGATGGCGGATCGAGCAATGACACTGAATTGCAGATTTTCCTGTAGGGGGGTTATACGCTTGACCGCCCGTAATGAGTTTGGCAGGCGTGTTCTGCCTAAAAGCGCGGCGAAAGCCCAGCAGCTTGAAAAGAGCGAGTCCTTCCGTTCCGAGAAATCGGAATCCCCGGCGTCCAGGCATGAGGGAAGGGTAAGTCACAGCCAGCAATGGTCGGCTATGTCGCCTAACCGGGCAACTGTGGGAGCTGCTGCCAAATTTAGTACGGGACGGTAGAGCGTATAACCCCTAAAAATGAAATCCGTTCGCGTAACAATTTCGGTCGAAATCGACGGCGTTCTCCAGCCGGACATGCCGCTCATCAAGGAACTCTCCTACGCGGAAGCCGCCGAAGCCGCGATAATCGCCGCGCCCGACAGTAATTCAACCACCTTCCACCCGGTCGCTGCGGCGACCATGCCCAACTTGGGCTTCTTTTTCCTGACGACCGATCAGGCACAGAATCTCAAAATCAACCAAAATACGGCGATTGCGCTGAATGCGGGGGCTGTGGTGCTGATCATGGGCGCGTCGCTGGCGCAAGCGACGCCGCCCGATAATATCGAATACAACAATCCTTCCAGCACGACACCGGCCAATCTCGGAATGACGCTGGCGGGAAGCTGATGCGCATAATCGCGACCGGGACCGGCGAAGCCCTCAAATTAACTCCTGATCGGCGTTCGCGGCTCAAAGAATACCTGATGGATGAACACAACCGCGCCCGCAATGGGCGGGCTGGTCTTGAAAATACGTGGCGTCACGCGATCCGTGCCTATCAAGCGGAAGCCCTTGACCAGCCGGATCGCCGTTGGCGTCCGTTCACTGGTGCCCCGCGGATTGAAATTGGTCTGGTCGGGCAACTCTGCGACACCGTTCAATCGCAAGTCGAAGATTTAATCTTTCAGGTCAAGCCGCCGCTCACAATTCGCTCGCGCAAAGACGAATATGATGAAGCCGCCGCAGCCATTCAGGATTACGTCGATCACGGCGTCGAGAGTGGGCGCTGGAATTTTGAGCCAGCCATCAAGCGCGGAGCGATAGATTGGGCGCAACTCGGCACGGTAATTTGGTACGTCCCTTTCACCAAGACCGTGCGGGTCACGGACGCGCGTAAGGTCATCACGCTGGGCGCGCGAATCTCGCTGGTCGCGCCAGAAAACTTCTATCTGCCAAAAACAGCGGACAAGGACATCCAGCAGGCTTCCTTTTGTACGCTGCGGACATTTATGTCCAAGAAACAGCTTGCATTACGCGCGCGGTTGAACAAGTGGGCGATCGACGATGCGGCAGGGATGCCGGACTCCGACCTTGTAGGACACGACCGGCGCGCCGCTGCCGGTCTTTCTTCTGGTGGCGCAAGCAAGCCACCAGTTACGGTTGCCCGGACGTGGTGCTACTTCGATCTTGATGGCGATGGAATGGAGGCTGACATCATCGTCACTTGGAACATGCTGACCGGCGGCATTATGAAGGCCGAATACGACACTTATGATTACCGCCCTTTCGTGCTGCAAAATTATCAGGATCGCGCGCACAGCTATGCGGGCGTCGGCGTTGCGGAACAGGTGATGCAGTACCAGAACGCCGCGACCGAGATCATTAACAATCACATTTGGAACATGATGATCGCCAATACGAAGGCATACACGGGGCCATCGGAGGCGATGCAGGAAGTTCAAGAAATTTACCCCGGCGCTTACATCCCGAATGATAGCGGCAAGGAAGTGAAGCCGCTGGATTTGGGCGTCGTGAATGCCAGTAGCGTGCAGGCGGTGCAAATCATTCTGACGATGGCGAAGGAGCGTGTCGGGACGGCGCAGTTGAGCGCCCCGGTTCGGTCCGCCTCGCGCACGCCCGGCATTTCGATGCTGTCGATGCTGCAACAGGCCAATCGGCGTTTTACGCATCCCTTCAATAACCTGCGCGATGGCGCGGCTGAGTGCGTGATGCAATGCCTCTATCGCGAGCAGGAGGAAGTCCGCGCCGGGAATGCGGAGTTGATCGCCAAAATCAAGGCGGTCATGGGCGACGAGAAAGCCGACCTGATTATCGGTTTGATGCGCAAGAGCGAAGTGGAACTCTTCGATGCGCTGGATGTGGAACTGGTCGTGTCCAGCGTTAGTATCAACCGGGAATCCGACCGCCAGAATCTCGTCATGCTCGCAACGCAGGTGGTTCCGCTCTACTGGAACGTCAAAAAGGAACTGGCGCAATTCATCAGCGCGCCTCCATTTCCCGGCGCAGCAGAAGCGGCCAAAGAAGCCGATAAAGTGTTCGACAAACTGTTCACGAAGATCATCAAGACGTTCGATCAGGTGTCGGACGCGCGAGCGTTTATGATCCCCTTGGAGAATATCGAGCAGGATGCCGGGCACTTCGACCAAATGTTGAACCAGTTGCGCGGCGGTGAGGGTGCGCCGGAGCCGGGCGGTAACGCCGCACCGGCTGCGCCGCCGGTCATGCAATGAGCGCGACCCGTTTCATTGCCGCGTGCCGAGAAGATACTTCGATTCTGGCGGGCCTGCTTTCGCTCCTGGATGAGGAGCGGGATAAGGTGCGAAAGCTGATGGAAACTACTGAGTCAGTTGACGAGCTACGCCGATTGCAGGGTGCTTGTGGGCAATTACGCATCTTGGCTATGGAACTGAAAAAACAGGTGAGGATGAGGGATGGAGCGGAAAACCAATCGAGAAATGGCCGCGATTGATCAGGGCTTCAAGGAGACCTGCCAGATGGCGGGAGTGTTCCCCAGCCGTCGTCGCTATGCGCAATACAAGCACATCGGCAGGGAGAAATTTCTGAAACGCCGCAATGGGGGCTTGACAAATCCCCAAGCAATCAAATAATTCTGCAAATAGCTAATTCTGATTTCGGGTAAGCCGCGTGCGCCCAGCAGGGCGCATTATGCCGGAACCCGAAAAGAAAACACCCGAAACAAATCCAACCGCTCCTTCTGCCGTCTCCGAAGATAAGCTCGCCGACTCGATCGTCAAGGGATTGCGCACCGCGCTCCCGGAGATGACGTCGGCGATTGCCGCACGCGAAAAGCCGGAAGCGCCCATACATACGGCCGCACCTACTCTGGTTGCTCCGCCGTCTCCCGACGACATCGCGGAAGCGACCATTGCGGGCGACAAGGCCAAGTTGTCGCAGTTGCTTCGGCAGCAGGCCGCTTACGATGCCCAAGAGCGCCAGCGTGGCCTTCAGACCCTCTCCGCTACCGGCGGACAAGCCATCGGCGCACTTGCACGTCAGGCCGCATCGGCTCTGCCCTATTACGGGCGATTCAAGAAAGACATCGACGGCATGGTTGCCGATTACCTCAAGGCCAATCCCGGCACGATTGCTACGATCGACATGTACGAGCGCGCCCATGACATCGTGAAGGGCCAGCACACCGACGAATTGATCAAAGAGGCGCGTGACGAAGCGATTCGCAAAGCGCGCAATCCAGAACCGCCGCTTTCAGTTGTCGATGATGACGGCAATCCGGTCAAGCCGGAACCGAAGTCGCTCTCCGAAGTTCTCAAAGGCGACTGGAACAAGGAATTCCGCGAAAAGATCGGATCAGGGCCGCAGCGTTCCGAGGAAGATGAGCTTCATCGGCAAGGCTACCGCGGCGGCTTTGCGGAGTTTATGAAAACCCGCAAAGAGATGGAGCAGGTTGCCGAAGAGACCAATAGTTCCTTCGGGCTGGATCGTGATTGGGTTATTGACGACCCGAAAACCGGGGCCGGCCACTGGGTAAATTGAAATGACTGACGAACAAAAGAGAGCAATGGCCGCAGGGCGTGCGCGCAAAGCAGCGGAGCGCAAGGCTGCCGCCTTAATCAAGCCGGCAGACCTGCCTGCCGGGCATACGCGCGACGAAGCAAAGCGCATAGTCGCGGATGCCAATGCCGAGCAGATCGAAGAGAATGAGGCGGCATTGGGCATTGAGGCCGTTGACCAAGCGAAGCTAGATCGGAAGGACAATGAAATCCAGCGCCATATCGTGCGCAAAGGCCCGATGACCGGGACCATCCCGGTGGAGAATGCGCAGCCGGGGTTTCGCTACATCCGCCACGCGGCGGTTGAAGCATTTCACGATTACAGCGCCCGTGCGGCCGTTCGCGCCAGTATCGAAAAGCATCAGGCGTGGGGTTTCGAGGTCGTCAGCGGCAGTATGCCGGAAGATGCGCAGTTCAAGGGCAATGACATGGCGGCGGGAAGCTCCGCGCGTGGCATTGGCGACACGATTCTCATGCGCATCAGTGAAGAGAACTGGCAAAAACTCCAAGAGTACAATGCGGACCGTCTCGCGCGCCAAGGCGCAGTCGAGGAGCGGCTGCAAACGATTGGAGATCGGTACGGAATCCGCACGGAAGTCGGAGCCGGTAATTTCGAGAACAAGCCATTGCTGAAGGCGGCATTCGGAGCCGGACAGTCACAGCCGGAAATTTATCGCATAAACCGCCCCGCAGTGATGAAGTCCAATTTCACCGAAGGCGATTTACGCCGAGGGTCAATCCCCGGCATTCCCGCAGCAGGAGCAGCGAGGTAACAAAACATGGCGGCGAACATCAAACCCATTCAGGTCGATAACAGCATTGGCGGATGGGGAAGCGACTACATCCGGCATGGGCTGGAAGCCTCTTCGCAAAGCTGGAAAGTCGGCGCTCCGCTGGTGGTCTCCAGCGGCTATCTGATTCAGGCGACCACTTCGACCAGCGCCAAGAGCGGCATCGTCGGCATCGCGCTGGCGCCCGCCACCGGAACCCAAGGTTCCGACGTGCCCTACGCGCCGCTGATTCCCGGACTCGTATTCAGCGGGACCGTTGACGGAACTCTTGTCGGCGGCAACGCGCCGGGAACCGGTTCACTGTCGCAGGCGAATATGTACACGGGCGGCACGCTCCAGAAGGATGCCGCCTCCGGTCTGTGGTTCTTCAACAACACCGCGACCGGCGATTTCATCTTCATTGCGGCCAACCCGCCGGATCAGCCGGTCGGAACCGTGAACGGTCTCGTGAAAGTGCAATTCCTACAGGCGATCTCGATCGTCCCGTAAGTGAGGTAAAGACGAATGCCAGCCGTAACTTCAGCGTTTGCTGACCTACTCTCCACGAAGTTCCAGAAATTCCTGGTTAACGTAGGGAAGGCCGTCCCGCGCCTGTGGCCCCAGTGGATCGCCTCGGAGGAGATGGACACCAATCCGTACATCTCCGAGAAGATTTCGGGTATGCCGGCGCAGCAGATCAAGCCGGAAGGCCAGCAGTTCTCCAGCGGCCAGCCGACAATCGGCGGGTCGTTTCAGGTGACTGCCACCCCGTTCGGCCAGATTTTCTCGATCACATGGGAACTCTATCGCGACGACAAGTACGGCGTGATGGGTCAGATGTGGGAGAGCATGGCGCGCAACACGCGGACCCGACAGGAAGTGCAGGCGTTTGCGGTATTCAACACGGCCACCACGGCGAATGTCGGTTACGACGGGCTGCCGCTGGCCGACACCGCGCACCCGAACTTGGACGGCACCACGCAGGGCAACTACGCGGCGGTAACGCTGTCGCAGACGGCGGTGCAGGCGGCGCAGGTCAATTTCGACCTGTTGAACGACGAAAATTCGCTGCCGATGAACGTCGCGGCGACGCGCATTCTGCTGCATCCGTCGAATCGGTATCTGGCGCGGGAATTGTTCGGCAGTTCCGGCAAGACCCAGACCGCCGACAACGACATGAACGCATTGCTCAACGATGAGTTGAGTTGGGGCGTCTCGCGGTTCATCACCAAGACGCAGGACGCATTCATCATGGCGCCGATGCGGGAAACCGACATTCAGTTCATGTGGCGCGACCATCCGCGTGCGCGGGCCTTCGACGATCCGTTTATCGAGGCGATGGACAACACGAACTATCAGCGGTTCGCCATGCGCGTCGGTGACTGGCGCGGTGTGTACGTTCTCTCGACGGGAGTGTAGGGAGGCGGCCAATGGGTATCACTCATTTTGGCGTCTCCAGTGACGGCGCGATCTTCGTTCCACCGAACAAGGTAGGGCTGATTGGCGGAACATGGACGCTCACGCGCAATGCGGCCGGCAACTACAGTCAGCTATTGAGCGCCGCTGGAGAAACAGACCACCTAATAATCCCGCTCGATCGGGGTATTAGGCTGGCGTCATTCGATCTGATTTATTCAATCGGGACTGCCGACCTCACCACGCATACTGCGGCGATTTACCGCAATTCGTTTGTCAGCGGCTCCGCCGCCTCTGTGGCGACATTCCTTAGCCCGACCGCAGTGGCGAAGGTCCAGACCACGAACATCAAGGTAGCGAACACCAAGATTCCGACGCCGACTGATTTGGGTGTCACCGCAGATACGCTTGACTTCATCGAAGTGGAAATCGTGAATCCGGGGACTTCGGTGTACGACTTCTACGGCGCTGTGCTGTACGGACGGCGGGCGATTTGAAGAAGAAGCCGAAAACCAAGAAGGGGCGCCGCGCCAAGGTCAAGAAGGTCATGGGCGAATTCAAGCGCGGCAAGCTCAAAAGCGGCTCCAAGAAAGGCCCCGAAGTCAATTCACGCCGCCAAGCCATCGCGATCGCCCTGAAGCAGGCCGGGTTGAGTAAGAAGTGATGAAAAGCATCGGAATGCCAAAGCCGGAGAAGCCCAAGCCGTTCTCGGCTCATTTTCATTTTGAGGGGCAATCGCTCGCGGAATTGCAGAAGGCAATCAAGGGCGCGTTGTCCAAGCACGGCGGCTCGGACAAGCAGAAGGTCCGCAAGGGTTTCGGCAAGAAGGCGGACAAGAAGGCCCCGATGAAATCCGCGCCCACCAAGAAGGCGACGCCCACAAAAACGCCGATGCAGATAGCCAAGAAAAAGGGCAGCGCGGTCTCCAGCGAATACGGGCGTGTAATGTCGTGAGCAATGCCCGTGCAGGTCAGACAGCTTGCGCGCGAGGTTGTAGCCAATCTCGGATTGGACGCCGGACAGGAACTCGCCGCGCAATGGATCAGCCAGCGTTACCGCGAACTCTGTTCCCGCGCTAAATTCCGCCATCTCCGGCGGTACGATCAGCTTTACCTAGCCGCCCCCATCCAGACCGGCACTTGCACGGTCACGATAGATTCTTCGACCGTTACGCTCGACCCGACCGCGCTCGCGGCGTGTCGGGCGGATCAGTTCTTGGATTGGCCGGACGGCTTTCAAGGGTTATTCTTCCGGCCTCAATCGGGGAGCGTGTGGTATCGCATCATCGACGCCTCGGACGAACTCAGCACAATCACCCTTGAGACGCCCTTTGCCCAGGACAACAACTGGCTGGTGACGGGCGGCACCACTCAATCGGGCCTGACGTTCTTCATCACGCCGCGATATCTCGAATTGAATCCCAAGGCACGCCAGTTGGGCGTGTTCATCGCGGATTTCATGTATCGTCCGATGGAAAACAAGAGCATGGACGAATTGAACCGCTGGTGGAGCAACCGTCCGTGGGTCTGGAGCTATCCGCAGTGGTGGGCCGAATTGACCAATGACAGCGGGACAACCGGACAACCCAAGATGGTCGAAATCGCGCCGTGGCCGCTGCAATCGACGACCGTGCATTACACCTACTGGGAGATGCCGGAGGGGCTGGACTTCGGAGATTACGTGCCGCCCACAATCGACCCGGACATCTTGCGCGAGGGCGCGATGGCCGATGCGGCGAACAACATGGTTGGCCGCGAGTTGAGGAAAGGAAATATCGAAGCGGCGGCGATGTGGCGCAACATTTTCAATCAGCATCGGACCGCCTTCGAGCAGAAAGTACCGCGAGCGATACGGAATGATCGCGGCGCTGACGATCTGGCCTTTGCACTGAAAAACTTCGGATGGAGACCGCCGCTCGATTGGGACCCGATAACGACAGCTTGGGACCAGTTCATTGCCCGCGGATATTGAGGAATAAGCATGAAAAAGTGGACAGTCATCGTAATGGTTCTGGCGGCGATATTGGGCGGAGGGCGTTACATCTACGCATCCGGCAACGCATGGAACCCGACGCTTACCTCGAATGCCCCGCGTTATTATGGAACCGCGCCGTGCAATCCCGTTGCGGCCACAGGGACGGCAGGGGGAGCGGTCAGTTGCACCATCCCCGCACAGGCCGGGATTACGAATGTGCTGTATGGGGGTGAAATCGACTGTTCGCCAGCAAGCGCAGTGGTCAGCGGCGTCGCCACAATTACCGGGACCGCGCCCCCTATCAATATCCAATTCACGGAGACCACCACGGGCGGACAGGTGTGGGCGCTTCAATATCCGCCGATTACCGCCTCGGCAGCTAACACGGCAATCGTGCTTTCGGTGCCAGTGGTAGCGAATGGCGGCACTTGCTCTTGCGATCTTTCCTGTTCGCCAGTGACGCCGACTGCGACCGCGACATCCACGGCGACCGCGACGCTTTCCCCAACTGCCACGATCTCACCGACATCCACGGTTACGGTTACGGCCACAACTACTGTGACTGCCAGTGCAACGATCTCGCCGACTACGACTGTCACCGCCAGCCCTACGGCGACGATCTCGCCGACCGCGACGGTCTCACCGACTTCCACGTTGTCACCTACGGCGACCACAACGGCAACCGCGTTTAATACGCCAACTTCGACGCCGACACAGACGACACCTTGATGCGAGCGAAGATTGCAGCAGCGGTAATTATCTCTCTCTGGTTCGCAGTCCCGGTATGGGCGCAAGGACCAGCCGGAAACTGCTTCCAGTACCAACCTGGTACCGGCGGGCAATTCTGCGTAAATACCGGGTCGCTTTCGGGCTGGTACAACCTGTCAGGCGACGTTGCTAACGTGAACGGAACGCCGCAATGCAGCCCGACCCATACGAGTCAGTGCGGAAAGCTGACCGTCCGGGGACTCAACGGCATTCCTCTCGCCGTTGCGACGCCAGCCAACGGTCAAACCTATTGTTTCAATGCCGTGGACGGCCAGATGGACCCGTGCGGCACTATCCCTTCGGGCTACAAGATTCCGACGCCGTTCCCGACTCCCACGAACATAGGGAATCATTGTGCGGTGGCTCAGAACGGTCCAGTGCTTACGGCGGCGGGCAGCACGTTCACCTACCCGGCGCCGCCGGATCAACTGTACGTATTTCAAGCCGATGAATTGATTTTCATGTGGGACGTGCTGACCACCAATGCGACTTCAGCGGTATCGGTGACGATGGCCGACCAGCAGAATAACCAATATTACTGTCTGGCGACCGGCACTACCCTGACGCCGCAACCCGCGCAGACGCAGTGGTCATTTATCTGCGTCGTCAACCCCCTAAACAGCACTGTCGGGGGTGCCGATCAATGGACTGTTACCGCCGCAGCGGCCGGTACGACTGTCCAGAGCGTTACCGGTGGGTTAGCTGTCGAAGGTACCAACGTCAGTGGCATCGACACTACCGGGATCGTGCCTTTCCCTTTCGGCACAGGTACTACCGGATCGACAGGCAGTTCGCCAGCCACTAATTCCAATGATCTGGTCTTGGGGGTCGTGTTGGCTGACGCGCAGGTGCGCACCGGAACGATTAGCGATGTTCCCGGGAGTAATGTCAGTTGGAAGCAACTGCCAGTCGGCTACGACACGGCGGGCAATACGTTCATCCCGGCTTATGGGATCAACAATCCCGGCGGCATCATAGGCTTCACGGTGCAGTTTTTGGGACCGTCAGGGATTCCGGCGCCGACCGTGAGTGCAGATTGGGCGGGCAATGTATTCGCCATGCAGTGCGGAACGCCCGTCACGCCGACTGTAACGCCATCTCCTACGGTTACAGTAACCGTAACCGCTACACCCACTTCGACCACGACGACGACACCCACTGCCACCGCGACATCCACCGCAGCCACGCCGACTATGACGCTCAGCCCGACCGCTACTATCAGCCCGACTACGACCATGACGGTAACGGTGACGGCAACTATATCGCCAACAGCGACTATTTCTCCCACCGCCACCATCTCACCTACGGCAACAATAACCCCTACGCCTATTCCGATCGCGTTCGTGACGGCAGCCGCTTCGGGTCCAATTACGGTGGTCCCAGCGGTGCCGGGCATCACCTCTGGCTATATGATGCTCGCGCAAGTGAATTCGCCAACGTGCGTCATCTCGAACCCCGGCGGATGGACTCTCCTCCAAGTTGTATCGACCGGCCAGATTTGGTGCCGAATCGCGGACAGCAGCGATGCCTCGGCGTCGAGCTACAGTTTCACCAATCAAGCAGGTTGCACCGGCAGTCTGATTGATTCGACCTACGGACGAATCAGTGTCTTTTCAGGTACAAACGACTGTGCGAACTTCGATACTGTGGCTAACCCTAGCTCCGGCACGTCGCAGACGTTGATCGCGCCGAACGGGACCGCTCATTATTCCAACGATGCGACGGAAGTGTTCTATTGGGGCGGGTACGGAACCGGAACGTTGAACGGTACTCCGGGGGGACTGACGCTGGCTTATCGAAACGCGACCGGGCAGCCGACCGGCGGAGGAGACGGAGGCGCGGCGTTTTACGACTTGAGCGTTCCCTTGGGCAACACGGGGAATCCGCAGATCACTCAAACTATAAACCAGAATTGGCAGGCGTTTCGCGTGATGATCGAGAATGCGAATCCGCATTAAACTGCGGGCTTAGGTTGCTGAGATGAAGAAATCTATTGCAATAATCACGGTAGCGTTGCTCTGGCCAGCATCCGCGCTCGCTGTCACGCCAACCTCCACGGCAACCCCAACGGCGGTGCCGGGAGCCGGGTCGGTGTTTATCGGCAATATTCTCGGCGCATCAATCACGGTCTATTCGCAAGGCTTGACTGGCAACATCCAACCGTACGCGGTCATTTCTGGTGCAAGCACACTTTTAAGTTCTCCTCAAGGACTCGCAGTAACACCAGCAGGTAAAGTGTGCGTAGCCGATCCGGGTGTTCCTGCTATTTTATGTTACGCAGTTGGCGCGAACGGGAATGTTGCGCCAAGTCAAAATATCAGTGGCGGAGTGCATACGCTTTTGTCTAGCCCATTTGGTGTGGCTTTTGATTCAAGCGGGAATATCTATGTAATAGATGCAGGTTCGGGGATGCTTGAATATGCATCAAACGCAAATGGTGACGTTGCACCTATTGCGAACATTACACAAGGTGTTAACGCGGAATGTACAGCTTCAACAAATCCGTGGCCCTGCTGCACCGGAAATAAAACTGGAACCTGTGTTAGCAATCTCGACCCATATATCAATGGCGGTATCACGGTTGATTCGTCTGGCAAGATTTACATTTCAGAATTGGGGCAAAGTTCTTCGGAGAACGCAGGGCTTACACGCGACGTAATCAATATTTATGCTGCAAATTCAACTGGGAATGTTGCACCATCATCTACGGTTACTGGTACTGCTACTTTATTGTGCAATCCATCCGGGATTACGATAGATGCAACCGGAATCACGTATGTTGCTAATGCGTGTTCTAGCGCCACCGTTAGCCCCGGTGCCGACAGCATCACAGTCTATGCGGCAAACGCCAGTGGCAACGCGGCCCCTATTCGCCAGATCATTGGAGCATCGACGACTTTAGTGACACCAGAGTACATGGCACTGGATGCCAGTAACAATCTCTACGAGACGGGAACCGGCGATAATTATCTTGAGTTCGCGGCAGGCGTAACCGGCAATACCGCCCCGATTGCCACCATCACCGGCAGCCTGACCCAGATAAATGAAGCATTCGGCATCGGCTTGCAGAATCCGACGCCCACGGCGACCGCTACCGCTACCGTATCGCCAACCGTGACAACAACACCTTCGCCTACGGCGACAATGATTGCGTCGCCCACCCCTACCGCGAATACTTGTCAAATCGTGCAGACAACTCTGCCTACCGCGGCAGCAACCTCGGTCGCCTACTTCCCCGATCCTGTTAACGAGGTCTATATTCAGTCCGGCTCGGCAACGGTGCCAAGCGAGCCATTGCTGGGCTGGAGCGTCGCCTTGGATAGCGGCCCCTCGGCATTTTCTGCGACCGCAACCGATCTTCGTGGAAATACGCTGATCTGCATCCCATCGACCGCGCATGTGGGCGGAAGCGTTGAGTATCACGGCATTTGCGTGACTACTCCGCAATACACCGTCGGCGGGTTTGATCGGTTCACATTAACCATCAACGCGACGGGCGCTAACGTCCTTGCTCTCAATCTTGGGCTATTGGAAGTACAGAACTTAAGCGGCCCCGGCGTAATCGGGCCACCAGTGGCAGGCACCTTCAATCCCGCCACCAGCCAAAACATGGCCGTCAACAATATCAATGATTTCATCTTCGGAACGGCGGTAGGCGCGGGCGACTCGTCATGGTCCGCTGGTTCCTTGACCGGCGGTTTCACTGCCGTATCCGATGTGTACGACGGCTACAATACGTACTGGGCAGTCTATAAAATCGGGGCGCCGAGCGGGTTCGCTCAGTTCACGATCGGCCCCAATAGTGGCCTCCAAGCGTGGAATACGCAGATGTTCGCGGCTACGTGCGGGACGCTGCGCCCGGTTAGTGCGCTGCCGCATGGCACTACGCGCATGTGGTCGTGGGGCTGGTAATGGCTGAGGAACAGGCACCGCCAGTCGCCAATGCGATGACGCTCATTTCGATTCTATCGCGGGCGCCTACATGGCTTGCGGTCGGGATCGTGGGCGTACCAAGTCTAGTCGCAATCGCTGCCGTTTCGTTCCTCTGCTGGCTGGATTACCATCAGACGCTCATCTCGGACGGTAAATTAAGCGAAGTCGTCACGGCCATTGGTGACCATGACAAAAAAGACGATCCGCTCCGGGCGGGCATCCAAGTTCAATGGCAGAAGATGAACGAAAATACCGTAATGGAAGCCGAACAGCGGGAGCGTGAGCTTGCGGTAGCGGAAGTGGCGTGCGAGACCGGAGCGCGCGGCAATGAGACGATTAAATTACGGTGCGAACAGGCCGCCCGCAGGGATTCTATCGCCCTCGCGAAGCCGAGCGCGATGCCGTCGCCCAAGATAGTTGTCCACCGCGCTCAGGCCCATCACGACAGACTTTATGCGGGACCGACTCGGATAGGTCCAATCTCATCTCCGACTGCAATAGAAGCGACCGCGCAGCCGTGACAGGAAAGGACACGGCCCATCGGCGGGGGGGGACGCCAATGGGCCGCTTAATGTCCAACCCGGTCAAGCGTTCCGGGTTCGGCTTGGAGGATCGTGAACAAGTGCATGATGCCAGACTAGATCGCCGGGAGCAATAGCGATGCTGGAGCTTGATTATCCGCTCGATTTCATGGAAGCAATCAACCGCTGCCTGACGGATGAGGGCGGCTACGTGTGCGACCCGAACGATCCCGGTGGCGAGACGAATTGGGGCATCAGCAAGCGCAGCTACCCGGACATGGATATTAAGGCTCTCACGCGCGAGGGGGCCATCGCTATCTATTACCGGGATTGGTGGGATCACTACGGGTACGGGCAGATTCGCGCCGGCCTGAGCGGCAAGGTCATGGAGGTTGCCATCAACCAAGGGCCGCATTCGGCCGCATTGGCGTTGCAGCGGGCTTTGCGCGCCGTCAGCCGGAATTTGTTCACGCAAGAGGACGGAATTCTCGGCAAGGAGACTTTAGCCGCGGTAAACAGCTACGCCGCCCCGGATGCCTTAATTGCGGCCTTCCGAAGCGAGGCGGCTGCCATTTACCGGATGATCGTGCAGGCCAAGCCCACCAGCCAGCAATACTTGCGAGGCTGGCTGAATCGGGCGTATAGATAGCGATGGGAGGATTCTATGGGCACGAAACCTTGGTACATGAGCCAGACGATCATTTGCGCGGGCCTCGGCATGGTGGTTGCACTGGCAAAAACGATCTTCCATCTCAACATTACGGACTCGCAGAATGCCGAGCTTATCAGCCAGGGAACCAATATCCTGCTGATTCTATTTGGCGCAGGGGCGATACATGGACGAATCAAGACCAGCACGGCAATCGACGGCACGGCGGCTGCTGACAAGGTTAGCGGCAAGCTCACTCTGCATTCTTAGCGGGTGCTTTGTGTTCCAGCCCGCACCATTGCCGCCGGAATGCCCATCTCTGGATGCCATCCGGCAGTTCAAGCCGATTACTTACGCACAGGGATGCCCGAAATCGGCGGGGCTGTGCCTGAATGAACATGACACGGAAACGCTGAACAGGCTGATTGTGCCATGATCGAAATAGACTGGCCGGGGTTTAAGGTGAGGAAGCCATGATCGTGACAATATGGTATTGCCGTAAGTGTGATCGGGCACTAAAAACTGACCCGCCCGGCATTTTTGCGCCCCGATGTCATTGCCAGATTCCTCAACTCCCAAAATCCGAAAACTATTCTGTGTTAGACGATCCCGGACCGTCAGATGATGGCGGAGGCCAGAGAATAGCCGCATGAGCCACTGGTCCAGTTAAGGTGAAGAAGGGAGGCACACCATAACATGAGTTTCATCGTGCAAAGAGGGCAGGAACGTTGCTATCGAGTTATCGAAATGCCCCCGATCCGCCTTGCGGGTAAATTTGACCCTACCGAACTGCCGGTAATGAGAACGTTGACGCTCCACGTAAAGCGATTCCAGCCGCACAATTTATTGCCCGATTGCGTAGAATGCTTCGAGCCACTTGAAGAACATCTTGTCGCGGACTGTCAGACTTGCCTTGGTACTTTATGACCCACTGGTCCACCCATCGCGTCAACGACGACTTCCCGAAGCTGCCGTTCTACATCGCGGCGGTAGTGATCGCGCTGTTGGTGCTGTGGCTGTGCGGGTGCGCGCCAAGCGGGCCAACTGTCGCTGCTGAGATATTGCACGCGCAAACCGTGAGAGATCGAGAGTATTTGGCGCAATCAACCCCTACTGCGACCGTTCAGCCGTGCCCACGGGGTAGCCATGAATGATATTGCCGCCCAAGCGTCCGAAGCGGAGATTAGAGAAGGGCGGCGTAGGTGCTGGTCGCCGCCCTGTGGACGAACTGCGTGGTTTACTGAATGGACAGGTTGGCATTGGTGCTGGCGACATATCTTGCGGGAAATTCGAGTAAGCGAAAACAATAAATGGATGACGATTCGGAGTATCAGGCTGCGATGGCCCTATTAACCCGGCCCGTCCTCCTCTCTCTAGTGCTGGCGCTATGCGCGGGGTGTTCCCTGTTCCAGCCGAGCGCGCGAACGTCATCCACTCAAGTCGATCCAGCGCCGGGGTACTGCACGGCAGGCTGGTTCAAGGATGGCATCCCTTGGGACGCTACCACCGTGGTTTGGGGCTGCACCGACGATTACGGCAGCACGACCTACGAGTCGCCGGGAATGAGCGGCTCGGTCGCAAAGGACGTTTTCGGGGACTTGGGGACTATTGTAACGCCCACCTTGCCGATACAATAATTAAACGTAAGGAGAGACCAATGGACTTCGACAAGGAAGATATCAGGGTATGGTGCATCGGTCCTGATGGGACTGAGTATTACGCCGCTCATTCCGAAGCAGAAATGCGGCAGTTCTATATAGAGATGGTCGGCAAGGAACAGGCTGAGGAGGACTTTGCCGCCGATTTTACTGAAGTTCCAAGCTCCAAACTTGACGAGGAATTTGATGAGCTTGATGAGTCGGGGAAAGTGATAGGCCGAACGACTTGGCGAAAACGAATTGCGGTAGAAACCAGGATTCCCACACAAATTGCGAGCGGCTACAACTGACTGCGCCGCCAGTGGGCATTGGCATTTCCCGGTAAGCCGTGGATGATAGGAGACCGCAAACCGACAGCGCAGGAAATAGGAATAGGAAGATCGCTACAAGGGGATGCGCGCCGCGCACTTGGAAAGAATTGACTTAACCGGCCACTGGCCGCATGGAGGAGAACAATGGGCCTGCTTCAAGATATCGAGCATCCAATCCAGTTCATTGAGGGCGTCGAGACGAAAATCGAAGCGGCCATTCCACAATCGCTACGTGACGAATGGGGGGCGCTGGTCAGCAACACGGTCGTATCGAGCTTGTTCCATGACCTTGGCGACATCGCCACCACGGACGTTGAGGCCATCTACAACGCGGCCAAGACGGCGGCTGGCAACTTGGCCCCTCAAGTCCTGAGCGGGAAGGTGACCTTCTCGGCGGCTGTGACCAGCTTCATTGCGGCCATCACGGGAGAAGCGGGGGTGCTTGTACCGTCCACCATTGCGGCGGCGGAAACGACCCTTAAGACGTTTTTCAGCATGGCGCTCAACGCGGCCATCGTCGGCGCTGCTGCAAACCCTTCTACCGCGACTTCGCCATCAACGCCGCCGTCGCAGTCGCCAGCTTCGCCATCGGGATCGGCGTCGGCATCCAGCGCGAGCGCACCGGCAACTAAGTAAGGATTAGCCGACCGCGTAACACGTAACGCGAGCTATTGGGACCAAGCCTGCTTGATTCGATCAAGCGCATGACGTTCTTGGCTGGTTCTCAGCCATCCCCGAAGACGTGCGCGATCCCAATACTGCAAATACGGCACATCTTGCGGCCTGAT
>Ga0335069_10000498_pt1 | contig 66199 bp, 58 predicted proteins | sample Lox_Sample_11_FD_206714 | JGI IMG/M metagenome (GOLD analysis project Ga0335069, IMG submission 206714) | Soil microbial communities from Loxahatchee National Wildlife Refuge, Florida, United States - Lox_Sample_1.1 | ecosystem: Environmental > Terrestrial > Soil > Wetlands | place: USA...
CAAAGTTGTATGGAATCCCGACTGCCCCCGCTCCGACGTGGACGCCTGCTCTTCCCTCAACTCCGACCCCCGTCGGATAGCCCAAGCTCCACGTCTCATCGCCGAAAATCTCGCGGGAACTCTTGCACCGTCATCCGTGTCCAATCTCCCAGACACGCGTGCCAGAACAGGAGCCGGGAACATGGCAATGTCAATGGCAGGCGGGAGTCCGTCTGGGCCGCAGATGAATGTGACCCCGATGATTGATGTGCTGCTGGTGCTGATCATCATCTTCATGGTGATCGTGATGCAATCGAAGACGAAAGGCGAACTGGCGCAGATTCCCGAACCAGCAGATCAGGCAAAGAACTCGGCGCCTTCGCCGGAGCGGACGATCGTCATCCAGTTGCACGAAGGTTCAGGCAATACGCCGTCGGTGAAGATCAACTCGGAAGCGGTGACGTGGGAGCAACTGGGGCCGCGCCTTTTCGACATCTACAAACAGCGCGCGGAAAAAGTCGCGTTCGTGGAAGGCGACGACGGTGTCGAGTTTCGATTTGTCGCGGAGGTGATCGCTGAAGCTCGCGAGGCGGGCGTGTCAACCGTGGGGCTGATGCCGAAGCAGGTGGCACAGGCGAGGCCATAATTACATCAGTCCCGCGCCCGGTTTTTGATCCAGATGGGCGTACCGACGAATCCAAACGCGTCGCGAATCTGGTTCTCGATAAAGCGCTGGTAGGAAAAGTGGAGTTTGACCGCACGATCGGTGAAGAGGATGAAAGTCGGCGGCGCGACCGCGGCTTGCGTCATGTAATAGATCTTCACGCGCTGGCTCATCGGGACGCTGGCGCGCTCGAAATCGATGTGCTTGAGAAAACGGTTCATTTCGCCAGTTGGGATGCGCTTGCGGCGTTCGCGAGCGACTTCCTCGATGAGCGGGAAGATTTTGTCGACGTTCTTCCCAGTGGAAGCGGAGATAAACAACGCCGGCGCATAGTTCAAGAACTTCAGAGCGTAGCGTAAGCGCTCGAGATACTGCTTCTGGTCGCCGGGCCGTTTCGCTTCCTGAATGCGGGCGGCCTTGGCCTGGCTGACGGCGCGCTTCTGGCCGGTCGTCACCAGATCCCACTTGTTGATGAGGATAATCATCGACCGGCCGCTCTCGTGCGCGTAGCCGGCGATGGTCGCGTCGAGCGCGCTCACGCCTTCGGTCGCATCGATCACGAGCAGCGCAATGTCAGCCTCTTCGAGATGCTTGCGGCTCATGACCACGGAAAGCTTCTCGGCCATCAGCTTCGTCTTGCCTTTGCGGCGGATGCCGGCAGTGTCGACGAAGCGGAATTTCTGGCCGTTCCGCTCGACAAGTTCGTCGATCGCATCGCGAGTGGTGCCGGGAATCGGGGAGACGATCGCGCGGGCGCTGCCGGTGAGTTGATTCAGTAGCGTGGATTTGCCGACGTTGGGATGGCCGATGATCGCGATGCGAACTTCGTGATCGGGAGAACCCGTTGTTGGTGGTTGGTCGTTGGTCGTTGGAAAACCGTCGTCGGTCGTCGGCCGTCGGTCGTCGGCTATGGCGGACGTTGGTGGACCATCGTCGATCGTCGGCTGTTGGCTGTCGGCTGAAGCTTGCTCTCGTTCCGCCTTCGCCTTCCTCCGAAGGCTGCGTTTTGAGCCGCGCGGCTTTTCGCCTTCTTGTACTTCAGCGTCATCGGCGTCTTGTTGCTTGGGAAACGTTGCGAGAACAGCATCGAGCACCTCGTCGATGCCGCGGCCATGCTCGGCGGAAATCGGGAAAACATGCTTGATGCCGAGACGATGAGATTCAGCGTCGAGCGCATTTTGCTTGTCGGTATCGATTTTGTTGACGGCAAGATAGAGCGGCTTCCCGCTGCGAATCAGCCGCCGCGCAAGCTCGAGATCGGGTGCGGCGAGTTCAGTACGGCCGTCAACCACCATGATCACGGCGGCGGCTTCCTCAAGCGCGACCTTCGCCTGGCGGAAGATTTCCGACGGGATGAAATCTTTGTCTTCGGGAATAATGCCGCCGGTATCGACTACGCGAAAGCTGCGGCCATTCCATTCCGCGTTGCCGTAAAGGCGATCGCGGGTGATGCCCGGCTCGTCACCGACGATCGCGCGGCGCGAGCCGACGAGGCGATTGAACAAAGTCGACTTGCCGACGTTGGGGCGGCCGACGATGGCGAGCAGAGGCGGAGCGATCGCAGTGGATTTCGACCCGTCGGATATTTTGGTTGTGGATTTCAAATCGAGTCAGCGTCAGTGCTAAAGGTTACTAGATGCTGCTTCCATCGTCCCAGCAGTTCTTTGTAGTCGGGCGAAAAGATTTCCGGAAGGGTCCTCTCAATCGCCGCCTCGAGGTGGGACAGTGCTTCAAACTCTCCCCCGTCTGGCGCTAGTAAACCAGACCGCCCAGTCTTTCGGACTCTGTCGCGGTTTCGGCTCAGGTACTCGAATAAGACAAGCAGCGTTCCTTTTTCCAGCCGAATCTCGAGCTTTTCGCTAAGTGAATCAGGGGCCATGCCTCCCTCCACAAGCGTAGGTATTATAGAGATTCCGTGGCTTCCACTCCGCATTCGACGTCGTCTGCTCCGCGAACGCGCGATGTCTCGCTCTACAACTTCTTTGCGCATGGAGGAGTGCTGGCAAAGGCGCACCCGACTTATGAATTCCGGCGCGGGCAATTGCAGATGGCGCAAGCAGTCGAAGAGGCGCTCGAGGAAAGGCGTCACCTAATTGTGGAAGCGGGCACCGGCACGGGTAAGACACTCGCCTACCTCTTGCCTGTCATCCGTTCCGGCAAGCGCGTCATCGTCTCGACCGGCACCAAGAACCTGCAGGAGCAGCTTTTCTATAAAGACGTTCCGTTTCTTGAGCAGACGCTCTTCCCGGAAGGCGATCGCAAGCTGAACGTCTGCTACATGAAGGGGCGCAGCAACTACCTGTGCAAGAAGAAGCTCTACGACCTGACCGATCAGCCGGTTCTGTCGGGGCTCGAAGAGATCGAGCACTACCGCGCCATCGCATCCTGGGAGAAAACCACGCTTACCGGCGACCGTGCTGAACTGGCAAGTTTGCCGGAAGCTAGCGCACTCTGGCACAAGCTGGACGCACGCGCGGACACCTGCCTGGGACAAAAGTGCAGCGCTTTCGAACAGTGCTTCATCACCGAGATGCGACGCCGGGCGATGGAAAGCGACATCATCATCGTCAACCACCACCTGTTCTTTGCCGACCTCGGTATCAAGCAGGCCTCCGAGTACGCGCCTGACGCAGGAATCCTGCCGGATGTCGGCGCGGTCATCTTCGATGAAGCGCATGAATTGGAAGATGTCGCTGGCAGCTATTTCGGGGTCGCCGTCAGCAGCCATCGCGTCGATGATCTGGCGCGGGATGTAGAAGCGGCGCTTACCCGCCACAAGCTGATGTCAACGTCGGTCATAGGAGCGTTGAAAAGTGTACGCGACCGTTCCCAGCTCTTTTTCTCGTTACTTCCGGCGGGCGACGGGCGCTTCGCCTTTGAAAGCCGGCGCGAGTTCCTCGAAGAGAACGGCGAGGAATTCCTGAACCTGCAGCAATCGATTGGCCGGCTCGGCTCGGAGCTCGAGGCTATTCCGGGCAAGCCTGAGGAGGTCTTCAACTTTCTGCGTCGTGCCCAGGAGTTGCAGGTGCAACTCGGCTTCCTGATGGAATCCGAGGATCCCAACACTGTCTTTTGGATTGAACGGCGCGGCTGGGGTGGCCGCAGTGCCCGTCGTGGCACCGATGCCGGGCCCGACAACCCGGTTCGCGGACGGTCCAGCATTTTCCTTCAGGCAACGCCCATCGATGTCGCGCCGATCCTGAAGAATGTACTGTTCGAGAAGCTCGAAACGGTTGTGCTGACCTCCGCCACCCTGGCCGTCGGCGGAGCCTTCGAATACGTCAAACGCAGACTGGGCCTCGATCGCGGCAGGGAGATCGTCCTGCCCTCTCACTACGACTATCCCAACCAGGCGATCTTCTACGTTCCTCCCGATCTGCCTGATCCCCGCACGCCGCAATTTGTCGCCCAGGCATCCGACCGGATCCGGCGCCTGCTCGAAATCACGCGCGGCCGTGCCTTTGTGCTCTTCACCAGCTACTCGCAGATGCACGAGGTCTACAACCGCCTTCTCGGAGAGCTGGAATTCCCCCTTCTGCTCCAGGGCGATGCCCCAAAAATGGCCTTGCTCGACGAATTCCGCCTCACGCCGCATGCGGTTCTGTTCGCAACCTCGTCGTTCTGGCAGGGCGTCGACGTACAGGGCGAGCAGTTAAGCTGCGTGATTATTGATCGTCTCCCCTTTGCCGTGCCTAGCGATCCGGTCGTGGCGGCGCGTGTGAAGGCCATCGACGCCGAGGGCGGGAATGCATTCTTTCAATACCAGGTACCGGCCGCGGTCATTACGCTGAAACAGGGCTTTGGTCGCTTGATCCGCTCACTTCACGATCGCGGACTCTTGACGCTGCTCGACAATCGCATCCTCAAGAAGCAATATGGCCGGACCTTTGTGGACAGCCTCCCGCCCTACCGTCGCACCACCGACATTCGCGACGTCGAGCGCTTCTTCGGAGCTTGAAATCAGCACCATCCATGGTAGCGATGCCTCCAACTCCTGCCCGCCCGCAGGGAACGCGCCAGACGGCCGCAGCTCTCCCGGACGCCACTCCCAGCCACTACCTTTCGGTACAATAGTGCATTGTACGGAATCTGCGATTCGCGCTGTGTTGGCGCGGCTTTGCGAGGGAGAGTATGTACGAGGTCACGGTTGACGATACTTTTGCCGCAGGGCACTACCTGCGCAATTACAAAGGGAAGTGTGAGAATCCGCACGGCCACAACTACAAAGTGCGGGTCACGCTGGCGGGGAAAAATCTCGACAAGGCCGGACTCTTGCTCGACTTCAAGGATCTGAAAGAAGTCATGAAGCACGTGATCGACCGCCTCGATCACCAAATGATCAACGACATCGAACCCTTCACGGAACTGAACCCCTCTGCGGAGAATCTGGCCAGGTACTTCTTCGATCAGACAAATGATCGCCTGAAGGGCGTGACGGAGGGCCGCGTGTTCGTGAAAGACGTGACCATTTACGAGACCGACACGACGACCGCGAAGTACAGCGAGTAATGCGCATCACTGAGATTTATAAGTCGTTGCAGGGTGAATCCACCTATACCGGGCTGCCCTGTGTGTTTGTGCGATTGACGGGCTGTAATCTCCGTTGTTCGTGGTGTGATAGCGAATACACGTTCACCGGTGGCCGGACGATGACCGAGGATGCGATTTTCGCTGAGGTTGAGCGGTTGAGCCCTGCAGGGGGGTTGGTCGAAATCACAGGCGGCGAACCCTTGCTGCAGGAGCGAGAGCTAATACCTCTTATGCAGCGTCTTCTTGAAGCGGACTATAAGGTCCTGATTGAGACCAGCGGAGAGCGGCCTCTACGGCGCGTTCCGAAGGCCGTGGTGAAGATCGTGGACGTAAAATGCCCGCACTCGGGAGAGCCCGACACGTTCGACGCTACCAACCTAACGGCACTCGAACCGCACGATGAGGTGAAATTCGTTCTGAGCGATCGCGCTGACTACGAATTTGCCCGCAGCTTCGTGTGCGAACACACGCTCGCGAAGCGCGTGAATGCGGTTTTATTTTCTCCGGCGTTCCGCAAGCACGCGACCGGCGCTCGTGACGTTTCGCATTGTTTGCTCGATCCGCAGGAATTGGCCTTGTGGATGTTGGCGGATAACGTCCCGGCCCGCCTCGGGCTTCAGATTCACAAGTTCATTTGGGATCCGGCGGTCAAAGGCGTCTAGAGGCCGATTCGGCATCTAACTATCTGGCCAAAAAAAGCAATGGCAAAAACTTCTTCCTCGCGCGCAGTAGTCTTGTTGAGCGGCGGCATGGATTCGTGCGTTTGTGCGGCCTTGGCCGCCCGCGACCATCCGGCGGCCGCTTTGCATGTGAGCTACGGACAGCGTACCGAACAGCGCGAACTTAAGTCGTTTCTAGACATCTGCGACCGCCTCGGGATTCGCGATCGTCTCGTCGTCCGCAACGACTCGTTGCGCGTCATCGGCGGATCAGCCCTTACTGATCCAGAGATCGCTGTACCCGAGTCACACGCCATAGGCGAAGACGTACCAGTCACCTATGTTCCCTTCCGCAATGCCCACTTCCTCGCAGCGGCGGTGAGCTGGGCTGAGGTCCTGGGTGCGCACCAGATTTACATCGGTGCAGTCGAGCAGGATAGCTCCGGTTATCCGGACTGCCGGCCTGCTTACTACGCAGCCTTCAACGAAGTCATTCGCGCTGGGACCAAAGAGGGCAATATTGCCATCGTGACGCCATTGATTGCCCTGCGCAAACACGAGATTGTGCGCCTTGGCCTTGAATTAGGCGCACCGTTCGATTTAACGTGGTCGTGCTATAGCCGGGAGGATCGGGCCTGTGGTGTGTGCGACAGTTGTGTTCTTCGCTTACGTGCATTCCGGGAAGCAGGGGCGAAAGATCCGATTTCTTATGAGCCCGCTACAGTGGCAGGTTGAGGTCGTAGGCTGATCTCGAAAAGAAATCTTAAAGTCTTGCAATCGTAAATTCGTACTGATAGCCGGGAGGCTCTCAATGAAACAACGTTTGGCAATGGTTACGCTCGTGGCCCTGGTCCTAGGACTGTGTGTGTCCCCGGTCTTCGCCCAGGCAACCGGTTCGGTGAAAGGGGTCTGCCGCGATGCGGACGGCAAACCCATCACACAAGGCACGGTGGAATGGCTGAGCCAGGACACTGGCCGCAAATACACGCTCAAACTGAACAAGAAGGGCGAATACTTCTCGCTCGGCGTCGCGCCGGGCAAGTATAAGGTCACCTTGTTCGCCCCGGACGGCAAGGAGCTCTTCCACATCAATGGCGTCTCCGTCACCCTCGATGAAATCACGCAAGATATCGACCTGAAGAAAGAACAGGAACAGCAGGCCGCCGGGCAAGGGCTGACACAAGAGCAAATCAAGCAGCAGCAGGAACAACAGGCGAAGGCTGCAAAAGAAAAATCGACGGTTGCCACCTTGAATGAAAAACTGGCCGCAGCCAACACCGCCAGCCAAGCCGGCGACTACGAAACGGCGATTACCACGCTGAACGATGCGATTCAGATCGATAGCACGCGCGATCTCCTCTTTTTCAAGTTGGGCGACGCCTATCGCATGTCGGCCAGCAAGCAGACCGATCCGGCCGAAAAGAGCAAGCGATACGAAGAGGCGATCGAGAACTATAAGAAAGCCATCGACATGCGCGCAAACTCTGAGACTGCTCAAAAAGAAGCCGATAACGTCGCCAAGACAGCCGCCTATTACAACAATCTGGCGGAGGCGTACGCGAAGTCAGGCAAAGTTGACGACGCCGTGGCCACCTATGGCAAAGCCGCTCAACTCGACCCGACGCACACCGCGCAATACAACTTCAACGAAGGCGCCGTGCTCACCAACGCTGGCAAGGTGGATGATGCCATTGCCGCTTTCGACCGCGTGATCGCAGCCGACCCCAACAAGGCTGATGCCTATTACTGGAAGGGCGTCAATATGATCGGCAAGGCTACCCTGAAGGGCGACAAGATGGTTGCCCCCGACGGTACGGCCGACGCCTTCAACAAATACCTCGAACTCGCGCCCACCGGTTCCTATGCTCAGCCGGCCAAGGACATGCTTGCGAGCATCGGAGCGGCGGTCGAAACCGGCTTCAAGAAACAGAAGACCCCTCCCAAGAAGTAGATTCATTCACAAGTCATGTACAAGGGCAGCCTTTGGGGCTGCCCTTTTCGTAGCCCGCATGAGAATCCTCCAATCCTCGCGGCAAACTGCCCTGGTGTTACCGCTGGTTACCAACGTCCATGCACTTAACGGCCCTACGGTAAAGCCGCCAGCCGCGCTAGAGTAAAGACATCTTTCCCCCGGAAGTAGTGGCTCGTTTCTCCGTCTGTGGATAGGAATACCGTCATTGTGAGGCAGTCCCATGGCAGCTCCGGGCAGTGCGATCTCGGCCGCCTTTGAAGGCGCGACCGGATCCGCATCCGATTCAACGCAGGCGCTTCTCGCCGCGATGCTCAAGGCATCCGACAAAGTCAGCGACTTGGTGTTTTCTCCTGGCCGTCCCCCGCAGGTGGAGGTTTACGGCCAACTGATGACCGTGCAGGTACCCGGCGTCTCAATGCTGAGCGCCGATGACACGCGCCGCATCGCCAGCGACCTGATCGGCAACAACAAGCAGGCGATCAACACTCTGCGGGAACAAGGTTCCTGCGACATTTCTTACGGTCTTCCGGGGCTTGCCCGTTTTCGTGTTAATGCGTTCATTCAGCGGGGCAGTTGCGCGGTGGTCATGCGCGTCATTCCGACTGCCATCCCGGACTTCGCCTCTCTCCATTTGCCAGCGCATCTGGCAGACGTTACGAACCTGCGCAACGGAATTATTCTCGTAACCGGACCGACCTCTTCCGGCAAGAGTTCAACCGTTGCCGCGCTGCTCGATTGCATGAATCGCGAGCGGGAGTACCACATCATCACTCTCGAAGATCCCATCGAGTTCCTGCACAATCACCGCAAATCGACCGTGCATCAACGCGAGTTGCATAGCGACACTCCAAATTTCGCCCTCGCCCTGCGCGCCGCCCTGCGCCAGGCGCCAAAAGTCATTTTTGTCGGTGAGATCCGCGATAAGGACACGATGGAGATGGTGCTTGAGGCCGCCGACATGGGCCTCATCGTCTTCTCCACGATGAATACGATCGATGCGAGCAAAACGGTTGAGCGCATCGTGAATTCTTTTTCGGCTGAGGAACAGCAGAGCGTCCGCGAACGGTTCGCCAAGTCCTTCCGATTCGTGATCTCGCAGCGCCTGATTCCGCGCAACGACGGCAGCGGCCGGTTGCCGGTTTTCGAAATTCTCAAGTCCAACAGCCGCACCCGTGAATGTGTCGAGAAGGGCGAGCGCGAAGGGAAAACACTGCTTGACGCTTTAAAGGCAAGCGAAGCCGATGGGATGCAGTATTTCGACGGCGAAATCGCCAAACTGGTACGCAACGGACTCGTTGACTTGGAAACCGGCGCCTCTTTCGCCAGCCATGCATCGTCCCTTGGACAAGAACTGGCGAAATAAACTCGAGTTTTCCCGCAGAACTCGTTCGTGACCGAGCCGGATCCATCCGGCTCGGTTTTTTGTGCGCTGATCTCGTATCATCGGCTGGATGGCCGAACCCTCGCAGCAATCGACGGTTCTCAGCTTTGCCGATGCCCGCCACACCGTGGAGCAGCATGCCACCGAAGTGTGTCCCACGGGAATTGAATTTCTTCCATTGCTCGAGAGCCAGGGCCGCGTGCTTGCCAAACCGGTCACCGCCGACCGGGATTATCCGCCCTTCAATCGCGCCATGCGTGACGGCTATGCGGTGCGTGCGGCCGACCTCGCTCAAGTACCAGCGACGCTCGAAGTAGTCGCTGAAATCAAGGCGGGTGCAGACCCCGCCAGCCTTCCAAGGCAATTGGCACTGGGACAGGCCGCAGCGATTATGACCGGTGCGCCCGCGCCTCCCGGATCGGACGCCGTCGTGATGGTCGAGTACACTTCCCTCGCAAACAGTCGCGTGACCATTACTCGCGGCCTCACGAGCGGCGACAACATCGCCCCAGCCGGTTCCGAAGCTCGCGCGAACGATTTGCTGCTGGTGCCGGGGGCGACCATGGATTATGCGGCCCTCGCCGCAGCCGCTTCCGTTGGCCAGGAGAATGTCTGGGTCCATCGCCGCCCGACGATCGGGATCATTTCAACGGGCGACGAAGTCGTGGAACTCGCTGCGCATCCTGGGCCGACCCAGATCCGCAACTCCAACAGCTACTCTTTGGCGGCACAGGTCCGAGATGCGGGTGGAGAGCCTCGCATGTTGGGGATTGTCGCCGATGATGCCGCCGCTCTTCGCGAACGAATCGTTGAAGGGTTCGCTTGCGATCTGCTCCTGCTGACCGGTGGCGTTTCCATGGGGAAGTACGACTTGGTCGAACAAGTCCTTAGCGAACTTGGCGCGGAGTACTTTTTTACCGGCGCGCAGATTCAACCGGGACGGCCGGTGGTCTTCGGCCAGGCGCATGCAAAATATTTTTTTGGCCTGCCGGGCAATCCGGTTTCCACCATGGTGACATTCGAGTTATTTGTGCGGCCGATGCTGGATGCGCTGGCTGGAAGAACGCCCCAGCCGCTCATCTTCCTCCGCGCCCGACTCAAATCCGAGGTTCGCACTAAGACCGGGCTTACGCGTTTTCTGCCGGCAATGTTGTCGGGCGAGTTTGCGGAACCCGAGGTGGAACTAATGCGATGGCACGGTTCTGGAGACGTGCCCTCAACCGCCCGCTCAAATTGCTATCTTGTGGTTCCACCAGAGAGAGCGCACATCGCGAGCGGAGAGTGGGTCGCCGTGATGCGGAAGTGAGCTACTCGCTCATACTCCGCCTTGCTGCGGGACTGCTGACCTTGTGCCTGAAGCTTGGCGCAGAAGCCTGCTCGCCTACCCCGCCAGCCTCTGCATCGCTTTCTCGTCGATGACCGGCACACCCAATTCTTTCGCCTTATCGAGTTTCGATCCCGCGTCCGATCCTGCGACGACGTAATCGGTCTTTTTGCTGACCGAGCCTGAAACCCGGCCGCCGGCATCCTCGATCAGTTTCTTTGCTTCGTCGCGCGTAAGAGTCGCAAGGGTTCCGGTCAGAACAAACGTTTTGCCCGCCAGCTTCGTGCCTCGTTGCTTCTTCACGCCTTTGAACATCAGGCCCGCCGCCTCAAGGCGCTTAACCAGTTGGCGATTGGTCGGTTCATCAAAGAACTCTCGGATGCTTTCGGCGATCCTGGGGCCTACCTCACTTACTTCTTCAAGTTGCTCCTGGCTCGCATTCATAAGAGTTTCGATGGATCCGAAGTTCTCCGCCAGGAACTGCGCCGTACGCTCGCCCACAAAACGAATTCCCAGGCCGAAGATCACTCGATCCAGCGACACCTTTTTCGACGCCTCGATTTCGTCGAGGATATTTTGGGCGGACTTGTCACCCATCCGCTCGAGGCTCAAAAGATCCGCCTTTGTGAGCTGGTAAATGTCGGCGACGTTCTTCACCAGGCCTTTGTCGGTAAGCTGTGTGACCAGCGCGTCTCCCATGCCTTCGATGTTCATGACGTGCCGTGAAGCAAAGTGCCGGATTGTCTCCCGCAGTTTGGCTGGACAGTTTGCGTTCACGCAGCGGTAATCGACCTCACCCTCAGTCTTAACGACGTGGCCTCCACACTCCGGGCATTTCTCCGGGACCTCAATCTTCTTCTTCCCGCGCGGATGCTCTTTATCGTCCACGACCTTGCTGACCTTTGGGATTACGTCGCCACCCCGCTCGACTTGCACCCAGTCGCCGATCTTCACTCCCAAACGCTCGACTTCATCCATGTTGTGCAGCGTCGCATTGCGGACCGTGGTTCCACCGATCAGCACCGGCGCCAACTCGGCTACGGGCGTCAGTTTCCCGGTACGACCGACCTGCCAGCGGACAGCGATCATTTGTGTGAAGCCGGCGCGTGCGGCATACTTGTAAGCGATTGCCCAGCGCGGAGCCTTGCCGGTAAATCCAAGTTCTTCCTGGAGCGCAATCCGGTCCACCTTGATCACGATACCGTCGATCTCGTACGGCAAAGATTCGCGCCTTGCCTCCCATTCCTTGATAAAAGCCCAGACCTCCTCCATGCTTTTGGCGAGTTTGCGGCTCGGATTCACCTTGAACCCGGCGGCTTCCAGCGCCTCGAGCGTCTTCCAATGTCGATCCATCAGCGTGCGGCCGTTCGTGAGCAACATGTAGGAGAAGTAATCGAGGCGCCGCTGGGCAGTAATACTTGCGTCGAGCTGCCTCACGGTTCCGGCCGTGGCGTTTCGGGGATTCGCAAACAGCGACAACCCTTTTTCTTCGCGTTCGTCGTTCATGCGCTTAAAAGCGGCCAGCGGCATCAGCAACTCGCCACGAACCTCAAAATCGGGGGGAATACCGGCTTTCTTCAGCTTTTCCTTTGCAATCGACAGTGGGACGGAGCGCACCGTTCGCACATTCAGCGTGACATCTTCGCCAGTGGTGCCGTCGCCACGGGTGATGCCGTGAGCTAATCGCCCATCTTCGTAAAGCAATGCCAATGACATCCCATCCAACTTCAGTTCGCAGACATATTCCACGTCTGTCCGTCCGGTCAGCTCATGGACGCGTCTTTCCCAGTCGCGAAGCTCTTCTTCGTTGTACGTATTGTCGAGTGATAGCATGGGCGAGGAATGCTGCGCCTTGACCACACCTTCGCGCGGTGTACCGCCGACACGTTGGCTAGGGGAATCGGGAGTAATCAGCGCCGGATAATCCGCTTCCAGCTTCTTGAGCTGCTCCATCAGCTTGTCGAAGTCGAAGTCGGAAATCTCGGGATCATCGAGGACGAAATAGCGGTATTCGTGGTGCCGAATCTTGTCGCGCAGGGATTCGATCTTCTTCTCGATTTCTTTCGTGCCGCTCGCCATAGCGCCAAGAATTATAGATGCAGGCGGCTAGCGAACGCTCCTGCTGATGCGACGGCTGGAACCGCCTGGCCTAAACCAAATCGTCCAGCTTTAACCCGTTTGCATCGCCCTTCCACGACGTGGTGAACTGCTTCTCAACGAAGCTGGCATCATATTTTCGGTTCTGCGCCAGCAGCGCCTGTTGCAGGCCGTACAACGAACGCGGGTTTCTTGGATTCCGATCCAGGTCTTCCCGAAATACCTTCTCTGCGGCAGGCGCCTCGCCGTTTACCAGCAAGACGGCTCCCAGTGATTCACGCACCGGAAAGAACCAGTCCGCCGGCTCGTCGTACTTCAGCGAATCCTGAACCTGCACCGCTTCTTGCAGAAGAGAGATCGCCTCGTTTGAATGATGCTTCGCCAGAGCAATCTTTGCCCCCAGGACGTCGCGCGCGATCTTCAAAATGTCCTTCGTCTTGTTGTTGACCGGCATCTGAAAGATGGCGTCCTCCGGCGTGGCCGCTTCCGCGTCGGACACAATTTTGTATTCGGCCTCGGCCTCCGGAATGCGACCCTTACCCGCAAGAGCCAAGCCATGCGCAAAGTGCCAGAAGCCGGTAAGCACGGGCATCTCGGCCGAAGGTTGCTTCGTGGCCAGAATCTCGTCCCAGCGGTGGAAGCGGACATCCACCGCAAGTGGAATCGTCATGAATCCTTCGAGCGGCGGCATCTCTTTGACGGCGGGCGCAACGTGCTCCGCCAGCATGACAGCGCTCTTTTTCGCCTCGCCATAGTTTCCGTTCATGGCCGAGCACATCGCGATGAAGTGCAAGTTGTGGCTGTAGTACATCATCGGGTAGATACCCTGCACTCCAGTTGCTTCGATATAAGCGCGATCGGCTGCGGCAGCTTTCTCATTGATCTTTACCGCCCCTTCGTAGTCCCCGGTCCGAATGTAGACGTGCGCCGGCATGTGCACCAGGTGCCCCGCTGCAGGTGCCATGGCAGCCAGCTTGTTCGCCCCTGCAAGGGCGCGTTGTGGACTGCGAGAGGCTTCCGTGGAATGGATGTAATAGTGAATCGCACCCATGTGGTCGGGATCGCGCTTGAGTACGGATTCCAAAGTCGCAACAATCTCTTCTGTGCCTTCTTCAGGCGTGCCGTCCACGTGCCACAATCCCCAAGGGTGAAGATTCATGGCGGACTCGGCAAAGAGCACAGCGGCATCCGGGTCGTCCGGATATTTCTTCACTAGTTCGCGCATCGCATCGCGGTAGGCCTCGGCGGCCTGCCGCCGGTCGGCTTTGAGGTCGGCTGGAAAACGCAGTGCCATCGCTGCGATGTACGCCTGCTCGGCAGGTGGCGCTGCCGCCGACAGGTCGACCGCCTTCTGAATCGCTGTATGCGCCGCCGCGAATCGCTCGTCGCTGGCCGGATCGTTATAGTTTGGGCCAACAGCCTCCGCGATTCCCCAGTACGCCATCGCCAACTTCGGATCGAGCACGCTCGCCTGCCGGAAGGAACGCTCGGCCTCGTCGTGATTGAAGGCATAAATCATCCGAAGGCCTTGATCGAAGAATTTCTGGGCCTCCGCGTTTTGGGTTGAAACCGGGTGATGGAGATCACCATAGCCAGACATCAATTTCGCCGGCTTCGCGCCGCCCATGCTGCCGTGCTCTTGCGCGACGGCAGACAACGCGCACATCCCCACCACCAGGAGTACGGAGATTTTCTTCCCCATAATCACCCTCCTCGCAAAATGTTCAAATGGATCATCCGAGCATGATCGGACCCCAAGCCGTCTCGAATGACTGGAGATTCGCGCAAAGCCTAGTCCAAATCTGCGTGCAATTCAAATGTAAGGGAAATATTACGAGGCGCTTTAGGCGGCCGAATGCACCATGAAGTCCAGCGCCCGCGCGATGTACGCTTTCATCTCGCGACGGTGCACGACCGCGTCCACCATCCCGTGTTCTAGCAGGAACTCGCTGCGCTGGAATCCTTGCGGCAGCTTCTGGCGGATGGTCTGTTCGATTACGCGCGGGCCGGCAAATCCTATCAGCGCACCCGGTTCGGCGACATTCAGGTCCCCCAGCATTGCGAAAGATGCCGTAACTCCGCCTGTAGTCGGATCCGTGAGAATGGAGATGTAAGGCACGCGAAGTTCGTCGAGTTGTGCCAGCGCCGCCGAGATTTTGGCGAGCTGCATCAGGCTGATCGCGCCTTCCATCATCCGTGCTCCGCCCGACGCCGAGACGATAATCAGTGGCTTCTTGGTGTCAGCCGCCTTCTCAATTGCCCGCGTGATGACCTCGCCCACGACGGCACCCATGCTCCCGCCGATGAAGGCATACTCCATCGCGCTCACAACCACGGGCCGGCCTTGAAGCTTACCCTCAACATTGATGACGGCGTCGGTGAGCTCGGTGTCTTTTCGCGCTTGCTTCAAGCGCGACGCGTAGGGCTTCAGATCTACAAACCTCAGCGGGTCCGTCGAGACCAGGTTCGCGTCAAATACCTGGTATTGATTGTCGTCAATCAGTTGTGCCAGTCGGGTTCGCGCATCTATGCGAAAGTGCCGGTCGCACTTGGGACAAACGTTCAGATTCTCTTCAAGATCCTTCTTCCAGATGATCTGGCGGCAGTCTTCGCACTTGACCCAGAGACCTTCGGTCTTGATCTTTTTCTCGCCCGAAGTATCGAGCTCGCCGGATTGTCGTTTAAACCATGCCATCACGAGTTCGCCCGGAAGCTGTGTCTAGTACTCAATGCCGCGTTGTGCCAGCACTCCCTTTTCGTAGGCGTGCTTGACCTGCCGCATCTCGGTTACCGTATCGGCGAGTTCGACAATGCTCGGATGGGCATTTCGCCCCGTCAAGATCACGTGCAGGTTCTCAGGCTTCTTCTGCAAGCTGTCCACGACAGTGGCCGGGTTCAGCATACCGTAGCTGATCGCGTAATTGATCTCGTCCAGGATCACCAAATCCCACTCGCCGGACTGGATCGCGCGGTCGGCCTCGCTCCAGGCCTCTTCTACCATACGGACATCCTCGGGATCAGGCTTTTCTGCGCCGACTTTTACAAAGCCGCGACCCATTTGCTTCATGACAAACCGGTCGCCGAAAGCCTGGACCGCATCCAGTTCCCCGTAATGCCAAGAGCCCTTCAGGAACTGCAGCATCAGCACCCGTAATCCCTGGCCGACCGCGCGCAACCCGGTGCCCATGGCGGCTGTCGTCTTACCCTTCCCGGGTCCGGTATTCACGATGATGAGCCCACGACGAACGTCAGCCATATGCCGAATCCGTTATTGTACAGCTTTTGGAAGACGCGCGTGGCGGCCGCTCCTTGCTGACCGCTCGTATTCGAGAGCAAAGATGTTTGCAGGCTGAGACAACTGCAACGCAAAATTTTTCGTAGGAACTAGACGCGGCAAGATTTCGTATGCATCCTATGGACGGGTCTCTCTCGCTCCTGGAACTTTTCCGGAGGTCTCCGCAATGCAACAGAACAGACGTCCATTGTTACTGTTGGGCCTGCTCGTCTCACTTGTATTCGCCACGCCCGTGGCAGCCCACGCAACTCGCCCCAAGACCAACGCCACTGGGCCTGTGGAAGAAGAAGTCGTTCGAGAGATCGTCGAGTTGGAACGTCAGGCCAAGGATGCCGCACTGCATCGCGATGCCGCTTTCTCCGAGCGTACGCTCGCCGACGACTACATGGCCATCACTCCACTGGGCCAAGTGATCTCCAAGGCGGATACGATCGCCGCGCGCAAGACCGCGCAGCTCCGCTATGAAGCAATTGATATCTCCGACATGATGGTTCGCCTGTACGGCAACACTGCGATCGTGACTGCGCGCGCGGAAGTGAAAGGCACCGAGCTAGGCGAGGAGTTCAGCGGCCCATACCGCTTTACTCGAGTTTGGGTTAAGAGGAACGGGCACTGGCTGACCGTAAGTTATCAGGCGACGGTGACCGGGACGCGCTAAACGTCCCAGGCTCCACTAGGGCATCGGGATCACGCGCCGGGCATCCGGCTTCAGATCTTCCGGAATCTCATCCCCGTCTTCGCGCAGCAGCCGGGCGGCCACGCGCAAAGCTTCAATTTCTTTCTTGAGTCGGACGATTTCCTGCTCTTTCGCCCGCAATACCGCGTGCGGATCCTTCATGACGGCTCCTTCGCTCTCCAAGGGACTGAATTCTGCATACTTTGCCAGGCTCGGTCCGGAAATTACGACTCTAAATGGGCGAAACTAGCGAGGGTACGTCACGAAAGGGCATGCGGACTGCGACAAAATGGCCTATCCCCAGCCTGCCCGAATTCAAATCTTAGCTGAGGAGCCTTGAGACTCTGTCAGCACTGCCGGTCCGACGGGTAGAATCGTTGGCAGCGTTAGCCGGCCAAAAGTCAAGCCAATGCTGCAGCCAAGACTTGGAGAAGTCCAGATGAATTCGAATCGTCTCTTGCACGGGATATTGACCGCATCTTTTCTGTTCATTACTGCTTTCTCGCTTTCGGCCCAGACTGATAAGCCGGCCAAACCCGGCATGAACATGGGCGACTCTTCGGCTGCGCAACCCTCAGGCAAGCTGACCAAGGTCGACGACCACAAGCGGGTTTGCATGGTCACGAACAAAGCTTTTCCCGATGACCAGATTGCAGTCGAGGTTGAGGGCAAGACGTATTACGGCTGCTGCGAGATGTGTAAGGGTCGCTTGGCAAGCGACGCCAAGCTCCGCACCGCGACCGACCCAGTCTCCGGAAAACCTGTCGACAAGTCCGAAGCCGTCATCGCCGCCGACACCAAAGGTAAAGTCTTTTATTTCGAGAATGACGAGAATCTGGCAGCCTACAACGCCAAGGTTACCAAGTAACTTCGAAGAGAGTGCCTTGCTCGTCTGATGAGTTCGATCCCAAAATGGTTTGAACGGACATTCGACTTCGATTTTCCGGTCGAGCAGTATCCCAATCTATGCGCACGACTTCGGGGAACCCCCGCGCGTCTTGATGCCGCTTTACGCGGCGTCCCAGGTTCCATCCTGATCACGAAGCCGGGAGACCACTGGTCGCCGCAGGAGCACGCCGGGCACCTTGTCGACCTCGAACCTTTATGGCTGGCGCGCGTGGAAGATTTTCTCACCGCTTCCGACACCCTCAGCGCTGCCGACCTTACCAACCGCAAGACTCACGAAGCGAACCACAACGCTCGCCAGCTCGAGGATATTCTCGAGGATTTCCGCAACCAGCGCCTCCAACTCGTACGTCGCGTCTCTCGCTGCCAACCTTCCGAGTTCGCCAGTTCCAAGCTGCATCCGCGCCTCCAGCAGCCTATGCGCCTCGTCGACCATCTCTATTTCGTCGCCGAGCATGACGATCATCACCTTGCAACGATTTGGGAGCTGATTCAGAGCTAGGGATCGCGGCGACCGTCAGGCTGCCCGAGTCGCGCCCATCTCAATGCCCAGTGTGGTAGGGATGTCCTTTCAGAATGGTGAACGCCCGGTATACCTGCTCGAGGAGCACGATCCGCGCGAGTTCATGTGCTAACGTCATCCGGCCCATCGAAATAATCATCGCAGCTGCTTTCCGTGTCTCCAGCGAAAAGCCATCGGCCGGCCCAATCGCCAGGATCAGAGGTTGCGGATTGCCGTCCGCATGATTCTGCAGGAACTGAGCGAATTCGACCGAGGAGAGCTGCTTGCCAAGCGCGTCCATCAAGACAATCATGTGGGCCGGGCGAGTGCCGGTCTTCTCTCGAAATTTCAAGAGAGCAGCCTCATCGGTGAGCGCAACACCTTCGACTTCTGTGTACCGACCAATTCTCTTCAGATAATCGTCGGTCAGTGCGCGGATAGCGGCGTCCTTCGTTTTGCCGATCCAGCCAATCTTTAGTTTCACAGGAACGATTCAATCACAGTGACACGCGAAATACACCCGCGAAGCCTCATGCCTTCACGCCCGATGCGAGGACGATAGTGGCCCCGAACTCGATTCGGTCAGCCACTTGATATTTGCAGATTTCTGCGACCACTTCCCGGTGCAGCGCGGGCCAGTCTTTCTCTGCGACTCGTTCCAACATAGGCTGGAAAGGCACCGAAACCGCCCGCGCCTGCTCCCAGACCTCTTCCGCGCTGCCCGGCCACGTCCAGGGTACCGTCGGCGAGGATTCCTCAACCTCGACGAACCCCGCAGCTCGTAATGCCCCCGACAAGCTTCCTTGTGCACTGAAGCGGAATGGATTTGCCCGTCCCGCCGCCAGTATGGGACCACCAACGTGCCGGTGAACGACCGCAAATGTCGACGACCAATAGGGTTGTTCGATCGGTCCCCACGCCGCAAAGCATGCGCGTCCTCCCGAACGCAGCACGCGCCTGAGATCTTTGAGAGCTGCAACAATGTCGGAAAAGAACATCACACCAAATCGCGATGTCGCGAGATCAAAGCTGCTCTCGCCAAATGGTAGACGGTGCGCATCACCCTGGCAGGGCGCAACGTTCATCAGACTTCGGCTTCGTGCCCGGCCTTGCGCGATCGTCAACAGATCAGCGCTGATATCCAGCGCAGCCACAAATCCGCCCGGCAAGACCTGCGACGCGAGGCTGATTGCCGGTTCCCCCGTACCGCTCGCCAGATCCAGAATCCGCATACCCGGCCGCGGCCCGGAAAACTGCACCAGCCTCTGGGTGACATGCTTTCCCATCGCCGCCGATTTTGCTTTCCACTTTTCGGAGGCTACCAGACGGTAGGAATTCCCCCACTCCGGCTGCTTGGGGTCTTCACTCATGATTCACCGTGACATGGCGTTCGCGGATGGGTTTGAACCGCGCAGCATCAGCAAAACCGCTAAGCCCGCTTTCGTCGCGGAGCTCCCGCTGCTGCTCGTTTCTTAACCGCAGCCCGGCGCGTGGGAGCCTTGAGTTCCGCCGGCGTCAAATGTGTTGCGGACTTCCACAGGCGCTCGAGGTCGTAGTAACGCCTCGCCTTCTCCACAAAAATGTGGACCACGAAGTCGATATAGTCGAGCAGGATCCACTCGGCTTGCTTGTATCCCTCAACGTGCGCCGGATACAGGCCCGTCCGCTTGAGCCGCAGCTCAATCTCTTCGGCGATCGCTTCCACCTGGCGGGGATTCGTTCCGCTGCAGATCACGAAATAATCCGTGACGGCTTCTTTGTCCAACTCGAGGATGGCGAGCTCTTCGGCTTTCTTGTCTTGCGCAGCGGCGATCGCTTCCAGAATCTGTTGCTTCGTCTCGTTTGTCTTCATGAGCAATGCGTCTTTGGCAAAACGATTCTACCTGAATGGAGCGGCCGCTCAAGATTGTGGTTCCGGCTCGAGTCGGACTTGTTTCACAAATTCGAAATGCTTTCGGCGTCAGGTTACCGCCCTCTTGTACAGACCGCATTTCTTGATGTACTCGGCCACCGACGCATCCACCAGCCGTCCTAACGGCTTTCCGGCCGCCACGGCTTGCCGTACCGCGGTCGCCGAGATCGCATGATGCACACTGTCGAGCAGGCGTATCGTCGCTCGGGGCAAGACCAGGTCTCCTTTCGCCGCCTGCTTCTCAAACGGCTTGGTCACGTGAGCCGCCGGTCGAAGCAATTCGGGCAGCGAATTCGCCACATCCGCCAGCGAGAACCCCGGACGGCTCGCCACCACAAACTCACACTCGGCAAAAAGTTCTTCCGCACGGTGCCATTTTGCGATGTCGCGAAAAGCGTCAATCCCAATCAGAAAAAAAAGCTGATCCGATTTCTTTAGCGTCGATTTCAGCTGCAGGATCGTATCGATTGAATAATTGGGTGTCGCCGCCTTAGCGCCCTTTTTAGCCGGCTCGTCGGTCAACCCCTCGGGCGCTTCGAGAAGTGACGGCACCCATGTCTTTTCCGGAGCCGTGGCCAATGCCACCATGGCGTGCCGGTGAACGAATGGACTGAGCGGCTGTTTTTGCTTGTGGGGTGGGATGTTTGCCGTCACAAACTCAATGCGCCCGAGGCGGAATTTCTCCTGCGCCGCCCTGGCAAGCGCACTGTGGCCTTGGTGGATGGGATCAAACGTACCGCCGAACAGGCCGATATTCATAGGCGTTGGCAGTTTCGCTGATCAGCCAACTTTGGCGCAAGTTGAGACTGTCGTTTCTGATTTTTTGCTTTCCCGCTTGCACTTCAATTGGTGCGCACTGCAATATACGGTTCACGCGCCGTCTTCCTCTCAAACAAGCCGCCAGACGGCCCTTGTCCCTTAGGCCATGGGTCGCACGGCGGGTCTAGATGCACTGCCGTAACTCGCCGGTTAATCTTCCCGGCCATAAGATCTTTGTCTATGCGAGCGAGCCCTTCCCCACTTCGCACGCGGCTTTTGCCACCCGTCCGGGCGACCATTCTCCGGTACGGCGTGGCTCTATTGAGCACCACGCTCGCTCTCATTCCAGCCCTCCTTTTTCAGGACATTGCGGAAAGTCGGCTCGCCGTCTTCGCGGTGGCCGTCATGGTCAGCGCCTGGTACGGCGGCTGGAAACCGGGTCTGGCCGCCACCGCGTTTGCCGTCACTGTCAGCGCGTATTACTCGCTTACCGGCGAGCATACTGCCGGTGAGGCGCATCTCGCCGCTTTCCATCTCGCACTCTTCATCTTCGTTGCACTTCTCATCTGTTGGTTCAATGCCGCTCTGCGCGCCGCTCAGGAAGGATTGCGCCGTTCCGAACAGAATTTCCGCTCGCTCGTCACCAACGCCCCATACGGCATTTGCCGCGTGGACGCTCGTGGCTATGTGCTCGACATCAACCCGGCGCTCGTCCGCATGCTGGGTTATGACAACGCGCAGGAGTTCGCCGGCCGTAATCTGAGTACGCTTTACGCCGATGGCCAGCAGTGGTTCTTGCTCACAGACTATTTCCGCCTGTTGCGCAATTTTGACAATCTGGTCGCCGAATGGCGCCGCAAAGATGACACCACCACCGTGGTGCGTCTCTCAGGCCACGCCATCACTGACGAGGCCAAGACTATTACGTATGAATTATTCACAGAAGACGTCAGCGAGCGCCGCGCATTAGAACTGCAACTGCGTCAGTCTCAGAAAATGGAGGCCATCGGCCGGCTCGCCGGCGGCATCGCCCACGACTTCAACAATCTTCTGATGGTCATCTCGGGCTATTCGGAGTTCCTGCTCGAGCGACTCGGTCCAGATCCGGCTCTTCGTGGTCCCGCCAAGGAAATCTCGGCGGCCGCCGAACGCGCCACTTCTCTGACGCGTCAACTCCTTGCGTTCAGCCGCAAGCAGATGCTCGCTCCGAAGGTTCTCGATCTTAACGCCGTCGTTACCGAGAACTTGAAGATGCTCACCCGCCTCATTGGCGAAGACATTGACCTGGTCATGATTCCCGGCGCCGAACTCGGAGCCGTCAAGGCCGACCCAAGCCAGATCGAGCAGGTCATTCTCAATCTCGCTGTAAACGCCCGCGATGCCATGCCCCAGGGTGGCAAGCTCACCATCGAAACCGGGAATGTCAGCCTCGATGAAAATTACGCTCGCATCCATTCGCCCTTGAAGCCGGGAGACTACATCATGCTCGCCATCAGCGACACCGGCGTGGGCATGGATACCGAGACCCAGTCCCGCATCTTCGAACCGTTCTTCACCACCAAAGGCCCCAAGGGCACCGGACTCGGACTTTCCATGGTCTACGGCATCGTGAAGCAGAGCGGCGGCTACGTGTGGGTTTACAGCGAGCCAGGCAAAGGCACAACCTTCAAGGTCTATTTGCCCCGCGTGACTGAGGCGGGAGAAATGGTCGCCGACGCACTCCCCGCGGCCGCCCCTCTGGCTGACAAACAGCCGCGCGAAACCATCCTCGTTGTCGAGGACGAAGCAAACCTACGGCGCCTCACGCGCCAGTTCTTGGAGAACCGCGGATACTCCGTGCTCGACGCCGCCGACGGCGCCGCCGCCGTACAGATCTGCGTGGCTCATCAAGGCACCATCCATCTCCTGCTGACCGACGTGATCATGCCGGGAATGAATGGTCGCGAACTCGCAAAGCGCGTTGCCGAAATTCGCCCCAACACCAAGGTGCTCTATATGTCGGGGTACACGGAAAACGCGATTGGCCACAACGGCACGCTGGATGCGGGCATCAAGCTCCTCCAGAAGCCCTTCACCCTTCAAGCACTCCAGGCAAAAGTGCGCGAAGTGCTCGACCAGAAACTCCCCCAGGAGGCCGGAATGGCTCTTCAAGCAAGTCCCCCTTCGCAGTTCCAAGGAACTCGCGACAAACTCGGTCCTTTTCGCGCGCAGCGCTTTAATCTGCAGTTGCCGCTTCGCTATCGCAAACTCGGTGAACAAGGCTGGCGCAACGGAACAACCGAAAATATCAGCCGCTCCGGCATGCTCTTCCAGGCGGAAGAAATGCTGCAGCCCACCGTTCAACTGGAAATCAACCTGGTCTTGCCGGCGGAGATTGCCGGGCTCAGCCCCACCGAGGTGGTTTGTCGAGGTGAGGTCGTCCGCGCCGTCCAGCCTGGGGATCCCACTTTGAGCCCAGCTCTCGCAGCTAAGATCCTCCAATACCACTTCCAGCACGGCTCCCATCTCCCGGAAGCCTAGCCGGCGAAGCTCGTCAGGAAGCAACTCCCGGGTTTTGTGATTAGGGCCGTAGGTCCTGTAGCTGAGCTTTTTGTCCCCTACAAGGGGACTTCTGGATCTCGGTGCATCCTTCAAGTGCTGCCAGCATTTTTGCGCTCTCCCGGTCCATGTCCGGTCACCTTGTCTAACCCCGTGGTAGACTCCAGTCAGCAGCCTGTTCCAGCCCCATGCCCTGGTGACCTAAGTACTTTGTGATGTCAGTACTCTCTTCTGTAAGATCCCGATCGGAGTTCTGTTTTCAGCAAGGTAGCTGCCCGTATTAAGAGTTACTTTGGCGTCCGGCATCGAGCTACCCCTCAGCGTCGCGCAGTTTCGGCTCTGAGTAGGGTTTATCGGTCATTTTCAGGATCGGAATCGGGAATCGAGCGAGATTTGTGGGAGCCCCGGTGAGAGTCGCGAAGTCGGAAGGGAGCACCCCGACTGCAGACGGTCTGAAGCAGATATGGGAACGCGTGTTTCAACGTGCGCCCATCGGCCTAAGTGACGACTTTCACGACCTCGGTGGCAATGCCGTACTCGCCGACCGCATCTGCAGCGAAATATTCCACACTTACAACCGTTCCGTTCCCGGCGTCGCCATCAGCCATGCCCCTTCAATCTCTAAGTTGGCGCTCTTGCTCCAGCAAGATCCGCTGCCTGCCTTTTCTCCTCTGATCCAGATCAAAACCGGCACCGATGAGCCTCCCGTGTTCATCGCACACGGGCTCAGCGGCATGGTGGAGTACCACACGCTCGCGAAGCACATTCACACCAGCAACTCGATTATCGGGTTTCAGGCAGTTGGCCTTGACGGCCGCGAGGAGCCCCTCGAACGCGTCGAAGACATGGCCGGTCACTACTTAAACGCTCTTTTGAAGCGGCAGCCCGATGGCCCCTACTTTCTGATTGGTTATTCTTTCGGAGGCCTGGTTGCCTTCGAGATGGCCCAGAAGTTGTTGGCCAAAGGCAAACAAATCGCCTTGCTCGCGTTGGTCGATGCTTATCCTCATCCGCGCTTCATGCTGCCTGCCCAGCGGTTTCGCGTCTTCGTCAAGCGCATGCGAACCCATGCCGGGAAAATGAGCGGCATGCCCACGTCGAACGCAGCATCTTATTTTGTGCGTGGAATTAAGCGAAGACTCCACTTGGCGGCTCCCCTCGAGATTGGCACCCATCCCGAGCCGCACAACTTCTCGCTGGCGGCGACACTGCCCTGGGTCAATCAGAAGACCTACCGCGCCTACGCCAATTACGAGCCGAAGTTTTATCCGGGCTCGATCCAGTTCATCACCGCCAAGGTTCAGACGTTCTTCCCAGGCAATCCTGGCTCGGTCTGGAAGAGGCTCGCCCGCGACTTTGAAGTCGAAACCATTCCCGGCGACCATTTAGGCATCATCACCAGCGAATATCGGCCCCTCGCGGAAGTCCTCACGAGATTCATCCGGAAGGCCAGCACGAACTCCTAGCTCCCAGCCTCCAGACAAGAATTCGTTACTGCTTCACAAGCTTTCTTCTTCCACGTCGGCGGCCTTCTCGGCACTCGTGTCCCTCAGTTCTTCGACTTTCTCCGCCATCGCCCATTTCAACTCTTCAACGCCTTTTCCCGTGACCGCCGAAATCGAGAACAACTCGAGCCCTTCTTTCTTGCAATAGCGCTTGAGCTTCGCCAGTTTCTCCTGATTCGCCACGTCCACTTTCGAGGCCACCATCAGCATCGGCTTTTCCGCCAGATGCTCCCCAAAACTGTCCAACTCCCCCAGGATCACCTTCACATCCTGCAGGACGTCCGGGCGCCCGCTTCCATCGGATACGTCCACCAGATGCACCAGCAGGCGTGTGCGCTCAATGTGCTTCAGAAACTGTGTGCCCAGCCCCGCTCCTGCGTGCGCGCCTTCGATCAGCCCAGGGATATCCGCCACCACAAAGCTGATCTCATGCTTCTTATCGCCCACAGCCACAACGCCAAGATTCGGCTCGAGCGTCGTAAATGGATAATCCGCAATCTTCGGCCGCGCCGCAGAGATGCGCGAAATCAACGTCGACTTCCCTACATTCGGATATCCAACCAGGCCGACGTCCGCCAGCAACTTCAGCTCAAGCCGGTAAACGCGCTCTTCCCCCGGCCGGCCTTCTTCATGCTCGCGCGGCGCCTGATGCGTCGAGGTTGCAAAACGAGCATTGCCTCGTCCCCCGCGTCCACCCCTCGCGATCACGATCCGGTCGTCGGGCTTGGCAAAGTCATATATCTTCTCGCTCGTATCGTCGTCATACAAAATCGTACCCACGGGAACTTTCAGGACAATGTCTCCGCCGTCGCGTCCTGTCCTGTTTGAGCCTTCGCCGTGCCGCCCGCGCTCCGACTTGTATTCGGGATTAAACCGAAAGTGGACGAGCGTGTTGTGACGCTCGCTCGACTCCATGACCACGTCACCGCCTTTGCCGCCGTCGCCCCCCGAAGGACCGCCCCGCGGAACGAACTTCTCTCGTCGGAATGCGAGGCAGCCATTGCCGCCGTCACCTGCCTTCACCTTGATTTTGGCCTCGTCAATGAACATAAGAGAACTGAACTCCGCACCGCGGCACCTCACGCTGCAAAAGCAAATGCCCGGCGTAGGGCCGGGCAAAAGGGGTTGGATGAGACCGGCGAATCATGCCGTGGTCCGCGCCGGAATAGCGCCCCGTAGTTAGTCTTTCGTCTCGACCGGTTCGACCATCACGAACTTGCCCATGGATCCCCGATCCATGAACTTGATGCGGCCAGTGACCTTCGCGAACAAGGTGTCGTCCTTGCCTCGGCCGACATTCAGTCCAGGCTTCACCCGTGTGCCCCGCTGCCGCACAATGATTGTTCCACCGGGCACGAGTTGCCCGCCGAATGCCTTAAAGCCAAGCCGTTGCGCGTTTGAGTCGCGCCCATTTCGTGATGTGCCTTGCCCTTTTTTGTGTGCCATAAAATCAGTTCCCAGTTCCCAATGGCGGTTGCCAGATTTCTAACGAAGTACGCCTTCGAGACGTACCGCAAGCCCGGTGGAAGAAGCAGCGCCCTGTAGCCGCAAAAACTCCAAGCTACTTCTTCTTCGCGACGCTCTTTTTCGCTGCCGTCTTCTTGGCAGCCTTCTTCTTTGCGGGGGCAGCTTCTTTGATCTCCGCCACCGGCGCCGCCTTCACCTTCTTTTCCTTCTTCGGAAGCTCCGGTGCCTTGAACGACTGCCCATCCACCGCGATCTCCGTAATCCGCACGGCCGAAAAATCTTGCCGATGTCCGCGCAACTTTTTGTACTGCTTCTTGCGCTTGTAGTGGAACACGAGAATCTTGGCGCCGCGGCCCTCTTCCACCACCTGGCCCACGACCTTCACATCCGATCCCGCCTTCGCGATCGTGCCCTGTTCGGCCGAAACCGCCAAGACGTCGCCAAACTCGACCTGGCCTTCGGTGCCGGTCGCTACTTTCTCCACTCGAATCACGTCCCCGGGCGCCACTCGGTACTGCTTACCGCCAGCGCGGATGACCGCGTACATACTCTCGCCTCCAGATAAATCTTGCCCCCGGCGCACACGCGCCTTTCAGCGGGGATACCGTTCGCTTTGCTTGCTGCGGGTTGCCGCGGCGATCGACTCAGCCCCGGCCGGCGGCCCAGAACGGGTCCGCATCTACAGGCAAACCATATGATTCTAACGTCTTGGGAGGAAATCGGTCAATCAGAAGCGCACAAGGGCGATGCGTCACCGACCATGCGGTAAAACGACCGTGACGAAAATCAGTACCGCCAGGATAAGCCAAACGAATCCAATCATTCGGATTACCGCGGAAAACGCCTCTGCATCTTTTTGCAGAGCTTCTCGTACCTCCGGACGGGCCTTGGCAAAGAGTCTCGCGATCGCTTTGGGTTCGAAAATCGAAGCTATTGCAATGAAGCCAAAAATCGCGAGCGACGCAACCGCTAAGTAATCGCCAAGCACCGTCAGAGTCTAGCAAGAAGGGCCGCATGGGGAACGGCTTCTTTGCGTATTGTCCCCTCCATGCGACAATGCTCCGCCATTTCCGGAGGAGCCTTGATGCGATCCAAATCCCTGTTGTTCGCCCTGTTGCTCTCGACCACCTTCACCCTCGCCCAGGCGAAGAAACCGATGATCCGCCCCGGCACCCACGCCCCCGACAAAGCCTACCTGCAGAAAATATGGGACGCCTGGGCTACCCTCGACCCCAACAACCCCGCCCAGTTCTACGCCTCCGGCCCGCACGTCTTCTTCGACATCGCTCCGCTCAAGTACTCCAGTTGGGACGAATACCAGAAAGGTGTCGCCGCTCTCGTCGCCAACTACAAGAGCGCGACCTTCACCGTCAACGACGACGCCGAAATCCATCCCATCGGCAACATCGCCTGGGGCACCGCCACCGTAAAAGCCGACATGGTCGCCAAAACCGGCCTCCACGAACTCTCCACCATGCGCTGGACCTTCGTCATGGAGGACCAGGGCGGCAAGTGGCTCACGATCCACGAGCATGTCTCCGAACCGCTTCACTAGTTTAGAGAGGGCCAGCCACCACAGAGATACGGAGTGATAGATGAAAGCAAAAAAGGGACCTCTGAAACTGACATGGGAAAAGGCTGGACACAGCTTGCACCGCTGGAGGCGAGCCGGAACCCTGAACTCGAACCTCGCTTTTTTAGAAAAGGGTTTCTCTGTTTCTCTGTGTCTCTGTGTCTCTGTGACTCTGTGGTGAGACGCCTTACCGATACGCCTGCACGAAAAAGTAACCTGTCATGCCGATCCCTACCACAATCACGAACCCGCGTACCCAGGCCTGCGGCAGTTTCTGCGAATAATGCGCCGCCGAATATCCGCCCACAATCGCGCCCACGGTCATCACAATCGCCTGCGGCCAGTAGATGGCACCCTTGAAGATGAAGATCAAAATCGCCGCGCCATTGATGATGCCGCTCAGCACGACTTTCAGCGCGTTCATGGCATGAATGTTCGTCATGCCGAGTGCCGCCAGCATTGCCAAATTCAGAATTCCGACACCCCCGCCGAAGTACCCCCCGTAGAGGGCAACAATGAGTTCGAACGTTACCGCGCCCATCAGAGCCTGCGTCGATGCATCGTGCGCCAGAGCTGAGGGCCGGCGCCCAGTAAGCTGCTTTCCAAACATGAATAGCAGGGTCGCGCCCAGCATCAGCCAGGGCAGCACCTTCAAAAAGGTTCGCGCCGGAGTATGCAGCAGCAGGTACGCACCAATGACCCCTCCCAACACGCTGGCCACGATCAGCGGCACCATGACACGGCGCGAAATGTCGAGAAGCTTCCAGTAAGCGCGCAGGCTTGAGGTCGTGCCCACCCACAACGCCAGAGCGTTGGTCGCATTCGCTGGAATGGGCGGAACGCCCGTGAACAACAACGCGGGAAACGCAACAAAACTTCCGCCGCCCGCAACGGCATTCAGGGCGCCACCCAAAGCGCCCGCGATAAATAGAACGATAGCCGCGTGGAATCCCAAGCAACAGGTGTATCAGAACAGCCCGAAACTGTCAGCCGGGCAGCGGCACCAAACCTTTTCGGCGCCGCACCGTCAGATCAACAATCGGGAGAAACTATGTTCGCGCGATGCGTCCTTGCAACCATGCTGTTAACTCTGCCTCTGACCGCACAAAACACTCCACCCAGCCCATGTCAGGCGGCGCAACAAAAGCAACTCGACTTCTGGGTGGGCGAGTGGGACCTCACCTGGCCGGGCGAACAAGCTGGCTCCGTCGAGCACGGCACAAACAGCATTCATCGCATCCTCGATAACTGCGTGATCGAAGAGAATTTTTCCGGCGGCGCCTCGCACCTGCGCGGCCGCAGCGTCTCACTCTTCGACGCCACTTCCCATCAATGGAAACAGACGTGGGTCGACAATGAAGGCGGCTACCTCGACTTCACCGGCGCCTTCGAGAACCGTCAGATGATCCTCGGCCGCTCCGCTGTGCGCGAAGGCAAACCAATCCTTCAGAGAATGGTGTTCAAGAACATCACGTCCAACGAATTCGACTGGAGTTGGGAATCCTCCGCCGACGGCGGTAAGACCTGGAAGGTAAACTGGCCCATTCACTACCAGCGACGGCCTTGAAATCATCGGATTTTCAGTAGCACCAACAATTCTTTTGATCCAACCACACCTCTTATGGGTGAGTTCCCTCTTTGGCGGAGCTTTGCCGCTTACGGAATCAGCACCGCCGCCCCGTTAATCGCGTCACTCTTCACCGCGAGCAGGGCCTCGTTCGCCTTCTCCAGAGGAAAAGTCGTAACCCTCGGCTGAATCCCAATCTCCGACGCCAGAGCTAGAAAATCGCGCGCATCGTCCCGTGTCATGTTGGCGACACTGCGGATTTGCCGCTCCCCCCACAGCAGCCGGTCATAATCGAACTGCGGCATCCGGTCCAGATGTATGGCGTTGATCGAGACCACGCCGCCCTTGCGCAGACTGGAAAGTGCCGCGACGACCACGTCGCCGCTGGGAGCGAATGTGACCGCCCGGTCAAGCTCGACCGGCGGCCGCTCTACCTCCGACCCAACCCAGGTAGCTCCGAGCGACTCCGCAAGCTTTCGATGCGCTTCGCCGCGTGTCGAGACGTACACCTGGCACTTCCATGCTTTCAAGACTTCAATCGCCAGATGCGCCGACGCTCCAAAGCCGAACAACCCGACTCGTTCGCCCTTCTCTACGCCCGCGACACGCAGCGCGCGAAATCCGATGATACCCGCGCACAACAACGGCGCTGCTTGACGATCCGTGAGGGACTCGGGTAGCGGAAAAACAAAATCTGCCCGCGCCGTCGCGAAATCCGCATACCCGCCATCGACCGAATATCCTGTGAAAGTCGGAGCGTCGCAGAGATTCTCAAGCGTGTTTCGACAGTACCAGCAGGTGCCGTCTGTTCCGCCGATCCATGAAACGCCGACCCGCGTCCCCAACGGCAGTTCTTGACTCGCACCACTGATGACTTCGCCTACGATCTGATGGCCGGGGATGATCGTGCCATGGCGCGGCGGAAGCTCGCCTTCCACGATGTGCAGATCTGTTCGACAAACACCGCAGGCTCGCACTTTCAGCAGCACTTGCCCGCTCGCCGCAACCGGCTTGGCTGCCTGTTCAATTTGCAGGGGGCGGCTCTCGATGGAGCCTGAATGAGCCAGGACCGCCGCTTTCATAATGTTCACAGCATAGCGCCGATCGGTTGAACTTGCGCTGCTGCCGACAGCAAAACACCTACTGAATTTTACCGAGACCCCGAGTCTCCCTACACCTTCGCTAACTTCTCCACCGTTCGTTCATTGCGCAAGTTTCCGGTGTTCAGCGTGCTTTTCGGTTCGAGAAGCAGCACGTGTGTCTCGATCTCCGCCACCGGCATATGCTCGACGCCGTGAGGCACAATAATGAATTCCCCAGGACCCACCAACTCTTCTCGGCCTCGAAACCGCATCCGCAGCTCGCCGACCAGCACCAGGAACAACTCGTCTTCCCGTTGATGCGAGTGCCACACAAACTCACCTTCGATCTTCACCAGCTTTACGTAAAAATCGTTGATCTCTCCCGCGATCTTCGGACTCCAGCGATCCTTGAACTTCGCGAACTTTTCGGCCAGATTGACTACCTGCATCTCGACCCCCTGCTAGCCGGTCCTCCTTGTCGATTGGGAACTTCGGCTTGGCCGCCCGCCTTTGGGCACTCGCGCCGAAATCTCGTCGTTGACGTTATCTGACGGTCCCGCCTGTAGTTTGGTTCAAATATCCGTCCATTCCCGGATCGACTCTGTCGCTTCATTGGCGCGCTGCGCCATTCCGTTTCTTCCCAATGTTCCACGCGGAACATTCGCCAGCTTCTTTGCTCTCCTGCCTCTCTCCCAAAAGCCCCGTCCGGCGCGGCTTTTGAGCCACTCTTCGGTTTGGCCAAAAAGGATTATTGCAGTTGATGCTCCACATGCTCCTCGATCATCTGGAACAGGTGAATCCGCGCCTCGCGTCCTGCGATGCCATGCGTCTTCCCTGGGTACACCATGAGGCGGAATTGCTTGTCAGCCTTTATGAGAGCGTCGATCATCTGGATGCTGTTCTGAAAGTGCACATTGTCGTCGCTCGTCCCATGCACCAGTAGCAATGACCCATGCAGCTTGTCGGCTGCCTTGGGGATGCTGGAGTTTTCATAGCCCTTCAGATTCTCTTTCGGCAGGCCCATGTACCGCTCGGTGTAGATCGAGTCGTAGTTGTGCCAGTCCGTGACCGGAGCCACCGCGACGCCCGCCTTGAACTCCTCGGAGTGCGTCAACGAATACAGCGTCATCGATCCGCCGTTCGACCATCCCCAGATCGCGACCCGGTCCTTGTCGATCTGCGGGTACTCGTTTTCGAGCTGGTGCAGCGCCGCGAGCTGGTCGTCCAACTCGAGGGCGCCGAACTGATGCCGGATCGCCGTTGAAAACTTGAGGCCCCGGTTCGGAGTGCCGCGGTTGTCCACCGTGAAAATCGCGATGCCTTTCTGCGCCAGAATCTGGTGGAAGAACTCTCCCGTCCCCCCCCACTCATCCCGCACCAACTGCGCTGCGGGCCCGCCGTAGACTTCGATCAGCAGCGGAATTTTGCCCGCGGGCGGGTTCGGCGGCAACAACAGCTCGCCATATAAGGTCGTGCCGTCGTCGGCTTTGAAGTCGAGGAATTTCGGCGCTTTCACGCCATACCCGTCGATCGGATGCGGCGTCCATATTTCCTGGCAGGGCCCGCCCACCGTGCACATCGAAATCCACGATGGTGTGACTATCGCCGAAGCGTGATCGACGTAGTGCTTCGCATCGTCGGCGAACGTCGGATAGTGGACGCCACCTTCCCGCGACACGCGCTGAAAGCCTGAACCATCGAATTTCACCGAGTACACGCCTTGCTGGTGATAGTCGCCCACATTCGCTGAGAAATACACGGCGCCGTTGTCGGTCGCTTGTACGCCCAGCATTTCGTAGTCGCCTTTTTCCAGTTGCAGCTCGAGCCTGGCATCCGACGACAAAGGATCCTTCTTGTCAAAACTGTACAGATACAAATGCGTGTGACCATCCCGCCAACTCGACCAGAGAAAGCGATCGCCCGAGCTCAGCACCTTAAAGTCGTCGTTGACGTTGACCCAAGCATTGGGCATCGATTCGGTCAGAACCTTGCGCGAACGCCCAGATTTTGCCTCGATGAAATAAAGATCGATGGTGTCCTGGGCGCGGTTCAGCACTTCTGCCCAGAGGATCCCCTCACGCACCCAACCAAAGCGCGGAATGTAGTTGTCGCTCTCTTTGGCCAGAGTGATCCACTTCGGCTTGCCGCCCTTTGCATTCACCACTCCCAGCTTCACAGTCGGATTGGGATCGCCCGCCTTGGGATATTTCTCCTGCTCCACCCGGGGATGCGTTGGCAGCCAGTCTGTAATCGGATACGTCGGCACCAGCTTCTCATCCATCTGCAGGAACACCAGTTCCTTGCTATCCGGCGACCAGAAGTAATTGCTGCGTACACTCAGCTCTTCGGAGTACACCCAGTCGACCTCGCCGTTCAGGATGTTCTCGTCTGTATCGGTGGTGAGTTGGCGCGGAGTGCTGTCCGTAACCGCCTGCACATAGAGATTGTGCTTGCGCACGAACGCGATATGATTTCCGTCCGGCGAAAACTTTGGATCTTCGCTCGGCTCCGGCGAACTCGTAAACTGCACCGCCGTGTTGCTCTCGAGCAGGTAAAGCCAGAGCTGACCCTGCGAATCGAACAGCAGGTGCTTCGAATCCGGCGCCCAGAAGTAGGCGCCGACGTGGTAGCGCAGCACGCGCTCCTTCTCCCGCTCATCCTTGATCTTGTTGGCATCAGGCGCAAGGTGCGAGAGATTGGCTTCGGTGACCAGCACCTTTTTCTCGCCTGTGGCGGCGTCCACGTACCACAACTCGCCGTGCTCGCCTTCATCGTCGCGCTGCACGAAGGAAACCCGCTTGCCGTCCGGGCTCCACTGGATGTTTTCCGGACCGCGACCGGTCAATCCACCCTCGGCAAAGATCGCGTCAAGTGTGAGCGGCTTGGTGGGACTGACGCTGGTTTGCGCGCTCGCGCCCGAGGCGATCATCAAAGCAAGGATGAGCTGTAAGTAGACGAAGATGGGTGTGGCGAAACGTTTCACGAGCGGCTCCGGGATGAGATTAGAACCAAGGCAGTGTACACCGTAGCGGCGGACCCGGGGATGAATCAGATCCTTCGACCAGGCGTTCCTTATATGCAGATTGTCGGCGTCTCATGACCTTCCAGTAAAGGTCTAACATCTATCGTGATACGACATACATTGCGCCGCTATCACGCGACCGGAATCTTCATAGCGTTATCGCAAGCTGCAATCCGAGTACTGTGGCATTGCGCTTCTGGACGCCCTCTTTCTGCCAGAAGTACTGGCCGTGCGGCATGATCGTCAAAAAACGCGAGTGATTCCATTGATAATTGAATTCCAAGACGCCCTCGGTCTGGATGGACGACGCATACCGGCTTGGCTCTGTGCGGATCAGGCACCCAGAGAGCAGGTCGCCCTTTCGCGATGGAATCAATCCCTGATAACTCACTCCCGCGCCCCAGAACAAAGGAATGGGGCTGACGACATCCTTGAAGTTCGAGGACCACGCAGCCCACACGGTCGCGCCTCGCGTCGTTCCTGGCCCGTCCGGCCGGAAGACCATTTGCTGACCCATCACGTACGCGGCGCTATAGCCATTCGCGCGCTGTAGCGGATCATTGAGATGCGGAAACCAGTTATTGTTTCGAACATAGCCGGTGCTGAACTGTCCCGGCATGCCTGTCGAGGCCGTCCCTTGATTCCGGAGATAGTCGACCTGCCCGGCTGCCAGCACTCCTCTGTTGCCTTCCTGAATCGCGAAATCAGCGCCGTGATTCCCGCCGTACGCGGAGTTGAGATTGGTATTGAACGTTCCCGCCTCAACCTGAATCTACGGCGTGACCAGGTACGCGAGCTGGGCACCCCATTGACTCCCCGGTGGCGGACCCGAGAACGTATCGTCATTGGTGGTCAGCGGTGCAAGATTGGGGTTGATTCCGTACGTTACGTAGTTCGTGAAGGCCGGCAATGCGCCGAAGGAGTCGCTCGCCGCCATCCTGCCCGCCAGAATCGTCAACCTTTTCTGAAGTAGGCTCTCCTGCAGATACATCTCTCCCAGGTAATACGAAGGTGCGTATAAGGTCGATGGCAGAATCGAGCTTCTGATCGTGTCCGCCAAATTGCTCCCTGTTCCCCACGAAAAGCTCACGTAGGCGGAGAGTCCCTTCAACCTCAGCAACTCTTCAAAATCGGCGCTAAGCCCGAGAGTGAATTGTCCAGCATAGGACCACACGTGATCCTGGCCACCCGTAACGTTCGTCTGTAAAGCACCAACGTAGGAGGCGGTCGGCGTAATCCCAATCAGCTTCAGCTCCTTGCGTACGTGCTCCCAACCGCGCGCCAGAGTCAGCGTTTGATCCCACTCAAAGCTCGCCTGATTGCAGCCGTTGCTGCGCCGTCGTGGATCGGCCGCTCGCGGACACCGGAAGTCGGTCTCCGCCGCATTCTGACTGGCGGCAGGTGCCTGATTCGCCGGGTGGGGAGGAGCAGAACTGGGACTGGAAGAGTCTGTCGAAGAGGCGTCCGTCGGCTTCTGATTCGCTGGCGGCACATTCCCGGGAGTTCCCTGGGCAAAAGCGGACACGGCCGCTTGCGGCAAACATCCGGCGCATGCGATCGCAATGCAACCCAGCTTTCGAATGCGGTTCAACCCTGCGCCTCCGCGAGCAGCTCCGAAAGTGGAAACAGCTTACCTCACGGAGCGCGACAGAGCGCGAGACGAGAAGTGAAAAGAAAAACAAGCACATCGCCAGCCGCAGGATTTCGACGAGGTGGCAGGAAGGCTAAGAAATATTCTCCGTCTGAGGTCACGCGGATTGACGCTGCTGGTAGATTCCCGGCAATCTCAGCAAATCGTGCCTCTCCGCTTGTTCCTCAGCGAACGCCAGCATGTCATCCTGACGTTCTGAAGCGATCGCCGGCCGCTCATAGCCTGCCAGCAATTCTTGGACTCGTTCGTGCGCGCGCGTCCACAGTTCAGGGGACCCTGATCCGCCGCGCTCAATCAGATTCGACGGAAAATGCTGTTCGCTGCGGAAGAGCGCGCGCGTCTCTTTCAGTTTCAAGAAGTCGCCCGCCAATCCCGTTTGCGCAAACATCGCGGTTGCCAGCGACGCACCGCGCGGCTCAATTCCGGCCAGCAGGCGGCGCACCGACGCAATGGCCTCCGCATCAACTACCAGCTTTTCGAAGCTGTGACACGCCAGCGAATCGAGCATGCCCGCACCAGAAATCATATTGATCCCGGCCAATCCTCCCAGCACCGTCGACATGCCGCTTTCCATCCCGGCCTGCGCATCGAGTAATTTGCCGTCACTGTTGACAAGATATCCATGTGTGGGCAAACCCAAGTGCTTTCCCACCTGCGAGCATGCGACGTTCAACATCGCAGTCTCGATCGAGCCCATCGGCGTTGTGCCGCTGCTCATATCGAAAATCGCCGGAGCTCCTCCCCACACTATCGGCGATCCCGCCCGCGCCGTCTGATGAATTACGACTCCGCTCAAGCACTCCGCGGCATGCTGCACCACCGATCCCACTAACGTGATTGGAGCAGCTGCGCCGGCAAGAGGCATGGAGACGATTTCCGCGGGTACCCCGGCGCGCGCCAACTCGATAATGTTTTCCGACGCAAACTCTGACCAATTCAGCGGCGGGGAAGGGCATACATCGAAAATGGCACGCGGTTTTCTGCGCAGCTCAAGCTCTCCGCCGCTCTCAAGAGTCAACAGTCGTAGCATGGTCGCCAGGCTCGGTCCAGAAAAGGCGCCGGTGACCACCGGCTTGGCCGAGTAATAAAGGACTAGAAACAGCCGATACCAATCCCCCGCATCCTGCGGCACATCGTTGCAGACCATGGCTGTAGACTGCGCCGAGTACTCGGGTAGCATTTCGGCGAGTTGCACCATCCGGACCAGGTCGGCCGCCAGCGCGAGCCTTGCTTCGCGGCTTTCCGAATCCAGAATGTTCAGGCACGACGATCCCGGATCGAATTGGACGTCGTATCCGCCGTAATGAACTACCGCCTGACCTTCCCGGTTGTGGAGATGAAATTCATGCGGGGCTGTGGTCAATGCGCGGCTCGCAAGCCACTCCGGAATGTGAGCGACCCCGTCCTCGACCCGCGCTCCAGCCTCCCGTAGAAGTTCCACCGCATACGGGGCAACGCGGACGCCCGGATCTTCGAGGAGTTCAAACGCCTCGCCGAGCACACGCTCCACCAGCGCGCGATCCATTAGTTCAAGATGCGGTCTCATTGCGGCTCCGCGAGCACTTCGAGAGGAGTGCCTTCCATCAAGGCGCGGGCGATCGCGACCGCCGTCACCGCGTCTTTGCCATAAGCATCGGCGCCGATCTCGGCCGCCCATTGCCGTGTCACGGGTGCGCCGCCAACCATCACCTTGACTCGCGAGCGCAGGCCTTCTTTGTCGAGCGCCTCCACGACCGTGCGCTGATTTTTCATCGTGGTTGTTAATAGAGCCGACATGCCGATCAGGTCGGGATTGTGCTGGCGGATGGCCGCCACGAATTTATCGGCCGATACGTCAGCCCCCAGGTCGTGCACGCGAAACCCATGCGCGGTCAGCAGCGTTCCCACCAGGCACTTGCCAATCTCGTGAATATCGCCTTTCACTGTGCCCAAAATGACCACTCCGGCGCACGGCCGGCTGTTGCCCATCCGCTTCAGTTGCGGATCCAGAATGTTCATGGCAGCGCGCATCGCCTCGGCCGACGCCATCATGTCGGGGAGAAACATCTTGCGGAGCCCGAACTGCTCGCCCACAAAGTGCATGCCCGGCACATACCCCTGGTTAATGGCGTCGAGCGGTGCCACGCCATCACTCACGCACTGCTCCGCCAAGGTGGCGGCCGTTTCCGGCGCCCCGTCGACTATGCTTTGCTTCATCGCGGAAAACATGGAATCGGACATGCCCAGCGTCTCCCCGAGAGCATTGGAACGCCGACCGTGAACAATCGTCTGTGATCTGGCTCACGGAGCGGAGTGAGGTAGGGCTCCCGACCCGGGAGCCGCGCCCAGCGCGGAATTGACTCGCGGTGTCGGGCGTGAGAGCGGGTTAACCATCTCGCTACCCGCGGATTGACTCCCTGATAACCCCATCCTACGATCCGAGACGGGGACGAGTCGTGTTCGAGGCAGTCCAAATGAACCCACTTAAGCTCTTAGCTTGCCTATTGATCCTCGCGCTTCCCGCCTCTCTGGTGGCGGCCGACTCGGCCGCAGCAATTCTCTATGCCAGCGACACCGCCTGGATCAACGGCGCTACCGTCCCGAAATCTTCCGCCGTGTTTGTAGGCGACCTCGTCCAGACCCCCCCCCACTCAGTCGCAAACCTGAAGACTGCCGGCTCCGATGTTCTCGTCCTCTCCGACTCTCTCGTGCAACTCAAGAGCAATGCTGTTGCCCTCGAGCATGGCAGCGTCACGGTTCGCACTTCGAAGAGCATGGCCGCCGAGGTCGGAGGCTTAACCATTACGCCGTCTTCCGCCGCCTGGACAGTCTTCCAGGTCGCCGACACCGACTCCACCATCCACATCCTCGCCCGCACCGGAAGTCTCACGCTGAGCGATGGCACCGTCGTACCGCAGGGTCAGGAAACAACCCGTGAGGAGAATCCTCATAAAAAGAAGAGGAAGGCAGCGGGACCGCCCCCAGGCGCCGCTGGCCCCGGCCTCCTCAACACACAGGCCGCAGTCTGGATCGGCGCAGGAGCGGTTGCCGGGGTCACCACTTGGGTCCTCCTTCAGGGCGACGAGCCGCTCAGTCCCTCCTGCCCATCGCAATCGGCGGGGACCATCTGCTCGAAATAGCCGCCCTGTTTCGCTTCTAAACGCGCTGGTCCCGCATTCCCCACTCAAGTCGCGGCCCTTCCGACTGTGCGTGCTAAAATCTCAGCAGTAACTTTCGGAATGCTCACCGACCTTAAAAATCTGATGGAACTGCAGGTCGCGGATCGCGAGATCAAGCGCCTGAAAGACGAGGTGGCCGCTTTGCCTAGACGTGTGGCCGCCATCGAAGACAAGTTGGCGGCCACGAAAGCGGAGCTTGAAAGAGCCAAAGCTGCCGTCAAAGGCGACGAAGCTGCCAAAAAGAAGTTCGAAACTGCCATCCAGGACCTGCAAGGCAAAATCTCGAAGTACCGCGATCAATCCCTCGACGTAAAAACCAACGAACAGTACAAGGCCCTGATGCACGAAATCGAGTTCTCGCAGCAGGAGATCCGCGCCAACGAGGACCGCATCCTGGACCTGATGGTCAACGCCGAGGTCCGCGAGAAACAGGTCAAAGCCGCCGAGGCCGAACTCAAGGCGGAAAGCGCCGAAATCGAGAAAGAAAAAGCCGTTGCCCGCGAGAAGACCGCCGAAGACGAAAAACTACTCACCGAGTGGAATGAGAAGCGGTCGGGGCTCATTGCGGGTGTCGATCCAGACCTTCTCCGCCACTACGAGCGCGTTGCCAAATTCCGAGGCTCAGGTCTCTCCGAAGTAAAGAACCAGAAATGCGGGGCTTGCCAGGTCATGCTCCGCCCGCAGACCTACAATGAGGTTCGTGTCGGCGATAAGGTCGTCATCTGCGAGTCCTGTCAGCGCGTTCTGTTTTTCGATCCCGCCACCGAGCTGCCAGCCGAAAAAACGCAGGCCGTCACCAACCAAAGCAAGAAGCATCGAGCTCGCCCCAAGGTCGACTCCGCGCAGGCCTGGTTCTACACGCCCAATTTCAACGGAACCGGCGAAGCTTATCTGGCCTTCATCAACGGTGCGGGCGGTTCATCTCGGCGCGTCTATGAGTACGAATCCGGCCGCCAACTCGGCAATACGCTCGTGCGCGAAGGCAATTACCGTCTCGCCTTCCCCGAAGACCTGAACGGCGTCACCCGCCTGAACGGGCAATGGGATGAAGAAGAAATCGACAGCTGGGGTGAAGAATTGCCCTCCCTCGTGCTCGATGGCCTGCGCGCCGATCTCGAAGCGTCCCAGCGCGAAAGCCGGGCTTCGACCACCGCCCATGCGGAAGCAGCCCCTCCTGAGCAAGCCGCCAGCTAAGACACCCCATATCCGCAAAAGATATCAATGCGTTACCTGTGGGCCGGTGAACCCAGGGCTTCTTGCGACCAGCACGCCTTGTGCCAGCGCCACCGCTTTTATCGCGGCCGTTCATGCAACTTCATGAAAGCCCGTAATACGCGGCGGATTTGCTGAGTTCGAAGGCGCTCCCGAGTCCGGGTCGCTCCGTATCCCAACCACTCTTCTCCTCCGATTTTCCTGCTGCAAGGCGCCCGTTTCGCGCTAAAATCCCGCCCACTCCGAGTTGGGCAGCTTTCGCCGAGAGCGAAGAATTCCCCCACGGCTGCAATGCCGCACATTTACGAGGCCGCCCGAGTGGAGCGAATTCTAATGATGCGCCGCATCCGCATCGCCCGCTATAGCCTCGCCCCACTTCTCGTGGGCCTCTTTCTTTGCCTTCCGCAGCTCACGGCCCAGGATCCCAGCACGCTTCCCAGCCAGGTGATCGTCGAACGCAGTGGCGCTACCGTCGATCTTTCCGACTTGAAGGTCCCCAAAGAAGCTCTCGCCGAATTTCATAAAGGGGACGCGTTGCTCAAACAGCAGAAGTGGGCCGATGCCATCATGCACTACCGCCGCGCCGCCGGAATTGATGATGAGTTTGTCGAGGCCTATAACAACATGGGCTTCGCCTATGCGCGTCTCGGCGATCGTCCTCACCAGCGCGAAGTGCTCGAAAAAGCCATTGCCCTCAACCGACACTCCTTCCAGCCGCTCATGAATCGCGCCGCCCTCGCACTGCAGGAAAACGACCACTCCGGCGCGGAGAACTGGCTCGAACGCGCGCTCCAACTCGATCCCGAAAACCCGGATGCGCTCGTGCTCCTTGCCCGCGCTCAGATCATGAATGGACATTACGAAGCGGCTCTCGCCACCGCTCGTCAGGTAAACAGCCGCCCCCATGGACATTACGCACTCATTCACTATCTCGCCGCTCGCGCTCTCGAAGCCGAGAAGCGCGCCTCCGAGGCTGCGGCTGAGTTACGCGTATTTCTGCAAGAGGAGCCGCAAGGCGTGCGCGCCGACGCCGCTCGCAAGGAACTTAGCGAACTTGAAACTTCCGCCCTTGCTCGCTAGCGCTCCGGCGGCTGGGGCAGCATCTCACTTTTGCATGGCCCCAGCTTCCACCAAAAGCGAACTCTTCAAGATCGTCAGCGTCGTCGCGACGATCCCCGCTTGCTTCCTGATTTTCTCCGGGGGCTTCGTGCTGGCACGCTACTTCGCTGCTTATCCCGCACGGGATTTGCTTTTATTTGGCCTCTTCCCGATGGTCGGCGGACTCTGCTGGCTCGTTCTCGCCGCCTGGTTCTGGAGCCGCAGTACCTCCTCCCAGAGCTTCTGGGATTCCGTGGGTGTGGTCTCGCTGCGGGTGCTTGGCGCTCTAGTGCTCGCGGGAATTGGTGGGTTGGCCCTGCGAAAGATGCGAGGCCATTGAACACCAGGGAATTGTTTCCCGGTTCTCCTTGCGAGTCCACGGGCCCGCGGCCCCCGGTCCTGCGATCGACCTCCGCGGCGAGTAAGATCAAAGCATGGCTCGTGTTCAGAACCTCCGCTCTGGAAAGACCGCCCGAAGGTCGAAGCCTGATCACCCCAAAGCACAAGCCGGAAAACTGCTTAGCGAGCCTGCCGCCTCTGCTATGCCCGTCGCCGTTGTCATCGCTCCGCGCGGCGTCGATCGCCTCAAATCCGGGCACGTTTGGGTCTACCGCTCTGACGTGATCTCCGCCGACGGCATCGGCCCTGGCTCGGTCGCACCCGTGCACGACCACCGCGGCAAATTCCTGGGTACTGCCCTGTACTCCTCCAGTTCTCAGATCGCCGTCCGGCTCATCTCGCCCGAGCCCGTTTCGGACTTCCCGGCGCTCTTGCGGGATCGCATCCGCCAGGCACTCGCTTATCGCGACCTGATCGTTCAAGACTCCAACGCCTGCCGCCTCATCTTCAGCGAGGCCGATTCGATTCCTGGCCTTATCGTCGATCGCTACAACGACGTCCTCGCGCTCCAGATCCTCACCCAGGCCATGGATACCGATCCGGTCCGTGCCATCCTGCTCGACGAACTCCAGTCGGCCCTTCGCCCCGCTGGCATAGTCGAGCGCGTCGATTCCCGCGTCCGCGAACTCGAGCAGCTCCCAGCGCGTTCCTCCGGGCTCCTCGTCGGCGACCGTGGCAACACCACCATCACCATGAACGATGTCCGCTTCCATTTCGACGGCCTCGAGGGCCAAAAGACCGGAGCCTTCCTCGACCAGCGCGAGAACTACTCTGCTTCCGCCCATTACGCCCACGGCGAAGCGCTCGACGTCTTCTGCTATCAGGGAGGCTTCGCGCTCCACCTAGCCAAAAATGCTGGCAGAGTCACCGGGGTCGACAGTTCTCGTCCTGCTCTTGAAATTGCCGACAAAAATGCGTTGCTCAATCAGCGCGAGATCGACTGGATCGAGGCCAACGCCTTTGACCTGCTCAGGGATTATTCCCACGCCGGGCGCCAGTACGACACCATCGTTCTAGACCCGCCCGCCTTCGCCAAAACCCGCAAGAACCTTGAGACCGCCCTTCGTGGCTATAAGGAGCTCAATCTCCGCGCCCTCAAGATGCTTCGCCCGGGCGGGACGCTCATTACGTGCTCCTGCTCCTACCATGTCAGCGAGACCGAGTTCCTCGGGGTCGTCGGCGATGCGGCGCGTGATGCCCATCGCACCGTCCGCCTCGTCGAGAAGCGCGGTCAGGCGAAGGACCATCCTGTGGTCTTGGGGATCCCAGAAACTAGCTATCTCAAGTGCCTGATATTTATTGTAAGTTATTGATAAAAATATATATAATTTAAATCCGCAATGATTGACAATGATTCGCTCATATTTTATGCTTCTATTGTAAGCATACGGCATCCAATGCTGTGAGTGGCCAATTGGCCGAATCCAGAAATCCAAGTTCAGATGCAATTGAGGAGGCATCCGTCATGACAGTCATTACCCGTTGGGATCCTTTCCGTGAATTCTCCACCCTCCAGGACCGCATGAATCGTCTGTTCCGCGATTCCTATGGCAACGAGGGCCGGGAAGAGTCGCTGACCACGTCGAGCTTTGCCCCTGCGGTGGACGTCTATGAAGACGAGCACCATGTCACGTTGAAAATCGAAGTTCCGGGCGTCGATGAGAAAGACATCGATGTGCGGATCGAGAACAACGTTCTGACCGTGCACGGCGAGCGCAAGTTCGAGAAGGAAGAGAAAGAAGAGAACTTCCGCCGCGTCGAGCGCCAGTACGGCAGTTTCACCCGCACCTTCACCCTGCCCACCACGGTGGACGCAGAGAATGTGCAGGCGCACTACGACAAAGGCGTTCTGAAGATCGCCCTGCCCAAGAAGGCCGAAGCCAAGCCGAAGCAGATCAAGGTCAATGTCGGCGGCGAGAAGACTCTGGAAGGCAAGGGTCCCGGCAAGGCTGCTTGAGCATCAGCAGATTGAATGAAGCTGAAGCGGGGGTAGCGGATCAAACGCTTTCCCCGCTTCCTTGTTTTAGGTGCAAGCATTCAGCGCTTTGAAAGCGAGGCCCGATTCGGGAATCATATCCGCAAGGGCTGACCCCGCCTGGGTGTGCTTTGAGTCCCCTTTGAGCTGGCGGGACACGGGTTTGGGTCAGGTGTGTGGGTACCCCCTCCCCTTCGATCCCAGAAAACAAAGCACTTATGCCCTAGATACCCTCAAAATCTATGATTTCAAAGAGCTTATTCGTAAAATCCGACGAACAAAAGGCTTAGCTCTCAGTCGAGATGCTCGCTGGGGACACGACTAACGAGTCAGTTTTTACCAGGGGCCGGCACTTGGCTAGTCCGGATGTGACAGGCCGAGTGTGATGGTGAACGAAGGGGAGCTAAATGCTCATTCATCGCCGATTGCGAAATGCTTTTACGCCTGAGCAGTGCGTCAGGCATCCACTAGGATTTAAGATTTTCCGCGAAAGTTGAGGTTGAAACCCATGGCCATCCGTTGGGACAAATTTACCGTAAAGGCGCAGGAAGCTGTGCAGCGCGCGAATGATGTCGCGTCGGAGTACGGCAATCCCGAGTTGCTGCCGCTGCATCTGTTGGCTGCGCTGCTTGAAGACAAAGAAGGCATCGTTCCGCCCGTGCTTGAGAAAGTCGGCGTGGGTGCGCAGGCCGTGCTGGCCGACGTGAACCGCGAAATCGAGAAGTTGCCGCGGGTTTCCGGAGGCGCCCAACAGGCGCAGATGTCGAACGCGCTCAACCAGCTTCTCGAGCGCGCCTTCAAAGAGGCTGCAAACTTCAAGGACGAGTACGTTTCGACGGAGCATCTGCTGCTTGCCATGACGCAGCAGAAGAAAGATGCGGCGGCCGAAATTCTGGCGCGCCATGGCGCTACCTACGATGGCATCCTGAAGGCGCTTACTGCCGTGCGCGGCTCGCAGAAAGTCACCGACCAGAATCCCGAAGCTAAGTACCAAGCGCTCGGGCGCTATGCCCGCGATCTCACCGAGCAGGCCCGCCGCGGCAAGCTTGATCCGGTCATCGGCCGTGATGAAGAGGTCCGTCGCGTCGTCCAGGTGCTTTCGCGCCGCACCAAGAACAATCCCGTGCTGATCGGCGAGCCCGGTGTCGGCAAGACCGCTATCGTCGAAGGCCTTGCCCAGCGCATCATTTCAGGCGATGTGCCGGAAGCTTTGAAAAACAAGAAAGTCGTCGCGCTCGATCTCGGCTCGATGCTGGCGGGCGCGAAATACCGCGGCGAGTTCGAAGACCGCCTGAAGGCGGTGCTCAAAGAAATCGAAGACTCGAACGGACAGATCATCCTGTTCATCGACGAATTGCACACGCTGGTCGGTGCCGGCGCTTCGGAAGGCGCCATCGACGCCTCGAACATGCTGAAGCCTGCTCTCGCTCGTGGCGAACTGCGCGCCATCGGCGCGACTACGCTCAACGAATATCGCAAGTACATCGAAAAAGATGCGGCTCTCGAGCGGCGCTTCCAGATTGTTTTCGTCGGCGAGCCCAATGTCGAGGACACCATCGCGATTCTGCGCGGACTGAAAGAGAAGTACGAAGTGCATCACGGTGTGCGCATTAAAGATTCGGCGATTGTTTCCGCTGCGACACTTTCGCACCGCTACATTTCCGACCGCTTTTTGCCGGATAAAGCTATCGACTTGGTGGACGAGGCGGCATCTTCGCTGCGCATCCAGATCGACTCTCTCCCGACTGAGATCGACCAGCTCGAGCGCCGTGCCACGCAACTCGAAATCGAAAAGCAGGCACTGAAGAAAGAAAACGATTCGAACTCGAAAGAGAGATTAAAGCTCATTGAGCGCGAACTCGCGGAGATCCGCGAGAAAGCGAACGCGCTGAAGGCAAATTGGAAAAAAGAGAAAGAGCAGATCGCCCAACAGCGCGAGCTGAAAGAAAAACTCGAGAAGCTGAAGCTTGAAGAACAGGCCGAAGAGCGCGCGGGAAACCTGCAGCGCGTCGCTGAGATTCGCTACGGGCTTATCCGTCAGACCGAAGAAGAGTTGAAGAAAATCAATACGCAGATGGAGAAATCCGGCGCTACGCGCATGTTGAAAGAAGAAGTCGACGAGGAGGACGTCGCCAAGATCGTCTCGCGCTGGACCGGCATCCCAGTCTCCAAAATGCTCGAAGGCGAGGTCAAAAAGCTCATCAACATGGAGGACCGGTTGCGCCAGCGCGTGGTCGGGCAGGATGCCGCGCTCGAACGCGTCGCCAATGCGATTCGCCGTTCGCGCGCTGGGTTAAGCGATCCCAAGCGCCCGATTGGCTCGTTCATCTTCCTCGGGCCCACGGGCGTTGGCAAAACCGAACTTGCCCGCGCACTTGCCGAGTTCCTCTTCGACGATGAGCGCGCCATGATCCGCATCGACATGTCGGAATACATGGAGAAGCACGCGGTCTCGCGCCTGATTGGCGCGCCTCCGGGATATGTTGGTTACGACGAAGGCGGGCAACTTACCGAAGCCGTACGCCGTCGTCCGTATGCGGTTGTGCTCTTCGACGAGATCGAGAAGGCCCATCCAGACGTCTTCAACATCATGCTGCAGATTCTCGACGATGGCATGCTGACCGACGGCAAGGGCCGCCACGTCAGCTTTAAAAATACCGTGATCATCATGACCTCGAACCTTGGTTCGTCGTACTTGGTCGCTGAAAACCTGACCACCGATGAGGCCTTCGAGCGCGCCAGCGAAAAGGTCATGGAGACGCTGCACTCGCACTTCCGGCCTGAGTTTTTGAACCGCGTGGACGACATCGTCATCTTCCGCCCGCTTGGCAAAGATCAGTTGGTCAAGATCATCGAGCTACGCCTCGAAGATTTGCGCCGGCTTCTCGCCGATCGCAAGATTTCGCTCGAGCTCACCGATGCGGCAAAAGACTGGATTTTCCGCGAGGGCTTCGACCCAACCTTCGGAGCTCGCCCTTTGAAGCGCGCGCTCCAGAAACTCATCCAGGATCCGCTCGCGCTCAAGATTCTCGACGGCGAAGTTCTCCACGGCGATCACGTCGTGGTTGATGCCGATCCGAAGACTAACAAGCTGACCTTCAAGGTCAGCAAACGCATCGGCGAAAAGGAGCGCGTCGCCGAAGAGGTCAAAGAAAAAGAAGGCAAGGAAGTGAAGGAAAAGGCGCGTCGTTAAGGCGCCTGTGCCAGTCGTTTCGCAGATGCGACCATGAACCGTTCAATGGAATTCCGCATGCGATCAGCGTCCCTGATCCCGGGGTAGCATAGCGCTTGTTCCAGGCCGGGTACGCGGCAAGAGAAAAAGGGCTTGTTTCTGTGCCGAAGCCGGATCATTCGATCCGGCTCTGCTTTTGTAAAGACCGAGAATCGTAGAAAAAATCGGAAACTATTCGTTGACTTCAAGGGTCTGTACTGTGAATCGGTTCTTACAGGCGGGTAACCACATGAAATCTGGACTATTCGCAGCCACGATTTTTCTTTCCGTGGTTGTGCTCGAGCGCGAGCCTGACGGTTCATGGAAGTTTGCCCGCGTCATGTGGAATGGCCTGGAAGGCCAATAACGTGCCTGCCCGTCTCACTGCTCGATTGGAAAGCTGGCAGTCGTTTATCAACTCGAGAGGGTGAGCCAACGTCAGCCGAACAATAATTCCGCCGGCAGATACCATAAGTTCGGAAGGCCTACTCACACCGCCTGATAAAACTCCTCGAACGCGCCCACAATCCGGATCGTGGCCTGTGTTAGGGCCCCAGATTTCTTTCCGGTGAGTTCGTGGCCCGCGCCTTCCATCTCAATCAGACGAGTGCGTGCTGGAATCAAGCGGAGCGTCTGTTCCATCTCCGGGATCGAGCCGAACGGATCGCGCGTTCCGTGAACGAACAACGCATCCGTCGTGAGCTTGGGAAGATGCTGCGTGCGCATTTGATCGGGCTTGCGAGGCGGATGCAGCGGATAAGAAAGCAAGAGCAGACCCTCTACGAGCCCTGGTTCCTCCGCGCATAACATCGTCGCCTGCCTCCCGCCATAGGAGTGGCCGCCGAGAAACACCCGGGCTCCCACCAACTCCCGCATCACCTCTATCGCATTCTTCAAACCCGCGCGATCCTGGGCGGCATCGCCCGGACCTGGCGGCCCAAAGGATCGCTTCTGCCGGTACGGCAGATTGCAACGCAACACAGTCATGCCGCGCGACGCCATCATCTCGGCGAGCGCGACCAGTAGCGGTGCATTGGCATTCGAGCCCGCGCCGTGGGCGAGCACGAGGCCATGGTGTGCTTCGCCCTGTGGGCGGTGGAGAAGTCCCTGAACCACGGGGTCCGCGTCAACGATACGGAATGGTTCGATGGGGGGCACGGGACAAAGATACACCGAGCCTTTGGCTTGCTTCTCATGAGGCAGTCGCCGACGCCGCAGAGGATAAAAATGCGCGATAGTTCAAGGGCCAGAGTGATCGAATTCTGGAACAAGAATTGACCGAATCACAGCGTGGATGACTGCCGTAACGTCGGATACCGCCAACCCCTCGGGTTTGGCTGGGGCCAGCCGATGAGTAGGGTTTATGAGACCGCAGATCCAGCCGCGGAACGTGTCGAAACTTTGTCTACTCGCGCTCCTGGCCGGAATCGCGGCGCGCCCATGCTCCGCGCAGCAGGACTCGGACCTGATGTCGGTAAACCTGGAAGACCTGCGCAACGTGAAGGTTTATACAGCCTCCCGGCACCTCGAGAACGTACATGCGGCTCCGTCATCGGTAAGCATTATTACTGCGGAGGATATCCGGCGCTATGGCTGGCGCACGCTGGGCGAGGCCTTAATCAGCCTGCGCAGCTTCTACCCGGCCTACGATCGGCAATACATGTATCTGGGCGTACGCGGATTTCAACGGCCAGCCGACTATAACTCGCGCATTTTGGTGCTCATCAATGGCCATCGAATGAATGAGGATGTCTACGATAGTGCAGTGCTGGGCGAGGACTTTCCGCTCGATGTCGATCTCATCGACCATATTGAGGTAGTGCGCGGGCCGGGGTCGTCGCTGTTCGGCATGAATGCGATGTTCGGCGTGATCAATGTGGTCACACGGAAAGCATCGTCGAACTCGATCGAAGTAAGCGGCCAGACTGGCTCAAACTGGTCGCGCGGCGGGCGGGTCAGCGGCTTTGCGAAAAAAGGCGACACGACGGCAGTGCTGAGCACCAGCGCCGGCCGGGACCCGGGCGCACCTTCGCTGTATTTTCCGGAATTCGACTCGCCTGTCACCAATGACGGCATCGCGCGCAACAAGGATGGCCAACGCTACGACAATTCTTTTGTCGATGCACAACGCGGCGGGTTGCGATTGCAGATGCTCTATGCTGACCATCTAAAGCAATTCCCGACCGGTTCGTTCGGCGCCGTATTCAACGATCCGGCGGCATACAACGAGGACATCCGCGGGTACGTCGACACGAGCTATCACCGGACGCTCTCACCGGGGACCGAGCTTGATGTGCGCGCTTATTATGACGCGTACAGTTGGGCGGGATCTTACACGTTTCTCGATCCGGCGAGCTCCAGTCACATGGTGGGCGCAGGCGCGAGCCGGGCGGACTGGGTGGGAACGGAGGCAACGCTCGATAAAGAACTCGGGCAGCAGCGCATCACGCTGGGCGCCGATTACGAGTACCACATCGATCTCGATCAGAAGAACTACTTGCTCGGGCAGCCGCCAGTCTTGAATGTTTCAAAATCGCCGTGGGTGGCCAGCGTCTACGGCGAGAGTGAACTGCACGTGATCCGGAATGTCACACTGCACGCCGGGGCTCGGGTCGATGACTTCAGCGCGTTTGGGGCGACGGTGAGCCCGCGCGTAGCAGTCATTTACCAGCCGAACAAGAAAACCGCGCTGAAGTACATTTACGGACGCGCTTTCCGTCCGCCCAACGCGTACGAGGCTTATTACAGCGATGGAGTTGCGATCCTGCCTCCACCGAAGACACTCCAGCCAGAGCATATTCAATCGAACGAAATCGTTCTGGACCGCGATTTGAAACGCTGGCTGCGCCTAACCGCGAATGCCTATTTCAATCAGCTCAAGGATCTGATCGACGATGTGCCTTCGGGCACGCCGGACTTGTCGTACTACGTGAACGAAGGGCACGTTCAAGGCAAGGGCGTAGAGGCTGAACTCGCGGGGGAGAGCTTACGCGGAATTTCTGGGCGCGTGAGTTATTCGTGGTCCAACACGCGCGACGAGGTCGGGCGCGACACGATGGAAGATTCGCCGGTGAGCCTGGTGAAGCTGAATGGAAGCTTTCCGGTGGTGCGCCTGGGTTTCGTGGGGCTCGAACTGCAAAACACGGCGGCCCAGCAAAGTTATCAGGGAACACGTGTGCCCCCCGCGCTGCTCACCAACGCCAATTTCAGCAGCAAGCCCTGGCACGGATGGACAGTAGCGGTGGGCGCCTACAACGTCCTGAATCATTGCTGGTATAGCGGCATGGGGCCGAACGATCCGGAGGATAAAATCCAGATGGATGGGCGGACGTTACGGCTGAAGATCTCCTATCACGCTCCAGCGGAGAAGCAGCCCTAGGTCGACGCGTTGGTCTTTCGCGCGGCCAGTAACCCGGCCGGATCTCAGACTTCGATCTCTTCGAGGCGCTCGTATATCTTAACGATCTGAATTTCGTGGGCGAGGCGGGCCCAACAACGTTGCGCGTCAGGATCTTCGGGGGCGTGGCGGCGGGCCTCGTCGGACTTCCAGTAACGAACCAGCACATAGGCTCCGCCAGGCTCGCGATAGAGCGTGTCGCGGCTGTACCCGCCTCGGGCGAGCACGGCCGAGAGTTCACGCACGGTCGCGAGCGCCTGCGCTTCCATGCCTTCGAAGGGTTCGAATACGGCGACGGCGAGAATCTCGTGCGCCGCGGCGGATGTTGCGGGCGATGACGTTGAAGCATGCGCCTGAGTGGCGATGTCTCCGTCTGGCTGAGGGACGGACGCTAGCGGATCGGGAGCGTGTGCGTGGTCAGGCATGCTCAACTCTTACGCGGCTTGCGCCGTGACCTCGCCTCGGCGGCGAGTTCTTCTTCCGAGGGGACGGTGTGCAGACGCATAAAGTTGGTCGACCCCGAGGACATCTGCGTGCCGGCAACGACGCCAAGGACATCTCCTGACTTCAGTACGCCCAGGGCAAGCAGTTCACGCTCAGCACTGTTCACCATATCTTCCGCGGTGTGCGACGGGCGCTTGCGCGGCACCGGGTGCACACCCCACAACACGTTCATGCGATTGCAAACCGCAGGAAACTGGCTGAACGCGTAGATCGGAACGCGCGGCCGGTACTTAGAGATCATACGCGCAGTATTTCCGGTTTCGGTGAAGACGGCGATAGCACCCATGTGAAGATCTTCCGCAGAGTGCGCGATGGCATCGCAGATCGACTCGGCGACGGAAACCTGCTGCCGCTGGCGGCGCCGGCGTGGCTCGCTGAAGGCGGTCATATTGCGCTCGGCCTCGACAATAATGCGCCCCATGATGGAGACGGCCTCACGCGGATAGCGGCCGCTGGCAGTTTCGGCGGAAAGCATAACCGCGTCAGTGCCGTCGAAAATGGCATTAGCGACATCGCTGGCTTCAGCGCGGGTGGGGCGCGGATTTTCAACCATCGACTCGAGCATCTGAGTTGCCGTGATCACAGGGCGGCGCCACTCGGCGGCCCGGCGGATGATGTGCTTCTGGATCACCGGAACTTGCTCGGGCGGCATCTCCACGCCCAGATCGCCGCGGGCAATCATGATTCCATTCGCGACCTCGAAAATCTCCTCAAGACGCTCGATCGCCTGTGGCTTTTCAAGCTTCGCAACGATGGGAATGCCACTACCGTGGCTGCGAATGAGGTCCTGAACCTCGAGCACATCCGCTGCCGAGCGAACAAATGAAATGGCGATGGCATCCACGTGATGCTTGACGCCAAACGCGAGGTCTGCGCGGTCCTTATCGGTCAGCGCGGGAATGCTGAGGGCGACGCCCGGAAGGTTGATGCCCTTGTTCTCACCAAGTTCGCCGCCGTTGACGATGTCGCACTCGACGTCATCGCCGTGCACGCGGCGAACGCGCAATTCAATCAGGCCATCCGAAAGCAGGATGCGAGCCCCAGTCGTCACCTCGCGGGCCAGGCTCTCAAAAGTCGTTGAGATCAGGCTGGCAGTACCAGGAATCGAGCGCGGCGTGATCGTGACGGTCGCGCCCGCTTTCAACCAAACTGGCGTGTGGTCCTTCAGGCGGCCAGTGCGGATTTTGGGACCTTGAAGATCCTGAAGGATACAAATGGTGCGGCCTTCTTTTTTGGCCGCAGCGCGGATGCGAGTAATGTTGCGCGCGTGCTCTTCGTGCGAGCCGTGCGAGAAGTTGAGGCGGGCTACATCCATGCCGAGGCGGAGGAGATCGCGCAGCATGGCATCGGAGTTGGATGACGGACCTACGGTACAGACGATCTTCGCGCGGCGAGATTTGGGCGAGACTTCTGCGGAGCCGAGAATGGTGGCATCGGTTTCTACAGTATCGCCGAGAAGTAGATCGATCTTGCTGGTCAAGAAACTCCTTGGACTGCTGGCTTTGAGCTTCGGGCTATGAGCGAAAACGATGAGGCTCTATATTAACGAGAACATTTGGGTGCTCTTGCAGCTTTCTCCATTCAGGTTTTAGCTCGAGGCTCGGAGCGTGCAGATCTTTCACTTCTCCACGATCGCGGGTTTGGGCTGCGGAGCTTCTTTCAGCTCTTTGCCCAGGAAAGCGCGCGGGAACAGCATGGCGTTGAACTCAGCGCCGATGAGGATCACGAGCGACACGAGATACATCCAGACCAGCAGCGCGACTGCGGCTCCCAGCGATCCATAGATGACCGAGTAATCGGAATAATGCTTGATGTAAAACCCGAACAACGTCGTCGCACCAAACCACATGGCGGTCGCAAGGGTGGCGCCGGGGAGAACACTGTGCCAAGGCTGCGTGCGCGGAACAGCATTGTGGTAAATGAGCGCGATGACCGCGATGCTGGTCATGGTTGCAATCGACCAGCGGATCGCACCCCAGAGGAGCAGCACGTACGGCCCGAATTCATGGCCGATACTGAACAAAATTCTGGTTTCGATCGAACTGCCAAAGCCAACCAGAAGCGTGGCGAAGCCCATCGGAATGCCGGCCATGATGACCAGCGAAAAAGCAATGAGACGCTCCTTCACGATGCCCCAGGTTTTGGGGAGCTGATAGGCATTGCGGAAGCCTTCCATCCAGGAAATCAAGGTTCCAGAAGCAGTCCAAAGGGTAAGGAGCGAAGTGGTGACAAGCAGTCCAACTGGGCGCTGGCTGTTGCCCCGGAGGTAGGCAATTGCCGCCGCGGAACCGGCCGGCATGATGCGGCCGAGCGCATAGGCCAGCTCGCGCAGATAGATGTCGGCCTGACTGAGCGTGGCGAAAACAGAGCCGACTACCAACAGGAACGGGAAGAAAGTAAGTACGGAGGAGTAGGCGGAAGCCTTGGCAACGGCGAACTGGTCGTGCACGAAGGCGCGCCAGATGGCGAGGCGCACCAGCCGCAGGAAGCGAAGGATCACGGGCTTTAGAGTAGGGCGGGCGACGGCCGGGCGCAACTGGGAAATGGCCGTAGGTTGATCCGCAACGCGAATGGTTTGGGGGGAGGCGCTCATAGGAAGCGGGAACGACGAAGGGACGGCGAACGCCGTCCCTTCGAAGGTTCCCTGGAATTACTCCGCGGCCAGTTCCTCGGTTTCGCCTTCGTGCCGCATCATCTCGAGGGCGCGTTCGGCTTCCTCGTAGGCCTGGGAAACTTCTTCCTGCACCTTGGCGGCCGCTTCTTCCATTTCCGGCGAGAGGCGGACGTTGCGGTAGTACTCCATGCCTGTGCCGGCCGGAATCAGGCGGCCGACGATGACGTTCTCCTTGAGGCCACGCAGGTGGTCGACCGCTCCCTGGATGGAAGCTTCGGTCAGCACGCGCGTAGTCTCCTGGAAGGAGGCGGCAGAGATGAAGGAGTCGGTCGAGAGCGAAGCCTTCGTGATTCCGAGGAGCAACGGCCGGCCGGTAGCCGGGCGTCCGCCCTGGGCAATCACGCGCTCGTTCTCTTCCGCGAAGCGGAACTTGTCGACCTGCTGTTCGAGCAGGAACGACGTGTCGCCGACGTCTTCGACCTTGCGCCACCGCATCATCTGGCGAACGATGACCTCGATGTGCTTGTCGCTGATGTTGACGCCCTGCAACCGGTAGACTTCCTGGATTTCGTTCACCAGGTAAGCCTGCAGTTCCTTTTCGCCGAGGACGGCCAGAATGTCGTGCGGGTTGAGCGGGCCATCCATGAGCGGCTCGCCAGCGCGCACGCGCTCGCCTTCCTGCACGTTGATGTGAACGCCGCGCGGAACCGAGTATTCCTTTTCGGTCCCGTTGTCGGCGGTGACGTAGAGTTTGCGCTGGCCTTTGGAGACCTCGCCGAATTTGACCGTCCCGTCGATTTCGCTGATGACCGCGGTTTCATGCGGCTTGCGGGCTTCGAACAACTCGACCACGCGCGGGAGACCACCAGTGATGTCCTTGGTCTTGGTGGTTTCGCGCGGGATCTTCGCGAGCACATCGCCCGGCGTCACCGTGTCGCCGTCGAGCACCATCAAATGGGCTCGCGACGGCATCAGGTAGCGCTTGTTGTTCTTGCCCTTGATCACGACGGCGGGCTGACGCTTCTCGTCAGGCGAGTCGGCCACGACGTGACGCGAGAGACCAGTGACTTCGTCCACTTCTTCGTGCAGGGTGATACCTTCCTGCAGATCTTTGAACTGAACGGTGCCACCGATTTCGGTGAGGATGGCGAAGGTATACGGATCCCACTCGACCATGACCTGGCCGAGCGTAACCGGATCGCCCTCGTTGACCTTCACTTTCGCACCATACACGACCGCGTAGCGCTCGCGCTCGCGGCCCTTGTCATCGACCACCGCAATCGAGCCCTGGCGGTTCATCACGACCAGATCGCCGGACTTCGACTTGACGGTCTGGAGGTTGATGAAGCGCACAGTGCCGTTGTTCTTGGCATCGAGGCGCGACTGCTCGGAGACTCGCGACGCCGTACCACCGATGTGGAAGGTACGCATCGTGAGCTGGGTTCCAGGTTCGCCGATGGACTGCGCCGCGATGACGCCGGTTGCTTCGCCGAGTTCGACGAGGCGGCCCGAAGCCAGGTTGCGGCCGTAGCACATCACGCAGACGCCGCGCTTCGACTCGCAGGTGAGCACGGAGCGAATCTTGACGCGCTCGATGCCTGCCGCCTGGATGGCGCCGGCAAGTTCTTCGGTGATTTCCTGGTTGATGTCGACGATCGTATTGCCGTCGTAGTCCTTGATCTTCTCGAGCGACACGCGGCCGACAATGCGGTCGCGCAGCGGTTCGATGATCTCGCCGGCTTCGACGATACCGGCGACGTAAATGCCGTCGACGGTCTGGCAATCGTATTCGCTGATGATCACGTCCTGAGCGACGTCGACGAGACGACGGGTCAGGTAGCCCGAGTCCGCGGTCTTGAGCGCCGTGTCAGCCAGTCCCTTACGCGCGCCGTGCGTCGAGATGAAGTACTCGAGCACGGTCAGCCCTTCCCGGAAGTTCGCCGTGATGGGGCTCTCGATGATTTCGCCCGAAGGCTTGGCCATCAAGCCGCGCATACCGGACAGCTGGCGAATCTGCTGTTTCGAACCGCGAGCGCCGGAGTCGGCCATGACGTAAATCGGGTTGATGAACCCTTCCTTGTCGCGCTGCTGCATCTGGCCGAACATTTCGTCGGCAACTTTTTCCGTGATGGCCGACCAGATTTCGATGACTTTGTTGTAACGCTCGCCGTTGGTGATGGCACCGTCGAGATACTGCTGTTGCACGTTGACGGCCTGCTTCTCGCCATCGCGGACAAGGGTCTTCTTGTTGTCCGGGATGACCATGTCATCGATGCCGATGGACAAGCCGGCACGGGTCGCGAATCGGAACCCGAGGGTCTTGATTTCATCGAGCATTTTGACCGTGATCTCCAGGCCAAAGCGCAGGTAGCTGTAGTTCACGAGCTGGCCGATACCTTTCTTCTTGAGCAAGCCGTTGATGTACGGCATTTGCTCAGGAAGATGATCGTTCAGGATGGCGCGGCCGACCGTGGTGTTGAGATAGCTGCGGTCATAGTTCACCGGGTCGGTGTGCGTGATGTCCTGATCGTCGTAGGCGGTGGTCAGGTCGATGACGTCGCCGGAATAGCGCAAGCGGATCGGCGAAAGCGTTTCCACTTCCCCCATCTCGAGCGCAAGCAGCACTTCGTCAATGTTGGCGAAGGCGCGGCCCTCACCCTTGGCGCCGGGCTTTGCCTTGGTCAGGTAATACAGGCCGAGAACCATGTCCTGCGTGGGTACGGTGATCGGATGACCCGAGGCGGGCGACAGAATGTTGTGCGAAGCCAGCATCAACACGCTGGCTTCGACCTGAGCTTCCGGAGACAGCGGAATGTGCACCGCCATCTGGTCGCCGTCGAAGTCCGCGTTGAACGCCGTGCAGACCAGCGGGTGAATCTTGATGGCCTTGCCTTCCACCAGCACCGGCTCAAATGCCTGGATGCCGAGGCGGTGAAGGGTTGGAGCGCGGTTCAAGAGCACCGGGTGGTCTTTAATAACCTCTTCCAGGATGTCCCAAACGATCGGTTCCTGCTGTTCGACCATTTCTTTCGCTTGCTTGATGGTCGTGCAGTGGCCGGTTTGTTCGAGGCGGTGATAGATGAACGGCTTGAACAGCTCGAGCGCCATCTTCTTGGGCAGGCCGCACTGGTGAAGCTTCAGCTCGGGTCCCACGACGATGACGGAACGGCCGGAGTAGTCGACGCGCTTGCCAAGCAGGTTCTGGCGGAAGCGTCCCTGCTTGCCTTTGAGCGTGTCGGATAGCGACTTCAGCGGGCGGTTGTTGGCGCCACGCAGCACGCGGCCACGACGACCGTTATCGAAGAGAGCATCGACGGCTTCCTGCAACATGCGCTTTTCGTTACGCACGATGACTTCGGGCGCGTGGAGGTCCATCAGCTTCTTCAAGCGGTTGTTGCGGTTGATGACGCGACGATAAAGATCGTTGAGATCGGAGGTCGCGAAGCGGCCGCCATCGAGTGGAACCAGAGGACGCAACTCCGGCGGAATGACCGGGATCACGTCGAGGATCATCCAGTTCGGTTTGTTGCCGCTGCGGCGGAAAGCTTCAACGACCTTGAGGCGCTTGGCGTACTTGAGGCGCTTCTGCAGCGACGCCTCATTCTTCATTTTTTCCCGAAGCTCGGTGGAGAGGCCATCGACCTCAACGCGCTTCAGCAGTTCTTTAATCGCCTCCGCGCCCATCATGGCCTTGAAGCCGGCGGGCCGGAATTGCTGATCGAGTTCGCGGTACTTGGCTTCGTCCTTGATGATCTCGCGCTCTTTCACCGGCGCGTCGCCTGGTTCGACGACCACGTAGGCTTCGAAGTAGAGCACGGACTCAAGATCGCGCAGGGAAATATCGAGCAGGTGCCCGATGCGGCTAGGCAGACCTTTAAAGAACCATACATGCGAGCAGGGCGAAGCCAGTTCGATGTGGCCGAGGCGTTCGCGGCGAACTTTCGACAAGGTGACTTCGACGCCGCACTTGTCGCAGATTACGCCACGGTGCTTCATGCGCTTGTACTTGCCGCAGAGACACTCCCAGTCAGTTACAGGACCGAAGATACGGGCGCAGAACAAGCCATCCCGCTCGGGTTTAAACGTGCGGTAGTTGATGGTTTCGGGCTTAGTGACTTCACCATGCGACCAGCTCCGGATTTTTTCCGGCGATGCCAGGCTGATGCGGATCGCATCGAAATCGGCAATCGGGTTCGCCATGTCAAAGGGGCTCGAACGATACAAGGTGATCCTCCGCTTCCTGCGGTTCTCACGCGCCCGCTTACGGCTCTTGTGGTCTACCGCTAGTCGGAACTAGCGCAATCCTTCTGTGGACGCGAACGGCTCAAGAGCAAAGCCGTCCGGTCCTGTTTCGATCCTTTTGAATCTCAGAGGCAAAAGCCTCAAATCTCTTTGTCCTGGCGGGCGGCTATGCCGCCCGCCCGAGCCTGGTCCTAATCTGCCGCGACTGGCGTGGGCGCCACTGGCTTCTTGTCGCCGAGCGCCGCCTTGATCAGCTCCACATCCAGGCAGAGCGACTGCAACTCACGAATCAGCACGTTGAAGGATTCAGGGACGCCGGGTTCCATAGCAGCCTCGCCCTTCACGATGGCCTCGTAAATCTTGGTGCGGCCATACACGTCGTCGGACTTCGCAGTGAGCAATTCCTGCAAGATGAACGCCGCGCCGTACGCTTCGAGAGCCCAAACTTCCATTTCCCCGAAACGCTGGCCACCGAACTGCGCCTTGCCACCCAGGGGTTGCTGGGTGATGAGCGAGTACGGGCCGATGGAGCGTGCATGGATCTTGTCGTCCACCAGGTGCGACAGTTTCAGCATGTAGATGTACCCCACGGTGACCGGCTGTTCGAACTTGTCGCCGGTCATGCCGTCGTACAGGTAAGTCTTGCCGGAGGTCGGCAGGCCCGCCCGTTCGAGCAGCGTCTTGATCTCGTTTTCGCGCGCGCCGTCAAACACCGGCGAGCCGCAGAAAACGCCTTCCTTCAACGTGGGCGCGATGGTTTCGAGTTCCTCGTCGCTGAGATCTTCAATGATCCCCGACAAGGCGGTCTCCTTGAACAAGGCCTTCAGCTCGCGGCGAATGGCATCGACACGGGTGTTCTCGGCAAGGAGAGCAGTAATCTTCTTGCCCAGTTCGAAGCCCGCCCAACCCAGGTGGGTTTCGAGAATCTGGCCGACGTTCATACGGCTGGGTACGCCGAGCGGGTTCAGGACGATCTCAACCGGGGTCCCGTCGTTGAGGTACGGCATATCCTCTTCGGGCAGGATGCGAGCGATGACACCCTTGTTGCCGTGACGGCCGGCCATCTTGTCACCCACGCTAAGCTTGCGCTTCATCGCGATGTAGACCTTGACCAGCTTAATCACGCCCGGCGGCAGCTCGTCGCCCTTGGTGAGTTTCTCTTTCTTCTCGTTGACGATCTTCTTAAGCACATCGATCTGGCGGGAGGTCATCTCCTCAATTTCGTCGATCTGCTCGTTGACCCGCGGATCCTTGTCGTTGAACTTGATACGCTTCAGGTTCCGCGTCGAGATGCGCTCGATGGTGTCGCGGTCGAGAATCGCGCCCTTGGTCAGCAGGCGCTTGTTGGTGCGCTCGTCGTGCAGATCGGCCTGCACTTCCTTGCCGCCCAACAGGCCTTCGAGACGCTTCAGGCGCTCGTCGGTCAGAATTCGGATTTCGTCCGAAAGATTCTTCTCGAGCTTTGCGATCTGATCGGCTTCGATGGCCTTCGCGCGCTCGTCCTTCTCCTGGCCCTTGCGCGAGAAGATCTTCACGTCGACCACCACGCCTTCGATTCCGGGCGGGCAGTAGAGCGAAGCATCGCGAACGTCACCGGCCTTTTCGCCGAAGATCGCGCGCAGCAGCTTCTCTTCCGGAGTCAGCTGAGTCTCGCCCTTGGGAGTGACTTTGCCGACCAGGATGTCGCCCTGCTTGATGGTGGCGCCGATGCGGATGACGCCGGCTTCATCCAGGTTGCGCAGCGTGGATTCGCTGACGTTCGGGATGTCGCGGGTAACTTCCTCGGGACCGAGCTTGGTATCGCGGGCTTCGATCTCGAACTCCTCGATGTGCACGGAGGTGTAGTAGTCCTCCTTGACCATCTTTTCGGAGACCAGGATCGCGTCCTCGAAGTTGTAACCCCGCCACGGCATGAACGCGACCAGCACATTGCGACCCAGCGCCAACTCGCCGTACTCCGTGCAAGGACCGTCGGCGATGACCTGGCCTTTGATAACTCGCTGGCCCTTCTTGACGACCGGGCGCTGGTTGATGCAGGTGTTCTGGTTCGAGCGCTTGAACTTGGTCAGCGTGTAAATGTCGCTGCCGACTTCGCGCGAGAGCTGCCCGGGATGATGCTCGCCTTCGACGCGCACGATGATGCGCTCGGAATCGACCGAGTCGATCACGCCGTTGCGGCGGGCAAGAACCACGGCGCCAGAGTCGCGCGCGGTAACGCCTTCCATGCCCGTTCCCACCACCGGCGCCTGCGCGCGCAGCAAAGGCACCGACTGGCGTTGCATATTGGCGCCCATGAGAGCGCGGTTCGCATCGTCATGCTCGAGGAACGGCACGAGGGAGGCGGCGACCGAGACGAGCTGCTTCGGGCTGACGTCGATGTAGTCGACTTCGTCGCGATTGACCAGCACGAAGTTGCCGGCCTTGCGGGCGTTGACCAGATCGGCGACCAGCTTTCCTTTGTCGTCGAGTTCGACGTTCGCCTGCGCGATCACGTGACGGTCTTCCTCCCAAGCCGACAGATAGAAGGAGAACGGCTCGATCTCAGCAGGGCGCTTGCGGCGCTCCTTGAGGTCGGCGTTGATCTTCTCGATTTCGTGCTTCTCGACGTGGTCGCCGACCTTGAAGTCGGAATCGCCGCTGTGGGTGATGGTGACGTAGTCAAGGACCCGTCCGCCCTTCACCTTGCGGTATGGCGATTCGATGAAGCCGTAGTCGTTGATGCGCGCGTAACAGCTCAATGACGAGATGAGGCCGATGTTCGGGCCTTCCGGCGTCTCGATCGGGCAGATACGGCCGTAGTGCGTCGGGTGCACGTCGCGGACTTCGAATCCGGCGCGCTCCCGCGACAAACCGCCCGGCCCAAGGGCCGAGAGACGACGCTTGTGCGTGATCTCCGACAGCGGATTGGTCTGATCCATGAATTGCGAGAGCTGCGAAGAGCCGAAGAACTCGCGGATCGCGGCCATCACTGGCTTGGCATTCACGAGATCGTGCGGCATGGCCGTCGACATCTCCTGGTACACGCTCATCTTTTCTTTGATGGCGCGTTCCATGCGGACGAGGCCGATGCGGAACTGGTTCTCCATCAACTCGCCGACCGCGCGCACGCGGCGATTGCCGAGGTGATCGATGTCGTCAACCGAGCCCAGCGTCTTGCGCAGCTTGAGCAGGTAACGGATGGTGGCGTAGAAGTCATCGGGATCGAGGGTGCGCTGGTCGAGGCTGGTCGCATCCTGGTTCTCGAAAAGCTTAATATTGAACTTCAGGCGGCCCACCCGCGAGAAGTCGTATTTGCGGGGGTCAAAAAACATTCCCTGGAACAACGCCGTGGCGGTGTCGAGGGTCGGCGGATCACCCGGACGCAGCTTGCGGTAGATCTCAATGAGAGCTTCCTGCGGCGTCTTGATGGAATCACGCTTCAAGGTCGCGCTGATGACCGTGCCCACGTCGTCGCGTTCCGGGAAGAACAGGCTCAGTTCCACCACGCCGGAGGCGTCGAGAATCTTCGAGAGCTTATCGGCGGTGAGTTCGGAGTTGGCTTCGAGCAGCACTTCGCCCGTGGTGGTGTCGACGACATCGCTCGCCACCCACGCGCCTTCGAGGTCGGTGATGTCGACTTCGATCTCGCTGATCTTGGCTTTGTGAATTTCCTTGAGAATCTGCGCATTCAGTTTACGGCCGGAGTGCGCAATCTCGTCGCCCGACTTCGACTTGATGCTGTGGGCTAGCTTCATGCCCTGCAGGTTGGTCAGCTTGTCGGGATTCGGATCCAGCGTCCAGTAAAGCTTCTTGTCGCGAATCGCCACGCGATCCACGGTATAGAAGGTGCGAAGGATATCTTCACTGCCACGCAGGCCCAGCGCACGCAGGAAAATCGTGCCCAGGAACTTACGCTTGCGGTCGATGCGGACATACAAGACGTTCTTCTGGTCGTATTCGAACTCTACCCAGGAGCCGCGGTACGGAATGATCTTGCCGAGAAAGTAGGTGCGGTTATTCGCAGTCTCGAAGAAGACGCCGGGCGAACGGTGCAACTGACTCACGATCACGCGCTCGGTTCCGTTGATGATGAAGGTGCCGTTCTGCGTCATGAGCGGCACATCGCCGAAGAAGACTTCCTGTTCCTTGATGTCGCGGATGGAGCGGTTGCCCGTCTCGGCGTCCTTCTCGTAAATGGTGAGCCGCATGGTGACTTTGAGCGGAGCGGAATACGTCATACCGCGCTCTTCGCACTCGGCCACGTCGTACTTCAATTGCAGGCCAACCGGGTCGCCGCACTTGTTGCAGAAGTCCGGCGTATTGGCGTTGAACGTGCCGCACTTGGTACAAAGCACATCGCCAGGGTGGAACGGATCAGTGATGACGGTCGAGCCGCAATTCTTACAGGTGGTGCGCAGGTGATGGAGCCCTTTCAGGTGTCCGCACTTGCACTCCCAGTTACCGATGGAGTAATCCACAAACTCAAGTTGTGATACGTTGCGAAAATCAGTGATCGGGAACACCGACTGGAACACAGCCTGGAGTCCTGCGTCATCGCGTTCGCTGGGGAGACGGTCCATCTGCAGGAAGCGTTCATACGAGCGCTTCTGGACCTCGATCAGGTTAGGGATCTGGATGGTGGCTGGAATTTTGGAAAAATCAAAGCGTTTGCGGAAGGTAATGTTCTTCATTCAGGAAAACTCCAATATCAGCGCAGTCGGGCTGCGCAACCAGAACCGCGGACTATGGGGCGCGCGTCTCGCGCCGGAAAGGCCTAAAACTGCGGAAAAGACGACGGGGCGCCTACAGGGACAGTGCTTCCCTGTGGCGCCAGCTACCGCGCTTGGTCAATCTTGAAAATGTGTCGTTCCGCGCCAGTTCGATAAGGCCTGTTCCGTCCCGCCCCGTGTGCGGGACAGTGCCAACACCTGCCAGCGTCTGCACCGGCCAGCGCCCGCTGGTCCAGTCAGTCGCATGTCACCTAGCGTGAAGCAGGGATAGCGATGGTCTTTTGATGATACCACCGCCCTCCTGGATTCAGCTAGTGCCAACTTCCATTCTGACCAGACCCGCAGAACTGCACAGGTTCCAGGGCAGAAAAGCCTTTACAGGTCCCGACAAACGCTTGCCGGGCTTCGTTAAGTCGTCCTTTCACCCCTCCCTGCGTTAAGAACGCTAGAGGGGTGAAGGACTTGCAGATCAGCCAAGATCGCAAGACCAGAAGCGCCCCGCCATCCTGCTACTTTACTTCGACGGTCGCGCCAGCTTCTGCGAACTTCTTCTTGATGGTCTCGGCTTCTTCCTTCGACACGCCTTCCTTCACGGTCTTGGGTGCTCCGTCGACCAGGTCCTTGGCTTCCTTCAAGCCGAGGCTGGTAACTTCGCGGACAGCCTTGATCACGTTGATCTTGTTCGCGCCCACGTCCTTCAGAACGACGGTGAATTCCGTCTTCTCTTCGGCCGGAGCCGCCGCACCCGCCGCCGCGCCGCCACCGGCCACCATCACCGGAGCCGCCGCCGCTGCCGACACGCCGAGACGCTCTTCAAGCTTCTTTACCAGCGCCGCCGCATCCAGAAGCGACAGAGCTACGATCGAGTCTTCCAACTGTTGTAAATCCGCCATTGTGTTCTCCAATTTCCCACCTCAGTGCCGGCGGCGAGCCGGACTGAACGTGTTTGATTTTCGTTTGCGCTGCCGTTGGACCAGGTTTCCAGTGCGACCAGGCTCGGCCGGAACGCCAGACAACGTTCTCGACTTCACCGCGCAACCCCTGAACCGCCGACAGCCAACTCTCTTTCCGGTATCAATCCACCGGAAAAACCTGTGTTCAGAAGCGGGCTTACGCTTCCTTGAACTTCTTTTCCTTCACGCCCTGATCGACCACAACGGCCAGGTTGCGCCCTACAGCGTTCATGACTGTGACCAGGCGCTGCGCCGGGGCATTCAGCAGGAACAGAAGCTTCGAGTAAATCTCTTCCTTCGACGGCATGCTGGCGAGTGCCTCGATATCTTTGATCGAGATCACGCGGCCTTCCACCACGCCTGCTTTGAAAGTGAATTCCGGATTGTCCTTGGCGTACTTTGAGAGTGCCTTGGCGAGAGCGACCGGATCACCTTCGGTATAAGCGATCGAGGTCACGCCCTTTAGATCCTTGAGCGCCTCTTCAACCTTGGTCCCCTTCGCGGCACGCTCGGCTAAGGTGTTCTTGACGACCTTGTACTTGGCGCCCGTCGAGCGCAGCGTCTTGCGCAACTCGAAATCCTGAGCCACGGTCTGCTTGGTATAGGTCGCTACAATGACACTGGAGACGTTCTTCAACTCCGCACTCAGCGAGTCAACCTGCTCGGTTTTCTTTGCTCTGCTAACGGCCATATCAGTATCCCTTCGAGCCGATTTCGTTTGTCGTCCGGAGCGCGGGCTTAGGCGCCAAGGACCGGGGCGCGCAAGGCGCCTCTTAAACCCTTTATGCCTTAGCCGCGGCTTCCACCGCGCTGGTATCGATCGAAATGCCTGGGCCCATCGTCGAACTGATGTAGCAGCCCTTGATGTACTTGCCCTTGGCCACGCTCGGTTTCGCCTTGATCACGCTGCTGATGAGAACGGTCGCGTTCTCGATCAGCTTGTCGGGCGTGAAAGAAATCTTGCCGACCGGGCAGTGCACGAGCGCGGTTTTGTCGGTGCGGAACTCGACCTTGCCGGCCTTCACTTCCTGCACGGCCTTCGCAACGTCGAACGTGACGGTGCCGGTCTTTGGGTTGGGCATCAAACCTTTGGGGCCGAGCACTTTCCCCAGACGGCCGACTGATTTCATGACATCAGGTGTGGCGATGAGAGCGTCGAAGTCGGTCCAGTTTTCTTTCTGGATCTTTTCGACCATATCTTCGCCACCGACGAAATCAGCGCCGGCGGCTTCGGCTTCACGAACTTTTTCGCCAGTCGCGATGACCAGAACTTTCTTCGACTTGCCGAGGCCGTGCGGCAGAACAACCGTGCCGCGCACCATCTGGTCGGCGTGCTTGGGATCTACGCCGAGACGCATCGTGACTTCGACGGTCTCGTCAAATTTTGCGTATTTGACTTTCTGCAGGAGCGGAACTGCGTCCTGCAGGGTGTAGGGGCGCTCTTCCACCGCTGCGCGCGCCTTGGTGATGTTCTTTCCTGGTTTTGCCATTTTCCTCGTCTCCCACCGCGGCACGTTGAACTGTGACGCCGTAGTCAGTGACTGAATTTGCGATTTATGAATTGTGATTTAAATCAAAAATCGCAACTCACCATTCACAAATTATCCAACGACTTCAATTCCCATCGACCGCGCGGTGCCGCGAACGCTTTTGATGGCCGCGTCGACGGAGGCGGCGTTCAGGTCGGGCATCTTCTGCTTCGCGATATCTTCAACCTGCTTCGCGGTGACCTTGCCGACCTTATCTTTGTTGGGCGTCCCCGATCCCTTGGCGATGCCAGCAGCGCGCTTGAGCAGCACCGACGCTGGCGGCGTCTTCGTGATGAAGGTGAATGAGCGGTCGTTGTAGACCGTGATCACCACCGGGATAATCAGACCCTCGAGTTCTTTCGCGCTGGTCTTCGCGTTGAACTGCTTGCAGAACTCCATGATATTGATCTGCGCCTGGCCGAGCGCCGGTCCCACTGGGGGAGCCGGGGTCGCTTTGCCCGCCGCGATCTGCAGCTTTACAAAACCTGTTGCCTTCTTCGCCATGACGCCTTCCCTGTGTTCCTTCTTCGCCGGGTCTAGGATTTTCGGCCCGGGACTTTAAATACGAACGAGGCAAGCCCCGTCCTGTCGATGCTTACGCAACTTGCTTTTCCACCTGCCCAAACTCGAGTTCGACTGGAGTCGAGCGGCCGAAGATCGTAACCATGACTTTCAAGGTTTCGCGATCTTCGTTCACTTCGTCGACCACGCCGGTAAAGCTTGCAAATGGACCCTCAGTGATGCGCACGGTCTCATTTTTCTCGAACTTGACCTTAAGCTTCGGCTTGTCTTTCGATTCGCCCACGCGGTAGACGATGTTCTGCACTTCTTCTTCCGACAGCGCGGTCGGCTGTTGCCCGGTCCCGACAAAGCCGGTCACGCGCGGCGTCGACTTCACGACGTGCCACACGTGGTCGTCCATGTCCATTTCCACCAGCACGTAGCCGGGGTAGAACATGCGCTCGCTGGTGTACTTCTTGCCGCCACGAACTTCGGTCACCGATTCGGTCGGGATCATGACGCGGCCAATCTTGTCCTGCAAGCCGAAGGCCTGGATGCGCGACTCGAGCGACTCTTTCACTTTGCGCTCGAAGCCCGAATACGAGTGGATGATGTACCACTTCATGTTCGGATTGCGGGGCGGCTCCTGCGGAGCGCCCTCGGGTTGAACAACCTGCTCGTCTACCATAGATTCCACTTTCGTTTTCTGCGCCGCTTACCGGTGCGCCAGCGTACGCAACAGCCAATCCAGGCTGTTCTTCAGGATGTAATCCACCACCGCGAAATACGCGGCGAAGATAAACACCGTGATGACGACCACTGCGGTCGTCGCCTGCACTTCCTTCAAGGAAGGCGAGGTGACTTTCTTCATCTCCATGCGGACGTCGCTGTAGAAGGCCTTGGTCCGGTCCCACCAGGAGGTGACCTTCCCGCCAAAACTGTCTTCCGGATTCGCGGCCGCAATCGACTTCGACATTTTCTTGACCTCAGTTCCCATCACCACACCACACTTCCTCGAAGCTCGAATGCTCTCGTACCCAAAAACTGGCAGGGGCGGAGGGATTCGAACCCCCAAGTCCGGTTTTGGAGACCGGCAGTTTAACCGTTGAGCTTACGCCCCTAAGAACACTTGGTAATTTGCAAATTGTAATTTGGTAACTTCTAAAAGCTCTCGCATCGCGCGGTTTTCCAAATTACCCAATTACCAAATTACAAATTACTTCACTTCTTTATGAGCCGTATGCTTCCGGCAACGCGGACAGAACTTCTTCAGCTCAATCCGGTCCGGCGTGGTTTTCCGGTTCTTTGTCTTCGAGTAATTGCGTTCTTTGCAATCACCGCACTGCATCGTAATGATCTCTCGGGGCATAACTAAACCGCTCCTAGCTCCTAGCTTCTAGCAACCAACTCGAACCCGTGCTGCTCTGGCTGATGGCTCGAAGCCAGTAGCCAGATGCTGCGCCTACTTAATAATCTCCGCAATCGTGCCCGCGCCCACCGTGTGGCCGCCTTCACGGATTGCAAACCGCAAGCCCTTCTCCATCGCGACCGGCGTGATCAGCTCGATCACCAGGCTCACGTTATCGCCCGGCATCACCATCTCCGTGCCCGCCGGCAACTCCGCTACGCCCGTTAC
>Ga0335069_10000500_pt1 | contig 66133 bp, 71 predicted proteins | sample Lox_Sample_11_FD_206714 | JGI IMG/M metagenome (GOLD analysis project Ga0335069, IMG submission 206714) | Soil microbial communities from Loxahatchee National Wildlife Refuge, Florida, United States - Lox_Sample_1.1 | ecosystem: Environmental > Terrestrial > Soil > Wetlands | place: USA...
GATGTTGCGCCGCGAGCCGTGGCCCGACTGCGCCATCACCTTCTGCAGGCGCTCGCGCTTGCCGGGGCTGCTGCCGCCGTTGCGCTCGCCCTTGCCGCCCTTGCCGCGGCGCTTGTTCAGGCGCTGCTGGGGCTTGGCCCATTCCGGCACGACTCCGCCGGGCCATTCGAGCTTGTGTTGGGGGTGGGGTCTATCCCGCATGGGTTTGCTCCGTGGATTGCGTGGATTCCGGGGGTTGTAAGGCGGCGGGAACCGCCGCCAGGGCGGACTGCAGCTCTTCCAGGGGCGGAAGCTCCTCGAGCGAGCGCAGGTTGAGGTCGTCGAGGAATTTCCTCGTGGTGGCGAAGATCGCCGGACGACCGGGCGTCTCGCGGGTGCCGATCACTTCGATCCAGCCCCGCTCGACGAGCGCGTTCAGGGTGGGCGGGGAGACCGCCACGCCCCTCACGTCTTCGATGTCGCCGCGCGTCACCGGCTGGCGATACGCGACGATGGCAAGCGTCTCGAGCACCGCGCGGGAGTAGCGCGGCGGCTTCTCCTGCGAGATGCGGTCGAGGAATTTCTGGTAGCCGGGCTTCACGCGGAAGCGCCAGCCCGAGGCCACCGGCGTGAGCTCGATGGAGCGCTCGCTCCACTCGCCGCGCAGCTCCTCGAGAACCTTGCGGATGTTGTCCGCGTCCACCTCGCCCGAGAAGAGGCGCTTCAGCTGCTGCACCGTGAGGGGCTCGGCGGCCGACAGGAGCGCGGCTTCCAGCACGCGCTTCACGTGCTCGAGGTCCGGGGCGGGATGGGTCTGTTCGTTCATGTTCATGCGATGGTGAGGGTGGCGCGCTCGGACCTGAGGCGCACGTAGATGGGGTCGAAGGGCGATTGCTGCGTGATGTCGATGAGCGATTCGCGGGCGAGCTCGAGGAGCGCGAGGAAGCTCACCACGAGGAGCGGCACGCCGCGTTCGGGCTCGAAGAGCGCGCTGAACTCGACGAAGCTGCCGGGGGCGAGCGCCCTCAGGATGCGGCTCATGTGCGCGCGCACCGAAAGCTGCTCGCGCGTGATGTGGTGGTGCCGGGTCATGCGGGCGCGCGTGAGGATCGCGCGCCAGGCTTCCGAAAGGTCGGCCACGTGAACTTCCGGCAGGCGCTCGGCGATGGCCTGCTCGATGTACACCTCGACGAGCGAGAAGTCGCGCCCCGCCACCGGCAGCTCGCCCAGCGCGTAGGCCGCCTTCTTCATGCGCTCGTACTCGAGCAGGCGCCGCACCAGCTCCGCGCGCGGATCCTCGGGCTCGAGCGCGTCCTCGCGCGGGGGGCGCGGGAGCAGCATGCGCGACTTGATCTCGATGAGCACCGCGGCCATCAGCAGGTAGTCGGCGGCGAGCTCGAGCTGCGTGGCGCGCATCATCTCGACGTATTCCATGTACTGGCGCGTTAGCTCGGCCATCGGGATGTCGAGGATGTCGAGCGAATGGCGGCGGATGAGGTAGAGCAGGAGGTCGAGCGGCCCCTCGAAGGCCTCGAGGAAGACCGACAGCGCCTCGGGCGGGATGTAGAGGTCCGCGGGCAGCTCGGCCATCGGCTCGCCGCGGATCTTCGCGACGGGAAGCGCGAGGTCGAGCCCCGCCTGGCCGGCGAGCGCGTCGTTGGCGGCGTGGGTGGTCATTTCTTGAGGACCGCGTCGCCGGCGGCCTTGCTCACCTTTTCGCCGCCGCGCACGTTGTCGGGCAGCTCGTCGAGCTCCCAGGCGAGCTTCACGCCGAGCTCGCCGGCGAGCGTGGTGGCGTTCTTGAAGAAGTTCTCGCCGCGGTCGGTGCGCGTCTCGCCCTGCTTCTTGGCCCCCGAGGATTCGGCGAGGTTCTCGTCGTCCGGATCGTCGTCGTTCTCGCCCACCATCAGCACGAGGCGGCGCGAGAGCGCCTTGCGCACGTCGACCTCGCCCGAGGGCGAGCCCGCGACCGAGTAGGGGAACGAGTCGGCCGCCTTGTCCTTGCGGAACTCGGGCATCGTGTACCAGCCCGGGTTCGCCACCACGATGGCCGAGGCGCGGTTCTCGGGCCAGAGGAGCGCCATGCGCTGCGCCACCTGCGCGCCCGCGCCATGGCCGAAGAGGACGTAGCTCTTCTGGTCCACGCGCATCTCGTCGAACAGGTGCTCGATGGTCGCGAACACCCACTTGTTGCGGTCCTGCTCCTGCCCCACGCCGCCCTGGTTGTAGTCGGCGGCGCGCGGCCAGTATTCCTTGGCGAACTCCGGCGCGATGACGAGGACCTTGTAGTGGTCCGCGACGAGCTCCCAGTAGTCGCGATAGGCCGAGGCATCGCGCTTGCGCCCGTGCAGCACCATCACGATGGGGCAGGTCGAATCGCAGTCCCGCGGCCGGTACGTGTACACGCGGATCGGCCGGTCGCTGTAGCCGCGGGGATCCTTCCACACCCAGCTCCACTTGCCGCCGGGCACCGGCGTCGCGGCCCAGGCGGCGGCCGAGGCGCACGAGACGACCACGGCGGCCACCAACCTCACAAACCATCTGCGTTCATCGGCGTTCATCGGCGTTTCCTCAGCTGTAGTTGAGACCCATCGCTTCGCGCACGTCGCGCATCGTGTCGTTCGCCATGTCGCTCGCCTTCTCGCACCCGTCCTGGATGATGTTGCGCACGAGCGTCGGATCGTCCTCGAACTGCGCCGCGCGCTCGCGGATGGGTGCCAGCTCCGCGTTGATCGAATCGATCACCGGCTGCTTGCACTCCAGGCAGCCGATGCCGGCGCTGCGGCAGCCCTTCTGCACCCAGTCCCTCGTGGCCTCGCTCGAGTACACCTGGTGCAGGTTCCATACCGGGCACTTGTCGGGATCGCCCGGGTCGCTGCGCCGAACGCGGGCCGGGTCCGTCTGCATGGTGCGGATCTTCTTCGTCACCTCCTCCGGCGACTCGCGCAGCATGATGGCATTGCCGTAGCTCTTCGACATCTTCTGCCCGTCCAGCCCGAGGAGCTTGGGCGTCTCGGTGAGCAGCGCCTCGGGCTCCGCCAGGATCATGCGCCCGCCGCCCTCCAGGAAGCCGAACAGCCGGTCCTTGTCGCCCATGGACAGGTTCAGCGCGTCGGCCACGAGCTTGCGCGCTTCCTCGAGCGCGGGCTCGTCGCCCTGCTCCTGGAAGCGGCCGCGCAGCGTCCGGTAGAGCTTGGCCTTCTTCGGGCCCATCTTCTTCACCGCGGCCTCGGCCTTTTCCTCGAAGCCCTTCTCGCGGCCGAAGAGGTGGTTGAAGCGCCGCGCGATCTCGCGCGTGAGCTCGATGTGCGAGACCTGGTCCTCGCCCACCGGCACCTTGGTGGCCCGGTAGATCATGATGTCGGCCGCCTGCATGAGCGGGTAGCCGAGGAAGCCGTAGGTGAGGATGTCGCGGCCCTGCTCGGCGTGGCGCTCCACCAGGTCCTTGTAGGTCGGCACGCGCTCGAGCCACGCGAGCGGCGTGAAGAACGAGAGCAGCATCGTGAGCTCCGCGTGCTGCGGCACCCGCGACTGGATGAAGAGCGTGGCCTTGCTGGGATCGATGCCGCACGAGAGCCAGTCGACGAACATGTCCCACACGGTCTGCTCGATGACGGCGGGATCCTCGTAATGCGTGGTGAGCGCATGCCAGTCCGCGGCGAAGAAGAGGCACGGGAACTCGTTCTGCAGCCTCGCCCAGTTCTTGAGCGCGCCGTGGTAGTGGCCGAGGTGCATGGCGCCCGTGGGGCGCATGCCGGAGAGGACGCGGTCCTGGAACATCAGTGCAGCCCGAAGAGGAAGTAGATGGAATTCAAGCCCACGGCCACCAGCGGCCCCATGATCGTGCCGAGCACGCCCGTCACGATGAGCAGGATGAGGATCACCATGCCGTAGCGCTCGGTGCCCTGGTAGGCGTAGGAGGCCTTCGCCGGCAGCAGGCTCGCGAGGACGCGGCCGCCGTCGAGCGGCAGGATCGGCAGCAGGTTCAGCACGGCGAGGACGATGTTCGCCGCGATCCCGGCGCCCGCCACCTCGTACCAGTACCCGGCCGCGGCGTTGGAGGTGCCCGAGAGGAGCTTCGCGACGAGCCCCCAGATGAGGGCCTGGACCACGTTCGACGCGGGCCCGGCGGCCGCCACCCAGAACATGTCCGCCTTCGGGTTGCGCAGGTTGTTGAAGTTGACCGGCACGGGCTTCGCCCACCCGAAGAGGAAGCGCCCGCCGGTGGCCACCAGCAGCACCAGCGGGATCACGATCGTGCCCATCACGTCGATGTGCTTCACGGGGTTCAGCGTCACGCGCCCCATCATGTAGGCCGTGGTGTCGCCGAACATGCGCGCCACGTAGCCGTGCGCCGCCTCGTGCAGCGTGATCGCGAGGATCGTGGGCGGCGCGAAGACGAGGATGGTCTGCAGGAAATCCTGGACGTTTCCCATCAGTGCAAGGCTTCCTTCACGAAACCGAACGGCCGGATGTCCCCGCGCCCTTCGCGCACCAGGCGCGGCGCGTCGGTGGACAGGTCCACCACGGTGGTGACCTCGCCCTCGCAGGGGCCCGCGTCGATGACGAGCTCGAGCTGGTGCTCGAGCGCGTGGCGGATCGCCTGCGCGTCGTTGAGCGGCTGCCCGTGGGCGGGCAGGATGAGCGTGGTGGAGAGCATCGGCTCGCCCAGGGCCTCCAGCAGCGCCATGGCCACCGGGTGGTCCGGGATGCGCACGCCGATCGTGTGGCGCGGCGTGAGCAGGCGCCGCGGCAGGTCGCGCGTGGCGCGCAGGATGAACGTGTAGCTGCCCGGCGTGTTGGCGCGGATCAAGCGGTATTGCAAGTTGTCCACCTTGGCGAACTGTCCCACTTCGGAAAGGTTGCGGCACACGAGCGTGAAATGGTGGCGCTCGTCCACGTCGCGGATGCGGCGCAGGCGCTCCATCGCGGCCTTGTCGCCGATGTGGCATCCCAGGGCATAGCAGGAGTCCGTCGGATAGGCGATCACGCCCCCGTCACGGACGATCTCCACCGCCTGCCTGATGAGCCTGGGCTGCGGGTCTTCCGGGTGAACCGAAAAGTATTGAGCCATTCCCTCGACATCCGCGCGGAAACTCCCGCGCCCGAGTCAGCGTTTTCTTCCCCGGGCGGCTAATGCGCCCACCGGCTCCATACGGGCGTGAGCGACGCGTCGAGCGGGGGAAGCCTTCCCGGCTCGACCGGGCTTTCGCCCGGCCCGTGGTAATCGGCTCCGCGCGAGGCGAGGAACCCGTGCTCCAGCGCCACCCGCTGCCAATGCGCGTACTGCTCCGGACGGTGGCTGCCCGTCACCACCTCGATCGCCTCGCCGCCCGCCGCCGCGAAATCGCGCAGCATCTCGTCGCGGAACATGGGCTTCAGGTCGTAGCGCCCGGGGTGCGCCAGCACGGCCACGCCGCCGCTCGCGCGGATCCACGACACGGCCTCCTCGAGGCCGGCCCAGCGGTGCGCCACGTACGCGGGCTTGCCGCGCGCGAGGTACTTGTCGAATGCCGCCTGCAGGTCCTTCACCCTTCCCGTCTCGTAGAGATGTCGCGCGAAGTGCGTGCGGCCGAGCATCGACTTGTTGGCCGCGAGCGCGTAGGCGCCCTCGAACGTGCCGGCGATGCCCACCTGGCCCAACGCCTCGGCGATGCGCCGCCCGCGCGCGATGCGTCCCTCGCGGATCGAAGCGAGCCCCGCGGCGAGCGCGGGCGCTTCCGGATCCACGTGCAGCCCCACCACGTGCAGCGTCGTGCCGCCCCAGCTCACGGAAATCTCCACGCCCGGGATGAACGCGATCGCGGCGCGCGCGGCCGCGTCCCATGCTTCCTGCAACCCGTCGGTGGTGTCGTGATCCGTCAGCGCGATCGCTTCGACCCCGGTGCGGGCCGCCAGCTCGATCAGCTGCGTTGGCGACAGCAGACCATCCGAGCACGTCGAATGGTTATGCAAGTCGTAATTGTCCAAGCGCTTATTGTATCAAAATGACCGATTCCCCGCGAGGCGCGCATGGCGGTCCGGACCATCAACTTCGGCGATGAAGGGCAGCACGCCACGCGCGAGCTGCTCGACCGTCTGGAGGCCCTGGCGCCCCTGCGGCTCGCCGCCTTCGGCACCATGCGCGGGCGCATGGCCACGCTCGAATCGCTCGAGCGCACCGCCGGGGGGCACGCGAAGCTCCAGGTGGAGGACGTGGACACGCTCGTCGCGGCGATCCACGCGCAGATCGCGCACTGGGAGGCCGAGGCGGGGCGCCGCAAGCTCGAGGCCGCCGAGGCGCTCGCCACGCTCGCCATCGGGGTGGCGCTCTGGGCGATCCGCCACGGCGTGGAGGTCACCGTCCCGGAGCCGGTCGTGAACGCGCTCGCGTGGCGCTCGAACCACGCGGCGAGCAAGCAGGAGCTCGCGGCGGCCTTCGCCCTGATGCAGGGGTTCATCGCGCACGTGGCCCCGCGCCTTTCGGCCGACCTCGAGCGCTCCAACCCCGAACGGCCCTGGCGCCTGCTGCACGCCAACCTCGCCATCACGGCCATCCGCAGCGAGGATCCGGCCCTCATGGAGTTCGCCTTCGACGCCCTGGACCGGGCGCTGCCCGGCGAGCGGGGCGCCTTCTACGCCGAGGCCCGCGCGCTCGCCCTCGCCCCGGGCATTTCCCCCGAGGTGCGCACCCGGATCGAGGCGCGATGCGCAAGGTGGTTGTAAGGGTGGTTTCGGCTATAATTTCGGGTTAAGTGAAATTCCTCTTCGACTTCCTCCCCGTCATCGTCTTTTTCGTCGCGTTCAAGGTCGCCGGCATTTTCGCGGCGACGGCGCTCGCGATCGTCACGTCGGTGGCCATGATCGCGTGGAGCCTTGCGCGCGGCCGCAAGGTCGCCGGCATGCAGTGGGCGAGCTTCGGGATCATCGTGGTGTTCGGCGGGGCCACGCTGCTGCTGCACGACGAGACCTTCATCAAGTGGAAACCCTCGGTGCTCTACTGGCTCTCCGGCGCCGTCTTCCTCGGCGGGCTCGCCTTCCGCGCGAACCTGGTGCGCGCGGTGATCGGCGCGGAGATCGTGCTGCCCGAGCGCATCTGGACGCAGCTCGCCGCCGCGTGGGGGATCTTCTTCCTGCTGCTGGGCACCCTCAACCTCTGGGTGGCGTACAACTTCTCGACCGACGCGTGGGTCAACTTCAAGCTCTTCGGGGGCGTGGGACTGATCCTCGCCTTCGTGCTCGCCCAGGCGGTGTGGCTCTCGCGGCACGTCCAGGAGCCGCCCGCGCAGGCCGGGCCGGAATCGTGATGGCGAGCGAGCGAGCGATCCGAGAGCGCCTGGCGGCGCTTCGCCCGGTCTCGGTGGACCTGCGCGACGAAAGCGCGCAGCATGCCGGCCACGCGGGCGCCCGGCCGGGCGAATCCACCCACTGGCAGCTCACCATCGTTTCGGAGGCCTTCCGCGGCAAGAGCGCCGTGGCGAGGCATCGAATGATTTATGAGGCGTTGGGCGACCTCATGAAGCGCGACATCCATGCCCTCAGAATCGAGGCGTCCGCGCCCGAGCAGTCTTGAACTCCATACCCAGCAAAGGAAATTCCATGCACAGCACCCTCAGGAACCTCGCCATCGCCCTGGTGGCCGGCACCTTCGCCGTCGCCGCGTCGGCGCAGGACAAGGCCGAGAAGGCGCCCAAGAAGGCCGCGGCCAAGGAAGCCTCGTCCGCTCCCGGGAGCAAGGTCGTCGTGAACGGCGTGACCATCCCGCAATCGCGCTTCGAGGCGATGAACCGCGAGCTCACCGCCCAGGGCCAGCCCGACACCCCCGAGCGCCAGAACGCCGTGAAGGAGGAGCTCATCAACCGCGAGGTCCTCGCGCAGGCCGCCCAGAAGCGCGGCCTCGACAAGAACCCCGACGTGGCCGCCCAGATGGACATGGCCCGCCAGGCGGTGCTGGTGCGCTCGCTCTTCGAGGACGAGGTGAAGAAGAACCCGATCACGGACGCGCAGCTGCAGCAGCAGTACGAGATCTTCAAGTCGTCCATGGGCACCAACGAGTACAAGGTGCGCCACATCCTCGTCGACAAGGAAGACGACGCGAAGCAGATCATCGCCGACCTCGCCAAGGGCGGCGACTTCGCCAAGATCGCCAAGGAGAAATCGAAGGATCCCGGCTCCAAGGACAACGGCGGCGACCTCGACTGGGGCCCGGCCGCGCGCTACGTGAAGCCGTTCGCCGATGCCGTGATGGGCATGCAGAAGGGGCAGACCTCGGCCGTGCCGGTGAAGACGGATTTCGGCTACCACGTGATCCGGCTGGACGACGTGCGCCCGCTCACCGTGCCGCCGTTCAACGAGATGCGCGAGCAGTTCAAGCAGCGCGCGCAGCAGCAGCAGATCCAGAAGATGGTCGTGGACCTGCGCTCCAAGTCGAAGATCGAGGAGCGCTAGGCGCTCTCCCGCTTCACGGAAAGGGCGGCCGCGGCCGCCCTTTTTCTTTGGCGCTGCCTGACCCTTTTCCCGGCTCGCCTCGTTTCATGGGGTAGAGGCCGCCCTTCGGCGGCCGCCCTGGAGACGAACATGAAGCCGATTCGCGCATTGCTCGCCGCCGCGCTGGCGGCCGCCAGCCTCGCCGCCCACGCCGTGGGCAGCCTCGCCGACCTTTCCATCCTCGATCGCTCGACGGGCCGCGAATTGCCGGTGTACTGGCACGACGGACGCGCCTACGTCGTGGGCCGTCCCGGCAACGAGTACCAGGTCGTGGTGCGCAACCGCCGCGGCGAGGACCTGCTCGCCGTCGTCTCCGTCGACGGCCTGAACGTGATGAACGGCGAGACCGCGAGCCCCCGCCAGTCGGGCTACGTGCTCGCGCCGTGGTCGCGCGTCGAGGTGCGCGGCTGGCGCAAGAGCCTGGACGAGGTGGCCGCGTTCTACTTCACGCCGCTCGGCGATTCCTACGCCGCGCGCACCGACCGCCCCGCCAACGTGGGCGTGATCGGCGTGGCGCTCTTCCGCCGCAAGCCCGAGCCGCCGCCGGTCGCGCAATACGCGCCCGAGGAAAAGTTGCGCGCCGAATCGGGCGCCGACCTGCAACGCGAGCCCGCGCGCGAGAAGTCCGCCAACGGGGCGCTCGCGCGCCCCGCCCCGGCGCCCGGCGCGCCGCTCGGCACGGGCCACGGCCGCCGCGAGGAATCGCGCGTGCGCATGGTCGACTTCGAGCGCGCCACCGAAGAGCCGGCCGAGACCGTCGCGATCTACTACGACAGCTACCGCAACCTGGTGGCCATGGGCGTGCTTCAGCCGGAACGCGCGCCGCGCAATCCGGACCCGTTCCCCACCGCTTTCGCGCCCGACCCCTGGCGTTAAGATACGGAGGCGATGGGGGCCTCCGACGAAGAGCTCATGCTGGCCTACGCCGGCGGCGACGCGGGCGCCTTCGAGGCGTTGTACGCGAAGCACAAGGGCGGCCTCTTCCGCTTCGTGCTGCGCTCGGTGAAGACGCGCGGCGAGGCCGACGAGATCTTCCAGGACGTGTGGATGCGCGCGATCGAGGCGCGCGAGCGTTACCGGCCGCAGGCGAAGTTCGCGACCTGGCTCTACACGATCGCGCACCATCGTCTCATCGACCACTGGCGTGCCCGCGGGCTCGCGGTGGCCTCGCTGGACGACGACGAGCGCCCGGTGGAGGAGCCCGCGGCCGCGCCGGACGTCGAGCCCGAGCGCATCGCGGTGGCCTCGCAGATGCTCGAGCGCCTTGCCGCCGCGATCGCCGCGCTCCCGCTCGCGCAGCGCGAGGCGTTCCTGCTGCACCAGGAGAGCGGGCTCGGCATCGCGGAGATCGCGCGGGCCACCGGCACCAACGAGGAGGCGGCGAAGAGCCGCCTGAGATATGCGATGAACAAGCTGCGCGAGGCGATCGGCGATGACTGACGGCGACGACAAGCTCGCGAGGCGCTACCGCGAGCTCGCGCGCGAGGAGCCGGGGGCCGCGCTCGACGCGGCGATCCTCGCGGCTTCGCGGCGCCCTGCCCGGCGCGCGTCGTTCGCGAGCCGCTGGGCGGCGCCCGTCTCCATCGCGGCGGTGCTGGTGCTCGCCTTCGGGCTCACGCTCGAGATGCGGCAGGAAGAGCCGGGCGTCGAGACTTCAGTGCCGGCCCCGCGCCGTGAAGCGCCGCCGCCCGTGCAACGCGCCGAGCCCGCCGAAAAGCCGAAGCCGCTCGCCAGGGAGAGGCTCGCTCCGGCCGAGCCCCAGCCGAAGACGGCGCCCCAGGCCTTTCCCGCGCAATCCGCGGGTGCCCTGAAGGCGCCCGCCGCGGCGCGCGAGGAGAAAGTGCCCGTGGAAGCGCCACGCGAGGAAACGCGCGCGCCCGCGGCGGACCTGCAACGAGCGCCCGCCGCCGCGCCGCCTCCCGCATCGCCCCCGGCTGCCGGCGCCGCACGCATCGCCCCGGAATCGCTGAACCCCGCACCCGCGGCGCGCGCGAAGAGTCTCGCGGCCCCGGCGGCGCAATCGCCGGTCGACGCGGAGCTCGAGCGCATCGCCGGGCTGCGCGCGCAGGGCCGCGATGCCGAAGCCGATGCGGCGCTCGAGCAGTTCCGCCGCGACCATCCGGGCTACACGATCCCGGATGCGATGTGGGAGAGGGTGAAGCCGCGCTAGCGCGTCGCGGCCGGGCGGCGGTCGATCTCGGTGATCGCGCCGCTGCGATTCTCGACGAACACGCGCAGCTCCTGGTTCTCGCGCCACGCGTTGGACGGAATCGAGATCTCGAAGCCGGCCTCGTCGGCGTCCGGGTAGCCCGGGTAGTCCGCCGCGATGTCGCGCCGCTCCGTGCCGCGCGACGCATCGACCTGCGCGCCGCCGCCCACCGTCGCGTACACGCGCCGCACTTCCCAGGGGTCGAGCGCCCAGCCCACGACCTGCAGCGCGGTTCCGCTCGCGCGCGCCTTCTCGATCGCGCCGAGGGCGAGCGGCTGGCGCTGCGTCCACAGCGCCCATCCCGCGGCGAGAAGGATCACGCCGAGCAACGCCGCCATGGCCACGCGCGCGAGCAGCAGGTCGGTGGTGAGCTGCCAGAGCACCCACGGAAGCAGCAGCGCCGCGGCGAGCAACCCCATCTCGCCCAGCAAGTCGTGCCGCTGCGCCGCGAACAGGCCCTCGCCGAAGGTGGCCGTCACCAGCGCGTAACCGCCGATCCCCACCAGCATCGAGAACACGAGCGGCACCGCGCTCGACCGCGCCTCGCGCCTCGCGGTCCACGCGAGCCAGACGAGCGCGGCCGGAAACGAGATCAACAGGGCCACCACGGCCGTCGCCATCGCCATGGCCGGGGCGCGCGACGGCAGTGCGAGGAACGACATCGCCTGGGGCGGCAGGTCGTCGATCGACGCGATCGGTCCCTCGGCGGCGATGCCCAGGTGGCCCGGGACCACGGATTGCGCCGAGATGAGCACCCGGGAAAGCGCGCGCACGAGCGTGTACGGTTCCGCGAGCGCGAGCTGCGCCAACGCGACCGGGCCCACGGTCCCCGCCTCGGGACAATCGGCGGACGGCCCGTCGGCCGGCTTCACGAGCCAAGCCGAAGGCGAAACGTTCGCGCAGCGCGCCGGCAGCCCGAGGCGCTGGAGCGTGGCCGCGGGATCCGACGAGGCGCCCGCGAGCAAGCCCGCGTGCGCCTCGCTGCGCATGCGGTCCGATGCGTCGCCCTCGATCTGCATGAGCCCGAGCTGCGCGGCGGCCACCGCGGCCGCCACGCCGCAGACGGCCAGGGCACGCCGGCGCGAGCGCTTGAAGAGCACGGGCGCGGCGAGGAGGGCGAGCAGCACGGGCAGCAGCGCGAACTGCGAGCTCGCGAGCCCGAGCATGGCGAGCCCCGCGCCGAGGATCCACCAGAAGACCGGGCATTCGTCGTCGCGAAGCGCGATGACCGCAGCCGCGGCCACCGAGGCGTACGTCCCCAGGAGCGCGGCCGGCTCCGTGTGCAGCGTGTTGAGCCAGAGCATGGTCGCCGGATCGGCGATGAGCAGGAAGAAGATCGCCGCATGCGCGATGGAGGCGCCCGGAAAGGGCCGCAGCGCGATCGTCACCGCAATCGCGAGCGCGCCCACCACGGCGAGCGTGAAGATTCCGAATGCCTGCAGCGGCACCCGGATCTCCGGCTCGTCGCTCGCGATGGAAGCGATCGCCATGCCGAGCACCACGGGCGCCGCGAGGAGCGCGCCCGAGCTCGCATAGCAGCCGCCCACGCCGAAGCCCGCCGTGTGGTAGCTCGCCGAGGGCCGCGGGCGCGCCGCGGAATCCAGCCCCGCGGGAACGGGCTCGATGCCGACGCATCCGGCAACGCGGTGCCATGGCGAGGGATCGCCGTAGCCCAGCGCGGGATCGTGGCTCACGAGGAGCGTGGCCCGGGCGAGCCCCAGCACGACCAGCGTGAATGCGGCGAGCGTGTAGAGGGAAACGCGCACCGGCGTCTCCATGGGATCAGGCGACCCAGGCTCGCGCGTTGCGAAACATGCGCATCCACGGCGAGTCCTCGCCCCATTCGCGCGGATGCCACGACAGGAGAACCGAGCGGAACACGCGCTCGGGGTGCGGCATGAAGATGGTGAAGCGGCCGTCGGGCGTCGTGACCGCCGTGATGCCGCGCGGCGAGCCGTTCGGATTGGCGGGATAGGCCTCGGTGGGCTTGCCGCGGTTGTCCACGAAGCGCATCGCCACGAGGGGATCGCACGCGTCCATGGCGGCCTGCGAGGCGAACACCGCGCGGCCCTCGCCGTGCGCCGTGACGATCGGGATGCGCGAGCCTTCCATGCCCGCGAACACGATCGAGGGCGTGCGCGCCAATTCCACGAGCGCCACCCGCGCCTCGTACTGCTCGGAGGCGTTGCGCTCGAAGTGCGGCCAGTGCTGCGCGCCCGGGATGATCTCCTTCAGGTTCGACATCATCTGGCAGCCGTTGCAGGCCCCGATGGCGAACGAGTCGCCGCGCGCGAAGAACGCCTCGAACTCGCCGCGCGCGCGGGCGTTGAAGAGGATCGACTTGGCCCAGCCCTCGCCCGCGCCCAGCACGTCGCCGTAGCTGAAGCCGCCGCAGGCGGCGAAGCCCTTGAACGCCGCGAGCGAGACGCGGCCCGCGAGGATGTCGCTCATGTGCACGTCCACCGCGAGGAAGCCCGCGCGGTCGAGCGAAGCCGCCATCTCCGATTGCCCGTTCACGCCCTGCTCGCGCAGCACCGCGACCTTCGGGCGCGCCCCGCCCGCGATGAAGGGTGCGGCCACGTCGTGGGCGGGATCGAACGCGAGGTGCGCGCTCATGCCCGGGTCCTCCTCGTCGAGGAGCCTCTCGTATTCCTGGTCGGCGCACGCGGGGTTGTCGCGCATGCGCTGGATCTGGTGGCTCACGTGGGACCACTCGCGATGCAGCGCCGCGCGCCGCTCGGCGTACGCAGCCTTGCCGTTCACGATGAAGCGCAGCTCGCCCTGCGCGTTCGGGTGCCCGATCACGTGCGAGCACGCGCCCAGGCCGCGGCCATGCAGCTCGGCCATCACCGCGTCGCGCTCGCCCCGGCGCACCTGAAGCACCGCGCCCGCCTCCTCGTTGAAGAGGGCGGCGAGGATGCGACCCTGCATGTCGCCGGCCATCATGTCGTCCTGGCGCTCGTGGCCGTCGACGTCGAGGCGCTGCGCGTCGAACACGAGCGCGTCCAGGTTCGCCGTGATGCCGGTGCGCGAGGCGAAGGCCATCTCGCAAAGCGTGGCGAACAGGCCGCCGTCGGAACGGTCGTGGTATGCGAGGAGCTTGCCGGCGCGACCGAGCTCCTGGATCGCCGCGAAGAAGGCCTTGAGGCGCGCCGGATCGTCGAGGTCGGGGCACGCGTCGCCCAGCTGCGAATGCACCTGCGCGAGGATCGAGCCGCCCAGGCGGTTGCGGCCGGCCCCCAGGTCCACGAGCACGAGCTCGGTATCGCCCACGTCGCGCCGCAGCTCCGGCGTGAGGGTGCGCCGCGCGTCCGAGACCTTCGCGAAGGCCGACACGACGAGCGAGAGCGGCGCGGTCACCGCCTTCGCCTCGCCGCTCTTCGGGTCGTTCCACGCGGTGCGCATCGACATCGAATCCTTGCCGACGGGAATGGCCACGCCGAGGGCCGGGCAAAGCTCCATGCCGACCGCCTTCACGGTGTCGAAGAGGGACGCGTCCTCGCCCGGCTGGCCGGCCGCGCACATCCAGTTGGCCGACAGCTTGATGCCGCCGATGTCGCCGACAGCCGCGGCGGCGATGTTGGTGATGGCCTCGGCCACCGCCATGCGCCCCGAGGCCGGGCCGTCGATGAGCGCGATGGGCGTGCGCTCGCCGATCGCCATCGCCTCGCCCTCGTACGTCGAGTAGCCCAGCGTCGTGACCGCGCAGTCGGCCACCGGCACCTGCCACGGGCCGACCATCTGGTCGCGCGCGCACATGCCGCCCACCGAGCGGTCGCCGATGGTGACGAGGAAGCTCTTGTCGGCCACCGCGGGATGGCGCAGCACCCGGCGCGCGGCCTCGCGAAGCTCGATGCCGCCCAGGTCGAGCGCGGCGAGCTTCCTCTTCGCACGCTTCACCTCGCGGTGCATTCGCGGCGGCTTGCCGAGCAGCACCTCGAGCGGCATGTCGACCGGGCGATTGGCGAAGAGCTCGTCCTCGACCACCAGCGCGCCATCCCCGCGCGCGCGCCCCACCACCGCGTAGAGGCAGCGCTCGCGCTCGCACAGCCGCGCGAACTCCTCCAGGCGCGAGGCGTCGATCGCGAGCACGTAGCGCTCCTGCGATTCGTTCGACCAGACCTGCATCGGCGACATGCCCGGCTCTTCCACCGGGATGCTGCGCAGCTCGAACTGCGCGCCGATGCCGCCCGTGTGCGCGAGCTCGGGGAATGCGTTCGACAGCCCGCCCGCGCCCACGTCGTGGATCGAGAGGATCGGGTTGCGATCGCCCATCTGCCAGCAGGCGTCGATCACTTCCTGGCAGCGGCGCTCGAGCTCCGCGTTGGAGCGCTGCACCGAGTCGAAGTCGAGCGACTCCGCGTTCTGCCCGGAGGCCATCGAGGAAGCCGCGCCGCCGCCCATGCCGATGAGGAAGCCCGGGCCGCCCAGCTGGATGAAGAGCGTCCCGGGGCCCAGCGCGCGCTTCTTCGCGTGGCGCGCGGCGATGTTGCCGTAGCCGCCGGCCAGCATGATGGGCTTGTGGTAGCCGCGCACCTCGCCGTCCACCGGCATCTCGAACGTGCGGAAATAGCCCGCGAGGTTGGGACGGCCGAACTCGTTGTTGTATGCCGCGCCGCCGATGGGGCCCTCGACCATAATGTCGAGCGCGGAGGCGATGCGCGCGGGCTTGCCGTAGTCGGCCTCCCAGCGCTCTACGGCGCCGGGGATGCGCAGGTTGGAGACCGTGAACCCGGTGAGCCCCGCCTTGGGCTTGCCGCCGATCCCCGTGGCGCCCTCGTCGCGGATCTCGCCGCCGGCGCCGGTGCCCGCGCCCGGGTGCGGCGCGATCGCGGTCGGATGGTTGTGCGTCTCGACCTTCATGAGGATGTGCGTCTCGTCCTCGTGGTGGCCCCAGGCTCCGGCGCCATCCGGGTGGAAGCGCGCGATGCGCGCGCCCTGCATCACCGCGGAGTTGTCCGAGTAGGCGACGATGGTTCCCTGCGGGCTCGCGCGGTGCGTGTTGCGGATCATGCCGAAGAGGGTCGCGTCCTCGGCCTTGCCGTCGATCGTCCACGACGCGTTGAAGATCTTGTGCCGGCAGTGCTCCGAATTCGCCTGCGCGAACATCATGAGCTCGACGTCCGTGGGGTCGCGGCCCAGCCTCGCGAAGCTCGCGGCGAGGTAGTCGATCTCGTCGGGCGCGAGCGCGAGCCCCATCTCGCCATTGGCGCGCTCCAGCGCCGCGCGCGCATCGGCCGCGAGCGCGATCGTCGCGAGCGGCTGCGGCTTGAAGTGCTCGAAGAGCTTCGCGGCCGCGCCCACGTCCTCCACCACCGTCTGCGTCATGCGGTCGTGGATCGCGCGGTCCAGCGCGCGGCGTGAACGCTCGGACAACGGGCCGGGGTCGCGCGCCGTCACGTAATACGCCACGCCGCGCTCGATGCGCACCACCTTCGCGAGGCCGCAATTGCGCACGATGTCGGTCGCCTTGGACGACCAGGGCGAGACCGTGCCGAAGCGCGGCAGGACCAGCAGGAGCACGCCGCGCGGCTCGCCTTGCGCGGGCGTGCCGTAGGTGAGGAGCCGCTCCAGGCGCTGCGTCTCGGCGGCGTCCAGGGGCGCGGAAAGGGCGGCGAAGTGCACGAACCGCGCATCGACCGTGATCGCCTCGGCGAGCGCCCGCGGCAACGAGGCGAGCAGCTTCTCGACCCGGAAAGGGGAGAGTGCCAACGCGCCGGGCAGCGTGAGGATGTGCTGCGGCGGCGCGTCTTGCGGATTCATGGGCGAATTATATCGCGGGCGGCCCCTCGGGCATCCAGAGCAGGTGCGCCGTGACGTCCCGCGCGAAGCCCGCGGCGACGAGCACGTCGCGCCAGTCGCGCGCGGCGGCCTCGAGGTGGCGCTCGAGCGCGGCGCGGTCGCCGGCGGCGAGCTTGAGGACCGCGAAGCGGATGCGCTCGACGAGCGTGATCCACGCGGGATCCACGAACGGCAGGTTGTCGGCGCAGCGCTCGCGCAGTACCAGCGCCACCTCGCCCCACTCGCCCTCGGGGAACGTGGCGCGGATGCGCGCGCGCGTGGCCTCGCTCAGATCGATCACGGCGCCCTGGCGTGCAGCCACTCGAGCGCGTCGCGCTCCTCGGTGAACGCACGCGCGCGCAGGCCGCGGTTGGCCGCGACATCCTCCATGTAGGCGAGCCGCTTGTCGCCCGGCGCGCCGAGGATGGCGATGCGGTAGTGGCCGATGCCCCGCTCCTTCACGCGGCGCACGCCGTCCAGCACGAGCGTGTGGTAGTCGTCGAAGCGCGCCTGGCTCACGTCGAAGAGCAGGAGCTCGCTATGGGCCTCGCCCGCGGCCTGGGCGGCCAGCTCGATGGCGCGAGCGCTGCGCTGGCGGCCGATCTGGCCCGTGAGCGTGGCCCGGACGACGCCGCCGTCGACGCGAACCGCCACCTGGCCGTGACTTTCCATGCCGCCATTCTCGCCGCGGCGGGCGGCGAAATCCCCACGTCCGCGGGTGGGAGTTACATGCCGAGCTCGCTCATCAGGAAGGCGAGCCCGTCGGCATCCTCCGCGACGCGCTTTTCCAGGCTCGTATCGATGCCGTGGCCGGTGTCGGCGCTGGTGCGAAGCAGGATCGGGTGGCCGTGGGGATCGGCCGCCTGCAGGCGCGCGGCCATCTTGCGGGAGTTGTACGGATCGACGCGGCCGTCGTTCTCGCCCGTGGAGAAGAGCACCGCGGGATAGGCCGTGCCGTCCTTCACGTGGTGGTACGGCGAATACCCGTAGAGCGCGCGGAACTGGGCCTCGTCCTTGACCGTCCCGAACTCGGTCACGTTGAAGGCGCCGTTGGGCGTGAGCTCCACGCGCAGCATGTCGTAGATGCCCACCAGGCTCCAGACCGCGCGGAAGAGATCCGGGCGCTGGGTGAGGATCGCGCCCATCAGCAACCCCCCGTTGCTGCCCCCCACCGCGGCCAACCGCGCGGGCTTCGTGTATCCGCGCTCGATCACGTGCTCCGCGGCGCCGATCATGTCGTCGAAGACGTTCTGCTTGCGGGTGAGGTTGCCTTCCTTGTGCCACGCCTCGCCGAACTCGCCCCCGCCGCGCAGGTTGACGGTGGCGTAGATGCCGCCGTGGTCCAGCCATGCGCGGGCCCAGAGGGAGAAGTGCGGCCGCTCGCTCACCCCATAGCCGCCGTAGCCGTAGAGCAACAGGGGATGGGAGCCGTCGCGCTTCGTGCCCTTCTTCATGACCAGGTTCACCGGCACCCTCGTGCCGTCCCTGGACTTCGCCATCTCCCGCACCACCTCGGCATCGTCGAAGCTCACCTTCGACGGCTCCGCGAGGCCGATCTGCACGAGCCGGCCGGGGCGGGGATCGTAGCGGTACCAGGCCGTCGAATGCAGGAAGCTTTCGCTGCGCACGAGGACCTCGTCGTTGTCCAGCCGCTCGCCCAGGGCGTTGTTCGACACCGGTTCGGTGGGCAGCGTCGCGAGGAGCTTGCCCTCGAGGTCGAAGACGCGGATCTCCGAAGGGCCGCCCACCATGTAGCCCGCGTAGAGGCGCGTGGCCGTCGGCGCGATGTCCTCGATGGTCGCCTTGCCTTCCGGAATGACGACCCTCGCCTTGGCGAGATCGGGCGCGCCGAGCGGCATCGCGAGCACCTTGCCGCGCGGGGCACCGTCGAGCGAGAGCGCGTACAGGTTGCCGTCCAAACCCAGCTCCACGCGGCGGATCTTGTCCGATTCGGAGGCGAACTTCGCCCACTTGCCCGAGGCGTCGCGCAGGTAATAGGAGAACTCGCCGCCGTCGCCGTTGGCCACGGAGGCGAGGAGGTACTTGCCGTCGCGCGTGGAGGAGAGCGCCGTCTCCGCGATGCGCGGGAACTCCTTGCCGATCGCGTACGTGTCGCTCGAGGGCGGCGTCCCCAGCTTGTGGTAGTAGACCTGCTGGTAGAAATTCATGTCCTGCGGCGCGCGCTCGTTGCCCTGGGGATAGCGCGTGTAGAAGAAGCCGGCGCCCTCGGCATCCCACGCGATGCTGCCGCCGCCCGTGGGCCAGTTCACGCGCGGGACCACGTCGCCCTGCTCCTTGCCCGTGGCCACGTCGATCACGTGCGCGGATCCATCCTCGCTGCCGTTCTTCGAAAGCGACACGGCGACATACTTGCCGTCGAGCGACGCCGCGTACCAGTCGATCGACGTGGTGCCCCCCGCGTCCAGCGCATTCGGGTCCAGCAGCACGCGTTCGCCGCGGCGATGGCCCGCGAAGCCCATCACGACGAGCATGGGCTGGTTCTTCGGCGGCTGGCGCTTCATCGCGAAGAAGCGCTTGCGATACTGCATGTCGAAGTAGCGCACGGGCGAGGTCGAGTAGAGCTCCTTGAGCTCGCGCCCGAGCGCGGGGCGCACCGCGAGCGCATCCAGCGTGGCGCGCGTGAGCTTCATCTGCGCTTCTCCCCACGCCTTCACCGCGGGGTCGTCGCCGTTCTCCAGCCAGCGGTAATCCTCGGTCACCTGCGTGCCGAAGAAGCTGTCGGTGACGGGATGCCTGGGCGTCGGGGGATAGTCGAGGGCGAGCGCGGACAGGCCGGGCAGCAAGGCCGAGGCCGCGGCGAGCCGCAGCAGGAGCGAAGATTGCAAGGAAACCTCCGGTTGGCGAGGGCGGCAGTATAGAGCAAGCCTCTCAGCCCCACCGCAGCGCCACGCGCAGCCCGCGGAACTGCGCCCCGTCCACCATCGACGGCAGGATGGGCACCGTGCGGTCGAAGCGCGCGCCGTGCGGGCGCCAGCGCACCACCGTGAGCCAGGGCGCGACGAACGAGCCCGCGGCAAGGCGCCCCGCGCGAGGGTTGCCCAGGCCATCCTCGATCTCGACCTCGCCTCGGCGGAGCGCGAGCGAACGGACCCCGCGCGCCCCGCGCAGCATCGCGCGCGAATGGATCGCCTCCAGCGCGGCGCAGGCGACCCAGGTGGCCGCGAGGATGCGCAGCGCTGCCGGTCCCGGGGCGAGGGCGAGCAGGCCCAGGGTGGCCCCCGCGGCGGCCGCGATGGCCCATGCCGCGCCCCTCGATGGCCGCAATTCGAGTCCCACGCCCGCCTCGCTATACTTGTTTTCCGCTCCTGCCGCACTCACCTCGCCTCCATGCCGCCCGCCTTCGTGGCCCCCCTTCCGGATAACGCCGTGATCGCCGTCTCGGGCGACGACGCGGCCGCCTTCCTGCACGGCCAGTTCACCAACGATGTCGAGGGCCTTGCCGAGGGCGGCGCGCAGTGGAGCGGCTGGTGCACGCCGAAGGGCCGCCTCTACGCGACCTTCCTCCTCGTGCGGCGGCGCGGCGACTTCCTGCTGGTGCTGCCCGCCGAGATGGCGGCGGCGTTCGCCAAGCGCCTCGCGATGTACGTGCTGCGCTCGCGCGTGCGCATCGAGGACGTGAGCTCCTCGCTCGCGTGCACCGGCGTCGCGGGCGACACGGCCGCGAATGCGGTCGCGAAGCTCTGGGGCGCCGCGCCGGCGCCGATGGCCGCGGCGCAAAGCGGCGGGGCGCTCTGCGTGGGACTCGAAGCGCAGCGCTTCCTCGTGGTCTCGCCGGCTGCCGGCGCCGAGGCACTGCGCGAAAAGCTGGGAGCCGGCGGAACGCGCGAGCAATGGGAGTGGGCCTCGGTCCACGCGGGCGTGCCGACGATCGTCAACGCCACGCGCGAGGCATTCGTCCCGCAGATGGCCAATTTCGAGCTGGTGGGCGGCGTGAGCTTCCGCAAGGGCTGCTATCCCGGCCAGGAGATCGTCGCGCGCACGCAGTATCGCGGCATCCTCAAGCGGCGCATGGCGCTCGCCCACCTGGCGGCGGACGAACGGCCGCAGCCGGGCGACGCCGTCTTCAGCACGGCCTTCGGCGACCAGGCCGCCGGCACCGTCGTGAACGTCGCGGCCGCGCCGCAGGGCGGCTACGACGCGCTCGTGGTGGCGCAGGTCGAGGGCCTCGCGAAACGCGACCTGCACTGGAAGTCGCCCGGGGGGCCGCCGCTGGAGATAATCGCGCACCCGCCCCTCGAAGCGGCGTGAGCCCGCGCGACTGGCGCCCGCCGGCCGCCCTCGCTGCGCTGATCCTCATCTGGGGCTACTCGTGGGTCGCCATGAAGGTGGGCCTGCGCTACTCCCATCCGCTCGACTTCGCCGCGCTTCGCACGGGCCTGGGCGCGGCGCTGCTCTTCGCGATCGTGTTGCTTCGCGGCGGCTCGCCCGCGCTCGCCTCGCATCGCATGGCGCTCCTGCTGGGCCTGCTGCAGGTGGGCCTTTTCGTGGTGCTGTCGAACTACGCGCTGATGCTCACGGGAACGGGCCGCACGTCGGTGCTCGTGTACACGATGCCGTTCTGGATGATCGTGTTCGCGCACGCGATCCTTCACGAGCGCATGCGCGGCGCGCAATGGATCGCCGTGGCGCTCGCCTTCGCGGGGCTCGTGCTCATCGTCTCGCCGTGGCGCCTCTCGAGCCTCGGCGGGAGCCTGCTCGCGGTCCTCGCGGGCGCGCTGTGGGCGTTCTGCGCCGTCCTCTCGAAGCGCTGGCCCACGCGCGCCGATCCGATGGTCTTCACCGCGTGGCAGGTGCTGTATGGATTCCTCGCGCTCGCCCTCATCGCGGCCGTCCATCCGCATGATGGCGTCCGGTGGACCGCCGAGTTCGGCGCGGCGCTCTTCTTTTCCGCGGTGCTCGGCGTGGCCATGGGCTGGTGGCTGTGGACCTACGTGCTGTCGCGCTCCCAGGCGGGCATCGCGGGGCTCAACACGCTCGGAATCCCCGTCGTCGCCGTGCTCTCATCGGCGTGGCAGCTGGGGGAACGGCCGCCGCCGATCGAGATCGCGGGCATGGCGCTCGTGGGCACGGCACTCCTTCTGCTCGCCGCCCTCGGCCTGCGCCGCCCCCGGCCCCAGATGCCTCGCAGCTAGCGGCAGAGCGGCGCGGAGAGCGCCTGCACGACGCGCCCGGTCACGGGATCCTGCGCGAAGGCGACGACCGACATGCGCGCGACGTCCCAGTCGGGCCGCGCCGCGAAGCGGAACCTGCCTTCGCGCGTGCCGACGAGCGCGAAGTCGCGGATCACGGCGTGGTGGCGCAGGTCCTCGCCCTTGTTCTCCCCCGCTGTGACATGGCTCGCGAGCCCGTCCTGCGTGAGCGCGACGTAGAGGCGCGCCCCGGCACCCGCGCGGGCCTTGAGCCACTCGAGCGAGGCGCGGCCCTCGATGCCCTGCGCAGTGAGAGGTTCCTGGGTGAGCGCGAGCGACGCCGCGGCCGGCGTGCGCGTTATCGCGTCGAGCGCCTCGTTCACCGCGGCCTCGCTCGACCAGCGCCGGAAGTCGCGCCCGCCGATCATCACCTGCGGCGTATAGACGCTCGCGGCGCCCTGCGCCTCGGCGAGGTCCTGCTGGCGTTCGGTATACAGGGGGCTCGCGAAGCGGTCCTTCCAGCCGATGTAATCCCAGTAGCTCACGTGGAAGGCGAGCGGCACGACGCGCGGGTCGCCGCTCGCCGCGAGCCGGGAGAGCCACCGGTCGGCGGGCGGGCAGCTCGAGCAGCCCTCGGAGGTGTAGAGCTCCACCAGAGCGCGCACGTGCGTGCCGGAGTGGGCGGTGCAGTCGGCGGTGGCGTTCATGGCGGCAAGCGCCGCGGCGGCGGCAAGGATCCGGAGCATGGCCATGGGTCGCCGCCCGCCGCCCAGGGCTTACGCCGGGGCCTTCGCCTTGCGCTTGTAGCGCCTGGCGCTCGCCGCGATGTCCTGCTTCGCCTCCTCGGGGCTGCCCCAGCCCTCGACCTTCACCCACTTGCCCGCTTCCAGGTCCTTGTAGTGGGCGAAGAAATGGGTGATCTGGGAGAGCACCATCTCGGGCAGGTCGCGCGCGGTCTGGATGTCGCGATAGAGCGGCGTGAGCTTGTCGATGGGCACCGCGAGGATCTTGGTGTCGCCGCCCGCCTCGTCGGTCATCTTGAGCAGCCCGATGGTCCGGCAGCGCACCACCACCCCGGGCATCAGCGCGAAGGGGCTGATCACCAGGACGTCCACCGGGTCGCCGTCGTCGGAGAGGGTGTCGGGGATGTAGCCGTAGTTGCACGGGTAGTGCATCGCCGTCTGCACGAAACGGTCCACGAAAAGGGCCCCCGTCTGCTTGTCGATCTCGTACTTGATGGGGTCGGCGTTCATCGGGATCTCGACGATCACGTTGAAGTCGTTGGCCAGGTCGCGGCCGCTGGTCACACGATCGAGGTTCATTGTCCTCCCACGGCTGTGGTAGATTTATCGCAGCTTCTCAACACCATTATCCAAGTTGTCGATTTGACAGGCAAAAGCAGGCGATGAGCCGCAGTCTCCCCCTCATCCTCACGCTCGACCAGCACGGCGTGCCGCACCGCTGGGTCACCTGGCAGCAGGCGGTCTGGTATTACGCCAAGCAACGGGTCGCGTGGGAGCTCGGCCGCGAGGCCTTCACCGTGTACGGCGGCCGAAGCCACCGGACGGGCGAGCGCTCGAGCATCACCGCCAACTCGATCATCGCCATCCGCGGCAAGGCGCTCGCCATCAAGGGCTTCCACCAGGTCCCGCCGCTCAACAACCGCGAGCTGTTCAACCGCGACCGCTTCGTCTGCGCGTTCTGCGGCGGCAACTTCCCGTCGCTGCGGCTCACGTGCGACCACATCCTGCCCATGTCGCGCGGAGGCCGCGACACGTGGATGAACGTCGTCACCGCCTGCCGTGCCTGCAACCAGAAGAAGGGCAGCCGTACGCCCGAAGAAGCGCACATGCAGCTGATGTACGCACCGTACGTCCCCAACCGCGCCGAGTTCCTCATCCTCGCCAACCGCCGCATCCTCGCCGACCAGATGGAGTTCCTGCGCCAGCACGTGTCGGCCAATTCGCGCGTTCGCGAGGGCTCCCATCCCGCACTTCGCAAGACGGCGCTGAACTAGCTGCCGGGCCGCGTGACGCGCGACGCGTCTCCACCCCCAGACCCGGTGCTCGCCGAGCTCCTGGAGCAGCATTTCGCGAGCCAGGGGCGATCGCTCTCCATCGCGGCGCTGGTGGCCACGGTGGCCGCCTGGCTCATGTATCCCTCGATCGCCGGGCGGCTGCTCGTGCTCTGGGTCATCGCCTTCTACGCGGTCCTCTTCATTCGCTACCGGGTGGTCAGGGCCTACGCATCGCGAGCGGCCACGCAGCTCGAGCTGGATGCGCGCAAGCGCGCCTCGGTCGCGAGCCACGCGCTGGGCGGCTCGGCGTGGGGCGCGCTGGGCGCGATGACGCTCGTCCTGTCGCCGGGGCAGCCCGAGAACGTGCTCATCGTCTTCTTCATCGTGACCGCGTTCGCCACGTTCCAGGCGGCGAGCCCGTCGCGCTACGGGCTCGCCTACTACACCTGGATCGGCTGCGCGCTGGCGCCCATCATCGTCGTGGGCGCGCGCCACGAGGACGCGCGCTACCACGTGCTCGCGGTGATGGGCGCGCTCTACCTCGCTTCCATCACCTTCGTGGGGCGGCGCTCGCAGCAGGTGCTGGTCGAGTGGATCGTCAAGCGCCAGGAGAACGCCCGCCTGCTCGCCGACCTGGTGGCGCAGAAGGAGGCGCTCGCCGAGGCCAACCGCGCCAAGACGCGCTTCCTCGCCGCCGCGAGCCACGACCTGCGCCAGCCGATGCAAGCCATCGTGCTGCTGGTGGAGAGCCTGCGCGAGCGCGTCCAGGAGCCCGCGCCGCGGCGCATCGTGGAGAGCATCAACTCGTCGGTGGTGGCGATGTCGGCGCTGCTGAACGAGCTGCTCGACATCTCGAAGTTCGACGCGGGCACCGTGAAGCCGCGCCGCTCGGTCTTCCCGATGAACACGCTGCTCGACCGCCTGCGCGTCTCCTTCGGGCACACCGCCGCGCAGAAGCAGCTCACGCTGCGCATCCGGCCCTCGAAGGCGGTGATCGACACCGATTCGGTGCTTCTCTACCGCATCCTCGTGAACCTGCTCAACAACGCCCTGCGCTATACCCGCACGGGCGGCGTGCTGGTGGGCTGCCGGCGGCGGCGCGAGGGCCTCGCGATCGAGGTCTGGGACACCGGCATCGGCATCCCGGAGGACCAGTACGAGGCGATCTTCCGCGAGTTCCACCAGCTCGCCAACCCGCAACGCGACCGCGAGCAGGGACTGGGCCTGGGACTGGCGATCGTCGAGCGAACGGCGCGCGTGCTCGGGCTGCCGCTCACGCTGCGCTCCCGCGTCGGGCGCGGCAGCGTGTTCTCCCTCCTCGTTCCCTACGGCGACCCCGCGCAGATCCGCGACAGTGAGCACACGCACCTGTCCCCCGGCCTCGATGGCCTGAGGCTCCTGGTGATCGAGGACGAGCGCCAGATCCGCACCGCGATGGCGGTGCTGCTGGAAGGCTGGCGCTGCGAGGTCCTGGCGGTGGCCTCCGGGCCCGAAGCGGATGTGGCGCTCCTCGCGAGGCCGCTCTTCTCGCCGGACGCGATCCTCGCCGACTATCGCCTGCCCGGGGGCGAGGACGGCGTGGCGCTGATCGGACGGTTGCGCCAGCGCTACACCGGCGCCACGGGCATCGTGATCTCGGGCGACATCGGGCCGGAGATGCTGATGGAAGCGGAGAGGGCGGGCTGCCAGGTCCTGCACAAGCCGCTGCGCCCCGCGCGGCTGCGCGCCCTGCTCGGATCGATCAAGCGCAGGCAACCCGAGCCGGCGTTGGCCGAGCGGGCGAGGAAGGCCTCGTGAAGATCCTCATCGTCGACGACCACCACATCATCCGCGAGGGCATGCGGCCGGTGCTCACCCGCCTCGAACCCGGCGTCGAGGTGCTCGAGGCCGGCAACTTCGAGGAGGCGCTGTGGATCGCCTCGCGCAATCCGGAGCTGGACCTCGTGCTGCTCGACCTGCGCCTGCCCGACGTCGCGGGGTTCGCGGCCCTCTCCGGGCTCCAGGAGCGCTTTCCCTCGCTGCCCGTGGTGGTGATGTCGGGCGAGGACGACCCGGAGCTCGTGCGCTCGGCCATCGACCGCGGCGCGCTGGGCTACATCCCGAAATCCTCCAGCGGCGAGGTGATCCTCGGTGCGCTGCGCCTCGTGCTGTCGGGAGGCACTTACGTCCCGCGGGAAGCCATCGAGCGCGCCTCGGGCGCATCCCCGCCGCCGCAGCACTCGCCCGACGAAGTCTCGCAGCGCCTGGGCATCACGCCGCGCCAGGCCGAGGTGCTCGCCCTGCTCCTCGCCGGCAAGTCCAACAAGCTCATCTCCCGCGAGCTGAACCTCGCCGAGAGCACCGTGAAGAACCACGTGGCCGCGGTGTTCAAGGCGCTCAACGTCACCACCCGCGTCCAGGCCGTCCTCGCCGCCGCGAAACTCGGTATCAGGAGCTGATTCCCGGCGCGCTCCACCGAAAGTACTAGGCCTTCGAGCCGATGGCGGGCCCGCGGGCCAATCCGTATCGTGCGCGGACACTTTCGACGCGGAGGACGCTATGTCCCGCATCAGCTACGAACTGGCCCTGGGCATGGCCCTGGCGCTCGAGGCCGCCGACACGGACCTGAACCACCTGCGCGGCCTCATCGACGACGCCGGCGCGGCCGAGCCGCGCGACCTCGCCGCGAACCTGCTGGAGCGCGCGCGCCGCCGCATGGACACGGTGCGCAACGCGCTCGGCGAGGCCTGCGGTCCCGAGGCGCCGCAAGGCAGGCTCCAATGAAGCGCCCCGCGACCTCGCACAAGCCGGGCGCCCCGGTGATGGTGGAGCTGCGCCTGGATCCCGAGCGCTTCCCGCGCCGCCACTCGTTCATGCCGCTGGTGGCCGAAGTGGCCGCGATGGGCCGCATGGATTGCATCGAGCTCGCCCTCGCCCCCAACGGCGGCGGGCACCTGGGCTTCCTCATGTACGGCGCCCACAGCCTCGCGAAGCTGCGCGAGGGCCTGGGCCGCCTCGTGGGTGAGGATTCCATCGTGAAGTTCCGCGCCGTGGCCGCCGCCTGAGCGACGTGAGCGAAATGTCCGCCCTCGCCTCCGTCGCCGCCTGGATTCCGGTCACGCTGCTCGCCCTGGCCGCGATGCTGGTGCTGCTCAACCATTTCCTCAAGCTGCGCCTGGAGACCCGCGCCCAGCACTTCGCCAACCGCGACCCGCTCACGGGCCTGCCCGCGCGCCCGCTGCTCTATGACCGCCTCGACCAGGCGATCGCGCAGGCCGACCGCGCCGGCCACTGCGTGGCGGTGCTCTTCGTGGACCTCGACCGCTTCAAGGCCGTGAACGACACGTTCGGCCACGGCGTGGGCGACCGCGTGCTCTGCGAAGCCTCCGAGCGGCTGCTCGAGCTGGCGGGCGACGACGCCACGGTGGCGCGCATCAGCAGCGACGAGTTCGTGATCGTGCTCCCGGACCGCGCCCGGACCGAGGAGGCGGCGATCTTCGCCGGCCGCGTGCTCACGCTCATGCAGCGCCCGTTCCAGCTCGACGGCCCCGTCTACTGCACGGCGAGCATCGGCATCGCGGTGCACGCGGGCGACGGCACCACCGCCGCGGCGCTCATCCGCAACGCCGACATCGCGATGTGCCGCGCCAAGCAGCGCGGGCGCAACAACTTCCAGTTCTTCCTGCCCGAGATGCACCGCGCGGCCGCGCGCCGCCTGCAGCTCGAGATGGCGCTGCGCGAGGCGCTGCCGCGCGGCGAGTTCATGGTGCAGTACCAGCCGCGCGTGGACGTGCGCAGCGGCTCGATCACCGGCTTCGAGGCGCTGCTGCGCTGGCGCCACCCGGAGATGGGCGTGCTGGCCCCCGCCGAGTTCATCCCGGTGCTCGAGGACACCGACCTCATCATTCCCGTCGGCGAATGGGTGCTGCGCACCGTATGCCGGCAGATCGCGCAATGGCAGGCGCAGGGCCTCGCCGCGCATCCGGTCGGCGTGAACCTCTCGATGCGCCAGTTCCGCCTGCTCGACATCGACAAGGCGGTCGCGCGAGTCATCGAGGAAGAAGGCGTGCCCGCCTCGCTCGTCGAGCTCGAGCTCACCGAATCGCTCCTCATGGACGACCCGGAGCGCGCGGCCGGCGCCCTGGACAACCTGCGGCGCTTCGGCGTGCGCCTCGCGGTGGACGATTTCGGCACCGGCTACTCGAGCCTCGCCTACCTCAAGCGCTTCCCGATCGGCGCGCTCAAGATCGACCGCGCCTTCATCTCGGACGTCGCGCACAACGCCGAGGATGCCGCCATCGCCCGCGCCATGATCAACCTGGGCCACATCCTCGGCCTCAAGGTCGTGGCCGAGGGCGTCGAGACGCCGGCGCAGCTCGAGTTCCTGCGCGCGCACGGCTGCGACGAGATGCAGGGCTTCCTCTTCAGCGGCGCGCTGTGCGCGCGCGAGATCGACGCGCTGCTGGCGGCTCAGTCGCCCGCCGCGATCTCCCCGCGCATCCAGGCCACGAACTGATTGACCTCCGGCCGCGCGGCCGCGTCGCGCGCGAACACCGCGTGGTAGCCGCGCGCGAGGCGCTGCTGCCGGCCGAAGAGCGCCACCAGCCGCTTGGCCCGCACGTGCTGGCCGGCGAGCGTCATGCGGCCCAGGGCGATGCCCTGGCCGTGCAGCGCGGCATGGATCACCTGGTCGTACTGGTCGAAGGTGAGCGTGCCCGCCGGCATCGGATCCTCCACCCCCATCGCCTCGAACCACGCCGCCCACGATAGCCACGGGTAGCGGCGCGGGGCGTCGTGCAGCATGAGCAGCACGTGGTGGCGCAGGTCCTCCGGCTTGCGCAAGGGCTGGCCCATGCGCCGCGCTTCGCGCGCGTAGCCGGGGCTGCACATGGCGGCGAGGTGCTCGCCCACCAGGAACACCGCGCCGGGCGGCGCGCGGTTAGCCGGGCAGTCGCGCACCGCGACGTCGATGCCCTCGCGCTCGAGGTCGAGCACCTCGTGCGTCGCGGCGACCCGCACGTCCACGCGCGGATGGAGCTTGCGGAAGTGCGCCAGGCGCGGCACCAGCCAGAGGGCGGCGAACGAGATCGTGGTGGTGACCGTGAGCACGTGGCCCTGGCGAGTCTCGCGCAGCTTCCTCGTGCTCTCGCGCAGCTGGTCGAGCGCCTGGCCGACGGCGCGGTAGTACGCCTGCCCGGCATCGGTGAGGGCGAGGGCCTTGTGGCGGCGCTCGAAGAGCGCCGTGCCGACGAACGACTCGAGGGACTGGATCTGGCGGCTCACCGCCGATTGCGTGAGGAAGAGCTCGGCGGCCGCGCGAGTGAACGACAAGTGCCGCGCCGCTGCCTCGAAACCGCGCAGCAGGTCGAGCGGCGGGAGCGCGCGGTTCGGGCTAGCCATGCGCGGGATTCATGCTACGGATGCACCCTTTTCGTTTGATGCCCAATAGATGCGGTGGGATTATGCATTCGTCGCACGCATTCATCAAGGAGCCGCCATGCAGATGCACCTCAGCCACCCGGTCCTCGCCCTCGAAGCGGGCGAGGTGGTCACGCTGGACGACGCCCTCGGCACGCGCATCCGCTCGCGCCAGGGCACCGTGTGGGTCACGCAGGAAGGCAGCCGCCTGGACCACATCGTCGGCCCCGGCGACGCGTTCGTCGTCGGACGCCGCGGGCGCATCGTCGTGCAGGCGCTGCGCCCGTCCTGGATCTCGATCGACGGCCGCGTCGAGGCCGCCAACGATTCGCACTGACCGAAGGAGGATCGCATGCACTTCGAAGCCGCCTGGCACGCGCAGGGCCTTCGCTGGATCGCCTCGCTTCTCGAGACAACCGCCGACGCGCTGGAGCGCCCGGCGCACGAATCGCTGCCCGCGAACGACCCCGAGGAAAGCATCGACGAGGCGCGGCTACGCGTCCACCTGCGCGGGCTCTAGCAGCATCGCGTCGCCATAGCTGAAGAAGCGGTAGCGCTCGCGCACGGCGTGGGCGTAGGCCGCGAGCACGCTCTCGCGGCCCGCGAACGCGCAAACCAGCATGAGCAGCGTGGAGCGCGGCAGGTGGAAGTTGGTCACCAGCCGGTCGACGGCGCGGAACCGGTAGCCGGGCACGATGAACAATCGCGTCTCGCCGGTGCCTGCCTGCAACGCGCCGCCCGCCGCCGCGCTCTCGAGCGCGCGCAGCGCCGTGGTGCCCACGCTCACCACGCGCCCTCCCCTCGCCCGCGCCGCCGCCACGGCCGACACCGTCGCGGCAGGCACGTCGTACCACTCGGAATGCATCACGTGCTTCCCGACGTCGTCGGTGCGCACGGGCTGGAAGGTGCCCGCGCCCACGTGCAGCGTGATGGCGGCGCGCGCCACGCCCTTGGCCGCAAGCGCGGCGAGCAGCGGCTCGTCGAAATGCAGGCCGGCGGTGGGAGCGGCCACCGCGCCGGGAGCGCGCGCGTAGACGGTCTGGTAACGCGCCTCGTCGCCCGCGCCCGCCGCATGCGTGATGTAGGGCGGCAGCGGCACCTCGCCGTGCGCATCCAGCGTGGCGAAGACGCCGTCGGCGAACTCGAGCTCGTAGAAGTCGCCCTGCCGCGCCACCACCCGCAGCTCGCTTGCGCCGACCGCGATCGTGCGCCCCGGCTTCGGCGGCTTGCTCGCGCGGACCTGCGCGAGCGCGCGATGCGCGTCGAGCACCCGCTCCACGAGGATCTCGACCTCGCCGCCCGAGTCCTTGCGCCCGTGCAGGCGCGCCTTGATCACGCGCGTGTCGTTCACCACCAGCAGGTCGCCGGGCGCGATGAGCCCCACGATCTCGGTGAAGCGCAGGTCCTCGATCGCGCCGGTGCGCCCGTCCAGGTGCAGCAGGCGCGAGGCGCTGCGCTCGGCGCCCGGATGCTGCGCGATCAGCTCCGGGGGCAGCTCGTAGTCGAAGTCGGCAAGTCGCATGGGATAATTATGGCCGCGGCCGGGATGGCGGAATTGGTAGACGCACGGGACTCAAAATCCCGCGGTGGCGACACCATGAGGGTTCGATTCCCTCTCCCGGCACCAGGGTGCCATCTCCCAGTGACCCGAGGGCATCGCGGGTAAACTCCCGGCACGGCATCGGCGCGGGGAGGCGTGGTGAGAAAAGTGCTCTTCATCTTCAGCGGGCTCACCGACGGCGACGTCGACTGGCTCGCGCAGGCCGGCCAGCGCATCCACGTGGAGCCCGGGACGGTGCTGATCCCGCGCGCCTCGCGCGTGGACAACCTCTACTTCGTGCTCGACGGCCGGCTGTGCATCCGCGCGAAGAACGGCGACGTGCTGGCCTACCTCGAGTCCGGCGAGATCATCGGCGAGATGTCGCTCGTGGACCCGGCGCCCACCGCGGTGTCGGTCGAGGTCGCGTCCGACGCGACGCTGCTTCGCATCCCCGACGACGTGGTGCGCGACAAGCTCGCCGCGGACCCGGCCTTCGCGGCGCGCTTCTACCGGGCGCTGTGCGTATTCATGGCCGACCGCCTGCGCCAGACCACGACGCGCTTCGGCTACGGCGCGGCCACCGACGACCAGCACGCCAAGGACGAGCTGAACGACGAGCTCCTCGACAATGTGCACCTCGCCGGCGCGCGCTTCGACCGCATGCTCAGGCGCCTGGCCGGCTGATGGCGGAACAGGAGTCGATCTTCCGCAAGGCGGCGCTCGACCGCCTCGCCTCCCCCGAGCGGCTGGACGAACGCCTGCACCTGCCCGCGTACCCCCGCGCGCTTCTCGCGACGCTCGCGTTCCTGCTCGCCGCCGTCGCCGCTTTCGCCATATGGCTTCTGTCGTCTCGGTAGGCTCCGAGCCGCAGCCCGCGCCGGCCGCGGCCGCGCCCGAGCCGGCGCCGGCGCCGCGCGCGCCGCTGCCGGAGACGGGGCGGCGGCGCACCCCCACCATCCTGCAGCTCGAGGCGGTCGAGTGCGGCGCCGCCGCGCTCGCGATGGTGCTCGCCTACTACGGCCGCCACGTGCCGCTGGAGCAGATGCGCGTCGATTGCGGCGTCTCGCGCGACGGCAGCAAGGCGAACGGGCTGCTGCGCGCGGCGCGCACCCACGGCATGGTGGCGCGCGGCTTCAAGAAGGAGCCCGACGACCTCGCGAGCCTGCCGCTGCCCGCGATCGTGTTCTGGAACTTCAACCACTTCGTCGTGCTCGAGGGCTTCCACCAGGGGCGCGCGTGGCTGAACGACCCGGCGCGCGGCCGGCGCAGCGTGGACGCGGCCGAATTCGACCAGGCCTTCACGGGCGTGGTCCTCACCTTCGAGCCGGGCCCCGGGTTCGAGCGCGGCGGGCATCCGCCTTCGGTGCTGCGCTCGCTGCGCCAATACCTCACCGGCTTCCACACCGCGGTGGCGCTCGCCTTCACCCTGGGCCTCGTGCTGGTGATCCCCGGCATCGTGATGCCGTGGCTCCTCGGCAAGTTCGTGGACGACGTGCTGGTGGCGAAGCTCGACGGGGTCGCGATGCCGCTGCTCACGGGCCTCGCCGTCGCGGCGCTCGCGCGCGCGGTGCTCATGTGGCTGCAGGCGCGGCTGCTCATGGGCACCTTCGGCCGCGCGGCGCGCGCTTCCGCACGCGGCTTCGTGGCGCACGCGCTGGCGCTGCCCATGTCGTTCTACTCGCAGCGCTCGCCCGGCGAGATCGCCGCGCGCGTGGACCTGAACGAGCGCGTGGCCGAGACCATCTCCTCGGACCTCGCGCACATCGCGCTCAACTTCCTCACCGCGAGCTTCTTCCTCGTGCTCATGGCGCGCATGGACGGCTGGCTCACGGTGATCGTGATCGCGTGCTTCGAGGCGGAGCTCCTCGCCTGGCGCGCGCTCGCCCGCCGCACCGCCGAGGTCTCCCAGGAGCTTTCGGTGCAGGGCGGCAAGCTCGCGGGCGTTGCCACCGGCGGGCTCGCCAACATCGAGAGCATCAAGGCGGGCGGGCAGGAGGCGGCGCTCTTCCTCAAGTGGATCGGGCTGCAGGTGCAATACGTGAACGCCTCGATCCGCGCGCAGCGCTACCTCGTCACCCTCGGCCAGGCGCCCGCGCTGCTGGGGCTCGCCGCGCAGCTCGCGGTGCTGGGCGTGGGCGCGTGGCTCATCATGAAGGGCGACTTCACCGTGGGCGACCTGGTCGCCTTCCAGGTGCTGCTCGCCGGATTCACCGCGCCCGCCCACGCGCTCTTCACGCACATGCAGAAGCTGCAGACCCTGCGCGGCGACCTCTCGCGCCTGGACGACGTGCGCCGCCACGCCGCCGAGGCGGGCGTCGAGGTGCAAGCGCGCCAGGCGCCGGTTCCCGCGGCGCGCATCGCCGGGGCGCTCGAGCTTCGCGACGTGACCTTCGGCTACGGGCGCAACGACCCGCCGCTGGTGAGCCTCTTCTCGCTCTCGGTGAAGCCGGGAGGCCGGGTGGCCATCGTGGGCGCGTCGGGCTCGGGCAAGTCCACCATCGCGCGCCTGGCCGCCGGGCTCTTCAAGCCGTGGAGCGGCGAGATCCTCTTCGACGGCGTCGCGCGCTCGGCCTACGAGCGCGCGCACCTCGCCGAGGCGGTGGCCTACGTGGACCAGGACGTGATGCTCTTCGAAGGCTCGGTGCGCGACAACCTCACGCTCTGGGGCGAGGCGAGCGACGCGGCGCTGCACGCGGCGCTCGCCGACGCGGCCATCGAGGCCGACGTGCTGCTGCGCGAAGGCGGCCTGGACGCGCCGCTGCAGGAAGCCGCGCGCAACCTGAGCGGCGGGCAGCGCCAGCGCCTGGAGATCGCGCGCGCCCTGGTGCGCAACCCGCGCGTCCTGATCCTGGACGAGGCCACCAGCGCGCTCGACCCCGCGACCGAAGCGATCGTGGAAGCGAACCTGCGCAAGCGCAACGTCACGTGCCTGGTGGTCGCGCACCGCCTGTCCACCGTGCGCGATGCCGACGAGATCCTCGTGCTCGACGCGGGCCAGGTGGTCGAGCGCGGCACCTACGAGGCGCTGAAGGCGATGCGCGGCAAGTTCGCCCAGCTGGTCGCCTCCGAGAGCGACGATGGCTGACCCGGGCGTCTCGCTCAAGCAGACCACCCTCGCCGTCGCGTGGGAGCTCGCGGTGGGCCCCGGCGCGCCGCCGCTGCCGCGCCTCGAGCATCCCGAAGGAACGCCTGCGCGCCGCGCGAGCGATCCGCAGGAGGCGAAGCGCGAGGCGCCCGGGGCGAACGCCGTGAAGCAGGAGCCCAGGGCCGAATCGCACGACGCCCAGGCCGAGTCGCGCGAGGCGGGCGAGGTCCTGGAAGCGCTCGCGGTCGCCAAGGGCATGCGCGCGCGCCGCGTCATCCTCGACGAGCGCTGGTGGCACCAGGCGGGCGGCGTAATGATCGCGCGCATCGCCGACCGGCGCCGCGTCGCGCGCGGCGACACGCCGGTGCGCAGCCCCACGCTCGCCGAAGGCACCGGATGGGTCGCGCTGGTGCCCGGCGTCGGCGGCTACCGCATCCGCGCCCTCGACGACAAGGGGCAGGTGGCCGAGTGGCGCGTGGACGCGCGCACCGCGGCGCGGCTCTCCCCCTTCGCGTTCGCTTTCCACCGGCGCTTCGCGCCGCGCGCCCTCGGCACGCGCGACATGCTGCGCTTCGCCGCCGAGCACGGCGGGCGCGACCTGGCGCTGCTGCTCGCCGCCGGCCTCGCCGCGGGCCTCATCGGCCTCTTCACCCCGCTCGCCACCGGCTGGCTCATCGACCGCGTGATCCCGGCGGGCGCGATGGCGAGGGTGGAGGCGATCATCGCGGGCCTCGCCGTCGCGGGCGTGGCGATCATCGCGCTCGACGTGCTGCGCTCGCTCGCGGTGCTGCGCTTCGAGTCGAGGATCGCGGTGGCGATGCAGGCGGCGCTCGTGGACCGCGTGGTGTCGGCGCCCGCGAAATTCTTCCGCGCCTTCACGAGCGGCGACCTCGCGCTGCGCATGGGCTCGGTGAACACCATCCAGCGCACCATCACCGGCTCGACCATCGGGACGTTCGTGACCTCCCTCTTCCTGCTGTCGAACCTCGCGCTCATGGTGATGTACAGCCCGCGCCTCACCGCGGCCGCGACCGGCATCGTGCTGCTGGTGGTGGCGGTCTCCACCGCGATCGGGCTCGCGCGCCTCAAGGTCGGGCCGCGCATCGAGGCGCTCGACGGCAAGCTCTCGTCGATGCACTTCGAGATGTTCGGCGGCATCTCGAAGCTGCGCGCCGCCGCGGCCGAGGGCCGCATGCTCGCGCGCTGGTACGCGCGCTACGACGAGTTCCGCAGCCTGATCGGCGTGAGCGCGCGGCTTTCGAACGTGGAGTCGATCGCGCTGAACCTCCTGCAGCCCGCGGCCACGATCCTCGTGCTGTGGATGGCCTGGCGCCTCGCGGCGACCGCGCCGCTTTCGACCGGCGACTTCGTCGCCTTCCACGCGGCGCTCTTCGCGCTGCTGGGCGGCGTCCAGGTGCTCGTCACGACCGCGCTCGACCTCGTGAACCTGAAGCCGCTGTGGGACCGCGCCCGCCCGATCCTCGAGACCGCGCCGGAAGATGCCGGGCACCACGGCGAGCGACACGACCCCGCCGGAGCGATCGAGCTTCGCAATGTGAGCTTCGCGTACCCGGGCGGCCCGCGCGTGCTGCACGGGGTGAGCCTCGCGATCGCGCCCGGCGAGTTCGTCGCGATCGTCGGCGCGAGCGGCTCGGGCAAGTCGACGCTGCTGCGCCTGCTGCTGGGCTTCGAGGCGCCGGACGAGGGGACCGTCGCCTACGACGGCCGGGACCTCGCGGGGCTCGACCTGCGCTACCTTCGCCGGCGCATCGGCACCGTGCTGCAGGGCGGCAAGCTCTGGGCGGGCGACCTGCTCTCCAACATCGTGGCCGCGCATGCGGTGGGGGTGGATGCCGCGATGGAGGCGGCGAAGCGCGCAGGGTTGCAGCGCGACATCGAGGCGATGCCGATGGGACTCTACACGGTGGTGGGCGAGGGCTTGAGCACGCTATCGGGCGGGCAGCGCCAGCGGGTGCTGATCGCGCGAGCCCTGGTGGGCAACCCGCGCATCCTGCTGCTGGACGAGGCCACCAGCGCGCTCGACAACGTCTCGCAGGCGACCGTCCTGCAGGGCCTCGCTTCGCTGGAGGCGACGCGCGTGGTGATCGCGCATCGGCTGAACACGGTGCGGGGCGCCGACCGCATCGTGGTCCTCGACCACGGCCGCGTCGTCCAGCAAGGGACGTTCGCAAGCCTCGCGGCCGAGGCCGGCCCCTTCCGCGCGATGCTCGCGCGGCAGGTGGCCTAGTCCTTCGACGAAGTCTGCTTGGTGTCGGCCTGGGCGAGCTTGGTGCCCGCGACGTCCGGCTGCTCGCGCTTGGCGGTCACGATGATGGGATCCATCTTCACGACCTTGGCCTGCGGCTGCTCGCGCTTGGCGGTGACCACGATCGTGCCCATCTTGCGCACTTCCTGGCCGCCGGCCACCTTGTCGAGCTGCTGTTCGGAGAGTTCGCCGTCCTGCACCGTCTTGTCTTTCTTGCTCATTGTCTGCTCCCAGCTCTATGTAGAGGGAATCGAGTTACGGGTGCAATTTAGCACGCCCCCCCGGGGGGGTCTGTTGAATTTTCGGCATTCCGGATGGTGAAATGCACGAAAACCGCTAGTCTCGGGGCATGTTCGACGCCCGCCCGTACCTGAAGGACCTGGCCCGGGGACGCCACGGCGCCCGGGACCTCACCCGGGAGCAGGCCCGGACCCTCTTCGAGGCGGCCTTTGCGGGCGAGGTGGCGGAGGTGGCCCTGGGGGCCCTCCTCACGGCCCTGCGGGTGAAGGGCGAGAGCCTGGCCGAGCTCCAGGGCATGCTCGATGCGCTCCAGCCCCACGTAAGACCCATCGAGCTGCCGCGCCACCGCGCCATCCCGGTGCTGCTGCCGTCCTACAACGGTGCGCGCAAGCTCGCCAACCTGGTCCCGCTGCTCGCCTTGCTGCTCGCGCGCGAGGAAGTCCCGGTCCTGCTGCACGGGCTGCCGGCCGAGCCCTCGCGGGTCGGCACGTTCGAGATCCTCGAGCGGCTCGGGCACGCGCCGGCCCCCGGCATCGCCGAGGCCGAGGCTCGCCTGGAGTCGCATCGCCTGGCGGTGCTCGACGTCCACAGGCTCTCGCCGGACCTCGCGCGCCTCCTCGACGTGCGCGCCGTGACGGGCGTCCGCAACAGCGCGCACACGCTCGCCAAGCTCCTGCTGCCCGGCGGCGCGGGCCCCGCGTCGGCCTGCCGCCTCATCGCCGTCACGCATCCCGATTTCCTGCAGCTCATGCACGACTACTTCGTCGAGTCGCCGGGCAACGCGTTCCTCATGCGCGGCGTCGAGGGCGAGGCGGTGGTTCGCCTGCACGCGCCGCAACCCATCGAGGAGGTTCGCGCCGACGGCCCCGGCGTCGAGCATCTCATCGGCGATTGCGATGTTTCGTACGCCCTGCCTTCGCGCGAGGCCGAGCCCACCGCGCAATGGACGCGCGACGTGCTGGAGGGGCGTGTTGCGCCGCCCGCGGCGCTCGCACGCCAGGTGGCGCTGATCGCGGAGCATTGCCGCGCGGCCGCCGCCGAAGGGCGCCCCACGCTCAAGCTCGTGAAGGGCTAGGCGAAGCGCCTGAGGAAATCGAGCAGCGCGTCGATCGCCGCCTGCGCATCGCCCTCGCTCACGATCTCGGCCGGGTTGTGGCTCACGCCGCCCGCGCCGCAGCGCACGAACATCATCCCCACGTCGGTGACCTCGGCGAGGATCATCGCGTCGTGGCCCGCGCCGCTCGGCAAACGGCGCGCCTGCGCCCCGCCCAGCGTGCGCTCGATGCTCGCGGCGAGCTGGTCCTGCAGCCACGCAGCGCACGGCACCGCGGCCACCTCGTGGGTCCTGGAGACCTCGACCGCCACGCCGCGGCGCGAAGCGATCGCCTGGCAGCGCGCGATCACGTCGCGCGCGGCCTCGAGGTGCGCCTTGCCGTCGGCGGCGCGCACGTCGAGCGTGAACTCGACCTCGCCGGGAATCACGTTGGCGGTGCCGTCCTTCACGCCCAGCACGCCCACGGTTCCGACGAGCGAGCCGCCCGCCGAGCAGCGCCGCTCGGCCTCGACCAGCATCTCCGCGGCGGCCGCGAGCGCGTCATGGCGCATGGGCATCGGCACGGTGCCGGCATGCCCCGCCTCGCCCTTCACCTTCACGAGATAGCGCAGTCCCGCCGCGATGGAAGTCACCACGCCGAGCGCGACGCCTTCGTCGAGCAGCACAGGCCCCTGCTCGATGTGCACCTCGACGTATGCGGCGAGCGTGCGCGGATCGATGCGGCCGGCATCGGCCGCGGCCGGATCGAGCCCCGCCGCGCGCATCGCCTCGCCCAGCGTGACGCCGTCGGCATCGCGCCGGTCGAGCAGCCCGTCGAGCGACGCGGCGCCGCGCACCAGGGCCCGGCTCGCGAGGAAGCTCGTCTGGAAACGCGCGCCCTCCTCGTCGGAGAAAGCCGCCACCTCGAGCGCCACCGGCAGGCGTTCGCCCGCGGCGTGCAGCTTCGCGACGCAGGCCAGGGGAACGAGGATGCCCAGCACGCCGTCGAACCGGCCGCCATTGCGGACGGAGTCGAAATGCGAGCCCATCAGCAGCGTCCGCGCGCCCGGCGCGGCGGCCTCGTAGCGGCCGATCACGCTCCCCACGGCATCGGTGCGCACCGCCATCCCGGCCTCGCGCATGAACGCCGCGATCTCCCGCGCCGCGGCCTGGTGCGCGGGCGTGAGATAGGTGCGCGTGTAGTGGTCCGGGGAGTCGCTGTGACGGGCGAGGCGCTCGGCGCGCTCGATGAATTCCCGGCCTGAGGCACAATCCGTGCTGTCCATGGGTGCCCGTGAGTCTATATGACGGAGTTGCGCAAACTGGTCGCCTGCCCGGACTGCGACCTGCTGCAGGAGGAATGCGCCCTGCCCGCCCACGGCATGGCCGAATGCCCTTGCTGCGGAGCGGAGCTCTTCCGCTCGCGCCCGCGCAGCCTCGACCACACGCTCGCCTACGTGGTCGGCGCGGCGATCTTCTTCCTGATCGCCAACAATTCGCCCATCCTCACCCTCGAGGCGCAGGGCCTGCGCACCACGGCGACCGTGCTGGGCGCCTCCCAGGCGCTCTACGACGACGGCGAGCGCCTGGTGGCGATCCTCGTGTTCATGACCACCATGCTGCTGCCCGGCATCGAGATCGGCTCGATGCTCTACCTGCTCGCCTCGCTCAAGCTGGGCCGCGTGCCGCGCGCGTTCGGCTTCATATTCCGGCTCATCGAGTCCGTGAAGCCGTGGGGCATGATCCAGGTATTCCTGATCGGCGTGCTGGTCTCGCTCGTGAAGCTGGGCCACATCGCCACGGTGATGCTGGGGCTGGGCGTGTATTCGCTCGTCGGGGTGATCCTGCTCCTCACCATGGCCGAGGCGGCCTACGATCCGCGCGCGCTGTGGGCACGCGTGGCGGAGCTCGGCCGGTGAGGACCACCGCCACGGCCGAGGGCCTCCTCGTCTGCCGCTCGTGCGCGCAGCTCCATCGCCCGTGCGGCCCGGAAGGCGAGAACGCGTGCGCGCGCTGCGGGGAGATCCTGTACTGGCGCAAGCCCGAGAGCCTTGCCCGCTCCTGGGTCTTCCTCGTCCTCGCGGCCCTGCTCTACATTCCGTCCAACACGCTGCCCGTGATCGAGACCAACACGATCATCAGCTCGACCAGCAACACGATCCTGGGCGGCGTGCGCTCGCTGTGGGAGGATGGCGACTACCTCATCGCCGTGGTGATCTTCATCGCGAGCATCGTGATCCCGGGCGTGAAGCTCGCCGGCATGGCCTTCCTGCTCTCGACCGTGCAGTCGCGCTGGACGTGGCGGCCGCGCACGCGCGCGCGCCTCTTCCGCCTGGTGGAGATCATCGGCCGCTGGTCGATGACGGACATCTACGTGGGAGCGGCCCTGGTGGCGCTCGTGCAGTTCAACGCCATCGCGCAGGTGAGCGCCGGCCCTGCGGCGCTGCCCTTCGCCGCGGTGGTGATCTTCACCATGATGTCGGCCATCAGCTTCGACCCGCGCCTCATCTGGGACCCCGTGGACGCCTGCCATGAGTGACGTGCCGCCGCCGCTCGACGAGGCGCGCGTGCCCACCGCGGTGCCGCGCAAGCCCGGCGTGCGCTGGCTCCAGCCGGTGTGGATCATCCCCATCGTCGCCGCGCTCATCGGCGGCTGGCTCGCGCTGCAGCACTTCCTCGACCGCGGGCCCACCATCACGATCCACTTCCGCACCGCCGAGGGGCTCGAGGCGGGCAAGACGCGCATCAAGTACAAGGATGTGGACGTGGGCATCGTGCGCCACATCACCATCGACGCCGACCGCAGTGGCGTCGAGGTGAAGGCCGAGATGGTGAAGCAGGCTTCCAGCGGGTTGCTGGTGGACGACTCGCGGTTCTGGGTCGTGCGGCCGCGCATCTCGGGCGGCCAGGTCTCGGGGCTTTCCACGCTGCTCGCCGGCGCCTACATCGGGCTCGACCCGGGCAAGTCCACCAACGAGCGGCGCGAGTTCGAGGGCCTCGAGCGCCCGCCGGTCGTGACCGAGGGCCTGCCGGGCCGCGCCTTCCGCCTCGCCGCCGACGACCTGGGCTCCCTGGACATCGGCTCGCCGCTCTACTTCCGCGGCGTGGCGGCCGGGCAGGTGGTGTCCACCGAGCTGGCGAAGGACGGCAGCGAGGTGATCGTGGGCATCTTCGTGAACGCGCCGTTCGACCAGTTCGTGACGCCGGCATCGCGCTTCTGGAACGCGAGCGGCATCGACCTCGCCCTGGACTCCAACGGCGTGAAGGTGAACACCGAGTCGCTGGTCACGATCCTGGTGGGCGGCATCGCGTTCGACACGCCGGTCGATTCCGTGCGCACGCGGGCCGAGCAGAACGACCTGTTCGTGCTCTGGCGCGACCGCAACGAGGCGATGAAGCGCCGCGAGACGGTGGTCGAGACCTACGTGATGCGCTTCGACCAGTCGGTGCGCGGGCTCAGCGCCGGCGCCGAGGTGGATTTCCGCGGCGTGACCATCGGCGAGGTGTCGCGCATCGACCTCGAGTACCTGCCCGACAAGGTGAATTTCCGCACCGCCGTCGAGATCCGCCTCTTCCCCGAGCGGCTGCGCCCGCGCGTTCGCGATGGCGTGCGCGCCCCGGAGCCCGACAACGAAGCCGAGGCGCGCATGAAGCGCTTCGTCGCGAACGGCTTCCGCGGCCAGCTGCGCAACGCCAACATCATCACGGGCCAGCTCTACGTAGCGCTCGACTTCTTCCCCAACGCGGCGCCGGCCTCGATCGACTTCAGGCAATCGCCGCCGGAGATCCCGACGGTGCCGGGCGGCCTGGGCGAGCTGCAGGAATCGCTCGCGCGGATCCTCAAGCGCCTGGAGAAGATCCCGTTCGACACGCTGAGCGAGGACCTGCGCAAGTCCCTCGACGAGCTGCGCGCGACGCTGCATGACGCCGACGCGCTCGCGAGGCACCTCGATGGCGACGTGGCGCCGCAGCTCAACCGCACGCTCGAGCAGGCCCGCCGCACGCTCGAGGAGGCGCAGAAGGCCGTGGCGCAGGACTCGCCCGCCCAATCCGACCTGCACGAAGCGCTGCGGGAGGTGCGGCGCGCTTCCGAGTCGCTGCGCGAGCTGGTGGACTACCTCGAGCGGCATCCCGACGCGCTCATCCGCGGCAGACGAGAGGAGACACGAAAATGAACGGCCGCATGCTGGGAGCCATGGCCGCGCTCGCGCTGGCGGCCTGCGGGTCGCCGCCCGCGGCGATCGACTTCTACTCGCTCACCGCGAGCCCGCCCGCGCCGCCCGCGGCCGGCGCCGCCTCCTTCAGCGTGCACGTGGGCCCGGTCACCGTCCCCGACGGCGTGGACCGGCCGCAGATGGTGGTGCGCCTGTCCGACAACCGCGTGGACATCGACGACCAGCACCGCTGGGCCGAGCCGCTGCGCGACGCGATCCCGCGTGCGCTCGCCGACGATCTCGCCCGCGAGCTGGGCACGCCGCGGGTCATGACCAGCCGGCAGTCGGCAACGCTCGACTTCGACTACCGCGTCGCCGTGGACATCCAGCACTTCGAGTCGTCGTACGCGGACGGCGCCTACGAAGATGTGCTGTGGACCCTCCGCGGCGCCAAGGGGCGCGAGCCCCGGGTGGGACGCACGACGGTGCGCGAGCCGGCGGCGAGCGGCGACGCCGCGGGCGTGGCGGCCGCGCACGGGCGCGCGCTGCAGCGCGTGGCACACGACATCGCGGCGGCGATCCGCGCGATGGAGGGCCGGTGAGCGGCATCGCGGCGCGCGCGGGGCTCACCGCCGAGTTCGTCGAGCGCGAGTACAACAACCGCGCGCTGGTGCCGGAGCACCCCGGATACTTCGCGCGCTGGGAGAAGGATTCCGGCTACGTGCGCGACACCCTGCTCTCGCACGTTGACCTGCCCTACGGCGAACACGCGCGGCAACGCATCGACCTGTTTCCCGCGCGCGAGCCGCGCGGCACGCTCGTCTTCATCCACGGCGGCTACTGGCGCTCGCTCGACAAGTCGATGTTCTCGTGGCTCGCCGCGCCCTACGTCGCCGCCGGATTGAGCGTGGCCATGCCCAACTACCGGTTCGCCCCGGAGGTTCGCATCGAGGCCATCGTGGACGACGTGATCGCCGCCGCCAACTGGCTCGCCGCCGAGGGCGCGAGCCATGGCGCGCCCTTCGAGCGCGTCGTGGTGAGCGGGCATTCGGCGGGCGGCCACCTCACCGCGGCGCTCTTCGCCGCGCCGCGGGCGCGGCTCGCCTTCGATCCCGCGCGCATCGCGGGCGGCGTGTCCTTGAGCGGCGTGTTCGACTTCGAGCCGCTGCTGCTCTTCGCCTTCAATGCCGACTTCAAGCTCGACCGCGAGGGCGCGCGCCGCATCTCGCTCATGGACAAGAAGGCCACCGTCAAGGCGCCGCTGGTGGTCGCGGCCGGCGCCGCGGAAAGCTCGGAGTTCCAGCGCCAGTCGCGCGAATTCGCCGCCGCCTGGTCGCCCCAGGCGCGGCCTGCGATGCTGCTGCCGGGGCTCAACCACTTCAGCATCGTGGATTCGTTCGCCGAGCGCGGACAGCCGCTGCACGAGGCGACGCTCGCGCTCTTCTAGTCGCCTCGCGCGGGAATGACGGCGCCAGCCGATATAATTCACCAAACACGCCCGAGGTTGCCTTGTCGTCGTCTCCCGATCTTTCCAAGCTCTCCATCGAGCGTGGGTCGAAGTCCTTCGCGCCCGCGCGCAAGCGCCGCTGGGTCAACAAGTGGACGATCGGCCTCGCCGTCGTGGTGGTGCTGGCCGGCGTGGCCGCGGGCTTTTCCGCCAACGCCCCCGCCACCGTCGAGACCGCCACCGTCACCACCGCGTACCCGACCGCCGCGATCTCGGTGCTCAACGCCACCGGCCGCGTCTCCGCGTGGCGCAAGGCCGCCGTCTCCACCAAGGCCACCGGCCGCCTCGAGTGGCTGGGCGTGCAGGAAGGCACGCGCGTGAAGGAAGGCGAGGTGATCGCGCGCCTGGAGAACCGCGACGTTTCCGCGGCGCGCGATTCCGCGGTGGCCGGTGCCCGCGCCGCGCGGGCCAACCTCGAGCAGGGCGAGGCGGAGCTGAAGGACGCGGAACACAACTACAAGCGCACGCAGGATCTCTACAACCAGAAATTCATCTCCGCTTCGGCGCTCGACGCGGCCGAGGCACGCTACGACAAGGCGAAGGCGTCGATCTCCTCGCTGAACGGCGCGATCGGCGTGGCGGAGGCCAACGCCCGCCAGGCCGAGGTGGCCGTCGAGCAGACGCTCATCCGCGCGCCCTTCGACGGCATCGTGCTCACGAAGAACGCGAACATGGGCGACATCATCACGCCGTTCTCCTCGGCCACCGACTCCAAGGGCGCGGTGGTCAACATGGCCGACATGGCGACCCTCGAGGTCGAGGCCGACGTTTCCGAGGCGTCCATCGGCAAGGTCAAGGTCGGCATGCCCTGCGAGATCCAGCTCGACGCCTACCCGGACCTGCGCCTGCTGGGCGAGATGTCGCGCGTGGTGCCCACCGTGGACCGCACCAAGGCCACCCTCCTCGTGAAGGTGAGCTTCGTCGAGAAGGACGAGCGCGTGCTGCCCGACATGAGCGCGAAGGTCGCGTTCCTGTCGCGCGCGCCGAAGCCCGAGGAGCGCAAGCCCGTCACCGCCGTGCGCCCCGAGGCCATCGTGAAGCGCGACGGCAAGGACGTGGTGTTCCTCGTCGGCGCCGACAACACCGTGAAGCAGGTGGCCGTGGGCAGGACCGAGAAGCTGGGCGACCTCGTGCAGGTCTCGGGCGTGAAGTCCGGCGACAAGGTGGTGCTCTCCCCCACCGAGCGCGTGAAGGACGGCGGGAAGATCGCGATCGCGAAGAAGTGAACGCCGTGGCCGAGCGCCCGATCGTGAGCATCACGCACCTGTCGAAGAGCTACCGGCGCGGCGACCAGGTGGTGCCCGTGCTGCGCGACATCACGCTCGCGATTCCCCGCGGCGACTTCATCGCGCTGATGGGGCCGTCGGGCTCGGGCAAGTCCACGCTCCTGAACCTCATCGCCGGCATCGACAAGCCCGACGAGGGCGAGCTGCTGGTGGGCGGCGAGGACATCACGAAGCTGGGCGAAGCCGACCTCGCCGACTGGAGGGCCTCGCACGTGGGCTTCATCTTCCAGTTCTACAACCTCATGCCGGTGCTCGACGCGTTCGAGAACGTGGAGCTGCCGCTGCTGCTCACCTCGCTCACCAAGCGCGACCGGCGCGAGCGCGTCGAGACCGCGCTCGGCCTGGTGGGGCTCGCCGACCGCATGGAGCACTACCCCAACGAGCTGTCGGGCGGGCAGCAGCAGCGCGTGGCGATCGCGCGCGCGCTCATCACGGATCCGACCATCATCGTGGCCGACGAGCCCACCGGCGACCTCGACCGCAAGAGCGCCGAGGAGGTGCTGGGGCTGCTGCGCCGCCTGAACGCCGAGATGGGCAAGACCGTCATCATGGTCACCCACGACCACAACGCCGTGCAGTCGGCGCGGCACGTGACGCACCTCGAGAAGGGCGAGCTGATCCCGGGCTAGCGATGTACTACCTGCGCCTCGTCTTCAAGAACATCTTCCGCCACCGGCTGCGCAGCCTGCTCACGATCGTGGGCCTGGTGGTCGCCATCCTCGCCTTCGGGCTGCTGCAGACCGTCGTGAACGCCTGGTACGCCGGCGCCGACATGGCCTCGGCCAACCGGCTGATCACCCGCAACGCGACCTCGCTCGTGTTCCCGATGCCCGCCTACTACCGCGAGCGCATCAAGGCGATCGACGGCGTGACGGCGGTGGCCATCTCCAACTGGTTCGGCGGCGTGTACAAGGACCAGTCGTTCAAGAACTTCTTCGCCACCTTCGCCGTGGACCACGACGTCTTCTTCGACCTCTACCCCGAGTTCAGGGTGAAGCCCGACGAGCTGCTCGCGTTCAAGAAGGACCAGCGCGGCTGCATGGTGGGGCGCCTCATCGCCGACCAGCACGGCTTCAAGGTGGGCGACGTGATCCCGATGACGAGCCCGATCTACGGTGGCGGCACCTGGGAGTTCACGGTGCGCGGCATCTACGAGCCCAAGGACGAGACCACGGTCACGCGCCAGCTCTACTTCCACTGGGACTACCTGAACGAGCAGATGAAGAAGCGCTTCCCCAAGCGCGCCGAGTACGCCGGGGTCTTCATCGTGCAGATCGCCGACGGCTCGCGCGCGGCCGAGATCAGCCAGGCCATCGACAAGGAGTTCAGGAACTCGCTCGCCGAGACGCTCACCGAGACGGAAAAGGCGTTCTCGCTCGGCTTCGTCGCGCAGACCGAGGCGATCGTGACCGCCGTGAAGATCGTCTCGTTCGTGGTGATCGTGATCATCTTCGCCGTGGTCGCGAACACCATGGCGATGACGGCGCGCGAGCGCCTCGCGGAATACGCCACGCTCAAGGCGCTCGGCTTCCCGCCGGTCTTCGTGGCCATGCTGATCGTGGGCGAATCGCTGATGATCTCGGCCCTCGGCGGCGGCATCGGCATCGCGCTCACCTTCCCGGTGGCCGCGGGCTTCAAGTCCGCCATGGGATCGATGTTCCCGGTGTTCCACGTGACGGGGCAGACGGTGGCGCTGCAGGCGCTCGCCGCGGCGAGCGTGGGCCTCCTCGCCGGGATCGTGCCGTCGATCCGCGCGGCGAACGTGAAGATCGTCGAGGGCCTGCGGTTCGCCGGCTAGTGAAGATCCCGCTCTCCTACATCTTCAGGAACCTGTGGACGCGCAAGCTCACCACCGCGCTCACCGCGGGCGGCATGGCGCTGGTGGTCTTCGTGTTCGCCGCGGTGCTGATGCTCGATGCGGGGCTTCGCAAGACGCTCGTCTCCACCGGCACTTTCGACAACGCGATCTTCCTGCGGCAATCGTCCCAGACCGAGATCCAGAGCGCGGTCTACCGCGACCAGGCCTCGCTCCTCGAGACGCTGCCGGAGGTCGCCCGCGGGCTGGACGGCTTCCCGCTGGTGTCGAAGGAAACGCTGGTGCTCACGCAGATCCCGAAGCGCGGCAGCGACAAGCCGCAGAACGTGGTGGTGCGCGGGCTTCCGCCGCTGGGCATCGAGCTGCGCCCGCAGGTGCACATCGTCGACGGGCGATGGTTTCGCGCCGGCACCTCCGAGATCGTGGTCGGCCGCAGCATCTCCGAGGGCTTCGAGGGCGTGGGCGTCGGCGAGCGCCTTCGCTTCGCCCAGCGCGAGTGGACCGTGGTGGGCGTCTTCGACGGCGGCAAGTCCGGCTTCGACTCCGAGATCTGGGGCGACGTGGAGCAGATGATGCAGGCCTTCCGGCGCACCGCCTATTCGTCGGTGATCGCGCGCATGCAGGACCGCGCGGATTTCCCGCGCCTCCTCGACGAGATCAGCGGCGACCAGCGCCTCATCCTGGACGTGAAGCAGGAGCCGCTCTTCTACGAGGAGCAGTCGAAGCAGCTCTCGACCTTCATCAGCATCCTCGGCATCACGCTCTCGGTGATCTTCTCGATCGGCGCGATGATCGGCGCCATGATCACCATGTATGCGGCGGTCGCCAACCGCACGGGCGAGATCGGCACGCTGCGCGCGCTGGGCTTCAGGCGCGTCTCCATCCTCGCGGCTTTCCTCATGGAGTCGGTGCTTCTCGCGCTCGTGGGCGGCGCCGTGGGGCTGCTGCTCGCCTCCTTCCTGCAGGCCTTCACCATCACCACGATGAACTGGCAGTCCTTCAGCCAGCTCGCCTTCGGCTTCGACCTCACGCCGAAGATCGTGCTCGTCACGATGCTCTTCTCGGTGTTCATGGGCCTGGTGGGCGGGTTCCTGCCGAGCCTGCGCGCGGCCCGGCTCGAGATCGTGGACTCGCTGCGCGCCGCCTGAAGATGGAACGCATCCTCGCCACCTACCGCATCGCAGCGCCCGAGAGCGAGAGCCGCGCGCGCGCCGAGGCGCTCGCCACCGAGCAGAGCGTGGAGATGCCGCTCGCGGCGATCACGGACGAGCGCATCCTTCGCGACGTGGTGGCGAGCGTGGAGTCGATCCGGCCGCACGCCGACTACTTCGACGTGGTGATCGGGATCGCGCCGTCGACCACGGGAAACGAGGTCTCCCAGCTCGCCAACATGCTGTTCGGCAACTGCTCGCTGCAGCCCGAGGTCGAGCTCGTCGAGGTGCGCTTCCCCGCCGGGTACGCGAGCGCCTTCCCGGGCCCGCGCTTCGGCATCGAGGGCTTGCGCGACCTCACGGGGGCGCGGGGCCGCGCGCTCACCTGCGCGATCCTGAAGCCCCAGGGATCCCCGGTCGAGCACTTCGCGCAGCTCGCCGGCACCTACGCCATGGCGGGCGTGGACGTCATCAAGGACGACCACGGCGTGGCGAACCAGGCCGAGCACCCGTTCGATCGGCGCGTGCCCGCCGTGCAACGCGCGGTGGACGAGGCGAATCGCGCCACGGGCGGCAGCACGGTCTACGCGCCGACCTTCTCCGGCGGGCCGCGCGCGCTCGCCACCCAGGCGCGCATCGCGCGCGATGCCGGCGTGCGCATGGCGCTCGTGGCGCCGATGCTGGTGGGACTGCCCGTCTTCCTCGAGATGCAGGAGGACCTCGGTGTCCCCGTGATGGCGCACCCGGCGTTCGCCGGCGCGCAGCGCATCGCGCCGCCCGTGCTGCTGGGCACGCTCTTTCGCCTGCTGGGCGCCGACGCCATCGTCTTCCCGAACCACGGCGGGCGCTTCGGCTACAGCCGCGCGACCTGCCTCGCCATCGCCGATTCCGCACGCGGAGCGCTCGAGGGCGCGCGCCCCGCGTTGCCGGTCCCCGCGGGCGGCATGTCCCTGGACCGCGTGGACGAGATGCTTTCGGACTATGGCATCGACACGATGCTCTTGATCGGCGGCGGGCTGCTCGCGGCGCGCGAGGCGCTCTCCCAGCGCACCCGCGAGTTCGTCGAGCGCGTGCGCCGCGCGGGCCACCCCCAGGATCGCGGCGCAGTAGAATCCGGCGGATGAAAGACGACGCTCCCCTCGTCCGCAAGCACGCCGGCGGCTACCGCTGGAACGGCGTGGACGTCCTCGCGTACAAGCAGGAGGGCAGCGCTCCCTTCAGGGACGTGACGCGGCAGGTGCTCTTCGAAGGCGCCGGGATGCCGGCGCAGCTGCGTTACTTCGAGGTCGCGCCCGGCGGCCACACGACGCTCGAGCGCCACGACCACGTGCACGCGGTGATGGTGATCCGCGGCAAGGGGCGCTGCCTCGTGGGCGACAAGGCCTGGGAGATCGGCCTGCACGACCTCGTGCACGTGCCGCCCATGACGTGGCACCAGTTCGAGGCGGCGAAGGACGAGCCGCTCGGGTTCCTCTGCATGGTGGCGAGCGATCGCGACCGCCCGCAGCTGCCCGCCGCGCACGAGGCCGGCGCGATTCGCAAGCCGCTCGCGAAGTAGCGCTAGAGGCCCCGCGCCGCGAGGCAGAGGTCGATGGATTCCAGCGACTGGCGATACGCCACCGTGCCCCCCACGATGCCCGGCGAGCGTTCGGCGAAGGCCGCCACGAAGGCGTCGCGGTCGGCGCGCGCGCACAGGCCTTCCATCCCCGCGATGACACGCGCGAGCGAATTGTCCGGGACCTTGCGTTCCACCGCCCCGTAGTTCGCCGCGACGAAGTCGAGCACGGCGCGCCGGTTCCCGTCGTCGCTCGCGGCGGACCACAGCAGGTCGAGCGACATGATGGACGTGAGGCTGCCCTCGCCTTTCGCGATGGCGAGCGCGAACGCCCGCTCGCGCAGCGCCGCGTCGCGAGCCCGGGCGAGCCCCTGCGCCACCGCCTTGCGGTCGCGCGCTTCGGCAATCGCCTTGAGCGCCGCCTCGAGCTTCGCGAAGGTGGGCTCGTCGGCGAAGCGGCCCGCCGTGTCGAGCACCGGGCGCACCATGTCGGCGGCGACGGAGGAACGATCGGCGCTCCAGCGCAGCGCGAGCTCCCGCGCCTCGCCGCGCAGCCCGGCGCCTTCCTCGAATTCCGCGGCGATGGGAAGCGCCACGCTGCGCAGGGCGCGGGTATCCGCGTCGTCGCCTTCGCGATGGCTCCAGCCCAGCGAGCGGGCGAGGGGCACGATGCGCTCCGCGACGAGCGCATGCTTGCGGCGGCGCCCGGCATCGGAGAGCCATGGATCGCGCAGCGCTTTCGCGAGCTGGACGCCCACGAGCTTCACCACGGGCGACGGGTGAAGCAGCGCCGCCTCGCCCCACGCGAGGCCTTCGTCCATCGGGATCGTTCCCGACTCGGCGAGCACGGTGGCATCGCCCACCAGCGCCACCGCCTCGCGCCCGGGAACCTCGCGCAACGACCCGGCGTCGCGCTCGGCGAGCTTCTCGTCGTAGCGAACGACATAATGTCCCGTGCCCCCCGCGTTGCCGACCACCCACGCGGGACAGCCCTTCGCCTTCGCGAGCGCCGTTTTCAACGGGACGGCGCCCGCCTCGATGCATTGCGTTTCCAGCCGGCCCTCCACCGGATAGCGGAAACAAACGGGCGTGATCCATTGCGCGTCGGGAGCCTGCGAGCCCACCGGCTTGAAGCGGCGCTGGGTGACCTCGAGCGAAGCGCCCCGGGCATCGCAGGCGAGCGCCACGTCCTCGAGCGGCATCCCGGGCTGCTCGACGAACTGGGTGAAGGCCTTCACCGCCTCGGGGCGCCCGCTCGACTCGGCGAGCGCCTTGAAGAAATCCCCTGAAGTCGCCGAACCCCAGGCGTGATGCCGGAGGTATGCCCGCACGCCCTTGCGGAACCGCTCCGGCGTGATCCAGGCCTCGAACATCGCCAGGACCTCGCCGCCCTTGTCGTAGGTGATGGGGTCGAACGCGGCGTCGATGTCGTCGTAGCCGGTGACCGGGTTGCGGATGCGCCGCGCGCTCGCAAGCCGGTCGGCCGCCACCGCGCGGCGGCGATACCACGAGTGGTTGTAGCCGTTGTCCCAGGCAGGCTCGTAGCGGTTCACGATCTTCTCCGCCATCCAGGTCGCGAACGCCTCGTTCAGCCACGTGTCGTCCCACCACGCGAGCGTCACATAGTCGCCGAACCACTGGTGGGAGATCTCGTGCGAGCCCACCGAGACGTAGAGCATCTTCTGCACGTCGGTCTCGTCGGCGGGCCGCGCGAGGAGCAGCGTCGCGTCGTACGTGATCATGCCGGCGTTCTCCATCGCCTCGCCGCCGAATTGCGGGACCGCCACGCTGTCGAGCTTCTCGTAGGGATAGGGAATGCCGAAGTAGCCCTCCAGCATCTCCAGCATGCGCCGCGTGGAGCGCGCCGCGAAGCGCGCCTCGGCCCCGCGCCCGTGCGGCGCGATGTAACGCAGCGGCACCTTGTTGCGGCCGGCCTTGCCGCCGTCCACGACGTCGAACGGGCCGACGGCGAGCGCCACCAGGTAGGTGGGCAAGGGCCTGGTCCACGCGAACGCATGGCGCGTCCACCCGGCCTTGCCCGGCGCCGGCGCCTCCTTCGCGAGCGTGTTGCTCACGACCACGTCGCCCACGGGCGCATCGACCGTGAGGCGCCACGGCGTCTTCCATCCGGGCTCGTCGAAGCAGGGAAACGCGCGGCGCGCGTCGAACGCCTCGAACTGCGAGAAGGCGTACCACTCGCCGCCTTCCTGCTGGCGGAAGAGTCCCTGCGGCGTGTTCGCATCGAGCATCCCGCGGTACCTGATGAAGGCGACGGCGGGCCCCCGCTCGAATCCACGTTCCTTCGCCTCGAATCCCGCGAAATGCTCCCCGCCGTCCACGACCCTCACCTCGATGCGCTCGCCCCGCTGCTCGAAGTGCGCGTCGTCGATCGTGAGCCCGCGCGCGTTCATCCAGAGGATGCGCGTGGCCGCATTCACGTGAAGCCCGATGCGGATCTCGCCCGTGAATTCCTCTCGGCGGGGATCGACGGCAAGCCGCGCCTCGTACGAGAGCGGGCTCGCGGAATCGCCCAGGCGGAAAGCGGGAGGAGCGTGGCCGGGATCGGCGCCGAGGGCGGCGAGGGCCGTCGCCGCCAACGCGGCGGCCAGCAGTCGGGTCATCACCCGCGAAGAATACTTTAGGATGGGATGAACGCGTAACCGGAGAGAACCCATGAGATTTGTGCTGCTCGCATTGGCGCTCGCCGCGTCGGCCACGATGGCGGCGCAGCCCGCGGCTTCGCCCGAAGAGGGCAAGGCGAACGACAAGGGCGCGCAGGCCGCGCCGAAGAAGAAGGCCGACACGAAGGCCGCGGCGCCGCAGAAAGCCTCGACCGCGCACAAGCCCGCCCCCAAGAAATCCGCGGCCCCGCAGAAGGCGGCTGCGCAGAAAGCCGCCGCGCCGCAAAATGCGGCGCCGAAGAAGGAACCCGAGAAGGTGGTCCAGGGCTCGTATTCGACATCGAAGGAACCCATTCGCGACACGCAGGGCAACGTGATCCCGACGGATCCGAACGCCTACGACGTCAGCTCCGCGCTGACAGCGCCGAAACCGAAGAAGTAGCTGGGCGTAACGATTTGTAAGGCGGTCAGCCCGCCTGCTCCTTGCGCGTTAAAGGAAGGGACGTCGCAAGAGGAGACGCACATGGTGCTGAAGAAATCCCTGGTCATCGCGAGCCTCGCCGCCGGCGTGACGGCCACCACGTTCTCGACGCAAGCCGCGGCGGGCGATCCGGTCCTCGGGGCCCTGCTGGGCGGCGGCATCGGCGCGGCCATCGGCCACAACGTGGGCGGGCACAACGCCACTGCAGTGGGCGCGGCCGCCGGTGCCATCATCGGTTCGTCGATCGCCGCGAGCTCCGGCCCTTACTATGGCCCGGGCCCGGCGTATGGCCCGCCTGCGGCGTATGAACCGGCGCCGTACTACGAGGAAGCCCCTGCGTACTATCCGCCCGCCCCGGCGTACTACGGCCCCGCGTACTACGGCCCGAGCGTCGGCGTCGTGATCGGCTCAGGCCCGTACTACGACCACGGCCATGGCCACTACGACCACGGCGGCCACTGGCACCGCTAAGGCGTAATCACCACCAGCACGCTGCACGGCGCGTGCTCGATCAGCGACTTCGAGATCGAGCCGCGCCACCAGCGCCGGGCCCAGCCTTCCAGGTGCTTGTGGCCCACGACGATGAGGTTCGCGCCGATCTTCTTCGCGCAACCCACGATCTCGTCCACCGCATCGCCCATCACCACCTCGCCCTTGGCGTCGTGGCCGCAATCGGCGAGGCGCTTCAATCCGTCCGACAGGATCTCGCGGTAAGCGAGCTCCTCTTCCTTCTCCCGCTCCGGATCGTAGATGCCGCCCTCGCCGCCGATGAACGCGGCCGGCGGAGGCATCACCGCGACGAGGTGGAGCTCGGACTGGCTCCATTGCGCGAGGTCACGGCAATCGAGCAGCGCCTTCTGCCCCGATTCCGAACCGTCGTAGGCCAGCAGGATTCGCTTGTACATTTTCTTGGCCTCTCCGCAGTTTCGAGATGTGCGCACCATACCCGGAACGCGGCGCGAGCGCCATGGTCGCACGGGCATACCGGATCGGGGCGAGCGGGGACGCGAGAACGATCCCTGCGCCGCGGTGTTCTAATGCGCGGATACGAGGAGGTCCCATGAAGACACAACTTCTGGCAAGCATCGCCCTGGCGTGCGTGCCGCTCGCGGCGGCGGCCGCCGCGTCGGGCAGCGACTCGCGTTTCGTGAAGGAAGCCGTCGCCGGCGGCATGGCCGAGGTCGAGCTGGGCAAGCTCGCGCAGCAGAAGGCCCTGCGCGACGAGGTGAAGCAGTTCGCCTCGCGCATGGTGGACGACCACACGAAGGCCAACGAGGAGCTGGTGGCGATCGCGAGCCGCAACGGCATCGAGGTGCCGAAGGGGATCGACGAGTCGACGCGCAAGGAGATGGACAAGCTGCAGGCCCTCGCCGGCCCGGACTTCGACCGCGAGTACATGGGCTACATGGTGAAGGACCACCGCAGGGACCTGCGCGAGTTCCGCCACGAGGCCAAATCGCACAGCGGCAGCGACGTGCAGCAGTTCGCCGGCCGCAACGTCGCGCTCCAGCTCGAGCACCTGCGCGAGGCGCAGAAGACCTACGACATCAGCAAGGCGCGCTGATAGTTTCGCGGGCTCATGCCCATGCAACGGTGGAACGCGCGCCGCAGCCGTTCCTCGCTCCCGAGCCCGCAGCGGCGCGCGATGGTCTCCACCCGCATGTCGCTTTCCTCGAGCAGCCGGCGCGCCATGTCCACGCGCGCGCGCTCGATGAAGCGCGCCGGGGCCACGCCCAGCTCGCGAACGAAGAGGCGATGGATGGAGCGCGGGCTCATCGCGGCCTGGTCGGCCACCGCGCCGATGCCGATGTCGCGCGCCAGGTTGTCGAGGATCCACCCCACCACCTTCGCCACGCGCTCGTGGCCCACCATCTGCGCGGCCAGGTGCACGCTCACCTGCCGTTCCTCGCCGCTGCGGCGGATGAACATCACCTTGCGGTGCGCGACCGCCATCGCGACGTCCCGTCCCAGGTCTTCCTGCACCAGGGCGAGCATCTGGTCGATCGCCGCGGTGGCGCCGGCGGACGTGTGGAACTTGCCGTCCTTCACGAAGAGGTGCTCGGCATCGACCTCGACGCGCGGAAAGCGCTTCGCGAGGTCCTTGCACGCCCGCCAATGGGTGGTCGCCCGCCGGCCGTCGAGGAGCCCCGCCACCGCGAGCAGGAAGGCGCCCGTGCCGATCGCAACCACGCGGCGCGCCCCCGCGGCGCGCTCGCGCACGAACGTCACGAGGCGCGCATCGTCCACCGCGTCGTCCACGATGCCGCCCGCCACGATCAGCGTGTCGATGTCGCGGTGCGCGTCGCGAAAGGAGCGGCTCGCGACGATGTCGAGGCCGCACGAGGTGCGCACCGCGCCCGCGCGGCTCGCCACCACCTCGGCCGCGTAGGCCGGGCCGCGGGCCGCGTCCCTGCGGCGAACCTCGAGGTTGGCCGCGCGCACGATCTCCATGGGGCCCGCGACGTCGAGGACCTGCGCCTCGGGAAACACGACGATGGCGATGCGCCGCATCGCCAACGCCTCAGCCATCGGCGGCGGCGAGCGCGCGGCGCAGCCGGTCGCGCTCCTCGAGCAGCCCCGCGAGCTGCGCGTCGCAGCGCGCGATGGGTTGCGGATAGCGCCGGATCTCCTCGTTCACGCGTTCGAGCCTGGCGCGCAGCTCGCTTCGCTCCGAATGGGTTCCGTCCATGGCGTCCGCTCCCTCTTCCGACGACGCCATGGTAGCTCCCGGACGGCCGCCGGGTGGCCAGTTACCCCTCGTTTCGTGCCAGCCACGAATTCGTTGTAAGTGCAACCACGCCGTGTGACGGCGTGTTACCATAATTAATGGCCGCCAAGTCCCTGGACGCCTTTCGAAATCGCGGGTTCGATTGCCTGTGCGGCAACCTGCGGATGGCGTCGCGCGCGCTCACCACGATCTACGACGCGCACCTCAAGGCCTCGGGCCTCACGTCGAACCAGCTGGCGCTCCTCTGGCCCATCGTCGCGATGGAGCCCGTGCCCATGAGCGAGGTATCGCGCCAGGTGGTGATGGACAAGACCACGGTCTCGCGCAACGTGCAGGGGCTGGTGGCCGCGGGGCTGGTGGAAATCCGCACCGGGACCGATGGCCGCCACCGTTTGCTCGCGATCACGGCCAAGGGGCGGCATGCCTTCGCCGCCGCCATGCCGGGGTGGGAGGCCGCCCAGCGGGAGGTGGCACGCACCTTCGGCAGGGCCCGCTTCGAGCAGCTCGTGAAATCCTCCCGCCGCCTCGCCCGGGCGGTCATCCCGCCATAGCCCTTGTGCGTTAATCATTGCGGCGACGTGCCGCAAGCCCCGGTTGTTTTACAACATGAACCACGGTTCTCACCCGGGGAACAGAGGAGGAGACATGGGCAAGAAGAAATTCCTGGTCGCGATGGCCGCATTGGCCGCGACGGCCGCCACCTACTCCCAGCAGGCCTCGGCCGACCCCGTCGCCGGCGCCATCGTGGGGGCGGGCATCGGAGCGGCCATCGGCAACGCGCCCGGCGCCGCTGCAGGCGCCGTGATCGGCACGATCATCGGCACGGCGACGGGCCCGTACTACGCCCCGCCGCCGCCCTACTATCCGCCGCCTCCCGCGGCCCCGGGCCCGGGCTATTACGCGCCGCCCACCTCGTACTACGGGCCGCCGGCCTCGTCGTACTACGCGCCCGCGCCGACCTACTACGCACCCCCGCCGGCCTACTACGCGCCGCGCGCGTACTACGCCCCGCGCCCGTACTACGCCGCGCCGTACTATCGCGCCGGCTACGCCACGCCGCGCTATGCGTACGGTTATCCGTATCGCCGCTACTACTACTGACGGCCGCGCTTCACGAGGGCGCGGCCCGTTCGCGTAGCGCCTAGTTCGGCTTCAGGTGCTCCCCGAGGAACTTCTCCATCGCCTCGTAGAACTCGAACTGGTTCTCCTCGTTGCGGAAGCCGTGGCCCTCGTTGTCCTTCACCATGTACTGCACTTCCACGCCGCGCTTCTTGAGGGCATCGACCATCTGGTCGCTTTCGGCCTTGTTGACGCGCGGGTCGCGCGCGCCCTGGGCGACGAATAGCGGCGTCTTGATGCGGTCGGCGTGCATGACGGGCGAGGTGGCCGTGAGGCGTTCCTTGTCCTTCTCGGGGTTGCCCACCATCTCGTAGAACTTGGGCATCAGCGGCTTCCAGTACGGCGGGATCGTGTTCATGAACGTGAACATGTTCGCCACACCCACGTAGTCCACCGCGGCCGCGTAGAGATCCGGCGTGAACGTGACGCCCGCGAGCGTGGCGTAGCCGCCGTAGCTGCCGCCGTAGATCGCGACGCGCTTCGGATCGGCGATGCCCTGGTCCACGAGCCACTTCACTCCGTCGGTGATGTCGTCCTGCATCTTGAGGCCCCACTGGCCGAAGCCGGCCTCCCAGAACTTGCGCCCGTAGCCCGTCGAGCTGCGGAAGTTCATCTGCAGCACGCAGTAGCCGCGGTTGGCGAGGAACTGCACCTCGGGGTTGTAGACCCACACGTCGCGCGCCCAGGGGCCGCCGTGCGGATTCACGACGCACGGGAGGTCCTTCGGCTCCCTGCCGTTGGGGAGCGTGAGGTAGCCGTGGATGGTGAGCCCGTCGCGGCTCTTGTACTCGACCGGCTTCATGACCGACATCGCCGCTTCGGGGATCTTCGGGTTGATGTCGCCGAGCTTGGCGAGCGTGCGGGCCTTGGCGTCGTAGATGTAGCGCGCGCCCGGCGTGCGGTCGTTGCTCGCCGCGACGATGAACTTGTCCTCCGCCTTGTTGGCGTTCTGGATCGTGATCTCCATGCCGGGCAGCTTCGCCTGCAGATCGGCGAAGACCGCGTCGCAGTACGGGTCGAAGCACTTGCGCACCGTCTTCTCGCGCGCATAGGTGACCATCGAAAGCCGCTTGCGCGCATCCGACCAGGAGGGACCGTCCACGTCGACGAGCGGATCCTCGTAGACGACCTGCTCGGCCGCGGGCTTGGCCGGATCCACGAGCACGAGCGCGGCCTTGTCGCGGCCGCGGTTGCTGATCAGGTACACCTTCTTGCCATCCGCGGTGAAGAACGCGGGATCCAGGCGCGTCTTGTAGTCGGTGGTCGCGATCGCCTTGAACGCGGCCTTCTCGTCCGGGCGGTAGAGCAGCTCGGAATCGAGGCCCTTGGTGCGCACCGCCATCAGGACGCGGCCGTTGTGGTCGGTCTGCCAGCCGAGGATGTCGCCCGGATTCTCGGCCACCAGCGTCGACTCGCCCGTGCGCAGGTCCACGCGGAACACGTCGAACACCTCGGGATTGCGCTTGTTGTGCTCGACGAGGATGTGGTCCGGGTCGTTGGGCAGGTCGTCGGTGATCGCCGCGCGCACCTTCTCGAACGGCGTGAGGTCGGTGATCTTGCCGGTCTTCACGTCCACCATCACCACGTGGAAGTTCTCGTCGCCGCCGAAGTCCTTCGTGTAGAGGATGCGGTCGTTGCCCTTCCAGTAGTAGATGTTCACGTCGCGCGCGGTCTCGTGCGTGAGCTGGCGCGGCTCGCCCACGGGCTTGCTGCCGTCGAGCGGTTGGACGAAGACGTTGAGGCGCCGCTGCTCGCCCGCCTTTTCGGCGACCGGCTGCATGAACCCGAGGGTCTTGCCGTCCGCGCTCAGGCGAAAGTAGGCGCGCTCGGGGTTGGCGAAGAAATCGCGGACGGGGAACTGCTTGGGCGCTTCCGCGTAAGCGCCGGCGCAGGCAAGAAGCGATGCGGCGAGGAGGATGCGGACGATGTTCTTCATGGCTCTCTAGGGACGGATGTAGGACCAGCCTTCCTGCTGGCGCTTCATGATCTCGACCACGCCGGCCGGGACGTAGGTGACGCCCGGCAGGATCTGCTCGCGCGTGACCTTCTGCGCGGTCATGGTGTTCTCGCACGCGGCGACTTGCGCGCCGCCGACCACGGCCTCGTCGATGCGCGGGGCGACGGGCGAGCCCACCTTCAGCATGTTGAGGCCGGGCCCGTAGGCCACGATCTCGATCTTCACGTTGTCCACGCCCAGGTCGGACTGGATGTTGCGCGCGTTGTTGAGCGCGAGGTTCCACTTGGCCGGGTCGTTGTCGCTCACCTGGATCACGACGCGGTTGCCCTGGTGCATGGCCATGGGGTGTTCGTCGTGGCCCTGCACCGAAACGCAGCCGCCCGCGAGCGCGCAGAGGGCCAGAATCGGGATGATTCGCATGGTGCCTCCTCGATGGATCAGGTTTCGATGTCCAGCTTCTGGTAGCCGACGCGCACGCTGCCCACCCTGACGCGCAGCTTTCCCTTGCCGCGCGCCACGAGCGTCACGAACCGCTCGTGGATGTTGCCGCGCGTCCACGGGAAGAACACGTTGGCGCCCGAATAAAGTCCCTGCCCCCAGCCGTCCAGGTGCCCCACCTCGACGACGGACTCCAGCGGCGCGGCGAGCGACACGCCTTCGCCCTCGGCGGTGACGCGCAGCGGCTCGGAGAACGGCAGCTTGCGCGCCGACGAAAGCCCATAGGTGCCGAAGTAGCCGCGGTTCACCAGGCGCAGCTCGATGCGCGTGAGGTCGCCGCCGAGCTTCTCGCTCTTGACCACTTGCACCGCCACCCGCGGCACCAGGGCCGCCACGCGCAGGAAGGCGTCGCTTTGCTTCTCGCACACCTCGGCGATCTTCTCGTAGGGCGGGTTGGAGATGCCGACGCGCACGTCGAGCCCGCCCACCTCGATGTCGCCCAGCTGCGGGTGCTTCGCCTTGCGCCACGCCTTGAAGATGCGGCCCTTGTTGACGTCCTTGTCCCACTGGGCGAGCGTCACGTAGTCCTTGCGGTCGAGGCGCGAGTACACGTCCACGAACGGCTTCTTGCGCTCGATGCCCAGCTGCGTGAAGAGGTCCCACAGCTCGATCACGTAGGCGAGCGCGCCGCGCTGGTGGTAGGCGTAGTCGGTCATGTCGCCCTTCAACGGCTTCTCGGGCACGTAGAGGAACTCGTGGAAGCCGCTCACGGTGGGATAGCCGGTGAATTGCGTCATCCAGGCCTCGACCTGGCGATAGACCGCGAGGTCGTACTGGTCCATCTTGTCGTCGGGCTTGTCGCCCAGCGGGCGGATCAGCACGCCGCCGAACGTGTGCAGGTTCAGCCACACGAAGATGTTCGGGTGCGCGGTGGCCCAGTCCATGATGGCGCGCGTCTCGGGCGCGCTGCCCGGGTAGTCGCCCGCGCCTTCCTGCTCGTGCTCGGGCGCCCAGCTGTAGGGGAAGTTCCTGTTGAAGTCGTACTGGTTGTCCGAGAGGAAGTACGGATCGGGAACGCGGCGCCCGTCGAAATTCACGATGCGCCCCTCGGGATAGAGCTTGTAGTACGGCGGTGGATCCTCGGGCATGCGCGGCACCATCACGTTCGGGTGCCCCGGCAGCTCCACCAGCTCGCCGTCGTCGCTTTCCTGGCGCATGAAGTTGATGTCGCCGTTGCCGTCGATGTCCGCCGACTCCCAGTACGCGTGCCCCTTGTGGCGCCGCTCGTCGATCGGGCTCGAGCGCACGTAGCGGCCCGTCTTCAGCACCGCTTCCGCGCCGTCGGGCGAGATGCGCGGCACCACGTAGAAGAGCGATTCGCGCAGCGTCTCGGCCATGTGCGCAGGAAGGCCGCGCGGCGCCTTGCCCCCGTGGATCGAGATCACGTCCTCGGCGATGGCGAGCGCCACGCTCGAGCCGCACAGCTCGGTGGCGTGCATGTTGCCGTCCACCCAGATGGCCGGGCGGTGGTTGTCGGGCTCGCGCCCGATGGTGACGAGCGGGATGTCGCGGCCCTCGGCGCTCCTGCCGAGGGTGGAGAGCCGTACGTACTGCGGATGGGCCTTCGCCCAGGCCTGCAGTTGCGCGGTGAGCTCCGTGTAATCGAGGTATTTGGTGCGGAACATGGCGTGCCGGTGGATGAAAACCCGGATTGTCTCATGCACTGCCAGGCTCTTCACCGCCCGGCGGACGCCGTCGCGCCGCGCTCGCGGGCATCCGCTTGCCTACATCCGCAACAATGGGTGCGCGGCGTCGCTCCCTCTCCCGGAAACGAGAGCGGCGCGCGCTTTGTGTGATGCGTCACAAGATCCCGCGGCGACCGCCTACCGCTGTAACGCCCCGTCACTTCGCTGGCGGCAGCGAGTCATGGTATCTAGGCACCAGCCTCGGGGACCCGGTGCGCCGCACCGTCCCCGCGAAGGCAAGGAATCCTGAAACCGAAGGGAGATCGAACATGCAAGGACTGATCCGGCGCATCGCCGGCCCGCTGCTGGGCGTCGTCCTCGGCCTCACCGCCATGGCCGCCTACGCGCAACACACCCCCGAGAAGCTCGACGGCGTCACCATCGTCACCGCCGAGGAAGTCCAGAAGCTCATGAAGGACGGCGTTCCCGTCGTCGACACCCGCGTGGCCAACGAGTACGCGGAGGAGCACGTGAAGGGCGCCAAGAACGTGCCGTACAAGGAGAAGAGCGCCAAGGCGGTCAACTTCGACTCGGCCCAGGACTCGTTCGACCTTTCCAAGCTTCCGCAGGACAAGAACGCCCCGGTCGTGCTCTACTGCAACGCCGGCGAATGCTGGAAGAGCTACAAGTCGAGCGTCGTGGCCCTGCGCGCCGGCTACAAGAAGATCTACTGGTTCCGCGGCGGCATGCCGGAGTGGAAGTCGAAGAAGCTGCCGACGGAGTGACCTGACCCGGCCGCGGACACAACGGGCGCTCGAATCGGAACTCAATGCTCAATCGCATCGGAATAAGAACCCAGCTCTGGCTCCTGGTCGCGATGGCCGCGCTCGCCGTGGTCATCGCCGCCGGGGCGGCCGGATACGCGGCATGGCGCGGCTCGAGCGCGCTGCAGTTCGAGCACAAGGACTCCCTCGGGCCGCTGGTGTCGCTCAGCACGATCAGCTCGCAGATGCGCGAGACCAGCTTCCGGCTCGCCGGCGTGCTGATCGACCAGATCCCGATCGAGGGCTCGAAGAACCACGCGGCCGGCGCGGTGCGCGAGATCGACGAACACTGGAGGAATTACGCGAAGTACACCCGGTCGAGCGGGGCCGCGGGGCCCGACGAGCTCGAGCTGGTCGAGGCCGGCGAGAAGGGAATCCGGCTCGTCGACGCCTTCTATGCGGCGCTCATCAAGGCCTACGACGACAAGGACAAGAAGGTGCTCGAGACCATCTTCGAGGACGAGTGGCCGCAGGTGAACATCGGCTTCCTCAAGGTGCTCGACAAGCTGATCGCGCTGAAGAAGGCCCAGAGCGCGGTGACCTACGAGACCAACCACGCGCGGCTCACCGCCGCCGGCACCTTCGCTGCCGGGGCGGGCGCGGTGTCGATCGTCCTGTTCGTGATCTTCGCCTGGTACATCCGCAGCGGCATGGTGAGGGCGCTCGTGGAAGCCTCCTCGATCGCCGATCGCATCGCGCAAGGCGATCTCAGCGCGCGCGCCACGACGCGGCGCCGCGACGAGATCGGCGCGCTCTTCCGGGCGCTCGACCGGATGGCGGGCAACCTCGAGCAGATCGTCGCGCGGGTGCGCGCCTCCTCCGAGACCATCGCGGGGGCCACCTCGCAGATCGCGGCCGGCAACCACCACCTGTCGTCACGCACCGAGATGCAGGCGGGCAGCCTCGAGGAGACCAGCGCCAGCATGGAGGAGTTCGCCGCCACGGTGAAGCAGAACACGCACAACGCGCGCCAGGCGAACCAGCTCGCCATCTCGTCGTCGGACGTGGCGGCCAAGGGCGGGGAGGTCGTCGCCCAGGTCGTGCAGACCATGGGCGACATCAACGCCAACTCGCGCAAGGTCGTCGAGATCATCGCGGTGATCGACGGCATCGCCTTCCAGACCAACATCCTCGCGCTCAACGCGGCGGTCGAGGCCGCGCGCGCCGGGGAGAACGGCCGCGGCTTCGCGGTCGTCGCCGCCGAAGTGCGCAGCCTCGCGCAGCGCAGCGCCACCGCGGCCAAGGAGATCAAGTCCCTCATCGAGGGAAGCGCCGCCAAGATCTCGCGCGGCGGCGAGCTCGCCGAGCGCGCCGGCAAGACCATGGACGAGGTCGTCGACAGCGTGAAGCGGGTGACCGCCATCATGGGCGAGATCACCTCGGCGAGCGAGGAGCAGAACTCGGGCATCGGCCAGGTGAACCAGGCGATCAGCCAGATGCACGAGGGCACGCAGCAGAACGCCTCGCTGGTGCAGGAGGCCGCGGCCGCCGCGGCGAGCCTTCACACGCAGGCCGAAGAGCTGGCCGCCGCGGTGCGCGTCTTCAAGCTCGCGGCCGCGGACGATGCCCAGCCGCCGCCGGCCAGCCCGTCGCCGCCGCGAGCCATCGAGACACCGATGCGCGCGAGGCTCGACGCGGCGCCCCGCCCCAGGTTGCCTGCCACGCGCTAGGGGGTCGCGGCCGGGGACGCCTGCTCAGTCGGCGGGCGAGTCGTCCGGCGCCGCGCTCCACCAACCCGCCGGGCAATCGACGACGTCGGGGTAGTATCCCGCCGGGTTCGGGCAGTAGTAGAGGAAGTAGCCCGGCTCCTCGGGCACGTAGAAGCTCGCCGGATATCCTGGCGTCGATACATACGGGTAGTACTGCCAGGGGGCCACGAAGATCGGGCCGGCGAGGATCACGTAGCGGTGCCCGCCATAGTGGAAGCGCCACTGCGGGTGGCTCGCGACGCGCACGGGGTGGCGCCACACCGGGTTGTGAACGTAGCCGCGCGCGCCGGGATGCACCTGCAGGCGCGGCGGATTCACCGGATAGAGCGGCGGTTGCCCCGCCGGTCCGTAGCCCGTCCACGGGCCCGCTTGCGCCGCGGTGCTTCCGTGGGACATGTCGGCGCGCGCTGCCGTGCCGGCGAGGAACGCGGCGCAGATCGCCGCGAGGGTCACGAGTCTCATGCGAGCCTCCAGGGCCTCGATCCAACGACATCGTAGCCCTTCGCGCCCGGTGTGCGGGCGCCAAGTGTTTCTAGGATTGTCCGGCCGCCCGCCGTTCCTGGACCCGCCCGAGGGCGAGCGCGAGGACCCCGCACGCGGCCGCCAGGGGCACGACCGAAAGCGAGATGGCGGCGAGCTCCATGCCCGCTGCGCGCAGCGCCGCGAAGAGCCAGCTCGAGACCGCATCGGAGCCGCGGAACACCACCAGGTCGATCACGTTCTTCGCCTTGTACTTCTCCTCGCGGTCGAGCACCGTGAAGAAAAGCTGGAAGGAAGGATTGGAGACGGCGAAGTTGGCGGTGCGCTGGATCGCCTGGAAGGCGACCACCACCGCGAGCACCGGCGAGAGCGCAAGCACCACGAACCCCGCCGCGAACACGAGCGGCAGGAACGCCGCGCCGCGCCCCACGCCGAAGCGCTCGAGGAGCTTTCCCGTCGCGAGGAACTGCACGAGGATCGTGAGGATGCCCACCGCGAGGTCGATGCTCGCGAAGATGCGCGTGCGCACCGCGGGATCGGCCGAGGCCGCGGAGACGATCTGCGCCTGCTGCAGGTAGAGGAACGTTCCCGCGAGCGAGAGGAAGAACATCCAGGCCGCGATGCCCGCCAGGTACGGCGAGCGCAGGATCATCACGATGCCCGCGATGGAGCTGCCGCCCAGGCGCCCGGCCCCGGCGCCCGGGGCCCGCTCCTTCTCGCGGAACTCGAGCCGGCTCGCGCAGAGCACCGCCCCCTCCAGCAGCAACGCGGCGACGACGAGCAGGTTCGTGGGGCCGATCGCGCCCACCAGGGAGACCGTGACGAGCGGCCCCAGCAGCGCGCCCGCGGAGCCGCCGGCCGCGATGAAGCCGAACAGGCGCTTGCCCTGCTCGCTCGTGAAGACGTCGGCCATGAACGACCAGAACACCGACACCGCGAACAGGTTGAAGACGCTGATCCAGACGAAGAACACGCGCGCCACCTCGGCGCGCTCCACGCCCGCGGCGAGGAAGGCCCAGAAGATCGCGAGGTTCGCGGCGAAGAAGTGGTAGACGAGCGGGATGAACGCGCGCCGCGGGAGCCTCGCCACCACTGCCCCGAAGGCCGGAACCGCGGCGAGCATCACGAGGAAGGTCGCGGTGAAGAGCCACGGCAGGTTCCTCACGCCGCCGGCGATGCCCATCTCGTCGCGCAGCGGCCGCAGCACGTAGTACGCGGCGAGCAGGCAGAAGAAGTACGCGAACGACCAGCCGAGCGCGCGCGCCTCGCCCTCGCGAACCGCGACGATCCTCGCGAGGATCACTGCGCGATGTTGAGCGCCTTGCGCAGCTCGTCGGCCGTGAGCGCCTTGCCGAACACGGGCGATCCCACGTCGAAGCTCTTCGCGGTCGCGAGCCCGCCCACCACGACCGGCTCGAAGCCCGCGTCCCTCACGAGCTTCATCGCAACGTCGAGCGCCTGCTTGTCGTCGGCGGCGAGCGCGATGGCGATGCGCGGGCCGTCGCGGTGATGCTCGCTTTGCAGCTTGCCGTAGCCCACCGCGTTGAAGGCGCGGACCAGGCGCGCCCCGGGCAGGAATTCCGCGGACGCGACGCCGGTGCCCTTCTCGCGCGCGGCCACCGCCATCTCCCCGTCGCGCGACGGGATCGGGTTGCTGGTGTCCAGGACCACCTTGCCCTTGATGGAGGCCGCGTAATCGCGGCCGATCTGCCCGAGGGCCGGATACGGCACCGAGACCAGCAGCACGTCGCCATAGGCCGCGGCCTGCGCGGGCGTGCCCGCCTTCGCGCCGGTCTTCGCGGCCAGTTGCTTGTCGTGCTCCAGGTCGAGCGACGAGAACATCACGTCGTGGCCCGCCTTCGCCCACAGCTCGCCCAGGGTCCCGCCGATGCGCCCCGAGCCGATGATGCCGATCTTCATTTTCTCGCCCGGGCTGGCGCCGAAGGCGCCGAACGGCACGAGCACGAGCGCCGCCGCGATCGCGGCCAGGACATTCCTACGAAACATGGGAACCCTCCTCGTTGACCTTCGCCTCGAAGCGGCGGTCCGGGACGAACCACATGACCGCCACCGCTATGTACAGGGCGAACGCGATCCACCATTGCACGAACGCGAGCGGGATCGCGATGCCGTAGATCACCACCGATATCTTGCCCTTGAAGTCGTCGCCCAGGCGCCGCGCGATATCCGAGTCGTGGCCGTGCACCGCGCCCAGGCAGTGGGCGAGGAGATAGTAGGCCGCGCCCGCGCAGAGCAGCACCACGCCGTAGAGCGCAACGGGAATCGGGGCGAAGTGGTTCTCGCTCACCCAGCCGGTGACGAACGGCACGAGCGAGAGCCAGAAGAGCAGGTGCATGTTGGCCCAGAGGATCGAGCCGTTCACCTGGCGCACCGCGTGGAACATGTGGTGGTGGTTGTTCCAGTAGATGCCGGTGTACACGAACGACAGCACGTACGAGAGGAACACCGGAACGAGCGGGCCCAGCGACTCGAAGTCCGTGCCGTGCGGCACCTTCATCTCGAGCACCATGATCGTGATGATGACGGCGATCACGCCGTCGCTGAACGCTTCGAGACGCGCCTTGCTCACGCTCCCTCCCGGGCCGATTACCTTATCATGGCACCTGGGATCCGGACATGACTTCGATGGCGCGCCTCGCGCGTGCGTTGCTGCTGGCCCTGCTGGCGGGCCTGCCCCCCGCCTCGTTCGCCGAGGACGAGGCGAGCGCGCCGCCGGCCTGGCTCCTCGTCTCCCGCGCCGACCTGCCCGATCCGAACTTCAACGAGTCCGTGATCCTCATCACGCAGCGCAACCGCCTCGGGCCCGCGGGCGTGATCATCAACAAGCCCACGCGCGTGCGCGTGGCCGAGCTCTTCCCGGACATCAAGGCGCTCAACACCGTGGACGACAAGGTCTTCTTCGGGGGGCCCGTGGCGCTCAACACCGTCTCTTTCGTGTTCCGCTCCGCCAAGGAGCCCGACGACGCCGTCGAGGTGATGAAGGACGTCTACGTGAGCTCGAACGTGGACCTGCTGCGCGACCTGCTCTCGCGCGACCGCCCGACCGAGGACCTGCGCGTGTTCGTGGGCTACGCCGGCTGGGGGCCCACGCAGCTCGAGGACGAGATGTCGCGCGGCGACTGGCGCCGGCTCGACGCCGACGCGCGCACGGTCTTCTCGCGGCGCCCCGAGGCGCTCTGGCCGCTGCTCGACCAGAAGGCCTCTAGCGTGCGCGTGCGTTGGGGCCGCTACTGAAGCGCTACATCCCCGGGATCTTGCGCTCGGCCCAGAGCACCGGGTTCCAGTCGACGATGAACTGCTGCGGGTTGCGCTGCATCATGTCGTAGCGGAACGAGTAGTCGGCCTCGCACGGCGCGCCGTGGCAGCGGGCCGGCTTGTAGCGGGTATGCATCAGCGTGAAGGTGACCGCGCGGGCGATCTTCTCGTCGGGCGACTTCA